>Ga0209581_1000872_pt1 | contig 43863 bp, 42 predicted proteins | sample Coa_R2_FD_187160 | JGI IMG/M metagenome (GOLD analysis project Ga0209581, IMG submission 187160) | Surface soil microbial communities from Centralia Pennsylvania, which are recovering from an underground coalmine fire - Coalmine... | ecosystem: Environmental > Terrestrial > Soil > Unclassified ...
CGATCATGGCAACCAGGCGGTCGCGATAGCGGTGATCACCGGTCCGGATGCGGGCTTTCACCGATCGCGATAAACGGGCGCAGAGGCTCGCATCCCGAAGAAGCGCGCGGGCTCGGTGCCCGGCTTCGTGCGGCGTCCGGAAATAGAGCACGGCCTCTCCGTCGGGTCCGAAAATTTCGCGATGCTCGTCGGTATCCTCGACCAGCATGCAGCCGCCGAGGGCGGCGATCTCAAAGCTGCGCATCACGTGGCCGTCGCGGTTGGCCCGGCGGACGAGGCAGAGATTGACTTTCGCCGCCACGGTGAGGGAGCGCAGCACCTCCGGCGGTTGATGCCCGAGCGTCAGCGGCCGGGAAACGGGGTAGCGCTCCCAATAACCGCCGACCAGCGTCAGCGGCGGGCCGCAGCGGACAAATTCTTCGACGAACGCGACCCGATCCCGGTCGGCGCCGCCGACAAACAGCACCTCGGGGGCGAGATCCGTGGCCGGCTCGTTGTCTGCCGGAAACAGGAACTCGTCGTATCCGAACGGCAGATAGCGCACATCCCTGCAGCCGAGACGCCTCAAGTCGTCGAGGTTCGCGCGACGGGTGGAAAAGACCACATCGTATTCGGGCAACGCCTTCAGAAACCATCGCGCCCGCAACGCGGGATTCCACGGATCGTCGGTCGAATAATTTGCGCAACGGACGCCCGCCGCGCGCAGCGCCCGCAGCGCCGAAGCCGTCAGCGGCGCCGTCCCGGTCGCGATCAGCATGTCCGGGGGCGCTGCCATGCAGCGGGCAACGACCATGGCCGAGAAGCGGTCGAGGCGTGGCGGTCGCCGATCGGCAAAACGCCACAGCACCGCCCGGACCACCCGGCCGCGTCGCGTAGCATTCGCGCAGTCGAACGCGGCAGTCTCGACCCTCAGGGTCGCCGCCGCCCGCAAGAGGCTGCCACCGACATGCGTGCCGCTAAACGCCCCGACGATCGCCAGCTTCATCAGTCGGACGCACGCCGAGACCAACGCTCGCAAGAGCTGCCTTCAGCCCTTGCGCGCATTCCGCATAACTCCAACGCGAAACGATGTCGCGGCTTGCCTTGCCCATGCGCCGCCGCACCTCCGAACTGCCGAGTATCGGGCGCAACGCGTCGGCCAGCCCGGCGACATCCCCTGTGGCGAACGTGCTGCCGTTGAGGCCGTCGTGCACGAGGTCGGGAACGCAGCCGATCTCCCTGGACGCCACGACGGGAAGCCCCGCGCACATCGCCTCGTTGACCACCAATCCCCAAGGCTCGTCTTGGGAAGGCAATGCGAAGACATCGCAGGCCGCGTAGAGGCGCGGCAGCGCGTTCTGATTAACGAAATCCGCAAAATGGACGTTGTTTAGCCCCTGTTCTCTCGCAAAGGCGCGCAACTGCGCCTCCAGCTCGCCCGAGCCGACCATCACGACGTGGAAGCGGCGGCCTTCTCGGACCAGCCGAGCGGCAGCGCAGAGAAGATCACAAGGGCGCTTTCGCGGCTGAAACTTACCGGCAAACAGAATGATCGGGCGAGCGTCGGTGACGCCGAAACCGGCGCGGAGCGCATTGCGTTCCGCCGCGGTCATCGCGCCTGAACTCATGAACCGATCGTTGTCTACCGCATAAGGCACCAAAAAAATCCGCCGCTCGGGAACGCCGAAAGAGCGGTAGAACGCCGCATTCGCCGAACCGATCGCGAGCACGCCGTCGACCAGCGCGTAAAGCATTCTCATAACCGGTTGCCGGAGTCCCCGTTTCAACGCCGAGCGGCGCAGCCCGAGATGGGTATCGCCGCGCATGAAGACCGGTATCCTTGCCGTCTTTGCCGCGGCCAACGCTAACAAATTGGCGGCAGGCGTATGACCGTGCAGGATGATTGCGTCGAATTCCCCGCCGCGAATTTCTTGCCACACCTCGGGCGCTATCATCGACCAAAATCCGGCCGGCTCGCCGCGCGATGCGGCCTTCGAAACAAAACGCGCTTCGTAACCCGACAGAAGGTCGATGTCCCATTTGACGTTTCTGCCGAATTTCCTATCTATCCCCCCTCGCGCCGAATAGTCAGCCAGGTAGATTGCGGTAACCGACAACGCCTCGTCCCGGTTCAAATAGGCGTATAGGGGCGCAAAATACTGAATCGGATGAGTATTAACAAATGCGATCCTCGTCTTATTTTTACGCGCGTTCACGAGCAGAAGCGGGCGAGAAGACTTAATTCGCCATGGGTGGCAAGGCGATAAACATTGCCGATCCGGCGCCAAGGGGCCGCGGAAGCGCCTCGCCGGGAGCGCCGCCGCGCCCGAGGCGAAACAGGCGGTAGCCGCGGGACAGCAGAAGTTCCTGTGCGTCGCCGGGCTTCTGCCCGGCGATGCGGGCCTCGGCCCAATCGGCAAATTCGAAGACGACGGCCGGGGGCCCGGCACTCGCCAGGCGGCGTTGCAGCCCCTTCAACGCGCCGAATTCCCCGCCTTCGATGTCGAGCTTGACGACATCGACCGCCCCGATGCCGAGCTCGTCAAGCACGTCGTCGAGCGCCCGCTGCCGCAGCCGCACCGGTTCGTCGCCGAACTGGGGTCCGAGCGACCCCATGCCGAATTTGTGATCGGGCGCGCGGTAGAATGGGATTTCGGCCTCTTCGCCGCCGGCGATGCAGGTTATCGTTACGACGTTGGTTCGCTCGTTCGCGGCAACATTGGCTTCGAGCACCGCCGCGACCGCGGGATCGGCTTCGATGCAGACAATTCTCGCGTCCGGCCGTTCCGCCGCCACAGCAAGAGCGAGCGCGCCGATATTGGCGCCCACGTCGAGATAGACGCCGCCGGGCGGCAGGCGCGACAGGATCGCCGCGAGCGTGTCGCGCTCGTAGACTCCCGAGCCAAACAGAGCGGCCGCGATCGGTTCCCGAAGGCTCGGCGCGGAGAGGGTGTTGCCGAAACGATCCGGCACCCTGACCGGTTCGTCCGCGGGAAAAAGCCGAAGCACGCGGCGCACGAGCCGCGTCTTGCCGGGAAGCGAGTCCGGAACGGCCCGGACGAACCGCCGCGCTGCCTCGAGCGACCGGCCGCTCCTGATGTCAGGCGAGGGCGGCAAGGACGGGAGCGAAGGCCGTTTCGTAATTCCACTCTGCTTCGATCCGCGCACGCGCCCGCGCCGCCATCGCGCGACGCTCGTGCGGATGGTCGAGAAACCAGCGCAGCGCCGCCGCCACGGAATTCGGGTCGGCGGGATCGCAGGGCCGCGCATAGCCGGGCCGCACAAACATGTCGCGCCAGTCCGGCAGGTCGGAGACCAGGAGCGCAAGCCCGGCGGCCATGTAATCGAACGGCTTGTTCGACGCCCCCGTCATGTGGCGCAGGTTGACGTCGTCGGTTTTGCCCGGCATCAGCGCCAGCCCCACATGCGCGGTGGCGGCGACGTTCAGGAGACGGCCGCAGCGCTCAACAAATCGGTACGTTGGGGGATCTGTCCCTCGTAACTGATAACGTCATTGGCCGGTCGGACGAGATGCCGCACGTATCCGGCCGCGCCCGGCGCCTCGCGCCCAACGATGCGAAGGCGCACGCGGCCGGCCAGATTCACAACGGCCCGGGAGACCGCCTCGGGCACACGCTCGGGATTAATGCCGCCGTGGTAATACAGCACGAGCGGCTCGTCGGGGCGCGCGGGCAGGAGCGGCAGCTCGCCGCGGCGCGGCAGGTTCCACACAACCCGCAGCCGATCGGCGGCGAACCCCAGCTCGGCCTGGGCGATCCGCGCCCGCGCCGCGTTCGGGAACACGACGATGTCGGCCGAGCGGGCGGCGGCGCGGCGCCGCTGCGCCAGCCACGGCCGCATGGCGCCGGGCTGCGGGCTGTCGTGCTCGTGATAGACAAGCCGCGCGCCGGCCAGCCGGGCGGCAAGCGTACCGGGCCAGGCGCCGAGCGGGTCGGAGGCGTAGACGACGGCGGGGCGCAGGCCGAGCCAGGCCGAGCGCCAGCCGCGCCGCCGCCGCGACATAGCGGAGATAGGCGGCCTTGCCCATCACGTGCGACGGGCGCGGCGCCGTCGCGCGCAGCGAAATCCGCGGATGCGGCGGCAATTGCAGCCGGTTTCCGGCGATCGGCGCCGACAGAAACGTCACCTCCCACCCCGCCTCCGCCATCAGCGTCGCGGCATGGATCAGCGGCGGGTAGCCCGCCGGCTCGGTCGCCTGGACGAAGAGGACCCGGCGCGCCCATGCCGTATTCGCCCCCGCGCGCGGCACGCGTTATGCGGCGAGCACCGCGCGGTAGAGCGCCGCCATCTCGCCGGCGACGTCGTCCATCGTGCGCGGCGGGCGGATGCCGCGCCGCAAGCGGGCGAGCCGCTCGGGGGCGCCGAGCAGCGCGGCCAGCGCCGACGCCCAGGCCGCCGGCGATGCGGGCTCGACGAGGATGCCGTCGACGCCGTCGGCCACCAGCTCGGCGATCCCGCCGAGGCGCGATCCCAGCACCGGCGTTCCCGCGGCAAACGCCTCGAGCACGACGAGCGGGCCGGTTTCCATCCCGCGCGACGGCACCGCCACCAGGTCGCAGCGCCGCATCGCCGCCGCCACCTCGCCCGGCGCCAGCGCCGGCCTCAGCGCGACCCGCGGATCGGCCGCGGCGGCCCGTTCCAGGGCGGCGGCGTAGGCCTCGCCGCCCGGCTGCGTGACCCCGAAAAGGTCGAGCCGGACGGGCGCGTCGGGCAGCCGCCGCAAGGCCTCGACCAGGAGATCTGCGCCCTTGACCGGATCGAGCCGGCCGAAATAGCCGAGGCGCAGCGGCCCCGCGGCGGGCGGCGACGGCGGCGGCGGCGGTGGCGATCGCACCGGCAGTCCGTGGCGGCACAGCACCAGCTTGCTCGCCGCCACGCCGTTTGCCAGCAGGACGTCCCTGACCCAGCCGCACACCGCGACGACCCGGTCGGTCTTGCGCATCAGCGCGTGAAACCGCCGCTGCGCCGCGCCGATCAGCGCCGGCAGGCGCAGCGCGGTAAAGGCGCCGCCGGCGAGCCCCGCCCGGGCAAGGCCGCAGCCGACCGGCTCGGGCGTGCGCGCCAGCAGCCCCCGCAACGGCGCCGGCACGCCGTGCCCGGCCAGGACGCAGGCGGTGCAGCGGCGGCGGTCGAGGACGCCGTCGCAGGGCGACCGGCCGAGATGCAGCATCGTGCCGCGGGCGCAGCTCACGGTCGGTGTGTGGTAGGTAAAGACGACTTTCGCGCCGATATCGCGCGCGCAATCGACGAGCCGCTCCGACACCGCGGCGCTGCGCGCATGGAGATGGACGATGTCCGGCCGCACCCGCGCCAGCACCGCGGCAAACGACTGCGCCGCGCCGAGATCGGGCGCCCCGTAGGCCTGCGCGAGAGCCGCCCCGCCGCCGGCGGCGAAGCGGTACACCGGGGTGCCGTCGTACTCGTATTCGCGCTCGCCCGCCGCCGGCGCCGCGACCGCCCCGCCGATCCCCGCCGCGGCGCGCCGCAGCCCGCCGACAAGGCCGGCGACATAGACCTCCGTGCCCCCCGGCGGATCGGGGAAATAGGTGTAGGGGATGTGGAGGACGCGGACCGGTTCGACACGGGCCGAGCCTGCGGGGAGGCGCCGCGGCCCAGTGCGGGCAATCGCTCCCAGTTCGTCAGGCATCGGGCGCCGGTGCCGCCGGACGCACAAGATGCCGAGAAAACAGCCGGCGTGATTTCGTCCAAAACTCGGCCGCGCGCAGCGCCGAACGCTGTCCGGCGCAATCCGACATCAGCTCGGCCAGCCGGTTGCGGCCGCTGACCGACAGACCCGAAGCGCGGAGCGCGGCCAGCGCATTCCGAAAAGAAGGATCGCCCGCGCGAAACAGGCCGTGCGCCGCACCGTTGTAAATCTCCGCGAGCGCCGTCCGCTGCTTCGGCGACAGAGCACCCCGGGCCCGCCAGATTTGCTCGATCTGCCGGCCGTTTATCAAGCAATACCGCCAGAACCGCGCAGGATCGCTACGCGAAAGACTCTCTGGCCAAATGTAGTAATACGCCCCAACATGCTCTGTGCGGGCAAAACGTCCGCCCCGACTAGCAGCGTCGAAAAGGAACCGTGCATCCTCGATCATTAGCAGATCTTCGTGAAATCCGCCTATCGCCTTAACTAGGGATCGTCTGTACATCAAAGCCGCCGGTGGTGCCCAAGCGCCAGTAGCGAAACCAATCTCGATATCTTCTTGCTGTGGGCACAAATCCAGCCGTCGAACACGGTCCCGCTGCACCCCATCACCGCAGGCCCGTACCTCCTGCCAGTCACAAACCACCACGTCCGCGCCCGTGACCTCTGCCGTATCAAGCCGCATTCGCAGTGTCCCGGGCCGCAAGAGATCATCCGCGTCAAGAAAGACGATCCATTCGCCGCTCGCCGCCGCGATCCCGCGATTCCGAGCCGCGGACACCCCCCCATTTGGACCCGTAAATAACCGCACCTTCGGCCCGAAGCTCTGTGCCACAGCCGCAGATCTATCGGTCGAACCGTCATCGATTACCAGGATTTCTGTATCAATTCCGTGTTGCGCTTGTGCACTGCGAATGCAAGGAGTCAAGGTGGCTTCGCCGTTGAAGACCGGTATAATCACACTCAGCATTTTGCTACGAAATCAAGCACCGGCGAATTGCACCGAGAGATAATCGCGTAAATCGGACCTGTGGGTTTCCGAGAATCCTCCACAGAATGCATGCGGCTCGGGCAACGCCCGGGCGGCCGGATTTTGTGATACGTGCAAGATAGCGCCACCATTCGTACAGTTGTACGCGATGGCGGCAATATTTATGGAGCGGTCTGCAGTCAGCCCGGCTGAGAAGATTTTTGTAGACAGATAGGCGTTCTTCATCGAACGATTCCGGGACGGAACAGGTTTTCGATAACGGGTGAAGGCGAAATTTAGCTACGTTTGTGCCAATGTAGGAAACCGCAGGATATTTCATTAAATACCTGATTATGAGATCCAAATCAAATACGTAGTTGAATTGCTCGTCAATTCCGTTTATCGATCGAATGTGATTTGGGCTCATCCAGAATCCGGGCTGGTGAAAAGAAGTGTCCGGGTTTCCCAATACCAAATTGGGAGCGGACAGCGCATGATTTCGGATAACTGTGGGATCTCCAGCCCCGAAATTGATGACGTTCCCAGCCACCGCATGACCCGAACCTGCTGCCGACGCCACCGCCCGCAAGCTGAACGGTAAGAGAAGGTCGTCAGAATTGATCCAATTGAAGAGTTCGCCGGTAACTGAGGAAAAGCCCTTGTTGATCGCATGCGCCTGGCCACGATCTTTTTCGCTGACCCAGTAGGTGAGCCAGCGCTCGTATTTTCTGATGATTTCCACGCTTTGGTCGGTCGAGCCGCCGTCAATGACGATGTATTCCAGGTCGGGATAGCCCTGGAGGAGCACGGACCGGATTGTCTCCTCGATAAATTGACCCTGGTTGTAACTCGGCGTGACGATCGAGATGCGCGGCCACGGCGAACCGTCGGCGCGGGAGGCGGGCAGCGCCGGCGTTTCAATGGTCCATGGCCAGCCCGTCTTGCCGGCGGGCGGCGGCGGCAGCTCAGCGAGCGTGGGACAGCGCATTGGCGGCGTGAGCCCCGAAGTGCACCGGTCGGCTATCCCGCTCAAAGATAAAACCTTTGAAGAACGGAAGCTGGCCTGGCGCGTCATCTAATGCCGGAAAGCTGGCCACAAGCCGATAGTGCAGCGAAAACACACTCAGAAATTTGTGTTCCGACAGCAGCCAGCACGGATAGCTGGCATCGTATATCCAAGCAGGGACCCGCTGCACAGTGAGGCGATCGCGGGGTCCGGTAACGAACGGGGTGCGGTCCACGATGATCGAGCTGAAACCATAGCCGACCGCATCACGCAGGAACTCATACGGCTGCGGCAGATATTGAACAACGCTCGACAGCAGCAACACATTCGGCCGCCGCGAAGCGAGGCATGCCTCGATCGTCTCAAAAAATGACAGGTGCTCGTCGGAAAACTCCGCTCTGCCGCAAGCGACATGCGCCGGTTGCTCGACAACGCTCCATTGCATCTCCCCAATCCCGGCAAGAAACGCCCGGCATTGGTAATAGCTGCTCCCCAGAGCGCCGCCGAAGTCGAGAACACTGAGCCGGCCCCCGTCTGCGGCTGCGGCGCGCAGCAGCCCCGCCAACAGCGGGTAGGAATATTCGGTGCGGCCAAACGTAACGGAGTCCCGTTCGAAGGCTGCGATCCCGTCCCTGACGCGGGCGGTCGCCAAGCGGGTCTTCTCGAGGATGCCGAGATCGGCATATCCGCTCGATGCGCGCGCTGCCGCATCCCATGTGGAATAATCGCCGCTCCATGCGGAATTGGCCTCCACATCCGCCTTTGCCGATCTGTGCCGCTTTATCCGCTTCGCAGCTCCCCATAGGAGCGGCGGCGCGATGCCGCGAGCGATCGCCTTGGCGCCAGGAATCTTCTGTCGCAGAAACGGGAGTAGCGCCGGCAGCGACGAGAAAACTTCGGCCGCTCGGGGCGTCGGTCGTATCTGCGCCTCCGCTTGACGAAGTGCGCGAACGTATGGCTTATACAGCAGCTTGTGCTGAACCGCTGAAAATCTATAGCCGTGAGTCGACGATATAATAACAGTACGGCGTAAGCCGCTCTTGAACACCCCGATCGAGTGGTAGTGATAGAAAATTACCGGCGCCTCATCTGCATATAATATCCCGTTTTTTTGTGATAGCTGATACGCACCAATGTTCCACGGCCCTAAACCGACCCCGGGATTTTGTAATATTGCAACTCGTTCACCGTAAAGGGTTGGCCACTCGTTCAAGTACGTCTGGTCGCCGCAAAGGCCGCGAAAACCGTCCGAGACGCATTCAGCGATGCATTGCGCACGCCACCGTGTGAGGCATGCGCGTCCCACCGCCGTGTTGCGCACTCCCACCCAGCCGACATTGAACCGTCCGGATTGCCACTCGTGGTGCCGATATTCGGGCGCAAATCGATGTTCGTGTATCGCGATGTCTCGATCACCCCACTCTTCAAAAATTGGCAAAGGATCGGAAAAAAACATCATATCTGCATCGAGATAGACCACAAGCTCTCCATCTCCTACCCGATCAAGTAAATAAAGCATCAGCGGAGCCGTACAAGTCCAACAATACTCGCCGATGGTACGATAAGGCTTCATCGCCGCGAGTTCAGGGTCGCCGCTTTCCAATACGCTGATCGGCAGAACCCGTGCGCGCGCCAATCCCAACCGTGCGCACGTCTCCGCCGCTAGCTGATCCATGCACAACATGACCAGCTTAAAGTCCCTCTGGCAATGACGTAGTAACGATTGACTAAGCGCCATCGCTCTAGTCAAATAATTAGAGTAAAACAAAGTACAAAATATCATAGGATTTTACACAATTGCGCATCTATTACTGACTGATTATCGGCTACAAAGAAGTAACCGCCTGTGGTCTTCATTAGACGGCAATACCTCCACTATCTTAAACTCTTTTTTTATAGCCGATATGAAATTGTCCAAGCTATACCACGGTGGCCAACCGTCAACCCAGTCGGGGATATGCCGGTCCTCTCGGCCAACAAATTCGGTTACCAACCATTTATCAGTGAATGACGAAAATACCTTCACCACGTAATCAAATGTCAAGGAATTGGTGAACACGAGGTGATGGACTAATGCCAAGGCAAACACCATATCGCACCGGAAGCGCTCCCACGGCGGAACGCCGGGCGTACGCCCCAGGGGAACGGTCGGATGCAGGGACCGAAAATCGTGAATAAGCGGGAGTATTGATAGTCCGTCCCGGCGAGCGTCCCGATACAGCTTCCCGATTGCTGGGCTGTCCGAATCGAGCGCCACGACGAGTGCCCCGTGACGCGCGGCGAGTTGAGAATACCAGCCGCGATTAGCACCCAAATCCAACACTGTTCGTGGGCGCTTTTCAGCCAAAATTTGCTCAATAACAAAGTGCTTTTCTGTCCAATCTCGGTGCGAGTCAAATGGTGGAAACCAAACATTGTCATAGTCCGACCATCTGGTCGTTGGTTGTGGAAGTTTTATACTTTCGATTTCCTTCGTCTCGCTCGATATTTTTGAATTAATACTTGAATAATCCCGACTGTGAGCCAAGAGCCGCTTAGCTCGGCGCGCAAGCGGTCGCATTGGTATCGGGACTACCCGGCGAACGACATTCCCCGCCCTTGTCTTCACGGCCTTTCGGACACGGATCCAGCTGCCATCGGTGATCGCCTCGGCCTCCCGTTGACTGACCCCGTTTAGGTTAGCCTCGTAGAGAAGGCAACGGGCCAGACGATCATGTCCGGCGGACATGATTTTTAGGGGGCGGGTAAAGTGCGCAGCAAACATTTCGCTAGACCAACCCGCATTGGGTGCACCCACCCGAGCGAGCGATCCAAAGTCAACCCAGAAAGGTTTGACGCCCTGAAACAGCACATTTACCGGATGGGGATCAGTTAAGGTTAAACCATGCCTCAAAAGATTCTGTTCGAGCTTCAAAACAACCCTAGCTGCCTCTTTTAACATTTCACCACACCATTCAAAACAATATGATGGAAACGCCACGGATTCGTGGCGTATAACTAACCATTTTTCTTCAATATTCACGTCAGCTATTGTAGACGGGATCAAACATTTCTTATCTATTAATTCGTCAATTATTCCCCTTTCAAATAATTCCAGATAAAAATCAATTTGATCTTCGGAGATAACCCGATACAATTCATCGTCATGTTGAAAGACCGACCCATTAGGGTCACCATATGACAAAGGATGAAGACTGAATTTGGAAATATCTATTTTCATTGGACGTGATGTTTGGTCATGTTTACGCACAAAAGACCGTCTTTAAACGCTATTTGGTACGAGCGCCGACCAATTTTGACCGATCGTACACATATACCAATTTCTCTTTGCCATTCCGCAATTTAGACCTTCATAAACCTCAAACCACGCCGCATATTGCACATAGTCCTCCATTACACCGCCGCTCATTAGGGCAATGTTTACGTAGCACTGACCAGGGGTAGCCATAATCGGCGAAGTTATACAGGAAATTTTTCCGGCACCCGGCAACTTTCGCGGGATTCTGGTAGATAGATCGCTATCCAGTAAGAAAATTCCTATTCCACTCATGTCATAAACGCCGAGCAGAAATCTCGCGTTTGTGAGCGCCCCGTCGCTGACGTACTCAAGTACGGCTCGAAGACGACAGCCGGTACGTATGGGGCCCCCCTCGGCGTTTTCGACACGTACCGACGTGAGTCGGGCCGAGCCGACGCCGCTTCGATCTTCCCGCAGATCGAGCGAACGGTCGATCTGCGCTACCTCGGCTTCGAGATACCGCGCGAAAACCGTGTCGGTCGCGCCGCGCAGCACTAAGTCGCCCTTCCTCAGCAGTAACGATTGGGTACACAACGATCGTGCTGCGGCAACATTGTGTGTCACGAACAGCACCGTGCGCCCGCCGCCGGCGACTTCGCCCATCTTGCCGAGGCATTTCTTCTGGAACTCGGCGTCGCCGACGGCGAGGACCTCGTCGATGACGAGGATTTCCGGCTCCAGATGCGCCGCCACGGCAAAGGCGAGGCGCACGTACATGCCGCTCGAATAGCGCTTGACCGGCGTGTCGAGAAATTTCTCGACCCCGGCGAAATCGACGATCTCGTCGAATTTCCGGCGGATCTCGGCGCGGGTCATGCCGAGGATGGCGCCGTTGAGGTAGATGTTCTCGCGCCCGGTGAGCTCGGGGTGGAACCCGGTGCCGACCTCGAGCAGGCTGGCGACGCGGCCCTTGATCGTCACCCGCCCTTCGCTCGGCTCGGTGATGCGCGAGAGGATTTTGAGCAGGGTCGATTTGCCGGCGCCGTTGCGGCCGATGATGCCGAGCACCTCGCCGCGCCTGACCTCGAAGCTGACATCCTTCAGCGCCCAGAATTCCTCGACCCGGTCGCCGGAGACGACGGCGCGGCCGCGCGCCAGATCGGCGGTCTTGCGCCACAAATTCCGGGCGCCGCGCGCCATCACATCGCGCAGCGCGGTGTAGCGCTCGCGCTCGCTCTGGTGGCCGATCGTGTATTTCTTGCCGAGGCCTTCGGCGCGGATGACGATGTCGTTAGACATGACTCCGGCTAACCTCCGGCGATTCGACCTCGGCGCAATTCCGTCCCCGTTCCCGCCGATCTTTTTCAGAAGTATGCCGACCCGTAATCAACCCTGACGAAATACGGTGACCAATGCGGATGAGAGGACGCTCGATGACATAATAGGACGCGATAGCAATGGGAATGCACAGGGGCGGAAACCCCATAAGCCAAGCACCCCCCGCACGGGGGCTGGCCGTGAACAACTGCTGCCAAAGATAAAGGCTGTAGGAGATAAGGCCTAAGCGGCTCAACCAGCGCCATTGCAATGGCGCAGTCAGTAAGTTCTTCAGACGCAACGACGCGAAAAAAATATACCCCGTGATAAGAGGATTAACCGGTCTTAAAAGCAGCCCTATCAGCGGATAACTGGCGAATATCGGTTGTATGAGCAAGATTATTATTCCAACGACGATGCCCGATCTGCACGCCAGTCGGTCTATAACGCTACGACCGGTCGCCGACACGCTGAAAAAAGCGCCGACCAAAATACATGGAAAGCTGTTTCCAAAAATATTCGGATCTACCAAAATATTCGTGATAAACTGCCAATAAGATAGACCAGTGAGCAAAAAATACCCGAAAAAGAGCCAGCGTGACCTGTGCGAGTTAACGGCCAAGCCCAGCAGAAGCGGCCAAACCAGGTAGAATTGCTCTTCGACAGCCAGACTCCACGTATGTCCAAGCCACCAGCTGCATTCGCCCAATCTGGTATTGCACAGAAAGAGAGCGGATAGCGCCATCGACGATCGCGAAATTTCTATTACATTATATTGCGATAGACAGGCAACGACAGCTAAGAGGACGGCGAACGCTGGCACTATTCTGAATATCCGCCTGACGTAAAACGCTCCTATGTTGATACGCCCAATATTTTGTTCCTCTGTCACAAGCAGGGATGTTATCAAATATCCACTGATCACAAAGAAAAAGCTTACGCCCAATCCCGCAAGTGGCTGCGCAAATCGTAATGCAACGTTTTTCGTTAATTCGCCAAGGCTGGCGTAATGTAAGGCGTGGAAGGGCACGGGATGAAAAATGTAATCAAACCGATCAAATATCAGATGTCCAATGAGAACGAGGGAGATACTTATCCCTCGCCACGCGTCGATTTGGCGATCTCGGAAGGTTGCAGGCACTTCGGGATTTACAGCAAATCTGCGAACAGCCGCTCGGTGCGGCGGAAATAGCGGATGCCGAGCCACAGAAACCCGCCGACGACGGCGAGGCTCAACAGGAACCCCGGCAGATACAGGCCGCCGCCGCCCAGCACGCACCAGCGGAAGCCGTCGATGACCCCGACCACCGGGTTGAGGCTGTACCACAGCCGCCACCTGTCGGGGACGACCGCGCTGGAAAACCCGACCGGCGAAACGTACAGCCCGAACTGGACGATGAACGGGATGATGTAGCGGAAATCGCGGTACTTGACGTTGAGCGCGGTGATCAGGAAGGCGGGGCCGAGACTGGCCAGCACCGCCAGCGCGACAAAGCCGGGCAGCAAGGCGAGCCGCCAGCCCGGCCAGAACCCGTAGCACAGCATCAGCCCGACGAGGATCGCCAGGTTGATCGCGAAATCGACGAGCGCGACCACCGCCGCCGAGCTCGGAATGATCAGCCGCGGAAAATACACCTTGCCGACGAGGTTGGCGTTGCCGACCAGGCTGTTCGACGCCTCCGACAGGATCGTCGAGAACAAAAACCACGGCAGCATCCCGGCGAACACCATGACCGGATAGGGCGCCCCGCCCTCGCTCGGCAATCTCGCGATGCGGCCGAACACGACGGTGAAGATCACCATCGTCAGGAGCGGCCGCACCACCGCCCAGGCGATGCCGATCACCGTCTGCTTGTAGCGCACCGCGACGTCGCGCCAGGCGAGGATCGCGAACAATTCCCGGTAGGCCCACAAATCGCGCCAGTAATGGCGCTCGGCGCGGCCCGGTTCGAGAACGATCTCGCGCGCGCTGCCGGGGATCGCGGCCTCGCTCATGCCGGCGCCCAGAGCCGCCCGAATACCTCGCCCACCCGCGCGCGAAACGCCTCGCGGCCGAACCGGGCGTGGGTTCTGGCGGAAAGCTCGCGGGGATCCGGCCTCGATCGGGTCAGCAGGCGCGAGATCGCCGCCGCCAGCCCGTCCTCGGCCACCGTCGTGCCGAGCTCGCCATCGGCGAGAGCGTCGGTCGCGCCGCCGACGGCAAGACCGAGCGCCGGCGTCCCGCAGGCCATCGCTTCGAGAAACGCGATGCCGAACCCCTCCCCTGTCGACGGCATGACGAACAGATCGGCCGCGCGATACGCGTCGACGAGCCGGTCGCGCGGTACCGTTCCGAGAAAGCGGACGCGCCCGGCCACCCCGGTCGCGCGCGCCAGCGCCTCCAGCCGCGGCCGGTCGTCGCCCTCGCCGATCACCAGATAGACCACGTCATGGCCGCCGGCCACCAGCCCCGGGATCGCCGCGATGATACGGTCATGACCCTTGTAGCGCTCCCGCGAATCGAGGCGTCCGACGGTCAGCAGCACGCGCTCCGTGCCGAGGCCGAGGGACCGGCGAAATCCACCGCCGTCTCCCGGAACGAAGGCGGGTCCGACCGTGTCAGGGATGACCGCCGCCCGCTCCGGCGCGATCGCGGTCCAGCCGACGACGCGCCCCCGCGTGCAGCGCGACACGCTCAGCACGAGATCGGCCTGTTCCAGCGCCGCCCGCCGCAGCCGCGAAGGCGGCGGCCAGGCCTCGATGCCGTGGGTCTGGACGACGAGCCGGGCGCCCGTGAGCCGTGCGATAACGGCGGCCAGCGGCGCCATGTACAGATGGCCGCAAAACACGATACCGGGCCGCAGCCGCACGGCGGCGGCGAGTGCCGCAACCGCATATCTCACCCGCCCGCGCCGCGCCCGCATTTGCCGGATCCCCGCCGGCAAATCCGCAACCCCGGCGCCGTGGCGCGGCACCGCGACGATCGCCGAGGCCGCCCCGCTTTCGACCAGCGCATCGAGGAGGTCGCGATTGTACTGGGCGATGCCGCCGCTGCCGCCGAACGCATCGGTGACCAGCGCCAAGACCCGGGGCGCAGCGCTCACGCCGCCCGCGCCGGAAGGGCCTCGGCGGCGGCCAGGACGAGCTGGGACCAGCGCCGCGAGGTCAGTCCCTTCGGCTCGTCGGGCGCCGCGGCGGCGCGATCCATCCACGCCCGCGTCGGCACGCCAAAGCCGGACTTCGCCCGTGCCACCGTCTCGGCCGGCAGCGGCACCGCGGGGGCTTCTGCGAGCGCGGCCTTGCCGTTGGCCCGGGTAAGCGCCGGCATCACCGGCGCCATTGCCTCGAGCAGCGTCGCATCGACCAGCGGCACGCGGATCTCGACCCCGTGCGCCATCCCCGCCCAATCGGCGTCGCGCAATAGCTGGTTGCGCATGTAATGCGCCGACTCCAGCGCACACACACGACCCGCATCCGAGCCGGGGTCCGGGCTGAGGCTCCCGGCGATGCGGCGGAGCGGTCGCAGCCGCCGCATCCCCTCGCGGGCGAGATCGGCATCCATCAACGCCGGCAATTCATGCGGCAGGAACAGCCCGCGCTTCAGCAGATATGCCCCGCCCCAGCAGCGGGCGTATTCCAGCAGCCCCAGAGCTTTCGGGCATCGGCGGGCGAAGCCCGGTGCCGCCGCCCGAATTGCAGCGCGCGCTATCCGCCCGAACCCCGGGATGACGGCGAGCGGACCGAAGCGCCGGCGCCAGCGCGGCAGATCGCCGAAGCTCGAATATCCGGCCAGCAATTCGTCGCCGCCGAGCCCCGACAACGCGACCTTAAGACCGGCTTCCTTCGCCGCCTTGGCGACAAACCACGTGTTGATCCCGTCGATTGTGGGCTGATCCATCGCCTCGAGAACGGCGGGAAAGTCGCTTTCGAATTCGTCTCGGCAGACGCGGCGGACGATGTGCTCGGCGCCGTAGAGCGCGGCCACGCGCGCCGCGAGTGGCGCTTCGTCTTCGGCGGTGCCGCGAAACTCATCGAACACGAGCGTGATTGCGCGAGTCTCTCGTGCGCCGGCGTCGCGGACCAGCCCCAGCACGGCACCGGAATCGATTCCGGCCGAGAGAAATACCCCAACCTCGACATCCGCCAGCAGGTGCCGCCGCACGCTGTCTAGCGCGGCGGCACGTACCCGCTCCCGCAATTCCGCGGCGGGCGCGGGCGCCGCCGCCCCATCCGCGAGCATCCCGGCCAGCGTGGCAAACGCACGCGGTTCGCGCGGCCCCGTGGAATCGATAAGCTGGGTATGGCCGGCCGGTAAAGCCCGGATGTCGCGATACAGCGTAAACGGCTCGGGGACGCTGCCGAACAGGTAAAAGCCGACAATCCCGGCCGGCTCCGGATCACGCGACACCTTACCGCCGGCAAGCAGCGCCTTGACCTGCGAGGCAAAACGGAAGGTCCAGCCGTCATTTGCCGTATAAAGCGGCTTGATCCCGTACGGATCGCGGGCCAGGAACAACTCGCGCCGCGCCTGATCCCAAATCGCAAACGCATACATGCCGCGCAGCCGGTGCACGATATCGGCACCTTCGCGCGCATAGAGATGCAGCAGCACTTCGGTATCCGACCCGCTGCGGAGACGCACCCCCGCTGCCTGCAACTCGGCACGCAGATCCGGATAATTGTAGATCTCGCCATTGAAGCTGATGGCGAGCCGGCCGTCCTCGCTGAGCATCGGCTGAGCCGCCCGCTCCGAGAGGTCGAGAATGGCCAGCCGCCGATGGCCAAGGGCACAGCGCCGGTCTTCGCTCCACCAGCTTCCGGTTCCGTCCGGACCCCGCCGGCGCATCGCCTCCCGGGTTGCGAGCAACTCGGCCTCGTCTGCCCCGCTCGCCGCCGGATGATAGGAAAAGATGCCGTTGATCCCGCACACGGGGTGTTCGTTCAATATTTGAGTCTATAGTAAATGTATTTCAAGATTTCGGTCTCGAACGCGATTAGACCTTGGCTGTGCTGCCACCAGTCGTTGCGGTTATAGTCAGGCGGATCGAGCGCCTGTACTGCGATCACGGTTTGGTCGCCCAACACCCGGTGCAGCATCCAGCGCACCCGCCGGGCCGCGAAGATTTCGGTCGGAACGAGCAATCGACGGGCATCATCGTGTTGCGCCCAATTGCGGAGCGCCACGGCCTCATCGTGGGTGCTCGACAGGTTTGCGCCGAAGACCTCAACGTCCCCCTCCGGCACACCCAGGTTCCGCAAGACTTCCTGTACAAGCGCGGTTTCCGATTTGGCGACCCCGAGTCTTTCGGCCGGGCCGAGCCGCACGTTTGAGACCAGGATCTTCTTGACCAGGCCCCGGCGGTAATATTCGGCAGCGGCAAATGGCCGATCCTCGAGCCCACCGCCGAGCACAACCGCGGCATCGGCGGGGAGCGGACGATCCGACACGATCCACAATTCCGCAGCGCTGCGCAGCACCGACACCCGGGCAAACCAGCCTCCGAGCGTCAGCCCGACAATTGCGGCGAGCAGGGCCAGCGCTGCCCGGAGGAGGATCGTGCAACAACGGGGGCGAGCCCGGTGCGTGGGGAGCGCAGTCGATGTCATGCGGAGCCGGCGGCCGCATCACAACCCGATCCGCGCCAGGCGGGCGGGCGGGACCTGTTCGGCGGCGAGCATCGCGGCGATTTCGGAGCGGGCATCGGCGGGCTTCGCTGCGACCACCCCTTTGACAATGTCGAGCCGCGCATCCGTCACCGTGGGGCCGTCGAGGATGCCGGCGAGATCGCGGATCGACTGGGCGCGCACCGCTTCCGGCAGGCTCTGCCACTGCAGCAGCCCGAACAGGCCGCGCCGGAACATCACCGGGCCCTCGTTCGGACCGGTCAGGTAGGACATCCGCAGTGCCGACGCCACCGCATCCTCCGGCGCGCCGGCGGCAACCCGCATGCCGGCCAGCGCCAGCCACTCGCTCGGCGCCAGCGGCCGCACCGCGAGTTGCCGGCTCAATTCCGCAACGCGGGCGGCGGGATCGCCGGCCCCGGCCGCCAGTGGGGGCTGCCGCGGCGCCTCCTGCCCGCGGCCGATCAGCTCGACGCCGCGGGACACGGCAAAGCAACACAGGCCGACAACCAACACCAGGGTCAACAGCCGCATCTAGGAACTGTAGTAATTCTTGTAGTAACGGCTGCCGTAGTAATAGGAATAGGCGTACTTGCCGTACTTCTGCGCCTGCCGCACGTTGACCCGGTTGAAGGCGACGCCGGCGATCTTGCGGTGGCCGGCAAGCAGATCGACGCACGGGCGGACCAGCTCGCGTGCGGTCGCCGCCCAGCGCACCACCAGCACGATCTTGTCGCTCAGATGCGACACCACCACCGGATCGACCACCGGACCCGCCGGCGGCGTATCGATGAACACCAGGTCGTAGCTTTCCTTGAAATGCGCGACGAGCGACTTCATCCGCTCGGAGCCGAGCAGGTCGGTCGGGTTCTGCGTCTTGTTGCCGGCGGGAAGCACCCAGAACCCGCCCTTCTCGTGGAACCGCACCGCCTCTTCGACCCCGACCTCGCCGAGCAGCAGGTCGACGAGCCCGGGCTCCTTTTGCATGCCGGCGATGCGCGTGGCCGTGGGGTGGCGCAGATCGGCGTCGATCAGCAGCACCCGCAGCCTGGCGGTCGCCGCCGAGGCGGCGAGCGACAGGGCGATCGTCGTCTTGCCTTCGCCCGGCACCGCCGAGGTCAGCTGGATGACCCGCGGCGGGTGATCGACATCGGTCATCTGGATGCCGCTGCGCAGCGCGCGGATCGCCTCGCCGTAGCGGGACAGCGGCCGCACGATCGGGTATTCGTGGATCGGAACCGTATCCTTGTCGACCTTGAGATCGCGCGCCGTCAAATGGCTGACCGAGGTCAATAGCGGCAGGCCGAGCAGGTCCTCGACCTGTTTCGGAGTGGTGAAGCCGGTATTGAGCTTTTCCTTGGCCAAGGCGCCGCCGACGCCGAGCAGCAGGCCGACGAACAGGTTAACCACGAGAAACTGGAGCTTGCGCGGATAGCTCGGCAGATGCGGCGGCACCGCCGGCGTGATGATGCGGACCTCCTGCGGCTCGAAGGTCGATTGCTCCTGGGTGATCTTCGCCTGCTTGAGGAAATCCTCGAACAGGGTCTTGTTGGCCGCGGCGGTGCGCTCCAGCTCGTGCAGGCGGATCGCCGTGGCGTCGTCGAGGTTGGACTGGCCGGTCGCCTCGCGCAAAGCGTTCTGCAACGACGCCACCCGCGCCTGGGCGAGCTCGTACTCGTTTCTGATGCTGGCCGCCATGCGGGCGGTCTCGGCGGCGATGCTGCGCTGGACGTCGCCGAGCTGCGCGCGGATGTTGACGACCAGCGGATGCGAGGCCCCGTAGCGCGCCAGCAGGTCCGCCTCCTGCGCCGACAGGTTCGCCGCCTGCTGGCGCAGGGACGGCAGGGCGCCGCTGTTGGTGATTTCCGGCATGTTTTGCAGGTTGCCGCCTTTGGCCTGCAGCGAGTTCAGCAGATCGACGCGCGCCTTCTTCTGCGCAAGCTCCGCCTTGGCGTCGATCAGCTTGCTGTTGAGGTCGGACAGCTGCTGCTGGTTGAGGGTGCCGCCGGCGCTTTGCACCAGCCCGTGTTCGGCGCGGAACTGGGCGACCGCCTCTTCCGACTCGCGCACCTGCGCGCGCAGGCCGACCAGCCGGTCGCTGAGCCAGGCCGAGGCGCGCTTGGCCGCCTCGAACCGGGTGTCGAGCTTGTCCACGACATAGGCGTCGGCGATCGCGTTCGCCATGTGCGCCGCGCGCACCGGATCCGGCGAGGTAAAGGAAATCGCGAGCACATAGCCCTGCAGCGCGACCTTGGACACCTTCAGCGAGCGTTTGAGGCTCTCGATCGTCTGCAATTCGCCGGCCGGGATCGACTCGGTGCCGACGGTCAGCGGCGCGGCCGCGCTGCCGGGCTCCGCCGGCGGCCGTGTCTCGTCGCCCCACACATCCTCGCCGAGCGAGGCGAAGAACGCGAGGATCCCGTCGACCAGCGAGCGCTTCTCGACGGTTTCCGCCGGCGCCGGTTTCGCCTTGGCGGCGGGCGCGGCGGCGAGATGTTCTTTCTCGACGACGCGGCGCAACAGCACGGTCGATTTGATCACCGCCATCTGGCTTTCGATCATCGCGACGTCCATCGTCACGTCGCTGAGGATCGCGTCGCCGCCCGGCGTCTTCTCTTTCTGGCGGTCGAGCAGCACCTGCGCGGTCGCGGTGTAAAGCGGGGTCACGTGCAGCAGGTAGACGACGCCGACCAGCATGGCGATTGCGGCGATGCCGAGGGTGAATTTCCACTGGCGCCAGATGAAGCTCAGGGTCTCGCGCAGGTCGAAACCCTGCTCGCCCTGAGCCAGCTCGGCGCCCGCCGGCACCGCGGATCGATCGGTCATCAACGTTCCAACACCTTGAAAAAGAGGCGCTCGGCAGGCGGGTCAGTCTTCGAGGACCAGCCGGGAGCTTTCGGACTGGGCGACGCCGGCGCCGAGGAGAGCCACAAAGGTCAGCGCGACCGCCTGAATTTGCAGGCTGAAATCGACCAGGCTGTGGACGCCGACCAGGCAGGCCGCGCTGGCCGCAACCTGCGGCACGATCGCATTCTCCCGCCGCCGCCGCGCCCCCTTGATGCAGCGCAACACCAGCAGCGCGACGCAGGCGATCAGCATCGGCCCGAAGACCAGGCCGAGCCCTTGCAGCACCTCGAGATAGGTATCGTGCGCCTGGCCCCAGGTGCCGTCGACGCCGAGCGAGCGGTCGCGGTACATCGGGAATACGGCGGCAAACGTGCCGTAGCCGTAACCCCACAGCGGCACATCGAAGATCGAGCGCAGCGTCAGCCGGTAGACCGCAAGCCGGCTCGCATCGGACACGCCGCGCGCCTCGAGCGCGGCGCCGACCGTGTCGCCGAAGGCGAAGACGGCGGCGGCTGCGACGGCGAGCCCCACGGCGATCGTCGCCAGCGACTGCCGGCCGCGCGCCGCGTCGCGGTACCGGGCCAGAAAACCGAGCGCAACCACGGCAATCCCGGCGGCGATCGTCGCCCCCCGCGACCCGGTCAGCAGCAGCCCGACAAGCAGCACAAACCCGGCGGCCAGCATCGGCGCCCCTTCCGACCCGCTCGCCTCGATCAGCAAGGCGAGCTGGTGCCGCCGGCTGCCGCTCGCGCCATCCAGCTCGCCCTGGTAATGCCGCAGGATCAGCGCGGCGGCGGCGACCAGCGCGATGCCGGCATAGGCGCCGAACGAGTTGTGGTTGACGAAGGTCGACGTCACCTTGCCGCCGCTCGGCGGAATGTCGAGCCACGGCACCTGCCCGGCCTTTGCCGCAACGATGCCGTAAGCGGCATACAGCGCACCGATCGACGCCACCGCGACGAGCAGCAGCCGGGCGCGCGCGCCGTCGCGGCAGAGCTGGACGCTCAGCCAGAACGCCGCGGCGGCGGTGATCAGCCGCAGCAGGGCGAGATCGGTCAGCTCGCGATCGGCCGTGATGCTGCCGGCCAGTGGCCGGCCGAGCGCCTCCGCCGCCATGCTCCAGACCGGGTTGACCAGCGGCCCGCCCCGCCAGCCGACCGTCTGCAGGGCGATCCAGCCGACCACCGCCGCGAACAGCGAGGCGGGCAGTGCCAGCTCGCGCATCCCGACCGGGTGCCCCTTGCCGCGCGCCAGCAGCGACAGCTCGTAGAGGATCGCCAGCCCGGGAAACAGCACCGCGTTGGCGCCCCAGGCGATTGGATCGTTGCTGCCGTACCACAAGGGGAGCCAAGCCAGCCCCGTGAGGTACAGGCCGAACAGGACCGGCTCGACAAACCCGGCATGGAGCCGCGCCCGCAGCCCGCCGGCCGGCCGGCCGGCCGGGGCCTCGCCCATATACGCTCTCATCTAAGGGAAAATCGCGTTGCCGGGGGCCGCTACACTCGCGCGGTGCAAGACCACGCTACCGCCGTTCAGGTGAAGCGCTGACAATCACCCGTGGCCAAACCGCCCGATTCCGCGGCGGCCCGGAAGTTCACACAATTTTGCAGAGAAATCAACTTCGACGCACGGGCTTTATGCTTAATTCCCGTGACACACGATGTAACAAATTGCCTTATTTTAAGAAACGAGCGGCGGGCGGGGCTCCGGCCGGCCCGCCGCTTTGCCGGCTCAGCAGCCGTTGCCCGGCCTGCTCGGGCTGACGCAGTTGCTGGTGGTGATCGTCGTCCCGCCGACGCTCAACGAGGCGAGCAAGGCGGCGCCGCCGCCACCGGCATTGAACGCGGTCAGCGTGGCGGCCGGCGCCCCGGCCATCGCCGCCTGCAGGATCTGCTGCGCCTGCTGCGCCCCCGGCGAGTTGCTGTTGGCGAAGAACACCGCGGCCGCGGCAAGGCCCGTGCCGAGCGCCGCCTGCTGCGCCGGGTTCGCCGTCAGCGCCGCCGCGACGACCGCATTGGCGAGCGAGGGATCGGCCTCGACCGCCTGGGCGATCGCATCGGCCAGCGCCTGGCCGCCATCGGGAAACTGCGCCAGCAGGGCGGCGACCTTGGCCTGAGCCGTCGCCGTACTGGTTTGCGCCGGCGCCACGCTCGCCGGTCCGCAGATGCAGAGCGCGATGAAGGCGCCGAGAAGCAGCTTTCTCATGTTCAGGTTCCTTGCCTCCTGCGGGGGTCAGGCGGCAACCCGCCAGCCTCAATACCGCCAAGTCGCTCCGACCGTCACGACGTCGCGGGTAAAGCCCTGATTGGCGACATTAGATGATAATTCGGTATGTTGGTAGTCCAAAGTCAACCCTACATTGCGCAGCAGGCTGTAGGTGATGGTGCCGCCGAACGCCCAGGCGTCGTCGCGCCGCGGGTTGTTCTGATATTCGGTATGGATGAATCCGCCGCGGGCGTTGGCCGACCACTGCCGGGCGAGCGCGTAATCGGCGCTCAGCAGCGCGGTATCGACCTTGGTCGAGGTTCCCGGCACGCCCGGCGTGGCCGCCAGAAGGGAGACGCCGAGCGTCTCGTCGACCGCCAGGTTGAGGGTCAGCTCGGGCAGCGGGTAATAGTGGCCGCGCGCGCCGACGACCGGGCCGCTGGCCGTGCCGATCGACCTGGCGTTGTAGGACTCGGCCTGATAGCCGCCATAGATCTCGCCCCTGACCAGCCCGATCTGGTCGGTGCCGAGACCGCCGACGACGCGATAGCCGGAGGAGCTCAGCGTGCTGGTGTCGTAATCCCGCGAGTCGGCCGCGCCTTCGACATAGCCGTACAAGGCCGGGGTGATCCACACCCCGCCCCGAAGGTTGCCGGTATAGGTGACGCCGTTCGGCGACGGCGCGGTGGTGCCGGACGCGCGATCGTAGGTAAGATCGACGATCGACCCGCCCAGCGTGACGAACGCCTGGGAAAAGTTCTTCTGAACCGAGACCGCACCGGAAAACTGGTTGTAGACCGATGGGTTGGACGTCGGCGCCAGGCCGACGCCGGTCGGGTTCAGCGTCACCAGGCTCTTGTCGACGCCGAGCGTGGTGAAGAGGTCCTGCTGGCGGGTAAAGTCGGCCTGTCCGTTGAGGATCAGGTCGGGCAGCGGGGTATAGGTCTCGGTCCCGCCGACGCGGGCGGCGATGACCGAGCCGTTTCCCGGTATGTCGCGGAAGTAGAAGCGTCCGTCGGCATTGCCGTACAACGTGGTCTTGAACAGGCCGCTGGTGTTTTCGGCGAGCACCGCAGGCGCCAACCTGACGCCGGCGCTGCCCTGCGGCGCCGAGCGCTGGCTGACGTTGCTGTCGTAGATGAAGCCGCCGAACGCCGAGGGGTAGATCAGCCAGTCGCCGGCGACCATCGCGTCTTCCGCGCGGCCCGGCTTGGCGAACACGTCCTGGCGTCCGGTATTGACCGGCGGCGGCGCCAGTCCCGGCGCGGCCGTTCCGCCGGGAGAGCCGACCTGGGCGATCTCCCCGACCTGGGCCTGCACCACCGGAGTGTAGCCGCACAGCGCCGCGGCGCAGCAGCCGGCAATCAGCCCCCAATGCCCGTTTGCGTAACCCATGCCGTTTGCTCCCCTGGAACCCCCGTCCCGTCAGGCGTGGTTTTGCTGTTTCGCTGGCGGACTCGCGCTAGATGTACCGCCGCGGCACCTTGATGATGTCGCCGGCCCGTTTGCGTAACCCATGCCGTTTGCTCCCCTGGAACCCCCGTCCCGTCAGGCGTGGTTTTGGCTGTTTCGCTGGCGGACTCGCGCTAGATGTACCGCCGCGGCACCTTGATGATGTCGCCGGGCAGCACCGGGATCGGCACGCTCATATCGTACTCGTGCATCTCCTTTTCCCCGGGATGCTGGATTTCGATCCGCGACTGGTCGGCGCGATAGGTCGTGCCGCCGGCGATCGCGATCGCCGCCAGCACGTTGAGCCCGCCGGTATAGGGATAGGCGCCCGGCTTCTCGACCTCGCCGACGATGTAGAACGGGCGAAATTCGGAGATGCCGACGGTGATTTTCGGGTTCTTCAAATACCCGGTGCTGAACTTCTGCTCGAGCTCGGTCTCCAATTCGTGCTGCGTCAGGCCGGCCGCCTTGATCGTGCCGGCCAGCGGCAGCGACACGTAGCCGCTCGGGTCGATCTGGAAATCGCCGCTTAGCGACGGCTCGTTATAGACAGTCACGTGAATCTTCTCGCCGGCCTGCAGTTTCGGCGGACCGGCCGCCTCGGCCGCCAGAGCCTGGCGCTCCGCCTCGGTCACCGGCCGCACGCTGCCGCCCCCGCACGCCGCGACGACGAGGCACAGCCCGAGGAGCCACGGCAGAGCACCCCTCCCGACCAGAAGCTTGCACCATCCTGCCCACCGGCTCATCATCCACTCCAACCCGCACCTACCCTGGACGATAGTCGCCTCGCGCAAGGCGCGGCCCCGCGAGCGGCAATTCGCCCACGCCAAAACGCACGCCAAAATAGCACGAAATTAGCGTTTTTCATCCGCGGGCTACCAGCGTTCCAAAAAAACCCCAATCACGTCAATCTGATATGACGTGACCGCATAACCGGCGCCGGCCTGTGGGCGAGCGTCGCCGCGAATCGATTCGCACCCCAACCGCCCGGCACTTGTTACATGTTGAATCAAATCAACCGCGTTCTTGCCGCAAAGTCGAAACTCTTGTAGCGTACAACCAAGAGGTAAACAAGGCCGGCGTTAAACAATTTCGAGCGGAGCCCTCATCGGACGTTTCCGTGACGGCAGCGCCTTGATCGGACTGGCACATTGTTGACGAGGGCCGCGTCGGCGTGCGAACCCATTCCCCCTCATCGCATGCGGGTTTCAGCATCCGGTTGTCGCCGTTCGACATCGTCGTGGCGGCAGTGGCGCCGATACTTGCCGTCTATTTGCGATTGCCGGGCGCCTCGGCGGGGTTCGCGGCGGGCGTTTATTGTTTCGTCTCGCTGATCTTCTCGCTGATCGGGTTTGCCGTGCTGAGGATTCACGGCGCCGTGCCGCGCTATCTGTCGATGCACGACGCGAGAGATCTGGCGCTGGCGGTGCTCGCGGCGATGCTGCCGACCTGCGTGGTGCTGTTCACCTTCACGCGGCTGGAAGGCATTCCCCGCTCGGTTCCGGCGATCCACGCGCTGCTGCTCGGCGCCGGGCTGATCGCGGTGCGCGCGTTTGCCCGCATCGCCGAGGAGGAACGGCGCGCCCGCAACGGGGCGCGGCCGAGCGTGCCCGAGCACATCATCCTGATCGGCCTCAACGACCTTTCGGTGCTGTTCATGAAGTACCTCGAGGCGGCCGATGGCGGCGAGCGGCGGGTTGTCGCCGTACTCGACGAGAACCCGCGCTGGTACGGCCGTTCGGTCAACGGCGTCAGGGTGTACGGGCCGCCCGCCCATCTCGACCGGCTGATCGCCGAGTTCCTGACGCACGGGGTGGCGATCGGCCGCGTCGTCGTCGGCATCGAGGCGGCCGAACTGTCGGCGCCCGCCGCGGCCGAGATCCGCCGGGTCTGCGCCGTGCGTCGGCTCGAGCTGGCGTTCCTGCCGCAGCTCTTTGCCCTCGACGGCGACCGCCGCCGCCCGCCGCCGGCCGCTGCCGCAGCCGCTGCGCCGGGCGCAAGCCTCGCCTCTTCGCCCTATTTTACGGCGAGGCGGGCGATCGATTTCGCCGTCGCACTGGTGCTGATCGCCGCCCTGGCGCCATTCTGGAGCCTCGCCGCGCTGATCGCCTTTATCGATGTCGGCAGCCCGGTGCTGTTCTGGCAGCAGCGGATCGGCCGCGGTGGCCGCGCCTTTCACCTGTACAAGTTCCGCACCCTCCGCCCCGCCTTCGGCCGCGACGGCCGCGAGCTGCCGGAGGAGCGGCGGCTGTCGCGCGCCGGCCGCTTTCTTCGCCGCACCCGGCTCGACGAGTTGCCGCAACTGGTCAACGTTTTGGTCGGCGACATGGCGCTGATCGGGCCGCGGCCGCTGCTGCCGCAAGACCAGCCGGACAACCCCGGGGCGCGGCTGAGCGTCCGGCCCGGCATTACCGGCTGGGCTCAGGTCAATGGCGGGGTGCTGCTGTCGCCGGCGGAAAAGGCCGGGCTCGACGCCTGGTATATCGGCCACGCCTCGCCCCTGCTCGACCTGCGCATCCTGTTGCTGACCGTGCGCAGCGTGGTCTCCGGCGACCGCCGGCCGGAACCGGCCGCGAAGGCCGAGCTCGCCGCCGCGGCGCGGCGGCCGGTGGTGTCGACCCGGTTTGCCGCGGCTGCCGGCGACCGCAAGCTGCGCGGCGAGGCGCGCACGTTGTGACCGTCGCAGTGCGATGAAGCGGATCGTCTTTCTCAACAAGTATTTCTATCCCGACCATTCCGCCACCAGCCAGATCCTGTCCGATCTCGCGTTCGACCTGGCCGCCGGCGGGCGCCGCGTTCACGTCATCGCCGGCCGGCAGCGCTATGACGACCCGCAGGCGCGCCTTCCCGAGCGCGAGGAAATCCGCGGCGTCACCGTCCGCCGCATCGCCACCACCGGGTTCGGGCGGGCCACGCTGCTCGGCCGCGGCGTCGATTATCTCGCGTTCTATCGGGGCGCCTGGCGGGCGGTGCTCGACGACTGCGAACCCGGCGACATCCTCGTCGCCAAGACCGACCCGCCGCTGCTCTGCGTGCCGGCGCTGCGGGCGGCGCGGCGGCGAAGGCTGCAGCTCGTCAACTGGCTGCAGGACCTCTACCCGGAAATCGCCGTCGCGCTCGGCGTACCGCTGGTGCGGGGGCCGGTGGCCAGCGCGCTCTACCGCCTGCGCGACGCGGCATTGCGCGAGGCCGCAGCCAATGTCGCGATCGGCGAGCGCATGGCCGAGCTGTTGCGCCGGCGCGGCGCGCCGCCCGACCGCATCCACGTCATCGCGAATTTCTCCGACGACGAGGACATCCGGCCGCTTGCACGCGGCGACAACGGGCTGCGGCACGACTGGGGCCTCGCCGACCGCTTCGTCGTCGGCTATTCCGGCAATCTCGGGCGCGGACACGAATTCGACACCGTTGTCGGGGCGGCGGAGCGGCTGCGCGATCGGCCCGAGACGCTGTTCCTGATGATCGGCGGGGGCAGCGGCTTTGCCGCGCTGCGCCGGCGGGTCGCCGAACGCGGGCTCGACGCGATGTTCCGCTTCCTGCCGTACCAGGACCGCGCCGCGCTCAAATACTCGCTGGCGGTGCCCGACCTGCACTGGCTGTCGCTGCGCCCTGAGCTCGAAGGCGCGATCGTTCCCGGCAAGTTCTACGGGATCGCCGCCGCCGGCCGGCCGATCGTCGCGATCACCGCCGCGGACGGCGAGCTCGCGCGCCTCGTGCGGCGGCACGGCGCCGGCATCGTCGTGAGCCCGGGCGACGGCGAGGGGCTTGCCGCCCATCTGCGCCGCCTTGTCGCAGCGCCGGCAGAGCTGGCGGCGATGGGCGAGCGCGCCCGCCGCATGCTCGACGCCGCATTCACCCGCCGCCACGCCTTCGCCCGCTGGCACGAACTGTTCTCACGCCTGGACTGAGACGATGACGCATCTTTGCAACAGATACGACGCGACGCTCGCCGGCGGCCCGGAAGCCGACGGCGACGAACCCGGCGGTCACCCGCCGATCCGCCTTGCCGCCAGCGAGCGCTGGTATGCGGTGCACACCCTGCCCTTTGCCGAAGGGCGCGCGCAGAGCAATCTCGACAACCAGGATTTCCGCACCTTCATGCCAAAGCGCCACAAGACGGTGCGGCACGCGCGCAAGCTGAGCACCGTCGAGGCGCCGTTTTTCCCGCGCTATCTGTTCGTTGCGCTCGATCTCGACCGCGACCAGTGGCGCAGCGTCAACGGCACCTTCGGCGTCTCGCGACTGGTGATGCGCGGCGAGGTGCCGCAGCCGGTGCCTCGCGGCGTGGTCGAGGCGCTGATCGCCTCGGCCGACCGGCGCGGCATCCTCCGGCTCGGCCTCGGGCTGGAGGTCGGGGGCGCGGTGCGGCTGATGGCCGGCCCGTTCGCCGAACAGCTCGCCATCCTCGACCAGCTCGACGGTTCCGGGCGCGTCCGGGTGCTGCTCGACATCCTCGGCCGCCAGGTGGCGATTTCGACCCATGCCAGCAATGTCATGCCGATCCGCCGCGATTAGCGGGATCGCGCTCGCGGCCGCGCTGCTGCTCGGCTGTGCCCCGGCGGCGCGACCCGGGCTCGCCGACGCGGTGACCCCGGCCGAGATCGCCTTTGCGATGTGCCGCGAGATCCGTCCCGGCGACGATGCGGCCTGCGCCCGGCTGCAGCTGCCGGACCGCGCCGCGCAGACCGCCTATGCCCTTTGTCTGGATTACCACCCCGGCGACGCGCGGCCGTGCCGCAAGGTGCGCGAGGCCTATGAGGCCGATCTGCGCGCCTTCCTGACCGCGCCCCGGCACGGAGCCGCCGCCGCGCCGCCGCCGAGCGGCGAAGACCGCGCGCCGCAAAACTATGGCCGGCTGCACAAGCAGGCGGAAGAACTCTACATCGCCACCAGCCGCGACGCCCAAAGCTTCGAGGCGGCGCTGTTGATCCCGGCGGTGCGCCGCAAGGTCGAAGCGGTGCTCGGACCGGAGCTGACCGACGACCAGCTCCGCAGCCTGGCGGCCAAGTCGCGCGCCGAAGCGCTCTACTGGTACGCGTATATGCAGGGGTTGGAGCGCCGCGAGGCGGGCGGCGGATAGCCTAAAATGCCGCCTCGACCGGGCGTGCCGCATCGCTGGCGACCAGCGTCGCGCGCACCGCGTTGTAGGCCCAGTCCCACCGCCCCTGCGAGCACGGACGGCCGTAGCGGGCCTGCTCGGCAACCGAGGCGCGCGCCTTGACCGCCGGCGTGTTGATGTCGGTCGCGCCGTTGCAATTGGCGACCTCGATCACCGCCAGGCATTCGTAAAGAGCCTCGCTGATGCCCGGATCGCCGACCTTGGGCAGCCAGATCGCGCAGGTGCCGTTGGCATGGCTCGACAGCGACAGCATCGGATTGCCGGCCTTGTGCGGCAGGTTCATGACGACGGTCCGGCCGTGGAACGGGTGGATGTATTCGTCGGGAGGCATCAATACCTCGATCCCCTGCCCCGGCTGCATCGCCACCGGGCGCGGCGCCGCGCTGCATGCCGCCGTGAGGCCCAGCGCCGCCACGGCCGCCACCCTGCCAATCCCGCGCCAATTCTTGCTTATCTTCATCGTCGTCGGTCCAATACCGCTGTCGATACTGGACAACTAGACGACGATTTTTAAGAAGTGGTGAAATCATTGGAGTATGATTATAGCTATATTTGGTAGTTATTTGATTAAAGAATGTCGAAATCTTTATGCAAATTTGATCGGCTCTTCCCGGCACCTTTCCCGATAGGGGACGGCGCCGGCGCGGACAAGCCGGGGAAGCGGGTTACCCCTTGCGGAACGGCAAGGCGAAAGCGGCGCGGCGGCGCCTCAGCGCAGCGACGGGAAGCCGAGCGCGCGGTCGAGCAGCCGGTGCATGGTCAGCCGCTCGGCGACGCTGAACGGCTTTCCGGTACGGCGGGCGATCAGTTCGCCCTGCGGCGACACGGTGACCGGCTCATGGAACCAGGGCGTACCGTGGCCGCCCAAGAGCTGGTTGCCGAAACCGCGCCCGTCGAGCGTCCAGTTGCGCACCGGACCGCTGTCGAGATGGATGAAGCCGGAGCGCGGATACCAGCCGACGCCGCCGAACTGCATCGCCCGCGCGGCCAGCATCGCGTCTTCGAGCCGGGCCGGCAGATAGACGTCGAGGGCGCGGCCGTACATGTGCTGGCTGTGCTCGGCGACGCCGAACATCGTCCGCCGCAGCATCGCGTTGGTCTCGGGCGTGCGGTAGGCCGACAGGATCGTCGCCTGAATCGCACCCACCGCATCCATCACATGGGTGAGGAAATCGAGCACCGCGACGTCATAGCGAATGGTCTGGTTGCAACGGAAATCGCGCAGGAAATGCGATAGCTCGGCCAGCGCCTCGGGGATCGGTCCGTCGACGTCGCGGAACGGCCCCTTGAAGGTCTCGCCGGTATGGGCGTTGACCAGGTCGAGCCGCCACAGGGGCGGCACCGGCATCGCCAGCGCCGGCAACGGCAACACGGCGGCGCCCGCCGCCAGGGAGAGAAATCTCCGACGGTTCATCCCGGCCTTCGACCCAGCAACCCCTGCGGAGCGGGGGCTCCGCTGCCGAAACTCGATCGGCGGGATGCACCCTAACTGCAGCTAAAATCCCGTCAAAGTGGCGCCGTACGAGGGCTGCGAACGGAACCGGCGTGACCGGCGGTAAGACCGCGAAGCGATTGACAATTTTGCCGTTTGCGGCAAAACGCCGCAGCTGCTGAACTCCCCGCGCGATGTGGCAAGTTATTGCAGGATCGACATTTTTGAAAAATCTGGTAGCGGGGGGCGGATTTGAACCGCCGACCTTCGGCTTATGAGTCCGCTGCTCTGACCAACTGAGCTACCCCGCCATCCGAGCGCCGGATATAGGAGAAGGCCCGATGGGGGTCAAGCCGCGCGGCTGATCCAGCCGCCGCCGAGCAGGCGCTCGCCGTCATAGAGCACCGCGGCCTGTCCCGGGGCGACGGCCCCCGCCGGCTCGTCGAGCACGAGGCGGCCGCTGTCGCGGTCGAAGACGGCGGGCACCGGCGGCTGCGCCGAGCGCAGCTTGGCCATCACCCGCGGCCGCGCCGCGGTGCCGCCCAGCCAGTTGACCTCGGCCAGCGCGAGGCTGGTCTCGCCCAGCGCCTCCTTCGGGCCGACGACGACGCGGCGCCGCACCGGGTCGAGCCGCAGCACGTAGAGCGGGTCCGCGGCGGCGATGCCGAGCCCCTTTCTCTGGCCGACGGTGAAATGCGCGATGCCGCGGTGCCGGCCGAGCACCGTGCCGGCGCGGTCGACGATGTCGCCCGGCTCGCCCGCTTCCGGGCGCAGCCGCGTGACCAGCGCGGCGTAGGAACCCTGCGGCACGAAGCAGATGTCCTGGCTGTCGGGCTTTGCCGCGACCGGCAAGGCAAAGTCGCGGGCCAGGGCGCGGGTCGCATCCTTGGCCAGATCGCCGAGCGGGAAGCGCAGGAAGTCGAGCTCGGCCGCCGTCGTGCGGTAGAGGAAATAGCTCTGGTCGCGGGCCCGGTCGCGGGCCCGGTGCAGCTCGGGGCCGTTGCGCCCGGCCACGCGGCGGACGTAATGCCCGGTCGCCAGCGCGCTGGCGCCGAGGTCGCGCGCCGTTACCAGCAGCTCGCGGAACTTGATCCGCTCGTTGCAGCGGATGCACGGCACCGGCGTCTCGCCGCGGCGGTAGGTCTCCGCGAAATCCTCGATCACCGCGGCGCGGAAGCGCGCTTCGTAGTCGAGCACGTAATGCGGGATGCCGAGCTGCGCCGCGACCCGGGCCGCGTCGCGCACGTCCTGGCCGGCGCAGCACGCACCCTTGCGGCCGGTCGCCGCGCCGTGATCGTAGAGCTGCAGGGTGATGCCGACGACGTCGTAGCCGGCACGCACCAGCAACGCGGCGGCGACCGACGAATCGACGCCGCCCGACATCGCGACGACGATGCGATGGGCGGAGGCAGGGCCGGGGAGATCGAGATCCATCCGCCCTATGTAGCGGCGTCCAGGCCCATCTGCCAGAACGCCGCCTCGAGCCGCACGGCGGCGGCGAAGGTCGCGGCAAGCGCGGGAAAGCGACCCTCGCCGCCGCGGCGGGCGAACTGCTCGTCGAGCGCCGCCGCCGCCTCCTGCGCCAGTTGCTGGTATTCCGCCCCGGCATACATGTCGAGCCACTCGCGATAGCGGTTGCCCTCCCGCCTGGTCGCCGGGTCGGCGAGGCGCTCCGCGGCGATCTCGGCATAGCCGACGATGCACGGCGCCAGCGCCACTTCGAGGTCGAGCCGGTCGCCGGCCAGGCCGCGGTCGAGCACGAAGCGGGTATAGGCAACCGTCGCCAGCGCCTCCGGCGTCGCCGCCATCGCCGCCTCGCTCAGCCCCCAGCCGCGGCAATACTCGATATGCAGGCCGATCTCGACATCGAGGGTCGCGGCGACCAGGCGCTGCGCCCGGCGCATCTCGTCGAGGCTGTCGGCCTTGCAGATCGCCAGCCCCCAGGCGCGGGCAAAGTGCAGCAGAAACAGGTAGTCCTGCACCAGGTAATGGCGGAAGGCGGCCTCGGGCAGGTCGCCGCGCGCCAGGGCGAGCACGAACTCGTGGCGGGTGTAGCGGTGCCATTCCGCTCCCGACGCGGCGACCAGCCGCCGGAACAGCGCCGCCGCCATCGCCTCAGCGCAGCAGCATGTTGCGGGTCGCGGCGGGCAGCCGCACGGTCAGCCCGTCGAGCTCTTCGGTGATGATGATCTGACAGCCGAGCCGCGAGGTCGCGGTCAGCCCGAAGGCGAGGTCGAGCATGTCTTCCTCGTCCTCGCTCGCCTCTTTCAAGAGGTCGTACCACTCCGGGTCGACGATGACGTGACAGGTCGAACAGGCGAGCGAGCCTTCGCAGGCGCCTTCGATGTCGATGTCGTTCTTGTGGGCGATCTCCAATACCGAGAGGCCGAGCGGCGCGTCGACCTCGCGCGCCGTCCCGTCGCGCTGGATGAAGACCATCTTCGGCATCACCGCACCTCCGGCCGCGGCGCCAGATCCTCGGCCAGCATCGCCGCTTCCGCAGCCGGCGACTCGCCGCGGCCGATCACCCGCAGCACCTCGATCCCCGCCGCCGCCGCGGCGCGCGCGACGGTCTCGGCCAGCGCGGCGTCGGCCAGGGCGACCACCGCATGCGTCACCGGCCGCGCCAGCGCGCGTTCGGCGCGCAGCCGCACGCCCTCGAACAATTCGGTCCACTCGCGCAGCCCGGCCCCCGCCCGCGGCAGCGAGAGATCGAGGGCGAACCCGTCCCGGTCCTCGAGCGTCGCCGCGTTGCCGCCGACCGACATCGCGACCTCGGCCGCAAGACCGCCCAGATCGACGCCGATCGCCGCGCCCGGCGCGTCGCTGTCGGTGGGCGAGCCGTCAGGCTCCTCGATCTGAAACAGCTTCACGGCTCAGACGTGGAACGACTCGCCGCAGCCGCAGCGGCCCTTCTCGTTCGGGTTGCGGAAGACGAAGCCGGATTGGAGCTTTTCCTCGACGTAATCCATCTCGGTGCCGAGGATGAACATGATCGCCTTGGGATCGACCAGCACGGTGACGCCGTTGACCTCGACGACCTCGTCGAACTTGCGCTTCTCGTCGGCATATTCGAGCGTATAGCTGAGCCCCGAGCAGCCGCGCGAGCGCACGCCGACGCGCACTCCGACCGACGGCTTGCCGCGCTTGGCGAGCAATGCCTGGATGCGCTGCGCCGCCGCTTCGGTCACCGAGAGAGCCGCCTTCACCGCCATGTTCGGACCCCGTTCATGCCTCTCTGATATGGCCGGGCGCCGCGCCAACGTCAATCTTTCGCGCGCAGCCCGGCCACCGCGCCCGCCAGCGCATCGACCGCGAAATCGATCTCGCCGGCGGTGGTGAAGCGCCCGATCCCGATGCGGATGGAAGCGTTGGCGACCGCGTCGGGCAGGCCCAGCGCGCGCAGCACGTAGGACGGCTCGACCGTCGCCGAGGTGCAGGCCGAGCCGGTCGAAATCGCGATGCTCGGCGCCGCTTCGATCAGCTCCGGGGCGGTGACCCCGGCGAACGAGACGTTGAGATTGCCGGGCAGGCGCTGCCCGCGGTCGCCGTTGACGGTGACGCCGGAAATCCGCCGCACCAGCGCCGCTTCGAGGCGCTGACGCAAGGCGAGGATGCGCGCCGCCTCGCCGCCGGCCAGCGCCTCGCCGGCCAGCGCCGCCGCCCGGCCGAAGCCGACGCAGAGCGGCGTCGGCAGGGTGCCCGAGCGCAGGCCCCGCTCCTGCCCGCCGCCGTCGATCAGCGGCAGCAGACGCACCCGCGGCCGCCGCCTGACATAGAGCGCGCCGATCCCCTTCGGCCCGTAGATCTTGTGGCCGGACAGCGACATCAGGTCGATCTTCATCGCCTCGACATCGAGCGGGATCTTGCCGAAGGCCTGGGCGGCGTCGCTGTGGAACAGCACCCCCCGCTCGCGGCACAGGGCGCCGATCTCGGCCAGCGGCTGGATCACGCCGATCTCGTTGTGCGCCGCCATCACCGAGACGAGCAGCGTGCGCTCGTCGAGCGCCGCGGCGAGCCGGTCGAGCGCGAGCAGCCCGCTGCTCTTGACCGGAAGATAGGTGACCCGGAACCCCTCGCGTTCGAGCGCGGCGCAGCTTTCGAGCACGCATTTGTGCTCGGTCGCCAGGGTGACGATGTGGTCGCGCGCCACGCCGTGAGCCCGGGCGAACTGCGCCGCCCCCTTGATCGCCAGGTTGTTGGCCTCGGTCGCGCCCGAGGTGAAAACGATCTCGCGCGCGTCGGCGCCGATCAGCCGGGCAATGTCGCTCCGCGCCGCCTCGATCGCCGCCAGCGCATTCCGGCCGTAGACGTGGCTCTCGCTGTGCGGGTTGCCGAAATGCTCGGTGAAATAGGGCAGCATCGCCTCGAGCACGCGCGGGTCGAGCGGGGTCGAGGCCTGGTTGTCGAGATAGATCGGCAGGGCGTTGGCGCGCTTCGGCGCCGTGGCGATCGGTACAGCACTCATGCGGCGCGCGCCTCCACGCGCTTGCGAAATGCGGTCCAGGCATCGAGGAAACGGGCGATGTCGGCCTCGCTGGTGCTCCAGCCGAGGCTGACGCGGATCGTGCAGCCGGCGATCTCCGGCGGCAGCCCCATCGCCTGCAGCACGTGGCTCGGTCCGACCTTGCCCGAAGAGCAGGCGGCGCCGGCGCTGACCATCACCCCGGCAAGATCGAGCGCGATCACCTGGGTCTCGGCGGCGATGCCGGGCAGCGCGATCGCCGAGGTGTTCGGCAGGCGTGGCGCCGCCGCGCCGACGACTACGGCGGCGTCGCCAAGCTCGGCTTCGAGCCGGTCGCGCAGGGCGCCGACCGCGGACCAGTCGCCGTGCTCGGCCACCGCGCCGAACCCGGCGATGCCGGCGAGGTTCTCGCTGCCGGCGCGGCGCCCGCGCTCCTGTCCGCCGCCGCGCAACAGCGGCGCCAGCTCAATGCCGTCGGCGATGGCCAGGGCGCCGACTCCCATCGGGCCGCCGAGCTTGTGCGCCGACAAGGTCACCAGGTCGGCCCCCAGCCCGGCGAGCGGCAATTTGCCGGCCGCCTGCACCGCATCGCAATGAACCAGCGCGCCATGCCGGCGGGCAATCGCCACCACTTCGGCGATCGGCTCGATGACCCCGGTCTCGTTGTTGGCGAGCATGACCGAGACCACGGCCGGCCGCGGATCGGCGGCCAGCGCCGCGTCGAGCCGGTCGAGATCGACGATGCCGTCGCGGTCGACGGGAACGACCTCCGCCCCCGGCACCGCGTGCAGCACCGAGGGATGCTCGACCGCCGAAACCAGCACCCGCGGCCGCCCGGCGCCGGCCAGCGCCAGGTGGTTGGCCTCGGTGCCGCCGCTGGTGAAGACGATGCCGGCCTCCGGCATGCCGACCAGCGCGGCGACCCGTTCGCGCGCGTCCTCGACAATGCGGCGCGCGGCGCGGCCCTGGCGGTGCACCGAGGACGGGTTGCCGCCGACCGCCAGCGCGGCCGCGATCGCCGCCGCGGCTTCCGGACGCAGCGGCGCCGTCGCGTTCCAGTCCAGGTAGCTCAGCGTTTCACGGGAATTCGTCACAGTTTCACAGCGTCAACATTGGCTGCGCGATAGGCCTCGCGCTGGACGAGCCCGCTGGTGCCGAGCACGCGCTTCTCGCAGACATCGGCGAGCGAGACGGAACTCAGGTACAGCCGGATCTGGTTGCTCAATTCCTCCCACAGATCGTGGGTAAGACATCGGCTGCGGTCGCCGCGGCAGCCGAGCGACATGCCCGGGGTACAACGGATCGCCTGGATCGGCTCGTCGACCGCGGCGATGATGTCGGCGATGCGGGTATCCTCGCGCCGATGCGCCAGCAGATAGCCGCCGCCGGGTCCGCGCACGCTCTTGACCAGCCCGCCGCGGCGCAGCTTGGCGAAAAGCTGTTCGAGGTAGGACAGCGAGATTTCCTGGCGCTCGGCGATCTCGGCCAGCGACACCGGATTGCCGTTGCTGTGGCGGGCGAGATCGACCATCGCCATGACGGCGTAGCGCCCCTTGGTGCCGAGCTTCATTGCGGCGCGCTCACGAAGGGCGGCCGCAATCGGCCTCCTCGGCCTCGCCGAGCCGCAGGCCCGGCGCCGGGCGCGCCGCCCCGCTCTCCAGCTCGTTGACCCGGGCGCGAAGGCTGGCGACCTCGTCGAGCAGCCCGTTCAGCGCACGCGCCACCGGATCGGGGATTTCGCCGCTGACCCCGTAAGGCTCGAAGGCCGGCCGCGCCTCGCTGCGGCGCGCGACCTGGCGCGCCGGGTTGCCGACCATCGTCGCGCCCGCCGGCACCTCGCGCAGCACCACCGCCGCGGCGCCGATGCGGGCGCCGTCGCCGACCTTGATCGGCCCCAGCACCTGGGCGCCGGAGCCGACAATGACGTCGTTGCCGAGCGTCGGATGCCGCTTCTGCCCGGCCTGGTCGTGCGAGGGGCGCGTGCCGCCCAGGGTGACGCCGTGGTAGAGCGTGCAGTCGTCGCCGATCTCGGCGGTCTCGCCGATGACGACCCCGAGCCCGTGGTCGATGAACAGGCGCCGGCCGATCTTTGCCGCCGGGTGTATCTCGATGCCGGTGAGGATGCGACCGAGATGAGAAACGAACCGCCCCAGCAGGTGGCAGCGGTGCCGCCACAGCCAGTTGGCGAGGCGGTAGTAAAGCAGAACCTGAAATCCCGGGTAGCACAGCACGACTTCGAGCCGGGACCGGGCCGCGGGATCGCGCGCCAGGGTCGCATCAATTTCGTCGCGCAGGTTCTTGAATAGCATCGCCATCACTATGTTATCTTCGGCGTCCCGCGCGGGCGGGCGCCGCGCAAGCGAGGATTAACGATATAAGTACCCGACTGGTCGAATCAAGAATTGGCCCGACGGTGCGGCGTGGCCGCGACAGAGAGGGCCGCTCTTATCCGACCGGGACGGTCGGGATTGAATCGAGGCTGACATGCCGGACGTGATCTTCAACGGCCCGGAGGGGCGGCTCGAGGGCCGCTATCATCATGTGCGCCAGCCGTCGGCGCCGATGGCGCTGGTGCTGCATCCGCATCCGCTGCACGGCGGGACGATGAACAACCGCATCGTCTATGCGCTGTACCAGTGCTTTGTGAAGCGCGGTTTTTCCACCCTGCGCTTCAATTTCCGCGGGGTCGGGCGCAGCCAGGGCAGCTTCGACCGCGGCGAGGGCGAGCTGGCCGACGCCGCGGCGGCGCTCGACTGGCTGCAGACCTACAACCCCAACGCCGAGGCCTGCTGGGTGGCGGGCTATTCGTTCGGCGCCTGGATCGGCATGCAATTGCTGATGCGGCGGCCGGAGATCGATTCGTTCATCGCGATCTCGCCGCCGGCGAACCAGTACGATTTCACCTTTCTCGCCCCCTGCCCGTCTTCCGGGCTGATCCTCCAGGGCGACGCCGACACGCTGGTGCCGGTCGATTCGGTGCAGAAGCTGGTGCACAAGCTGTCGCACCAGCGCGATATCAAGATCGACTTCCGCAAGATCGCCGGCGCCGACCATTTCTTCCAGGACCGCGCCGACCAGCTTGCCGCCCATATCGACAGCTACATCGCCCAGCATCTCCGCGCGCCCGGCCGCGCCGAGCCGGCCGCGGTGGCGCCCGCCGGCGGACGCAGCCGCTAGCTGCGCGAGCGGGCGGCGCGCACCAGCGCCCAGACGACGCCGGCAATGCCGAGCAAGGTCAGCGCGCCGAACGCCAGGAGCGCGGTGTTGGCCGAGCCCAACACGCGCTCGCCGGCGGAGCCGACGACATCGCCGGCAAACAGCAGCATCGGCGCCCACACCGCGGCGGAGGTCACGTTGGCAAGCCAGAACCACCCGCGCGGCATCTGCATGATTCCGGCGGCCAGCGGGATCACCGCACGGATCGGGCCGAAGAAGCGGCCGATAAACACGCTCTTGCCGCCGTGCCGCGCGAAGAAGTCGATGCCGCTGCGCAGCAGCTTCGGGTCCCGGCTGAACGGCCAGACCCGGCCGACGCCGCCGCCGAAGCGGCGGCCGATCCAGTACGAGACGCTGTCGCCGAGCACCGCGCCAAGCACCGCGCCGATCAGAACCGGCCAATAGGGCACGGTATCGGTCGCCATCAGCGCCCCGGCGGCGATCAGCAGGCTGGTGCCGGGAAACAACAGGCTGACGAAGGCAAACGACTCGCCGAAGGCGGTGACGAACATGACCACCCCGGCCCATTCGGCATGGGCGGTGACGAAGCCGAGCAGCGGCTGAACCAGATCGTCCATCGGCCGGCACGCTACGGGCAACGGCGGCAGCCGGCAAGAGCGGGGTCTTGCCCCCGGCGGCGGCGGGGCTAGAGTGGCGCCATGCTCGAACGCGCCGGCAGCTACGACAACACCTATCGCGGCTTTCGCTGGCAGGTGCCGGCGCGGTTCAACATCGCCGCCGCGTGCGAGCGCCACGCCAAGGACGGCAACCGCCCGGCGCTGATCTACGAGGCGCCGGACGGCACGGTCGAGCGCTTCGGCTTCGCCGATCTGGAGCGGTTGTCGAGCCGCTGCGCCAACGCGCTGCGCGCGCTCGGCATCGCCGCCGGCGACCGCGTCGGCGTGCTGCTGCCGCAGCGGCCGGAGACGGCGATCGCGCACCTGGCGGTCTACAAGCTCGGCGCCGTCGCGGTGCCGCTGTTCGTCCAGTTCGGCCCCGACGCGATCGAGCACCGCCTCGCCGACAGCGGCGCCAAGGCGCTGGTCACCGACGCCGAAAACCGGGCCAAGCTGCCGCCCGGGCTGCCCGATCTGAAGACCGTGCTGAGCGTCGACGAGGACGGCTTCTGGCCGCTGCTCGATCGCGCCCGCGACAGCTTTGCGCCGGCCGACACCGCGGCGGACGACCCGGCGCTGATCATCTACACCTCGGGCACCACCGGAAAGCCCAAGGGGGCGCTGCACGCGCACCGGGTCCTGCTCGGCCACCTCCCCGGGGTGCAGCTGCCCCACGATTTCTTTCCGCAGCCGGGCGATCTCTACTGGACCCCGGCCGACTGGGCGTGGATCGGCGGGCTGCTCGACGTCCTGCTGCCGAGCCTCTATTTCGGCGTGCCGGTGCTGGCCCACCGCGCCCGCAAATTCGATCCGGAGGAAGCCTTCGCCCTGATCGGGCGGCACGGGGTGCGCAACGCCTTCCTGCCGCCGACCGCGCTGAAGATGATGCGCGCGGTCGCCCGCCCCCGCGAGCGCTTCGGCTTCGATCTGCGCTCGGTGGCGAGCGGCGGCGAGGCGCTCGGCGAAGACGTGCTCGCCTGGTCGAAGGCGGCGCTCGGCGCCCAGGTCAACGAGTTCTACGGCCAGACCGAGGCCAATGTGCTGGTCGCCAACTGCGCCTCGCTGTTTCCGGTGCGCGCCGGCTCGATGGGCCGCGCCGTGCCCGGCCACCGCATCGCCGTCGTCTCGCCCGAGGGCGAGGAACTGCCGCCGGGAGAGACCGGGATCATCGCCGCGCGCCGGCCCGACCCGGTGATGTTCCTCGGCTACTGGAACAATCCGCAGGCGACGGCGGCGAAATTCGCCGGCGACTGGTGCCTGACCGGCGACGTCGCCGAGCGCGATGCCGACGGCTACATCTGGTACAAGGGCCGGGAGGACGATTTGATCTCCAGCGGCGGCTACCGCATCGGACCGACCGACATCGAGGACTGTTTGATGAAGCACGGTGCGGTGCTGATGGCCGCGGCGGTGGGCGCGCCCGACCCGGTGCGCGGCGAAATCGTGCGCGCCTTTGTCGTGCCGAAGCCCGGAGTCGCGACGGGACCGGCATTGGCCGACGAGATCCGCGCCTTCGTCGGCACCCGGCTCGCCTGGTATCAGGCGCCGCGCGACATCGTGTTCGTCGGCGAACTGCCGCTGACCGCGACCGGCAAGATCATCCGCCGCGAATTGAGAACGAGGGCCGCGACATGACCCCGCGCGAAAAGGCCGAGCGCATCGCCGCGCTGTTCCGCGAGCGCCGGCAGATCGACGTGCTGCCGCCCGAGCTGTATCCGCAGAGCCTCGACGAGGGCTACGCGATCCGCGCCGCATACGAGGCGATCGAAGCGCCGCGGCGCGGCGGCGTCGCCGGCTACAAGATCGCCATCACCACCAAGGTGATGCAGGAATTGTGCGGGATCGGCGAGCCCTGCTACGGGGCGATCTTCGGCAACGAGGTGCATCGCGGCACCGCCCGGCTCAAGGCCGCCGACTACTGCCGCCTGGCGATCGAGACCGAGATCGCGGTGCGGCTGGGCGAGGACCTGCCGCAGTGCGGCGACCGCGACCGCGTCGCCGCGGCGGTCGAAAGCTGCATGGCGGCGATCGAGCTGATCGAGGATTTGCGCTACGACTACAAGCGGCTCGACGGCATGGCCCTGGTCGCCGGCAACGCCTGGAGCGCCGGCATCGTGCTCGGACCGCCGGTGACCGACTGGCGGCACCGCGACCTCGGCGCGCTGGTCGGCCGCCTGGCCATCAATGGGCGCGAGATCGGCACCGGGATCGGCGCCGACGCGCTCGGCCATCCGCTCAATGCGCTGTCCTGGCTCGCCAACCGCCGCGCCGCCGAAGGCAACCCGCTGCGCCGCGGCCAGGTGGTGATGACCGGCAGCCTGGTGGCGACGCAATATCCGGTCGCCGGCGACCGCGCCGTCGTCACCGTCGACGGGCTCGGCAGCGCCGAGCTGATCGTCGGCTGATACGTGCCCGGCCTTTACCGGCTGGTCCGTCCGCTGCTGTGGGCGCTGCCGCCGGAGACCGCGCATGAACTGACCCTGCGGGCTTTGGCGATGGGGCCCGCCGGCGCGGCGCCGCCCGATCCGCCGAGCCTGGCGCAGACGCTGTGGGGCCGGCGGTTCCCCAACCCGCTCGGGCTCGCCGCCGGGTTCGACAAGGACGCCCGAGTGCCCGACGCGGTCCTGGCGCTGGGGTTCGGCTTTACCGAAACCGGCACCGTCACGCCGCTGCCGCAGCCCGGCAACCCGAAGCCGCGGGTGTTTCGCCTCACGCAGGACGAGGCGTTGATCAACCGGCTCGGCTTCAACAGCCGCGGGCTCGACGCGGCGGTCGCCCGGCTTGCCGCGCGGCGGCGTCGCGGCATCGTCGGCGTCAACCTCGGCAAGAACCGCGACAGCGCCGAAGCCGGCGCCGATTACGCCGAAGGCGTGCGGCGCACCGCCGCGCTAGCCGACTACCTCGTCGTCAACGTGTCCTCGCCGAACACGCCGGGCCTGCGCGACCTGCAGGCGCGCGGGCAGCTCGAAGCGCTGCTCGACCGGGTGCTCGACGCCCGGCGGCACAGCGGCGCCGCCCCGCCGCTCCTCGTCAAGATCGCGCCCGATCTCGATCCGGAACAATGCGCCGACATCGCCGCCGCGGCGCTCACCGCCGGCATCGACGGCATCGTCGTCGGCAACACCACGACCGCGCGTCCGCGCGGCTTGCGCAGCGCCGCGGCGGGCGAGGCCGGCGGCCTCAGCGGCCGGCCGCTGTTCGCGCGCTCGACCGAGGTGCTGACCGAGATGTACCGGCTGACGGGCGGGCGGTTGCCGCTGATCGGAACCGGCGGCGTCGCCTCGGCGGCGGACGCCTATGCCAAGATCCGCGCCGGGGCGTCGCTCGTACAGGTGTATACCGCGCTGGTCTATCACGGGCCGGGGCTGGTCGGGCGCATCAAACGCGGGCTGGCCGCCCTGCTTGCCCGCGACGGGTTTGCCGACATCGCCGCGGCGGTCGGCGCCGACCACCGCCGAATGTGCTAGAGAAAGCCGATGGACATTCGCCTGATCGACGGCATGCGCGAGGTCGCCGCGGCGTATGACGGCGTCATCCTCGATTTGTGGGGCGTCGTTCATGACGGGGTGGCGCCGTTCCCCGGCGTGCTCGACTGCATGGCGCGGCTGCGCGCGGCGGGAAAGCCGGTGGTCCTGCTGTCCAACGCGCCGCGCCGGGCCGACGACGTCGCCCGCCGCATCGCCGCGATCGGCGTGCCGGCGGACGCCTATGACGGCGTCATGTCGTCGGGCGAAGAGGCCTGGCAATGCCTCCGCCGCCGCGCCGAGCCGTTTTATGCCGGGCTCGGGCGCAACTGCCTGCACATCTGCTCGGACCGCGACCTGGAGATCCGCGAGGGGCTCGGCCTGCGCTATGTCGAGCGGCCGGCCGAGGCCGATTTCATCCTCAACACCGGCCCGGCGCGGTGGGAGGACACGCTCGCCGATTACGACGCGGTGCTGCGGGACTGCCGCGCGCGCGACCTGCCGATGGTCTGCGCCAACCCGGACCTCGTCGTCATGCACCGCGGCAAGCCGGCCCTGTGCGCCGGCGCGCTCGCCGCGCATTACCAGGAGCTCGGCGGCACCGTGCGCTGGCACGGCAAGCCGCACCCGTCGGTCTATGAGAGCTGCCTGCGGCTGATCGGCATCGCCGACCGGCGCCGGCTCGTCGCGGTCGGCGACAGCCTGCGCACCGACATCGCCGGCGCCGCCGCCGCCGGCATCGACAGCATCCTCGTCACCGGCGGCATCCACGCCGAGGAATTCGCCGATCCGGCGCGCCTCGCCGCCGCGCTCGACGAGGCCGGGCTGGCCCCGGTGGCGGTCGCCCGCCGCTTCGTCTGGTAAGGCCTAATGGCCGCCGCCGCGGTGCAGGATCGCGTCGCGCAGGCCGGTGTCGTACTGCTGCCCCGCCGCGGTCAGGATCACCGCCTCGGGCAGCTTCGGGCGGATCAGCCCCTTGCGTTCCAGCGCCGCCCATACCGACGGGTTGCGCAACCCGGTCGCGTCGCGCGCCGCGACGACCGCCTCGCCCATGTGGAAATGGTCGCCGTGCGGCGCCGGCAGGGTGGTGATCGCAATGCCGTCCGGTTCGTCCTCCGAGGCGGGCCGGCCGGCGATGCGCGCCAGCTCCTGCAACAGGGTCAGGGTCTTGAGCTGCAGCGGGTTGAGGCCGAGCGGATTGCGTTTGGGCGGCATCCCCCCTGCTTAGCCAAACCGGCGCGCGGATGCAAATGCCGATGAGCCGCGT
>Ga0209581_1000874_pt1 | contig 43842 bp, 49 predicted proteins | sample Coa_R2_FD_187160 | JGI IMG/M metagenome (GOLD analysis project Ga0209581, IMG submission 187160) | Surface soil microbial communities from Centralia Pennsylvania, which are recovering from an underground coalmine fire - Coalmine... | ecosystem: Environmental > Terrestrial > Soil > Unclassified ...
CGCGCCGAACGTCCCGGTCGCTTGGCCGCATGACGGCCACAACCGCGAAAAAAGCAGTGGCGTCGAACTGGCCGAAATCTACCGGCGCGGTCGGTGGGGGACTTCCGTCGGTGGGATGCCGGGGCTCAATATGCTGCGCGAGCATGCCACATCGCCGGACGGCGGCACGTCGCTCTACGCGAGCGTTACCGAAATTGACACGCTGATGCAGGCGGGCCGGTGGAAGGTGTGTGAAAATTGCCACGAGTGGTTCCAGGAAAACTCGACCTACCACTACAAGAACGGCCAGATCGTCCCCCTTCGCGACGACGTTTTGAGCGCTGCTCGCTACGCTTACATGATGCGCCGGTTCGCTCGGGCCATCCCGCTCGGAAATCGGTTTGCGGGCCGCCCGCGCGTTCGTATCGCCAAGGGTGTCGAGGACTTCCCCTACTTTTGATCTTGACAGATCGCAGTTGCGATGATATATGCGGCCGGTTCCTTGCTTGCCTCGGTGCACGCCTCCATCCAGGCCGGGGCCGCAACGGAACTTATAGGTATGGGCCCCTTCCCCGCCGGCCTTAAGTAAAGCTGGCGGGGATTTTACCAGTGAGAGCCGATGGCTTCGCCAAACCCTACCATTCCTTCGGCTTGGGACTTCGCTACCGGCGAGGCGTTGCACCAGCAAGTCGATGACGAAACCAACGAGCGCCGCAAGAAGCTGATGCGGAACGCACAGGTGGCCGGAACCGGTTTGACCGCGGCGTCGCTGCTCGGGCTCGCCGGCACCAACGGCGCCGCCGGAGGCATGCAGTAGTGAGTCTCAACGCGCTGATTGCCGCGATCCCCGAGACGCCGCGCATTCAATCGGCGTATGAGCAGGATATCGTCGAGGAAACGTTCCGCGAACACTCTCAGCTTGCGCTGATGCGGTATAATTTCGAGGCGCAGTGGGAGGAAACGGCATCTCTGATTATGCCGTCGATGCGGAACACGTTCCGTTATCTCAGTTTCCTATGGCCGGGCATGAAGAAGACTGAGATGCAGGTCGATACGACCGGCATGCTCGCGCTTTCGCGGTTCGGCGCGATCGTCGAGAGCTTGTGCACTCCGGCCAACATGATCTGGCACACGCTGTCGTCGCTCGATCCCTCGCTCAACAAGGATCGCGCCTGCCGCCTGTGGTTCCTCGAAGCGACGCGGACGATGTTCCGCTACCGCTATCAGGCCGCCTCGGGGTTCATCGGACAAATTCCCGCAAGCTGGGTGAACCTCGGCGCATTCGGCAATCACTATATGTTCGTGGACCGGCTCTCGGGGCCGCATGGCCCGGAAAAAGGACTGCGGTACAAATCGCTGCCGGTCGGCGAGGTCTATCTGCGCGAAAACCACCAAGGCGTGCCGATCGGGTTCATCCGATGGTTCAAGTTGACGGCCGTGCAAGCGCTCGAAATGTTCGGCCCCGAGGCGTTTCCGCCGGTGTTGAAGCCGGCGCTGATGCAGAACTCGCAAATCCTCTACGACTTCTTCCACCGCGTCTGCCCGCGTACCGATTATGATCCTGAACGGCTCGATCACCGAGCGATGCCGTGGGCGTCGTACTACGTCTGTGTCGCCTCGCGGACGCTGGTGCGGGAAGGCGGCTATCGCACCTTCCCCATGGCCGTCGGCCGCTATCTGCAATTTCCCGGCGAAACTTACGGGCGTGGGCCGGCGCAACTTGCGCTGCCGGCGTTGAAAACCCTCAACGCGGAGAAAAGCGATTTCCTGAAAATCGGCCATCGCACAGCCGACCCGGTGCTGTTCACCGGCGACGACGGGCTCGCCGATGCGGTGAACCTGACGCCGGGCGCAGTGAACCCCGGCGGCGTCAACAGCGACGGCAAGCTGATCGTTCAGCCGTTACCGATCGGCAATATACAGATCACCAAGGAGATGATGGAGGAAGAGCGCAACATCATCAACGATCTGTTTCTCGTCTCGCTGTTCCAGATGCTTGAGGAACGCTCGAACATGAGCGCCACCGAGGTCATCGAGCGCGTCAACGAGAAAGGCATCCTTTTGGCCCCGACGCTCGGGCGCCAGGCCGAATTCCTCGGACCGCTGATTGACCGCGAATTGGACGAGCTGATGTATCAGCGGCTTCTGCCGCCGATGCCGCCAAAGTTGCGCGAGGCAATAGCCGCCGGGCAGGGCGAGTACCATCCGATCTACACGTCGCCGCTGGCGAAAGCGGCGCGGGCGCAGGAAGCGGCCGGGTTCATGCGAACCCTCGAAACCATGCAGGCGGCGGCGCAGGCGACGGGCGACGCTTCGCTGCTCGATTTCATCGCCTTCGATCGTGCCGGTCCGGGGCTCGCCGATATCCAGTCGGTGCCGGAAGACTGGCTCGCTTCGCAGGCCGAGATTGCGGCCAAGCAGCGCGGTCGGCTCAAGGCGCAGCAGACGGAGCAGCAGATCAAGGCGGCGCCGGCGCAGGCGGCCATGATGAAGGCGCAGGCGGTGGCGGCGAAGGCTGCGCCGCAGGGTGGCGGCGGCATCCCGGCGCCTGTCCTCGGGCAGATGATGGGGCTGAGATGACCGGGCGCCGGTATCTGCCGACGCCCCTGTTGCGTTGGCGCCGCACCGCCGACGATGTGCGCGAGGTTCAGCGCGCCGCGAAGCTGCTGCTGCGGTCGCCGTCCGGCGCGATCCTCCTGGCCGATCTAGCGCAGTTCTGCCGAGCCGGCCAGACGACGTTTCATCTCGATCCTCGCGTTCACGCCGCGCTCGAAGGGCGCCGCGAGGTCTTCCTGCGTCTCGTTCAGCTTATGGAGCTGAGCGAGGAAGAACTGTTCGATCTATGGGGTGGGAAGTACCCCGACCAACCGAAGGAGTAACGCATGGCCGAAGAAACTGCCAACACGACGACCGCCGTCAACCCGACCGGAAACGTGGCAACGGCACCAGTCGCTCCGTGGTACGGCACCAACGCCGATCCGGCGCTTGTCGGCTACTTGCAAAACCGCGGCTGGGACAAGCTCGATCCGGCTGCCGCCGCCTTGGCCGCGGCGCAGGCGCACCGTGAGGCATCGCAGTTTCTCGGCGTGCCGCCGGAGCAGCTTTTGCGGCTGCCCAAGGACGCGAGCGACGAGGCGGCCTGGAAAACGGTTTATCAGCGCCTCGGTGCGCCGGCCGATCCGAAGGAATACGCCTTCGACGGCGTGGACTTCGGAGACCCCGACCTGACGGCCGATTTCACCGGCGTTCTGCGGTCGAGCGCGTCGAAGTATGGCCTCACCAAGGAAGCCGCCGCGGGGCTTGCGGCCGATCTGTTCAAATGGATCGAGGGCAAGGGTGCCGCGGAGGATGCGGAGGCGACGGCGGCGCGCGAGGCGGCGATGACGGCGCTCAAGCAGTCGTGGGGGAACAACTATGCCGCCAACGAATTCATCGCCAATCAGGCGGTTGCTAAACTCGATCAGATGATGGGCGGCGACGGCCGACTGGCGAAGGCGGTCAAGGCGCTTGTCGAGGGCGGCCACGCGCACCTGAACGATGCGATGGAGATGTTCCGCGTGATCGGCCAGGGGCTTGGCGAGGACAAGTTTGTCAGCGGCACTGGCGTGGGCGGCGGCGTCGGGGGTGCCATGACCCGCGAGCAAGCGTTGCAGCGTCGCTACGAGCTGACGGGCATTCCGGCCAACGGCGGCCCGATGGGCAAGCCCGATCAGGAATTCATCGCCCGGCTCAACCGCGGCGACGCGGCGGCGAAGCGGGAGTGGGCGGCGTTGACCGCCATCATCGCGGGCGTGCCGCAGTAAGCCATGCCCAGCGAGAGCCAGGCACAGGCGGGGCTGATGGCATTGGCCTCGACGCAGTACGGCCAGCGCAAGCTGCGCGCCGAGGGCAAGAAGCCGCCTCCGATTTCAGTGGCGCGGGAGTTTCGCCGCACCGATGCCGGCCGGGCCATCTCGAAACTGGCCCGTCATGTGAGGAAACGGAAATGAGCGCAAAGCATTTCATCCAGAAGGCCATCAAGCATCCGGGGGCGGAAACCCGTGCCGCCAAGGCCGCCGGCATGTCGGTGCACGAATACGCGGAGAAGCACCAGCACGATCCCGGCACCGCCGGCCGGCGGGCTCGCTTGGCCTTGACGCTTTCGAAGCTTGCCAAGCGGCGGAAGTGACGCCGATCGCGGAATACGCGGCGGCGTGCGGCGTGCATCCGCGGACGATCCGTCGTCGCCTTAACGATGCGGGTATCTTGCCGGCCCGCATCGGCCGGGGTATCGTTCTGACGGATCAGGACATTGCGGCGCTTGTGGAGGCCAGCCGGTGTCGCTCAGGTTGTACGCTCCCGGCACCCGCAAGGGCAACAAAACCTGGCTCGCCCGAGGTTCGGTCGGCGGCCGGGTTTACGAGATTGCGACGGGCGCAGGCGACGAGAAGTCTGCTCGCCGGATTGCGCGGGAATTCGCGGCGCGTGTAGCCGCGACGCCGAATCGCGATCGGCTGACGTTCGCCGAGGCGGCGCGACGCTATATTGCGTATAAGGCTCCAGCCCGCAATGATAAATTGCGCATTGACCGGCTGGTCGAGGAGATTGGCGGCAAGCGGGTTCGCGATATCGTTGCGGCTGATCTGCATGACCTCGCCAAGCGGCTATACCCCGTCGGCGCTGCGGCGACCCGTAATCGGAACGTTCTGCGTCCGGCGGTTACTATCTTGCATCATGCGGCCAGTGAAGGGCTCTGCGATTGGATCAGGGTGCGGTATTTTCCCGAGCCGCGGCCACGACCGCGGGCGCTGACACCCGATGCTGCCGCCGCGTTGATCGCCGCAGCCGAGACGCCGCAGCAGCGGCTGTTACTGCGCTGGCTGTTTCTGCAAGGGACGCGGATCAGCGCTACCTTGGCGCTCGACTGGTTGCAACTCGATCTTGACCGGGCGACGGTCACACTGATCAACAACAAAGGCGCTGGCCGCGAGGAAACGTTTGCGCTACATCCGGAGGTGTTGGCCGATTTGCGCCAGGTCCGCGAACGCGCCGGGCGCGTGTTTGCGTGGTCGAGCCGGTCGAGCTTGCGCCGCTGGCTGCCGCGGATTGCGGCCAAGGCCGGCGTTCGCTTCACGCCGCACATGGCGCGTCACACCCTTGGAACGATGATGGCGGCCAATGGCGAGACGCTGCGGGCGATCATGGGCGCGCTCGGCCACAGTCAGGCGTCGTCGTCGCTGATTTATCAGAATGGTGACGTCGAGATGGTGCGGGCGGCGGTCGCCCGCGTTTCGCTTCCCCAAGCGAAAAAGTTGGGGAACGCGGCCTAGGTCCTTGTTTTGATTAGCCGGCGTCTCCCGTGTGAAGGGTGTGCTCTCCCGCTGAGCTACGCGCCCCGCCTCTAATGGTGGCAATAGGTTAGGCGATAGATCGTTAAAACGCAAGAGGAACGATCCGGCCAGAAAATGCCGGAACGTGACAAGAACGTTTGGGGAGTTTTTGGGGAGAAAAATCTTTTTTCAATCGCACTTGACATCGCAGTTGCGTTGTAGTATATACCGCGGTTGCCGCCGGGGGCCGCGCGCCGCGCCGCGCCTCCCTCGCGAGCCGGGACCCCGCGCCGGAAGGCGACGCCGCAGAGCGGGGGCCCCGCCCGGCGCCCGGCGGCAGCATCGCCCCCCGTAAGGATACGGGCAACCTACGTCAGCGCTATTCGTAGAGTATTGGGCTGTGGCCGAAGGTCTTCTCCAACTTCAAACCGTCCAGTACGGGCAGAACATCCAGCTTAACTTGCAGCAGATGCGGTCGCGTCTGCGCGGGAAGACGATGGAAGGTTTCCACGTCGGCAAGCAGGCTTCGCCCGTCGATTACGTGAAGCCGGTCGCGATGCGCGCGCCGGCCGGTCGTTTTGCGCCGCTCAATCGCACCGATACCGACTATCAGCGCCGGTGGGTGATGCCGGTCGATAAGGAGCTGGTGCAGATGGTGGACAGCTTCGACAAGCTGCGCACCGTCGAGGACCCGACCTCGGCCTTGAACCAGAACGCCGCCGCGGCTGTCAACCGTGAGTGGGACGATCGGATCATTGCCGCGGCCTTTGGCGACGCGCAGATCAGCACCGCCGACGGCTCGACTCTCTCGACGGAAACCTGGGCCAGCTTCGGCGGCAAGTACGAGATTTCCGACACCTTCGGCGCCGGCGGCACTTCGATCGGCATGACGGTGGACAAGCTGATCGAGGCGGACCGCCTGTTCCGCCACTTCCACGTCACCGAGGCCGAGATGCAGCCAGGGAACAAGACCCTGGTCATCTCCTCGTGGCAGGAAGCCGAGATGAAGAAGCTCGTCGAGTTCGTCAGCCGTGAGTTCAATGACCGCCCGGTCTTGAACAACGAAAACGGGCTTGACGGCGGCCGGTTCATGGGCTGGAACATCGTGATTTCCGAGCGTCTGAACTTGTCTTTGAACATCCGCGAGTGCATCGCTTTCGTCAAGAGCGGGTTGTATCTCGGCATGTGGATGGACATGGAGAACGTCGTGACCCGGCGCGAGGATTTGTCGGGTCGGCCGTATCAGCTCTACACCGCGATGTCTTCGGGCGCCACTCGGCTGGAGCCGGGCCGGGTGCTCAAGATCAAGTGTGGCGGCGACCTGAGCGGCCCGGACAACATCTAACCGAGTAAGCCAGGCGGCGGGTTGGGCTACGGCCCTCCCGTCCTGGCGAGGACAACGAGATGGCTACAGAGGCAGTAAAATCGGCTCAGATCACCAACCTCGACGCGGTTCCGGTCGTTCGCGTGACGGAAGGCACCGGCGCGCCCGGCTTTCTGCGGTCGGTGGACGGTTCGGCGGCGTTTACCAGCGGCCCCACCGCCGGCTCGACCTATCAGCTTGTGCGCCTGCCCACCGCGGCAAAGGTGAAATCCGTCAAGCTGTGGCTCGACGCCGCGGTGACCACGTTCACGGGGAACGTCGGCATCTACTACAGCACGTCGTCGAGCGACGGCACGCCGAAGGCTAACCAGGGGACCGCCGTTAACGCCACGTTCTTCGGCTCGGCTGTCGCTTTGGCCGCGGTTATCGAACCGACCGAGACCTCCGGCCAGAGCGGGACTTATGTGGGCGCGCTGCGGATGAAGCAGTTGTGGGATGCGCTCGGGCTCTCGACCGATCCCGGCGGGTTCTTCGATCTTGTGGTGACAACCACGGCGACCAACAACGGCGCCGGCGTGGTCAACGGCCAGGTCGATTTCGTCCTCTAAGCGAGGCACGTCCGGCGGCCGGCCCGCGAGGCGGGCGCATGGGCGAGGTGATAGCCCTCGACCGGCCGACCGGCGGCATAGGAGTAGAGAATGGCACGGATTGGCGCGGCGTTGAAGGTGAACAGAGCGACGCTGGGCCAGGAGAGCTTTTCCGGCGTCGTTCACATTTCCGATCCGCACAACAGCGCCTCGTTCGACAGCGACCGGACGGCGTTCGAGGCGGCGCTGACGACGCTGGTTGCCGATGGAGCGAGCCCGACGCAGGCGCACGTGACTGCGGTCAACAACGCCTATACCACGCTTAAAGGCGATTTCGGCGTGACGCCGGCGGTGTCGGATGTGACGCTCTCCATCGACACGACGAAAGTGCCGTCGATTACTGTGTTGCGCCAGGTGCTTGATCGCCTGCTCGCAACGCTCTCGGCCACCAGCTATTTCACGCGCTAAGAGGATCGCCAATGGCTCACCTGATGGTCACGATGAACTACAACGACGACGCCGGGTTTCCGACGCCGCAGTTGCCAGTTCGCGAGGTCAAGCCATCCGGCACGATGCGCACCGTGACCGTCATTATCGACGAGAGCGCGAAGCATCCTGGCATGCGCGATGACATCGAATACAGCGACAGCGAACTGGAACGCATGGCGGTTATTTGCATGCGCCAGGCGCTCAACGAACGCCGGCGTCGGCGATCGGAGAAGAAGGAGTAACGCATGGCCGATCATTTCTATTCCGTCGCGAACCCGGCCGTCACCAAGCGGCGTCAGCGCAGCGATATCGTCGTCGGCACTGCCGCGACCGGGGCCAATCCCATCGAACTGCGGATTACCGACGGCTCGCTCACGGCGCAGCAGGTTTACGATTTCTGCGAGTTCATCGCCGATCTGTTCTCGGTGCGCGACTTCCAGGTGATCCCGGCCGGCACGGTGCAGTAACATGCGGGCCACTGATAGCTATTTCGCCAGCAACATCAACGCCACGACCGCCGCGTTCATCTTGACCGGCGGCAAATACGGCGTCGATTGCATGGCGACGTTCGGCGGCGGCAGCGTCAAGCTGCAAAAGGTGCTGGGCGACGGCGCGACGTTGCAGTCGGTGTCGAGCGCCACCGATTTCACCGCCAATGGCTACGCCACGGTCGATTTGCCGCACGGCTCCTACAAGCTGGTCATTGCGACCGCGACGGGCGTTTACGTCCAAATCAAGCGTATCCCCGGCGAATAAAGGAGGCCGAGCGTGCCGGCCTTCTCGACACAGGAAGACATCGCAGCCCGAGCGCTCCAGCTTTGCGGTGCCGAGCGCCTGCTGGCGGGAGAGACATTGGCGGCGCCCAAGAGCAAGGGCGCGCGCGAGATTGCCGTCTGTTACGACAAGATGCGCGTTACCGAGATGAGCGACCACTACTGGGTGTTTTCGCTTAAGCGCGCCGTCTTGCGGCCAATCGACACGACGACGCGGCTGCTGACGCCGCCCGCCTGGAGCAATATCACCACCTACCTGCCCGGCGCGATCGTGTCCTACAACGGCGACTACTGGGTCTCGACGACAAACGACAATCTCGGCAATACGCCGGGGACGGACGGGGCGACCGTATGGGACAAGTATTTTGGCCCGCTGAGTGTGATGCCATTCGACACATCGGGCGCCACGGCTTACGCGGCGGGCGAATTGGTCTATGTGGTCACCGGCGCCGGCACATATGATGTCTTTGCCTCATTGCAGGCCGGCAACAGCGATCCTCCCGAGACGGTGACGGCGTTCGATCCGACCGTCACCTACTACAAAAATCAGATCGTTTCCCAGTCGAGCGTCAACTACCAGAGCCTAGTGGACCTCAACCTCGGGCAGACGCCGCCGAGCGCGAGCTATTGGACGACGACCCTGACGTTCCCGGCCGTCAGCAACAAGTGGCTGAAAATCACCGGCGCGACGCTGAGCCCGATCATCCTCTCGTGGCCGATCGGTACCGGGCCGCTCAGCGACACCAGCACACGGAACGTCTACCGGCTCCCGAGCGGCTATCTGCGCCGGGCGCCGCAGGACCCGAAGACCGGGCTTGTGACGCCGCTCGGTGCACCGACCGGCAAGATGGCCGACGACTGGCTCTATGAGGGCGTTTATTTCACCAGCGCCGACGGCTCGGCGCTCGATTACCGCTTTGTCGCCGACGTTACCAACGTGTCGGCGTTCGATCCCTGTTTCGCCGATGCCCTGGCCGCGAAGATCGCGCGCGAAATTGTCGAGCCGCTGACGCAATCGGCCGACAAGTATGCCCGCATCGACCGCGCCTATAAGGAGGCGATGGCCGGAGCGGTGCTGCGCGACGCGATCGAGCGTGGGCCGACGGTGAGCGTGGAGGACAACTACATTGCCTGCCGGCTCTAACTTCGATCCGCATGTCGCGGTCGCCATTCTTTGCATCGCCGCTGCGACGATGGCCGCGGCGATTGCCTACGCGCTGATCAATGCCGATCCGCACCGGCCGAAGGAACCTCCGCCGCTTGACGACACGCCGTATTTTCCGGGGCTGTGATGCCAAGATCGTCGTACAGCCAATCGAATTTCCTTGGCGGTGAGTGGGCGCCGCAGGCGCAGGGTCGCAGCGAAGACCCGCGTTACGCTACGGCGCTCTCGCGCTGCTTCAATGCGTTGCCGGTTGAGGAAGGGGCGTGGATCAGGCGTTCGGGAACGCAGCGTCTCGGCCCGACTTACAAGCAGGCGCAGGCGAGAATTCTGCCGTTCGTATCCTCGACTTCGTGCGCTTTTGTATGCGAGTTCACCGACGGCAATCTCCAGTTCTGGTCGGGGCCGGCGCCGATCTTCACTAACGATCCGCGCACCGTCTCGGCGGCCAGTCTAAATTTCGCAGGTATTTTGACGCTGACGCTCGATGCCGCGCATGGCTGGACGGTTGGCGATACGGTCATGTTTTCGTTTCCGGCCGGTTATAGCCAAACGCTCGAAAGCAACTGCCGCGGTCGAGTATTTCAGGCAATTTCCGGCACGACGGGCTCGACGCTCGTTTTGGGCGATATCTTGGGCAACGGATTGCCGATCACCTTGCCGAGCGGGGGCTTGGTTGGCGCGACGGTGCTGCGGATCAAGCGGTTCGCGGCGCCGTGGCATGCGGCGGACCTTGCCGGGTTGCGGATTGTGCAGGCACAGAACAACGCGGTGATCCTGAGCGCTGGCTTGCCGCCGTACACGCTGACGGTGCAGGAACCGACCGGCAACAACGACCCGACATTCTCTTTGGCTTCTACCGATTTTGCGGACGGCCCCTATCTCGACCCGTCGGGTGACACTTGCACGGTGTCGGGGTTTACCGGCACGATCACGGTGACGGCTTCGACGACGACGCCGTTTTCCTCGACCGACCTGGGCCGCCATATCCGCCTGTTTTCGCAGCCGCCGGCTTGGAACGCCGGCACCCCCTATGTGACGGGCAATCTGGTAACTGGGCCGGACGGGGTGTCGTGGTGGCAGGCTATCGCCAACAACACCGGCGTCACGCCCGGCACGATGACGGTGGTAAACGGTGTTAACACTGTGGTGTGGGTTCCCTCGGCAAACGCCGGCTCCTGGGCATGGGGCAAGATCGCGTCCTATGTCAGCCCGAGCCAGGTGACGGTCACGCTCGACACCAGCATTCCCGGCATGGTGTTGAACTCGGCCAACGGGACGACCATGAGCCTGTTCCGGCTCGGGGTCTACACATCGGCCCAATATCCGACCGTCGGCACCTACCATGAGGGCCGGCTTTGGCTGGCCGGGGCGGTGCCAAACCGCTTCGACAGTTCCATCTCCAACTTGCGAGCGCCAACCGATCCTGTCACTCGCTTTGTGTTTTCGCCAACCGATCCGAACGGTAACGTTCTCGACAGCAGCGGCATCAGCGAGACACTGAACTCGACGGAACTGAACACGTTCCAGTGGATGTTGCCCGACGACCGCGGGATTGTCTGCGGGACGCTTGGTGGCGAGTGGATCATTGAGGCGAGCGCGCTGAGCGATCCGCTGACGCCGACGAGCATTCAGGCGCACCAAACGACCAAATATGGCAGCAAGTTCGTCGAGGCGCGCCGGGCCGGCATGGCGATCATTTTTGTTCAGCGTTTCGGCCGGCGCGTCATCGAGTATCTGGCCGACGCCTTCACCGGGCGGTTCTCCGGTTCGCATCTCAATGAGATGTCGAAGCATCTGTCGATTTCCGGCGTGGTTGAGCTGGCTTATCAGGAAGAAAGCGCGCCGGTGATCTGGGCTCGCATGGCCGATGGTTCTCTCGCTGGCTGTACCTATCGCCGGGTGAGCCGATTTGTGACGGAAAAGCCGGTGTTCTCGGGCTGGCACAAGCACCAACACGGTTCGCCGCGGGCCACGTTCGAGGGGATGTGCATACTTCCTCGGGAAGACGGTTTGAGCGACGCTTTGTATTTGGTGGTCAACGATGGCCTGCAACGGTATATTGAGATCATGCGGCCATTGTTCGAGCCGGCGAAGGACACGATCCGCAATGCTTGGCATATTGACGCCGCACCCGGTAATGCCGTCGCTACGTCGCTGGTCAAGTGCGGGTTTTACGTGCCTTCGATCGGGATCAGCGGCACTGGCTCGGTGGCGGCTGATTGGCCTAATGCAAGTATTGATAACCTGCCTGGTCGTGCAACGATCGCACCGGGTACGACGTTGACCGCGGCTAATCAGGGTTTGGCGTTCGGCGTCCTAAAGGACGGCGTGAAATTTAACGGCTATAGCTTGCTGTATAATCTTGGTTTTAGCACGTTAGAAACTGCATTTTCTTTATCTTGTTGGATTTACACCGAAGGACAATCGGGGGTTCTTGTAGGAACTCCTATGCAATTATTCGGTACATTTTGGACTGGCTATGAGATTTCTCAAATACTCGGAATTACCGATTTGTCTAAATTATTGGCAATCGGTGGAACATACAATGGCATCGGCGGCCCGGGGACCGGCGGTAACGCGATACTCGGGAGTAATGGCCCCACTCCGGGCGGCGGAGCTTGGCACCACCTCATGCTATCGATAGACTTGTTACTCGGCGAAGTTTCTATTTACATGGACAACACTGACTTATCTCGGCTTGGTTTGCCGTATAATAACGGGTTCGATCTTTCGAAATTGGCAGTTGGCGGCCAAGAATTCATTTCGCTTCCAACGTCATCGTCTGCGCCGGAATTGATTTCGACAACGCAAATCCCGAATGGTAACGGTTTGATTGCTGCGATGGCTGAGCTGTGGATCACCAATACTTATGTCGATTGGACCAATGCCGCCAATCGAGCAAAATTTCATATCTCGGATTTGTCCGGGCTCAATTTCGCGCCATGCGACCTGGGCAATCGCGGGCAGCTTCCTTTCGGAACTCAGCCCAAGGTCTATCTCGCTGGTAACCCCTCGCAGTTCCGGTTCAACCGGGCGCGCCGGATGCAGATCGGTACCTACAACGGGTTCCTCGACACCAACGAGATTGATCCGAGGGAAACCACGCTCGATCCGTCCGATGTCGGAGTGCCGTCATTATGAGCGACGGCGTGACCTTTTCCGGGCTGCAACAGTTGCCGGGCTCGCTCGTTCGAGCCTGGGTTGCCGGGCTCGACTGCGGCACTTACACCGTAGCCGTTAACGGGACGATTTTCGTCCCGTTCTATGCCGATCCCAATGGGCTGTTCGAGCCGGGTTACCTCAACGCGGTCAGCGTTCAAGGCGGCTACGGCGATGCTGAAATGGCGCTGACGATCACCAATGGCGCCGGCGACAGCGTTACCGTCTATGTGCCGGTGGTGATCGGCTACGCGTTCAGTAGTCAGGGGCAGATGCTCCGGCCGGCGACCGCCGATCAGACGAAATCGCCACAGGGGCCGGCGCTCGGCAAGACTCGGCGTAATCACCGCTTCGCGGTGTTGCTCAGCAAGACGCAGGGGATTGCGTTTGGCACCGACCTCAACAACACGACCGCGGCGCCGCTGCGCGATAGCACCGATGGCGAAACGACGGCCGACACCCTATTTAACGGGGTGCACCGTGGCGAAATGGAGGACAGCTACAGCTTCGACGGTGCCTTGTGCTGGCGCATCGACGGTCCGCATCCGGCGGTCGTGTGCGCAATCAGCGGTTTTCTTGAGACTGAGGAACTGTAATGGCCGCCTCTATATTCGACCAAGGGCCTGATTTACGGACGATCCGAGCGAACACGGCGACGCTCAATGAGATTGTTTCGTCCGTCTTGTCGCTGCGCGCTCAGTCTCAGCTTGACCAAGCTAAGGCGACGGCGGCAGAAGCGCAAGCGCAAGGTTCCCAGGCCGAAGCCGGCGCCTATACGACATCGGCCACGATCGCCGAGCAGAACGCGTTTCTCGCCGAAGCGAGCGGGAAAATTCAGCAGTATCAGCAGTTACGATCGGCCTTTCAGACGATCGGCGCGCAGAAGGCCGCCGTCGCCGCGGCCGGGTTTGCCTCGTCCGGCTCGTCGCTCGATCTACTGCGGTCGAGCACACAGCAAGCTTATCTGCAAAACCAGATACTCGGGATCAATGCCGCCTCGGCGCAAAGCGGCTATCTCGGGCAGGCCGCGGCCAGTAGGGCGGAAGCGACGGCGGCGACCGCGGCGTCCACTGCGCAACTGGCCCTCGCGCAGCAAGCGCGGCAAGCCAGCGAGATTGCGCAAGCGCAGGCTACCAATGAGGCAAACGCGCTCAAATCGGTATTCCCCAGCACGCCCCAGTCTGCAATGGCTTCGGAGGCGGCAGGCGGCGGTCCGATTGATACCTCCAATTTTGCCAAAGCACTTTCAATTCAGACGGGCGTTGGTGGCGGCATGGTATATACGGGTAACGGATGGGTGCCTGTCGGCACGATAAATTGGCATACCGGCAAGCCGTATTAAAAGGTTGAGCAATGCCGAAAATTCCTGTCTATGACGCCACGCAAGACAAAATTTCGCCGAGTGATCTTGGCTTCACCGCCTATGAGACGGCGGGGCGCCGGCTAGGGCCGCTCTACGATCGAGCAGCGGAGGCGATCAAAGAGGGTGGCGTATTGGCCGCCGAGGAAATCAAAGACTCCGACTGGCCGCTGGCGTTCGCCCGGTTTCGCACGGCGACGACGGGCGTCTCCATCCATTTCGCCGGCGGCCGCGGGGGTGGCGGTGGCGGAGGCCGCGGCGGCCGAGCGATACCTTTTGTCCCGATGATGAGCCGCAGCGCACCGATTTTGAGTGGGATTGCGAAGTCGGCAGTCGAGAAGCCGTTCGATTTTGCCGCGTTCCCCGAGGCAAAAGAGCAACGGCAGATCAGCGAGGCGGCAAACGACTGGTATTACGGCCGGAAGGACGCGGCCGGCAATCCGATCACGTCTGTCAAAACGTTATCCGACAGCAACTACGACAGATCGGGCAACTACATCGAACCGCTTGCGGGCGGCGGCAACAGCAGCGGCATTTTTGGCGGCTTGCAAGGAGCAGACTTCGGCCAGGCGGCATCGGACATCGCCCAGGATGTCAGCAACTACGGACCGGTCGGAGCGGCCGTCGCCGGCGCTGTTCAATCCATGAGCGACGCGGCATCTTCCTTTGCCTCGGAAGCCGGGCAGTTTTGGGACGACATAACGACGGCGCAATGACATGGCCGACTACGACGATACCGAGCCCGACGTAAACCCGGCGTTCCCGCAGGACAATCGCCTCGACCCTGCGCTCGACCAGGTGCGTGGTATGTTCACCACACCGGACGGGGCGGAGCTTGCCTCGACGGTCCTGCCAATCATTCAGCAACACCTGAATGCGGTGCGCGTCGCCGACACCAATGCGGCGGCCGGGCAACAGGTGGTCACCGACCTCGATCAAACCAAGCGCAACCTCGTCGATATGGTCAAGCAGGACCCGACGGCGGCCGAGCTTGGTGTTGCTTTGGCGCCGCACCTGGTCGCTGACATCGTTCGCGGGAGCGGGCTCGATCCCGACCAGCAAGAGGCGGTGCACAGCGATCTCACTAGTCACATTCAGAGCGAAATCGCGCGCGCCGCGGTGACACGGATGGCGGAGTTGCACGCCAATTCCGCGACGACGCTGATGGACATGCTGTCCGACCATTTGTCGGACACCGACAAGACGCACCTGAGCGGCTACATCAACACGATGGAAGCGGCGCGGGTTCTCGATCATGGCGCCCATACCGATCAGCTCATGGACGACGCCGCGCGGATTTCGCGCAACAAGGCGTTCGGCTACGCGCAGCAGCTTCTCGACCCGCGCACCGAGAGCGTGCAGTTTCCACCGACATTCATGGCGAACCTGGTGGCTGAGCGCGGCATCGCGCCGGCCGACAAGGCGCCGCTCTACACAGCCTTCGACAACCTGCGTCGGTTCGGCGACGTTCCAAACAGCGATCCCTATGTCCTCAGCGACATCGTGAAGGCGATTGCCGACCCGGAGGTCAACGTTCCGGCCGACGCGATCATGCGGCACGTCGGGACTTCGCTGCGGTACGCCGATGCCCAAATGCTGCATGGCCTCTCGACGACGCGCACGCCGGCGATGCAGGGCGCGACGCAGCAACTCGCCGCTGTCCTCGACGACGCGCAGCGCCGGCTGGCGCCGGCCGCCGACAGCGCGGGCAACGCGGCGTTCGGCCGTTTTGTCAACTGGCTCACGACATCCTATCGTCGGACGGGAGCCGGTGGCCTCGACCCGGCCAGCCCGAGTTACCTGTTCAAGAGCGTCGGCGTCGCCGATTTTGCGCCGCGCCACGACGATGTGGTACCGCCGACGCTGGCGAGTGCTGAACGGCCATCGCTCCATGACATTTTCAGCGGGCGCTACGACGGTCCGCGCGAGCAGCTACAGCGCGGCCTTGCCAGCCGCGGCGAGCCCGAGGACCAGACAACCAACCCGGCGGCGTCGTTGCCGAGGACCAGTCCGCCGTCCATGCCGCTGACGCCAACAGAACGGAACCAGATCAACAATATCGAGCGTGGCCGCGGCGCGGCCTCGGCGACCGGCGCTGACTTGACACGCTCAGGGAGAGAAATCTGATGGCCGACGATATCGACCCGATGACCGGCGAAGCCGAGGGTACGGTCGAGCCGGCGCCGGCGGAGGGCGGTTCCTATTCGTCACCGCCGGTCTATGACCGGATGGCGCAGGCGCGCGCCGCCGGCTATTCCTGGCAGGACATCGACGGCCATCTGGCCGATCGCCGCGCCGCGGCAGTCGCCGCCGGCTACGACGACAGCGACGTTGACCAATTCCTCGGATACAATCTCAGCCAGGCGGCGGCCGACCGCTTTACCGCGAATTGGACTGCCTCCTTGGCCGCCAATCCCGAACAGGCGAAAGGCGCCGCTCAGCCGACATCGCCCGACCAGCCGTCGCCGGTGTCCCTCGATCATCCTGACATGATGGCCGATTACGCGCGGGCGCTGCTCGCCGGCGACGTAAAGGGGCCGCAGGACTTCGCCGACAAGTACGGCCAGAGTTATATCGCGGCGCTCGACCAGAGCAACCCCGAAGTCGAAGCGATCCAGCGCAGTGCGTTCGCGGACCAGATCGCGGCCAACATCAAGCGCGCCAGCGACGACCTAGCGGCGCAGTTGCCCGACATCAAGGAGCTTACCGATACGTCTCTCGCGCTTGCTGCGGCGGCTGCCGGCGATCCGACCGCGGCGCAGGTTGGCGCGGTGAGAGAAAACTTGATGCAGCGCTGGGCTGAAACCGGCGAGCGGCCGATGCAACTCTACCAGCGGGCATTGCAGGACCCGGTTCTCGGAGCGCAGCTTACCACCCCGACTGTGACGCCGCCGGTAGTTGACGCCGCCACAGCGGCGCTGGACCGTGTCGCCGAAGCGGCAAAGGCTGGCCTTGTCGAGCCGTGGGAGGACTTGCCCGATACGCTATCGGACATAAAGCGCTCGTTCGAGAACGCGCCGGTGGCGGGCAAGATCATGACGGGACTGGGCTCGCTCATCGCGGCACCCGTCGAGTTGAGCGGCCGGGTGCTTGGCTCCGCCACGTTGCCGATTGTCGCGGGAGCGTTTCAGCTTATCAGCGAAGTTTTCGACCGGCAGGCGCAGACGCCGGAAGAAAGCGCCAAGATGGCCGCCCATTTCATGAATGAGGTGCTGGTGCCTTTCGGCGTGGAAGAAGGGATCGCCGGAGCGGGCCGGCCAGTGCCGCGGGTCAATTTTGTCGATCCGCTGAAAGAGCCCGGCGCTGCTGTGCGGACGGCACCGGCGAGTGAACTGGTACCGAAGGCGGCCGAAGTTCCGGCGCCTTCGCCGGAGGCGACGCCAGAACCGATCGGTAAACGCTTGGCCGCGGCTAAGGCGAGCCCGGCTGAGAGCCTGGAAGCCATAACCAAGGAGGCCAATGCGCCGGCGTCCATCGAGCAGGCGGCGACGGAAGCGGGCGCCGATCTGGCCACGCAGGAACTCGCGCGGGGCTATGATATCGCGAGCGCTATATACGCCACGTTCCACAACATCATGACAGACACGTCCGGGCGGCTTAATCTGTTTCGCACGCCCCAGCAAGCGATGGAACGGGCCAAGTATATCGCGGCCAGGGACTATGTGCAGCCGTTGATCCGGGAGAAAATGGGGCTGGCGAATCAGGTCATTCAGGCCCAGTTCGCCAAGCTTGAGCCGTACATGGCCGCAGTGAACAAGTATCTGCCCGAGTATGAGCGGCAAATTCGTCTGGGACCGGCGGCTCGGCTCAACGGCAATCCGATCCATGAGATGCTGAAATACATCGAAGGCCGCAGCACCGGCTACTACCTCGACCCGAATTCTCCGCTCAAGCCGGTGGCCGACATCGTGCGGGAAGTCTACCAAAGCGTGCGCCAACAAATCGAGGCGACGCTTCCCAACATGAACAGCTTTTACGAGGACTACTACCGGCATCTGTGGCAAAATCCGGCTAAGGCGGATCAGGTCTTTGGAATTGGCAAGCAAGGCTCCGGCGCGTCGCTGCGGAAGCGCGTGCTGCCGACTTTGGCGGACGGGATCGCGCGCGGCCTTATGCCAAAATTCCTCAACCCAATTGAGAATACCCTTCACTATGTGCAAGGGATGATGCGGCACCTAGCCGCCCGGCAAATCCTCGATACGGCGCACGGGGCCGGTTTCATTGAATACCATCCGAAAGCGCCGATCGGGATGGTGCCGCTGCGCGGGCTGGCAGCGGAGAAGCCGGTGGCGCCGGGGGTGATGCAGCGCGCCTATGCGTCGCCCGGCTTTGCAACGTCGTATAACAACTGGCTGTCGCGCGGCTTCTATGATAGCCAGCGCTTCGGCAAGCTCTATGATCGCCTGCTCTATGCGGCGAACGCGATGACCGGCCTCAAGCTCATCGTCCCGACCTATCACGCGCTGGCGATGGCATCGGAGACTTCGATCGCCAGCCTCGCCAACGGCTTCGGCGAGATCATGCGCGGCGAGTTGCTGCGTGGGCTCAAGGACATCGGCGCCGGCGTGACTGTGTTGCCGTCGCTGATCGAGACGGCCGCGAAAGGACGGCGCGTGCAGCAGAACTACCTTCGGATGGCCGGCGATCCCGTCAGCACGCTGTTCGCCGAGGCCAACGGTCGCGCAGTCGGCCGCCAGGAAATTTACAAAATGGGCTCGACACCGAGCCTTATCACGTCAATCCGACGGCGCAGTCTCGGGATGGAGTTGAGAGCCGACACGCGGCATATCATCGGTAGCCCGGATGAGGCGCCTGGCGTTCGCGCGGCCATGTTCGCGCCGCGGCTCGTCGGATTTGCCGGGCGCGAGATTGGCCGGGTGCTTAACACCATCTCGGCACCGCTGTTCGATCACCTGATCCCCTGGCTCAAGCAGGGTGCGTTCGGTGCGGAAATGGAAGCGTGGCTGCGGCGAAACCCGACTGCGACCGCCGAGGATGCCCGCGCTTACGCGCGCAATCTCGTCGATAGCATGGACAACCGCTTCGGCGAGTTGAACCAGGACAACCTGTTCTGGAACGCCTATGCCAAGCAGCTTGCGAACCTGCTGCTCGTCTCGACCGGGTGGGAATATGGCTCGCTGCGCGCCTTCGGCAACGCCGTCGGCTGGGATGTGGACCGCATGCGCCCGGCGTGGAACCCAGTCGCGTTCCGCTGGATGCTCGGCTTTGTCGTCGGCGCCAGCTTGCAGAATGCACTCTATCAGTACGCCCGCACCGGCGCGCTGCCGTGGCAGACGAATTCGATGTGGACGGACTTGATCGCTCCGCGGACCGGCGGCAAATCGCCGGAGGGTGCGCCCGAGCGGGCGGTGTTGCCGGGCTACCAGAAGGACGTTTTCAACCTGCTCAAGGCATGGCTGTTCGCGCGCGACCCGTTCTCGGCGGCGCAGAACTTGATCAGCATCCTCGGCCACAAGGCAAACCCGTTCTGGCAGACTGCGTGGACGGCGCTGGTCACCGGCAAGGATGCGATCGGCCATGATATCGCGTCGATGCCGGTCAACGGGCATGCGCCGCACGGGTTCCTCGATCGGATGCACAATTACCTGACGCACGTATTCCTGCCGGCGTTCGAGCCAATCGCGGTCGAGAACCAGGGCAAGCGACTGAAAGGGACCGGCCTGACGCCGCTCGAAGGGTTCTTAGGCATCCGGCCGGCGCCGCCGTGGATCATCGACCCGACGCGGTACGCCAAGATACAAGAGACGCTGGAGAAGCGGTCGCAGCAAGAAGAACTCAACCGAGCCCGACATGAGAACAAGCGCCTCGAAACCCCCGACACCAGCATTCCGCCGGCGCAGCCGCGCGCGGCCCGTCAGGTCAAACGGGACTATTTCGGGATGCCGGAGCGGCGAAGGACCAAGCCGGCGGTCAAGCGGGACTATTTCGGGATGCCGATCGCGCCGCAGCACCACCAGCGCTAGCCGGCGACCCAGGCGGTGCCGTTGTAGAACACTGGCGTCACAACGGTGCCGCCGCCAGTGAGCGCGCCAAGGAAGGTCGGGGCCACGGCATCCGTCACGTAAGCTCTGGCCCCCTGGCCGGGAGCGGCGGGAAGCGTAGCCACGGTATACTGCTTGAGGCCGTCCAAGACCCCATTTCGGTAGAAGTTGCCGCTTGTGTTGATATCTCCGCCTTGAACGTCGAGCCTGTATCCCGGAGCAGTGGTTCCAATTCCGACAGCGCTGCTCGTTGCTGCAAAAATGTTAGTATTTGTTGCAGATATTTTGAACCCGGTACCCCCGACGCGGGCATAGACATATTTATCGCTATCTATACCGAACGTCAAAACCCTTGCATCCGTGGGGCTGAATGTAGCGCCGGTAAGTGCTTGTGAATTTGATAATTTTAATATTTCGCCTCCATCCGCACTTATTGGAATACTTGTATAATTTGAAGAAATAATAGGATCGCCACTGATCGTCGGCGACGTTGTCAATACAACCGCGCCGCTGCCGGTCGTCCCGTTGCTGAGGTTAGACGCCGCGATCTGTGCGCCCGCCACCCGATACACGGTGCTGGTGTTCACGTCGCCGACAACATCAAGAGGATACGCCGGAACACCATGCGTTTGGTAGTTCCCAATCAGAACTTTACCGGCCCCCGAAACATAGAATACAGGTAACCATTGAGTTCCACCTGTCGGTGTCGTTCCGAGAGAAAAACCTGTCGCAGCCGACGTGCCGCTGTAATTTTCTTCCGCGACTGGTTGCAAATTTACGAGGCCGACGGTCCAAGTGCCGGCTGAGGTATAGCCGCGGAAATTGATGTTGCCTACGGATTGACCGGAAAGGATACCAGTTGGTGACGCCAAAGTGCCATTGGCGCCGCGAATGACGAACCGGGTAGGATCGCCATAACTAGTCCATGTCGCGGACAAGTTGTTTGGTGATGTACTACTCCACGTAGTTTGAACATCGAGACTGGAAACTGGACTGGTCGTGCCGATCCCAAGTTGACCAGTTGAAGCGATAACACCAGCAGCGATTGTACCGTTTCCACTGACGCCACCCGGCAACGTCGTGGTCCCGGACAGAGTGGCGCCGTTGAGTGTCGGCGACGTTGCCAGTACCACCGCACCGGAACCGGTCGTGCCGTTGGTAAGGTCCGAAGCGGCGAACGTCTGCGTGCCGCCGAGCGAGACAACGTGACCGGCCAGCGTCATCGACGAGTTGGCCAGCATCGCGTTGGTGACGGCGCCGTTCGGCAGTGACAACGTGCCGGTGACGGTGAGGTTGGTAAACGAACCGGGTGCCTTGGTGACACCGCCGATCGTCGTGCCGTCGATGGTGCCGCCGCTAATCGTAAGGCCGGTCAAAGTCCCCGACCACGTGGGATTGGCGGCGGTGCCGTTGGTCTGCAACAGCCGGTTCGCCGTGCCCGGCGCCAGCACCACCCACGACGACGCACCGCGATAAAGGATGCTCCCCTGCGAGGCGCCGAACGCGTGGTCGAGGACCGCGGAGAGCCCGTTGGACACCGGCTCAGCCGAGGCGCCCGAGATGTTCGAGACAACTGTACTGTCGGCCGCGGACGCCAGCTTGAGTTGGCCGCTGCTCAGTGCAAAGTTGCTATCGACGGTGTTAACGTTCCCTTGGCTCAGCCAGTGGGCATCATCCTGGTCGGGCGATGTGTTGCTGACGCCGACAGTCGAAGCCAAGGCATCAACCAAGTGTAAACCGTTGGTCAATGAAATCGCTTCGGAAGATAGTGTACCTGAGGCGATGGCATAGTAGACCGCGCCGCGGCTGTTGCCGATCGCACCGTTAGTGCCAATCTGCGTGAAAGTCAGGTGAGATGACGACGGCGCGCTCGGCGTGCCCTGTGTGCCATAGGCAACCACGATCACGTCGTCGGCTGTGTTGGTTGAAATTGTCGCCGTCGTGCCGGACCCGGAAATCGCCGGCACCGAAGCGTTGGCATCGAAGATCGTGCCGGTGTTGAGGCCGTTGAGGCCAAAGGCCCACACTACCGCGCCGTCGGTCGAGAGAGAGAAATTGACCGTGATCGTTACCGCGCTGAGCGCGCTGGCGGCGACTGCTGTCCACAATTCAACATCGCCGTTGCCACTGGTGAGGCTAGTTCGCTTGGTAAAGGTTAAGCCGGTCGCAGTGACCGATGATACGACGGGGTTTGTGCCCGACGCCTTTGACGGTGTTGCCACAACGCAGATCACGTCGTTGGTCTTGGTCGTTGTCAACGCGCCGTTGGCAGAACTTACGCCGACGTTGGCTTGGAATTGCACTGACCCGTCAAGCGTAGGCGACGGGCCGCCGGTTGCGGCTGCGACTGCGGTGTAGCACACATAAGCTGAGCCGTTGAAGGTAACCACATCGCCAGGATTGTACGCCGACGTGCCGGACCAGGCACCCTTGTTGATGAAGTTCACTCGCGACGGCAACGCGGTGATGCCGGCTGTGGCGATCCGAGAAGCCAAATCGGAAATCGCGATCTGTTGCGCCGGCCCTTGCCCCGGCGTTGTGCGTCCGATCAGAATGCCAGAAGGGAGGGTTTGGCGGATACCCCGAACTCGATTATTACGTGGCATATCAGTTCAACCATTCGTCAATCGCAGCCGGCCAGAGGGTTGCGTTACTGCCGATCGGCACGTAGGCGCCGGGCGCAAAGATGCGGATGCGGGCTACGTGGGGATCGCGGAAACCGTGTGCCTCGATCGCGGCGACACAGCGCGTGTTGTCGCACTCAAACGCCAAGGTGTGAACGTCGCCCGCCCCGCCGTACAGCACGGTCAAGACGACCACCCAGGGCATCACGGGTGTTCCGCCAGTTCCTCGACACGCTCGTCGATTTCCTCGACCAGCGCCAGGGTCGTTTCCTCGATTTCCCGCTGCGCCGCTTCGCGTTCCTCTTGCTGCCCGATCAGCAGCGTTACCGCGGCGCTCGCCTCGATTGACAACAGAAGGTTCAACTCGGTGAAATCGGGATCAAAGCCGGTAATGAAATGCACCGCCATCCAGCCGGCGATAACCGCCGCCAACAGGGCGAGAAACCCCCACCCCGAGCGAAACCGGCTATACGCGGCGGAGAACGTCATCGCTTGGCCGCCTCGTACCACCGGCTCAGCGCGTCAAGCTGTTCGGCGTTGCCGCGGGCGATCCCGTAGTCGGCGACGAGGGCGGCGGCCAAGTCAGACCACTCAAGAGCCGTGCAGGAACCATCAGATTTGCCGGCGGGGAGGGGCAGACTGTCGGCGCTGACACCGCGAGATGCGGCGACGAGCACGCGGACAAGGCCGTAAGGCACGCAATAGGGAGCAACAGGCGCGACCACATGGCGCTTTACCTCGGCAAGTTGACGACGAATATCCGCCGCGATCGCGGCTTGCTCGGCGGCTTCGCGGCGGGCGGCATCGGCCGCCACCTGATCGAGCCGCTTCTGCTCATCGAGCGCCTGTTGCAACGCCTTGGCGTGCGCCTCGGCAACGCTCAGTTCGAGCGCCTTATAGCGCGCGTCGTCGATTTTGTGCGTCACGACCGCGATTGCCGCAACCGTGGCCGCGATGCCGACGACCGCGCCGAGCAGTTTGATATTGCCAAGGCCGGGGATCATTTCGGGGTATCCTCGGGCTCGCGCGCCGGCGGACTCGACAGCCGATCGTGAACCGTCTTGCCGCCGGCCATTGCAGCGATCAGGGAGCCGACGCCGGTGGCGTAGCTGATCGGGTTCCACGACGCATGATCCTGGGCCACCACGTAGATCGTGATGGCAACAAGGACAGCGAGCGAGACGAGCCCGGCCACGACGACGCTGTGGACCTCGCTCTCGTTGCCAGAGACGAGCGCCCGGAAGAAATTACCCATAGGTATGCTCCGACATGAACCGCTCGAAATCGGCCCGCTTTCGCGCCACGATGTCCGGCGTGTTGAAGCCAACGCAACGCAAGAGCCCGTCGAAGCCCGAGCCGTCGTAGCGATCCACGATGTATGCGATGGTCACTGCGGCGCCGACGTCAGGATCATCCAACAGATCGAGATTGTTCATCACCTCGGGGTGACCAGCGAGCCGGGTATAACGCTCGTAGTTGCCACGGCCGGTCAATTGGATTGGCCCGCGGCCTCGGAAATCGTAGCCGTCGCTGGTGCCCGGCCGGTTGCCGAGGGCTCGGCCTACCGCGTTATTGCCGCCATAGACGAAATTGAAGAACGCCCGATCGTCGGCTTTCAGCTTGTCGAGCTGATCGTCGCGCAACATGCTGACGCGACTGCGGAACACAGCGCGGATGCGGTCGTTCGACGTGTGCGAATAGCCGATTTCCGGCCGTAGCGCACCAAAGCCGCCCTCATTCGCGGCGATCGCCATGATGCCGTTGCGAACCACCGGATCGGTGATACCCTGGGCGTCCATTTCGGCGACCAGGGCGTCGGCAACGTCGCTCATGGCTAGAGCAGCATCCGCAGCGACGCGATCAGCGACGCCGCGACGCCGATGGCGGCAAAGCCGAGGATCACGTATTCCACGATGCGCTGCTTGCCGGACGCTGCGCGGATCATCTGCTCGACGCTGGTTACGACGATGTGCTCGCCCGCTTCGAGGCGGGTGATGACGTCGCTGAGGATGGTCTTGGCTTCTGCCGTGATATGCTGCTGCGCGTCGCTCACTGCGTTTTCTCCCGCCGGGAGCGCCACCAGAGTGCTACCCGGTCATAGATGAAAATCCCGTACCAGACGATAGCGAAAGCCGATGCAATCGCCGGCAGATACCCGAGCAGCGCGCCGGCGATAGAAACCAGCGATACCGCGTCGCCGATCGGTTGCGCTTTCTCGACCATCGTTAAGCAGCCGGCTCGATCTGGTTGAGCAGGTCGCGCACATCGGCCAGAGTGGGCTTGCGCGTCGCCGCGGCCGACACCTCGCTTTCGAGCGCCGCAATCTGCGTGGCAATCGCCTGGATCGCGGCGGTAAGCTGGTCGTAGGACGTTTTGAGCGTAGCGATCTGAGCGGCGATGGAAGACAGAGACGACATGAGAACTCTCCGAGGTTGGCCGCATATTCAAGCGCAAATGCGATGACTTGTCAAGCGTCCTTTTTCGCTTCGGCAAGCTTTCGCAGCAGCGCGCCGGCGTTACCCTTCGGCGGCCGATTGTCCGCCAAATGCCCGACCTCTTTTGCGTCAACGAGAATAGCGAGACACGCAAGAGCGTGGGCCAAATGAGGAACGCCGCTCTCGGGATCGGTGTCCTCGCCGTCCACATAGGCGGCCAAGTGACGCTCGGCCGCGTGCACGTAGGTCATCGCTTGGATGGAGTATTCCCGCCAGTTGAACGGCCCGTATTTTCGTGCACCCTCCTTAAACGCGAGCGCCATGTAGGCAACAGCGCTGGCCGGGACGAGCCCGAGCGGCACTTTCAGATCACCGTATTGCTGCTTAGGGTTTACCTCGCCGGTCATTGCGGCATACGCCTGTTGAACCATCTCGCCTAACTCCTTTTCCGTCAGCTTTCGCCAGTCGAGAATTTCCGTCATTTCTTCTCTCCGACGTGAAAACTGACGCCGTTGCACTCGGCAACGTGACGCTCATTGTGATGCCAGCCGTCGGGATACCAGAACCCCCAAGCTCGCCGCTTGGGGCCGGTCGAAAACAGCGTCATGGTGTAAGGGATGCCGGGCGGCAGGATCAGCCGGTGCGCTTCCTCGGCCTTACGTGTCACCACGTCACCCTTGCGGAGCGAGCGCGTCAGCGTTCGGCTGTGCGGATGCCCCGGCGTCAAATCGACTATCTCGTCATAGCCGCCCGATAAGATCACTGACTGGTTGTCCCAAGGATGATCGTGAAGGGGCCGCTCGGGATCGCTGGCGACCTGAATGTGCAGATACACGTTCGCCCGATTGTTGTGCGGGACGAGATGCCAGCGAAACAGGTACGGTTGCCCGTCCGGCGCCAGGATCAATGGCCGCAGCAACGGCACGTCGGCCGGCAGAAACGAATGCAGGATGTCGAAATCATCCATGCTCAAACGATTTATGAGCTTGGCGGTTTGCTCGGAAACGCTCATGCCGCGTGCCTCAGCATCTCGGGGTTGACAATGTAGCGGGCGACCTCGCCGTGCTCCCGATGGAGCACGATCGCTTTCATGTCGCGAATCGGGCGATAGCCGCTGTTGGCCGCCCACGCGTCGGGTGGAGGCAAAATGCGGAAGCTCTCGACCGTGACGCCGCGGAAATCATGCGCAGTGCGGGAATGCACATGGCCGGTCCACCAATAGCGATGCTTGGCCGCGCCCCATGCCTCGGGCTGATCAGTTGCCATAATCATGGGAAGCTGCTCGGCCTTCACGCCGTGACCGTGATGCGTGCCAACAAGCACGTGGCCGAAGCTGAAATAATGGAAGTGCCGAGGCGACGTGTCGATGGAAATGCGCGGGTCATTCTCATAAATGTTGTGAAGGCACTCCATCAGGAAAATGGACGATGCCAAGTCATGATTGCCAATCTCGACAATTACCCGCACGTGAAAATGCCGCGCCGCGGCCATTTCGATTACGCGCCGCATCGACCTGATGCTCGCGCGGACCATCTTAGGAAAGCGCCCGTCGGCATCGAGGGGGTTTTTGCTGGTGGGCGTCACTGCGACAAAGCTGTCGTAGTGCATGAAATCGCCGAGAAAAACGACGAGCCCGTTGTTGCAAGCTGGCGTGACCTCGACGAGATGCGCCATCGCCGCGCCGATCAATCGCTCGCCGATGTCAAGATCGTAGCTGTCGCCGGTCTCGTACTTCCAGGCGAGCATGCCCATGTGGTGATCGCCGATCGGATAACAGGCGCACAAGTCGCTGTTGACCGCGGCCGGCGCCGGAATCGGCTCGGCTCGTGGCAATCCCTCGGCCAAAGCGGTAGCAATCTCGCGCCAAGCGGCGTCGCGCGCAGCGAGGTCAGGCTTTTCAATTTCCCAGCGCTGGAGAACGTTCCCTTCGGCGTCAACCAGCGTCGAGCGCCGAGCGAGCGTCGCGTCGGGCAGGGGGACGTAGGGCTCTCGCTCGGGCGCATATTGCACCGATCGGCCGCGAACCTTGCCGTCGGCGTCGTACTGTACTGACTGACGCAGAGCGGCAAACTGTTCGCGTATCGTGGCCCGGCGTCTCCGATCGTACTCCCGCTTGCGCTCAGGATCAGCGTAAGGCATCAGGCGATCCCCTCAGTTCGAGCGCAGCGATCAGTGCGATAAAATCGTCGAGCGGCAAGATCGCCACCCATTCGCGACGGTTACGCCGGTGCGCGACGACAGGGATACAACCCTCCGCGGCGTCGCGCCGGGCTTGATCGAGCCAGTCGTAAAGCTGGCCGCGCTCGACGCGCTTGCATTCGAGATGTACGCCGGGAATGCCGACGACATCGGGACTATCGGCGCCGCCCTTGAACTGCTGGCCGCGGCGCGCGTCTGTGAACCCGTGGTCGCGCAGAAAGATGGCAAGCTCTAGCTCGCCGGCCTTTCCCTTCGCCCGACTGTTCACTTGCCGCGCCTTTTGGCGGCGCCAGCACGCATACGGATCGCCTGCTCACGGGCGATCTTCGCAGCGAGCCGCCGCGTCCACGTCGCGTTGTCGTGCTTCTGGCCGGCATAGCGAGGATCGTTCCGCGCCGCTCGACGAGCCCTCACCTGGTGCATCGCAATCTCCCTTGCATAGATCGCATATACCATCGCAAATGCGATCACGCAAGAGAAAAGTGCACCTATTTCCGGTATCTATTACCCGTCCACGCCTCGACGGCGATTGGGATGCCGATGTCCTCGGCCCAGCGCGGCGCTGCTTCCATCGTGCGGACAAACAGCGCCTCGTCGGCGGCGTCCGCGGCGACCTCAACTACCGCCTCGTCGTGGACCGTCAGCACGATCGGCATCCCAGCCTGCGTCAGCCGGCCCATCGCCCCGACAAGTAAGCCACGTGCGAGCGCCTGTACGATGTTCTCACAGATGAGGCCGCCATAGAGAAACACCGTCGTCCACTGACCAATTTTCATAGCCTTGTACGACGGCTCTAATGTCTGTTTGCCGTCGGGCCAGGTTTTCGTCCGCATCGCTGGCGCGTAGTACCACAGCGTTTGCCAGCCGCTCGGGAGGTCAATCGCCATGTATTCGCCGGCGAGGCGAAAGGTGCAGCCGTAGGTCTTGACGGTGCGCCCGCGGCCGATGCAGAGCAGAAGCGCTTCCTTGAATGCTTGCCACATCTCCGGCACCTTCGGCGCCCACTTGGTGCGGTAGCTCTCGACGACCTCGAACGCAAACTCAATCGGCTGACCTTTGCAATAGCGCGCGTGGAATTTCAGCGGTCCCATCTGGAAGCCGCAGCCAAGGACAGTGTTTTTGCCCACTTGGCGCTTTTCGGTGTCGGCCTTAGTCAGTGAGCCCCGCGGCACGCCGTAGATATCACAGGCCATGTCGAGATAGACGTCGGCACCGGCGGCCAGCAGTGCGCATTTGTCGTGCTGGCCGGCGAGGGCCAAATCGACCCGCATCTCGATTCCGGCGAAATCGCCGACGTGGAAAACCTTACCGGGATCGGGAACAAGCGCATGACGCAGGCTCGACGCTACCGCTTCGATCGCGGTGGCCCCGAGCGTCGTTTCGACGACTTCCGGGTCGCCGGTGTAGATTGCATCCACGGCCGTTTGCGGGTCGCACTTGAGGGTGCCGCGTGGGAAGTTCTGCGGCTGCAAGAGCCGCCCTCCCCATCGTCCGGAGTGAGCGGCGTGGTACTGGAGCAATCCGCGGGCTCGGCCATCGGAGCCGGTGCAAGCGACCATTCGATCGAGCTTCTTAATAGAGGCAGAACCAAGCATCTGCCTAATCTGTAGCACTCGCCGCACATTCCCCGGGAGGGCCACGGACACGTTTCGATCGTTCTCATCGTAGTCACCCGCGAGACTTTCACTGTCTTCGTCGTTCTCGCCGAGCAATTCGTCGAGGTAATCCTTCCGCAAATTGTCGAGTTCGACGCCTTGGCCCTTCGCCCACGCGATCACCTTGTCGCGCTGGCCGGGGTTCACGCCGCCGGTAAGATCGCGGAATTCCTCCATCAGAGGCACGCTGGCCTTACGCACCACGCGCTGCGCAGCGTTAACGAATTGAAGGTCAATGCGGACGCCTCGCTGGTTGATGTCCTGATCGAGTTCCCACACCTTGCGCTCGGCGGGCGACAGCGAGCCGATGCGATGCAGCAGCATTTCCTCGCCGACGACATCGGTGCGGCAATACTGGATGACTCTCCGAATCGTAGCCGGGCTACGATCCAGGGCTCCGGTCTTACGGTGAGGCCGCGACAGCCCGATCGTCAGCCGGTTCCCCTCCATGTCCTTCTGAATCGGGAGAAGAAGTACCTTACTCACTTTTTCGAGCGCGAGCGGGAGAGCCCGCCATGCGCACGTCGCCTGCGTGTCTTCCCAGCGAGAAGGAGGCAGTGGCGGCATGCCGACAATCGGCACCATGATATGATGCCAGATCGCCTGCTCGAACACAGCGTGCGAAACAAACGTGACGGTAGGATCGGCAGCCAGATGGGCAATGAGGGCCAGATCGCGATACTCGGGCAACCGCGGGGCCCACACGCCCCACATGTCTTCCACGCCCTCAACCTTCCACACAAAGCACAGCACTTCGGTGGTCGGGTGCTCCGCGTAAACCCAAGCACCGCAGCGTTTCAGGTCGCACGCGCTCGCGGTCTCGAAATCGCAGATAACCCGCATCCCACCCTGCCTTTTCCGATTTCGCCTGCCCGGCCTCGGTATACCGCATTGGCGCCCACCCGTGCGCGCGTTCGGGCCGCCGTTCATGCCCCGCCGGGCAGGCGAAATCGGAAATTGCCCCGACAACTCCGTGGCTCGGGGCCACACCCTCGCTTGCACCCCGCGACAGGTGCCTCGTTACCAGGGGTTCGCGCCAGCCCCTGATGTCGGGTCCTCCGACGACCGCGCGCCGATATACCCGGAGAACTTCTCCTCGGTTGGCCGACCGCCGGCGAGACGATCGCCAGTCGCCGCCGAAACCAACTCGTTGAGATACGCCTTCACGCCCGGCATGTTGGAGCCGACCTGATGCGTCTGCAAGTTGACCTCGGCAAGAACGTGGACGCCGGGGTAGAAATACTTCTCGGCGCTGCCGCGCATCTCGTCGCGGTACTTGGTAAGCTGCCCGTTGCTGTAGACGTTCAGCAGCGGGGCATAGATCGTGCTGGTCTTGAACAGCACTCGGCCGCTGAACAAGCTCTCGTCGGCCTTGTCGCCGCGCTTGGCCGCTTGGCGCCGCATGAACGCCTCGCCGCTCTCCCACGGCAATTGCAGCAGGTTGTCGGGGATCGGGTTGCCGTCGCGGTCGCGGAACTGAGCGCCATCGACCAGCCGCTTCGCGATCGCCTTCAACGCTGCCAGATCGCGACTGTCGGCCCCGAACAGGAACGTGGCGTCGTACCAGCCCTTCTCACCGTTCTCCGCCTTGCGGAATTTGTTCGTACGCTCGTCGAACATGACCGGCTCGAACAAATGCCCGAACAGCAAGATCGCGGGCTCGGTGAACACATAGAGATTCGGTTCGCTCATAACAATCCTCACAATCGCAACAAAGGTTAACAACAAGAGCGCATATTACCCCGCAGATGCGAGCTTGTCAATCCCTTTCTGAAATTTTTCCTCGGTGGAGAGAACAGCGACAGCCGGACGCCTGTCGCTCAGCGAAACCGCCGTCAACCCGGTGTCGGGCTTGTAGGCATACTCGGCCACGAACTCCTTGCCGCCGGGCAACTTCTCGATTTCGGCCACCGAGCGCAAGCGCGTAACGAAAGCGTCGGGGCCAAAGCGTTCCTCGACCGGCGCACCCTCTTTGAACACCCGATCGGACCGCCTCGCCACCAGCTTCGCGTAGGCGCCGAGCGCCGGATGATCGCCCTGAATCAGGCGGCGATAGGTTTCCTGCTCGACCGCGCTGATGAACATGTTGAGCACCGATAGCCGCTTGAACCAATCGCCGAGCCAGTTGTCGCTAACGCTCAGGAGACGGTCGGCGGAAGCCGTCTCGTGCTGCGCCATGGCGGCGTCCGATGCCAGATGACGCATCGCCGGACAAACCAACTTGGCCGGGCAGAAGCGGCAATGCTCACCGAGTTCGAAGCTCTGCTCGCCGGCGCGCTCCATCGCCGGCCGCAGCACTTCTCTCGCCCAACGGCGAATGTCGCCCGCCGTCGTCTCCCATGACCGGATCACACCGTCGGGGTGCCAGAGAGCGCGGGGCTGAACGATCGTCAACTTGACCGTTTCGCCATCCATGACCGGCAGATCGGCAGTAGGACCGTCACCGATGAACCCGTAGGCGTAATACTTAAGCTGCGGGTTATCTCGGGCTTCGACGACCACGCCGACGCCATGCTTGTAATCGACGATTTCGGTGGCCTCGTTCACGCGGCTCACCGCCGCGAAATCGACGGTGCCGTAAAACTGAGGATGGAACTCAGGCCGATGAACCCGATGCTCGACGTAACGATCGCCGCCAAGCGATCGGACGTAATTGAGATAAACCTGCACAGCATCGGCCATCTCGGCCGAGATGGCGTCGAACTCGCCCATCGCCTCCCACGCATCGCAGTTCGCGTTAAGACAATGAGCCGCGAGCGCGTGCGCCTGTGTGCCGTCGCGCCGATAGTCAGGCTCGTCGGCCTCGATCGGGCCAAGCGCCTGGATCAACGCTACCGAGCCGGAGCAACGCATCCACCGCTCGGCGGAACTGGCCCCAAGCGGGCTGTGTTCGGGCAACGTGAAACCATCCGGCATCATTATCTCCCTATGCGTACCAGCGTTTACGACTGCCCTTGGGCGGTTTAGGCGCCGGAGTTGTAACCTTCGGTTGGCGTCGAGCGCCGCTCACGTAAAGCCGCGACCTGGCGCTGAGAGGGACGGCGACCTTGGCAACCGCTGTATCGGCAGGCAATGTTGGTGCAATCGACACATGGGCCATTGTCATCTCCCACGACGAACCCGACACCCTTGCACTCGGGGCAGTAGTCGAGGCCACCACAGGTGCGACAGCCTGTCCCGCCGCCGTCGCAGTCCGGGCAAGAACCCGAACCATCGCAGGTCGGGCAGTAGTTGAATCCTGTTCTCGGTTTCGGCCGAGACATCACAGCGCTTTGAGCCGCTTGATGAATTCGGCTCGCTTGGTCTGGTCCAACGTATAGACCGGTTTCAACGGGTCGCCGGTCATGCTGACGATCAGTTGCTTGATCCTGATCCCGGCGGGCTCGCCCTTGCTCATCAGTTCCTCGTTCTTCCTGGCGCACGCCTGCTGGAGCATGGCATCGGTGATTTCGGGCTGCGGCTCCTCGACCGCCGGCTTGGGCGACTGCGGCTCCTCGACCGCCGGCTTGGGCGGCTGCGGCTCCTCGACCGCCGGAGCAACCGTCGGCTCGGGCAATTCGACCACCTCGACGATCTTGGGCGTCCGCTGCACGGGCTTCGGCTCGGGCTTCGACGCCGGCTCGACCGCCAATTTAGCCGGCGACTTCTCGCCCACCATCGACAGCGCTTGCGCGACCGCACGCGCGGCGACATTGGTAATCTCGTCGTCGGGGTTTTCGCCGTCGTTAACCACAAACGACAGCGACACCGTTGCCTTCTTGTGCTCGTAGTCGGCCGTCCGACGCTGACGCTGGAACTCGACTATGCCGTTGGTGATCTGCATTGGATACTCCCTCGCATCTGCGTCCGACTATACAATCTCGGATGCGCGCATGTCAAGCGATTTGTGAATGACGCCGCCTTTGCGAAGTGCCGTCGCCAAAATGCGCTCGGCAATCGAGCCGGGAGCGACGAAAATGTCGATTTGAACCGTCTCCCGCTGGCCGCCGCGGTCGAGGCGGTCGCCGCACTGTACGTTATTCCCCGGCACCCAGTCAGGCTCAGCGATCAATCCATGGTTGCACACGATCTGCAACCCGTCCGTGCCGGTGCCGAGCGACAAGATGTTGCCAACGATCACCCGGATTTCCGGCCGCTCGACAAACGCCCGAACCTTAGTATCCTTAGATCGCGCCGTGTCGCTGCCATCGACCCGCACTACCCCGTATTCGTGCAGTCGCTCACAAAGGATATCCAGAACCTCGACGTGGTGAGCGAACACGACCAACTTGTTCTCGCCGCCTTCAATCAACATGGCAATGTAATCGGCTACCTGCGGCGCCAGCGCCACGCCCATCATCCGCCGGACGGTCGAGACCTGACCAAGTATCTGCGCGTCGGCGCCGGCCAACATCTCGGGGTCGATGTCGAGTAATCTTTCCGCCGCCAATGCCTGTTTGACCGCGCTCGTTTCCTCGACCTGGATCAGATCGTAAATCGGCAGCTTGAGTTGCGGCAGAACTTCACGTTTCAAGTGGCGGCACATGAAGTGCGCCCGCATTCGATTTTGCAACTCGGGGAGCCGGCCTTGCCGCTCCTGAACGAATACCTTGCCGGGACGCACTTCCGTCTTCCGCATCGGATTGTAGCGCTCGGCAAACTTTCGCTGGCTCAGCCAGTCGATTGCATCCCAGCACAGTCCGCGAGCCATCACATACGCCTCGCGCGGGCGGTTGGGCAGTGGCGTCCCAGTGAGACACAGCACCCGCTTCGACCGTTCGGCCAGACAAGCCGTCACCACCGTCTCGCTCTCGCCATCGTCGGGCCGGCGATCGTGATATCCGAAAATCGCGCGAGTACGCTTACTCGAAACTTCCTTGCAATAGTGCGCTTCATCAATTACCAGCAGGTCGTATTCCTGCTTGACCAGCGCCCGCAGGATCGGCGGCCGGCGCGCGAGGTCGAATGACACGACGGAATACTCCGCGCGCTCGCTGGTGCCGTAGCGCGAAGCTGTGATCGCATAGACCCGCGGCCGGTCGAGCGTGGACCACTCCCGGATGCGCTTCGCCCATTGCAACCGGATACTGGCGGGGCAGACGACCAGCACCCGCTTCGCCTGCATCTCATTCGCCACGCAAATCGCCACCATCGTCTTGCCGAGGCCGGGTTCGTCGGCGTCGAGCCCGTGCGGGCGCCGCATCAGGTAGTCCACGTCAGCGCGCTGGTACGGCCAGAGTTCGCGGCCGGGCGGGCAATCGACATGACGATCGCTCGACGGCGCCCAACTCGCTTCGACCTCGCGGATAATCCAGTCAAGCTGTTGCCGCGCCGCCGGCGTGGCGCCTTCGCGGAACGAGACAGCGCAATAGGGATCGCGTGTAAACAGCACGGCCGAGTTGTAGGTGCTTGCCGGCTCGGAGAAATCGAGGCCGTATTCCGTCATCAGCGTTTGCGCGTCGGGGGTGGCGCCGCGAGGCACCCGCAGCCAATAGGCGCCAGTCGCCGGGTTGTAATCGAGGATCACCGCCTAAGCTTCCGCGCGATTGCTCTGATCGTTCGTCGCTGATCGTCAAGAAATATCCCGACGTAATGCGAACTCATGTGATACTTTTTCCAAAGATTTTCTTCCGACAGACGCCTCGCGTCATCGAGAAAATCATAGTTATCGCGCAACCGCTTGCGCAAGGCGTCAAGCGAATATACCTGATCCATTCTCATCACAAAACCACCCGATATCCAGGTTCATTGAGGAACGGATACATCTCGACGATCTTGGAATAGCTCGACGTAGGCCGGATGGCCTTTGCGAACTCTTTATGCTTGTCGAGATTTTCTGTCGTGGCGTTACGACGCCACTTCACAATCGCCCACAGTTCCGCGTAATCGGGATCACTATCCCGGCACTGACAATGATAGGTTTCGTGCGGTTTTTCGTTCGCGTACCACTGTGAACGCGTCGGGATTAAAATATTGGTCTTGAGTTCGACCGCCAACTTATTATCAGCAAATCCAAAACCAGAAGTTCTCGCTGGATCGAATACTTCGATAATGCCATAAGTAACTAGTGCCGCCACCGAATACTTTTCGAGAACGCGCATATCCTTTTGGATATCGGGCGCTCCCCATTTAGCTTCCAGGCGCTTGACAATCGCCGCCCGTACCTGCGTAGCAAATCCGTTTACTTTGATCTGTGTCTGGCGGTCGAGATACTGCCGATAATTGTATTCCATCGCGCGACGGATCACCCGGTCAAGTTTAACGGCCATCTGTCTTTCTCCTATTGCGCATCTTTGCTCGAACGGTCGTCGGCGAAATCCCCAATTCCCGGCACTTGCGATGAAATGCCGGACGGTCCATGCCGGCCGTCGCCGCAGCACGGGTGACGTTGCCGAAGTGCCGTTCCAGCATCGCGAGAACGTACACAGTCTCGAACGCTCGCCGCGCGGCCCGCAGCGTCGGTATGCGCTGTCGCAAATCGGCCATGCATCCCTTCCCTTTGCGGCTGCATGGTTGATCGCATTTGCGCGGTTGTCAAGCGCCAAATCGGGATGCTTGACAAAAATTCATCGCGCATGCTACCTAATCCGCGAAACCTCTGTATCGGTAGGGAGCCGATCAATGCCTCGAATGATCCGGCCGCGGTCGCGCGGGCCGCGTGTCGATACCGGCCAGCCGCGGCCACGGTTGGTGCAGCACGGCCGAAACCCGGCGTCGCCGGCGTCTCTCGCCAGACAGGCGCGCAACCGCGCCGCCTTCGAGCGAAACTGGCAACCGCGGCTGAACGAATTCCGCCGCTGGATTGTCGATTTGAAGGTGATGTACGACGCTCGCCAGTACCCGATCGGCTATTCGGAGATGGGAGCGCTGGTACAGGTCTTGAAGCACCTGTATCTGGAAGCCGAATGGCTCGCGAAACCGCAAACCGAGCGAAACGTATTCGCGTCACGTCTCGCAACAATTCTCGAGGCTTTTCTGAATATCCTGAAGCTTCTCGATAATGATCATTATCAATACACTGAGGTCGAGGCCGAGCGGGTCCTGAGCGTCGTCAAGACGACAATCCAGCAACTTTGCGACACGGATGAGATGCAAGCCCGTTCCCGCCCACCAGTCGCCCGGCCCTAGCCAGCGGCACCGCGGAACGCCCCGGTTCACTGCCGGGGCGTTTTGTTTTGCCTGCTTCATCCCGATCCCCCCTTGCCAAATCGCCGCTGCGCTGGTATAGACGACCGCAATTGCGCGGCAATGTCAAGGGGCGAAATTGCAGTTACCGGCGCCTATCTCGCCCCGACACGGGGCCGCCCTGGCCTATGCTCGCGCCGGCATCCCGGTGTTCCCGTGCGTCGCCGGCAGCAAGCGCCCGGCCACGCCGCGCGGGTTCCATGATGCCACCACAGATGAAGAAACCATTAACGGGTGGTGGTCGGAAGCCGATTATAATGTAGCAGTCGAGCCGGAACGCGCCGGCTGGGCCGTCATCGACATCGACCGGCCGGAGGTACCGCCGAAGCTGGCCGAGCTGGCAGCCCGGAGCCATATCGTTCGCACACCACGCGGCGGCTGGCATATCTACTTGGCCGGCTCGCTGCCGCCAACCGCGGGCAAGCTCGGCCCCGGCATCGACACGCGCGGGCACGGCTCCTACGTGCTGATGCCGCCGTCGATTGTCGAGGGCCGGCCGTACCTCGGCCTAGCGGAACCGCCGGCGCCGTGGGACGTGATGCCGCTGCCGGACTGGATTGCCGCCGCGGTCACACAGGACCGGCCGGTGCGGGCGCTCGCCGGCGATGTGCCGCTCGACCTGCCCGACAATATCGAGCGCGCCCGAACTCGCCTGCGGCATTACGTCGGCATGGGCGACGTGGCAATCGAGGGCCAAGGCGGCGACGACCGCACATATCGCCTCGCCGCCGAAATGCTCAACCTCGGCTTGAGCGAGGCTAAGGCGCTCGACCTGATCGCCATCGAATGGAACCCCCATTGCGTTCCACCGTGGGACGACGAGGAACTGGCGACCAAGGTGGCGAACGCCGCGGCGTACATGCAGAACGAGCCGGGATCGTGGGCCGTCGGCGGCAACACCGAGCGCATGGCCGAGGCGGCGGCCAGGTATGCCGCGGAGCATCCCGCGCCGGCGCCGGATCACGGCTTCCGCTCGTGGTCCTGGCTCGCCGACCGCGTCTTCCCGCCGGTCGAATGGGCTTGGGATCGTCGGCTGGTGTTGCATCATCCCAACCTCTACACCGGGCGGGCCAAGGTCGGCAAAACGACGTTCGCGCTGAATCTGGCCGTGGCCATCGCCGCCGGCATCCCATTCCTCGGGCGCGACACGCGTGCCTTGAACGTCGCGATGCTGCTGGGCGAGGACGCCTACGGACCCGTCCGCGACAACCTGCGCCGCATCGCGGCGGAACTCGACGCCGACCCGGCATGCCTCGACCGCATCGCGATCAGATCGGTACTGAGCGAGCCGGTCAAGGCCGGCCATTTGCTCGCCTCGATAGGCGACGACGGCACTGTCAGCGACACCGCCTTCATGCGGGAGGTAGTGGTGCCGTTTGTCACCCGGTCAGCGGAGCATACGCTGCTCATCGTTGATCCGCTCGCCGAGTTTGTGTCGTTCAATCGCTACAGCGACCATTCCGCGCGCGCCCTGGTCACGCGTTGGCTCAATGCGGTGTGTCGCCTCGGTAACGTGACCCCCTTGCTCACCGACCATCCGTCATTGACGGGCGTTCGCGAGGGTCGCGACGTCGGCGGCTCGCAGCAAATGGAAGCATCGTTTCCGCTGGTCGCCACGCTCAAAGCCGGGGAGTGGTCCGGTGTGGCATTCCGGCAACGCGAGATGACATTTGAAGTAAAATTTAATCGTTTTGCCCCCGAGGAGCGGGTAAGCTTCTGGCGCTCCGAGCGGTCGCCGGTGCTGACGCGCGACGGCGTGGCCGGCCATCGACCGCAGGATCGCATGGAACGAGTTTTTCGCCATGTTCTGGGCCGGTTAGAAAAGAACCTCTACTGCGGGCGCACGAACGCCAGCGATCACGGGCCGGCGGAAATCGCCAGGGAACTCGCGATGACAGAGCGCGACGTAGCGATCGCACTCAGTTCATTGACTGCGCTCAAATGGCTTGAATATCACCAGCGCAGCGGCGGAGGGGCGGGCCACACGCCGGCGCATTATGCGCTTGGGCCAGAGGCGCCAAAGCTCGCCGAGCTATCGGAACCCGGCGAGCCTTGGTGAGCCTTAGTTCAGGGGATCAGGTCACTCACGCTCTCCGACAAAAAAATCAACCGCCTGAAACGGCACATCGTCCGTAAGCATCTTCTCTAGGGCCATAATCAGTTTGGGCAATAGGCTAGGGTTGATGTGCAGGCAGATATTGCCCTCGGGGAGAACAATATCTGCCTTCTCAACCTCTAACAAGAGAAGATCGTTGCCGACACGCTGGTATTTTCCACTTCCATCATTTGATTACCGCCATGCCGGGTCCGGGGGGTTAGAAATCCCAAACGAACCCTTTGGGCATCTCCCCCGACTTGAGGATCGAAAGTAACTGCGCGCGGTTTTTGGCTACTGTCATCGTGTACTCCCTGCGCCCGATCCCGGCGGCGCTCCCGATAGAGCTTGGCGCTCCGCGATGCCCCCGCGCGGCACTCCGCAGCGTCACGCTGAAGCACTGCGAATGTTGGCTTCCGCCATGAAGAGATCACGCGCTTCCGCGATCATGTGGTTCCATTTCCACCCTTCGACGAGTGCCTTGTGCATCAGCGATGCCAACAGCAATTCGGCCAGCCTTTCCTTGGTGACGGCGCCGGGGTCACCGGTGCCTTCATCGAAGGCTGTCAACGCGATATCGGCGAGACGTACAAACGCCTCGTCGTAGATCGGCAAAGTGGGGAGGGGGTCAGCGTCGGGGTCGAAAAAGATGACTTCGCATTGCCGCGAAAGGGCATAATTTCCGACCTGCTGAACGGCCAAGTTTTTATCCTGGCTGAGAAGCTCAGCCAGAACGAAAAATCGATCGCTCTTTCCTTCTTTGTCTTGGGGATTGTGGTAGGAACCGATGCTTTTTCGCACTTCACCTGCGCTTTTTGGCGGCAGATGAAGTGTAGAGAGCGTCATGAGCCGTGAAATATTGTCCATTTTCCTGTCCTTTCCCAGGGTTGAAGAAATCCATTCAGGCCAAGTGTAACGGATTTACCCGCTTCGATCAAACGCAAATGCGCCGGTAAATGCGGTGTTGCTCAAATGCCATAGTTAAGGATTGGTTAACAAAAATGTGGCAAGGCGGGTATGGTATGCTGACCTAACGAATTTCCGGTCAAAAGCCGGTCAAAGCCGGGAAAGTATTGGAAACATTGGCATTACCGTTCGGGCAAAAAAGCCAATGTTTTCAATACCCTCACCACTTTGACCGGCTTTTGAAATTCTACTTTGTGAAATTTGCAAACGAAATCAATATGTTCCCAGGTTTGACCGGCTTTTTGACCGGCTTTTGGCGAAACCCCGGTCACACACTTTATGGTGTGACCGGTGGTTCGCCATAATGTCTCAATCCCCTGGCCTAAGTCCGCGATACCTCGTTCGTGGCGCATACGTGCGCCAAGACTTTCAGCGCTTCCCTGACAGTCACGCCACGCCGAAGCCCAAAGCGTTCGTCGATTTCCGCGACAAACCGGCACGCCCATTCAGGCAACGAGAACTCATTGGCGAACTCGTTGGGGTCTTTCGGACGCCAGTAGCCCCCTACCACGGTCGCATCGATCCTGTGCCGCTCCCGGAGATACACGGCAATTGGGCAGCGATCGGGCGAAGTCGAGACGGCAAACGTATCGTCATCGTAATTTTGCTGAGTCGCCAACCAAACGACAAAGTCGGCTTGGTCGATGGCGTTGCCAAGGGACGATTTCAGTTCCGAAATAACCGCAAGAATATTGCGGTGGGCGTCTTGGCTACACGGCAGCATTCCAAGATGACGATGCAGTGCGCGCGCCGCCGCCAGGGTTTCCAACGTCTCTTTGATCGGTAGCTTTTCCACGTTTGACTCCCTTCAGGAAGGTTTGACGGCCGGGCAAATCGCTCGGCCGTTTCGCCTTTTATGCAAGAAAGTCCCAGTCATCCAAGACGGTGCGCCCCGCGGTAGTGATTACCAGCCCGTCGCGTCCGAACGTGACGAGGCCCGCGTTTAACAGGCGTTCGATCCGGCGCCGCGGGGTATCGCGGTCGCGATGGTAACTCCCGCCGGCGTCGGTGATGCGCTCGATTTCGCGCAGTGTCGAGCGGGTTGAGCGGTTGTACAGGGGATGCATTGTAGTTACTCCGAGGCTCATCAGGCGGCGCCTAACGCCGCGACGGCCGGGCGGTTGCCCGGCCGTTTCGCCTTGCTAGTTGAACTGGCCGACCGCGACAAACCATGCCGGATGATCCTGCGGCAGGATGGGGCGCAGGAAATCGGACGTGATCGCGTTGAGTTCGTCGCAGAGAACGTCTTGCGATCCTCGGCCGCCGTTGATTTCCAAAGCGACTAATCCGCCGGCAACGAACGTTGCCATGACACGTTTGCCGCTCAGGAAACTGCATGGCCAAAGCGCGCCGGGTCGCTGGGCCCATTCCGCCGTATCGCGAGCGGATAGCCAGATGGTGACGCGCGCGGGTTCGATCTGGTATTTCATCGTTTCGGCCCTCCCTAGGCCATCGAGGCGGCGCCTAACGCCGCGACGGCCGGGCGGTTGCCCGGCCGTTTCGCCTTGGTCACACGTCGATGGCTTTCCAGCCTGACGCATTTAAGTGTGGCGGTGGCGGCAGTAGCAGCGAGCGCACGTGCCGCAATCCGATTTCCATTTCGTCCGGGTTGAACGGACGCCCGAGGTAGGCGAGCATGACTTGAAACGCCCGCCCCCCAATGTCGTCGGAAAGGTGCGCAAGCGCGCAAGCCGTGACGTATTCCCGATAGGTGATCGGCGGCATGGCGGTTACTCCGGCCGGCGGGCAGTGGCCCATTCGGCCGTCAGGATGCCCTTGGCGCCGAGCAACCGGACAAGCTCGGCAGCCCATGCCGCGGCCCGCCCGGGCTTGTTGCAGTCGGCGTACGCAATGGCTTTGGCCAGCGCCCGGTTGAGCGCTGCGCGGTCGGCGGTAGCAGTCATCGTGGTTTCTCCCGTGGAACATTGGCGTTCCGCGATGCCTCCCCGGCGAGCGGGGAGGCATACCGCAACGTCAATGTTGAGTTCCCCCGGAGGCCGGGGATCGAGCGCTCGACTGACTGTTGCCAGCCTGCCCATGTCGCGGGTTCGATTGGTGCCGCGTTCGCCTCGTTCGCTGGTTAGGTGCCGGGCCGGCGATCCGCCCTTGGTGGTTGCCGGCTCTGGTCTTGGCCCCCTGCTCTCCCGGCAACTGGAGGCAGGGTTCCGCGAGGGTCCCAGGACGGGACTTGTCGCATTGGCGCTACAGTAGACCGCCGCCGATGCGCCGTCAAGCCGAAAAAGATAAAATGCGAGGCAAATGCGTCCCACAATGATGAACGCGCATGTATGTCGTGTTGCCAAAACGCAACAAGTGTTGCCAAACTGCAACAGATGTTGCCAAAGCGCAACAGGTGTTGCATTTGCGCCCAACGGTTTGCCCTCGCGCGCGAAAAGACCGGGGGTGGGGTAGGGGTAGGGTTCCGCGTGCGCGGGCGCGGGCGTGATCACGGAAACCTCCATAGGCGAAAAGGCACTTAGAAACCAATGTTAATCGTCGCTTAGCTTTCTCTCCACAGACGAAAAAGTACCCGAAAACCAACACTAGCCCTCAACTAGGCTGTTTATCCGGGGCTAACGATTTCGGCCCATCGCAATTGCGGTTGACAATATGAAGGCCAGATGTTATGTAAGCGGTATGACGAGCGCACTCACCACGATCCAGGCTCCGGTCGAATTTGGCCCGGCGATGACGTCGCTGAACGAACGGCAGCGCGCATTTGTGATCGCTTTGAACAACTCAGGGTTGGAAAACGCCACGCAGGCGGCCCGGCTTGCCGGCTACAGTCAGAAAGGCGCTTCCGTCACGGCGCACCGCCTGATGCACAGCAAGAATATCCAGGACGCCATCCGCGAAGATGCCCGAGCCCGGCTGGCCTCCCTGGTACCCGGCGCTCTGCGGGTGTTGCAGGACACCATCGACAACGAGACGCATCCGGACCGGCTCAAAGCGGCGCTGTCCATCCTCAACCGCACCGGCATCAACGAGGTGATGGAGCGCAACGTGAAAGTCGAAGTCACGATGACCACCGACCAGAAGCTCGCTCGGATCGGCGAGTTGGCCGAAAAACTCGGCCTCGACCCGAAAGTTCTCCTCGGGAACGTCGAGGTCCCGGTCGTCGATGCCGAGTTCGAGGAGGTCAAGGAACCATCCGGCCTCAACGGTTTGGAAGGGCTGGTGTGACCGTCAGCGCTCTCTGCGAGGAACTGTGGGCGGTCGCCCTCACCAAGAGCGGCGAGGAACGGTTGGAACTGGAATGCCTGGCCGAGGATTACATGGAGTTGGTTAACGCCTATCTGGAAAAGCCGACGCCGGCACTGGAGCATGAAATGTTGGTTGCCCAGGGGATGATCGGGCAGGCGATCGAACGATACCGAGGCCGCTTCTATGACGCTTGATGAATTGATCGCGACGCTCGAATTGGCGGTCGAGCGCAAGACGTTTGAGCGGGCGAAATTTTTTGTGCCGGTGCCGAAGCAGCAGGAGTTTTTCGAGGCCGGCGCCAAATATACTGAACGTATGCTGATGGCCGGCAACGGCAACGGCAAAACCGAGTGCGCCGCGTTCGAGGTCGCCTGCCATCTCACCGGGGAGTATCCTCCCTGGTGGAAGGGATACCGCTTCGCTAAGCCGGTGCGGGTGTGGGCGGCCGGCACCAGCGTCACGATGTTGCGCGAGGGCGGCCAGACGAAACTGTGCGGTCCCGCCGGCGTCGAGGATGCGTTCGGTACAGGCATGATCCCACGCGATCGGTTTGTGGACAAGCCGTCGGTGAGCCGCACCGCGGCCGATGCTTACGAGAGCTTCCAGGTCCGCCACGTCAGCGGCGGCATCAGCCGACTGGTGTTCAAGACCTACGTGCAAGAGCGGCAGCACTGGCAGGGTGCCGACATCGACCTGATCTGGTTCGACGAGGAACCGCCGGAGGACCGCTACACTGAGGGGCTTGCCCGATTGCGTGGACGTGGCATTTCGATGATGACCTTCACGCCGCTCAAAGGCATGTCGGAGGTCGTCTGCCGCTTTTTGGAACAGCCGGACCCGCAGCGCTGCGTGATTCACATGGGGATCATGGATGCGACGTGGTACAGTCAGGAAGAACGAGAACGCCAGATCAACCTGTTCCCGCTGCGGGAGCGGCGAGCCCGCGCCTACGGTGAGCCGTTGATGGGCGAGGGCAAGGTGTGGCCGACGCCCGACGAGGACTTGCGTATTCCGGCTATTCCGCTCGACCGGGTGCCGGAGCATTGGGCGAAGATTTGGGGCATCGACTTCGGTATCAACCATCCGTTCGGTGCCGCGCTTTGCGCTTGGGATCGCGATATGGATGTCTTTTATGTCCTGCATACGATCCGCATGTCCGACGCATTGCCTTTGCAGCACGCGACGGCGATGCGGGCGATCGCGCCGAACGTCCCGGTCGCTTGGCCACATGACGGCCACAACCGCGAAAAAAGCAGTGGCGTCGAACTGGCCGAAATCTACCGGCGCGGTCGGTGGGGGACTTCCGTCGGTGGGATGCCGGGGCTCAATATGCTGCGCGAGCATGCCACATCG
>Ga0209581_1000876_pt1 | contig 43804 bp, 45 predicted proteins | sample Coa_R2_FD_187160 | JGI IMG/M metagenome (GOLD analysis project Ga0209581, IMG submission 187160) | Surface soil microbial communities from Centralia Pennsylvania, which are recovering from an underground coalmine fire - Coalmine... | ecosystem: Environmental > Terrestrial > Soil > Unclassified ...
GGATGGGTGGCCGAGCGGTTTAAGGCACCGGTCTTGAAAACCGGCGTGGGTGGATAGCCCACCGTGGGTTCGAATCCCACCCCATCCGCCAAGTCTCTATATATTTCAATATGTTCTAAGGCGATTTCCGGATTGTCCTACGCCTTGGCCTGCACTTCGAAACTTGGCCGTCCATGAACGCGAGAGTGTGCCGGCGAGCGTTCCACGCGGCGGCGCGCTGCTGGATACTCGCCGAGATTGCCGCGGGGCGTGTCACCGTCGCGACGATCCGGAATGGCCTTGTAGCAACGCGCGCGCGTTGCCTACAAGCGCGTCGGCGGGATCGGGCGTAATCCCATAGCCCGAGGGGCAACCCCGGCCGCCGGGGTGCCACAGATACTCGCCGGGCGGTGGAATTTCATTGAGCAGTGAAATCCCTTTTTGGTAAACGGTTCATCGTAATGATGGCCCGCGCCTATATTCCGGCACCTGAAACGTTGAAGGCTTTTCCGGAGGCCAAACGGGTGAAACCGAAAGGGCTAAATCGCCGTTGGCGAGACAGCGACCATATATATGAGTGGGATCGCCTCCATGGCCGCGTTGAAAGATACGGCAGAGATGGCTATCATCAAGGGGAGTTCGATCCTGAGACCGGCGCGCTAATTGAGCCAGCAGTCAAAGGAAGGCGGATAGAGGTATGACGACGCAACGCCTTGTGGGCTATGACCGCACCAGCGAACTCGTAGCGGAAGAATTCCTCGTCTCGGCTGATCTTTTGCCAAGAGTTCGCCAAATTGCCCATGTGCCGGATGACGATCCCGAAGTGACGCAATGCTATCGACTGTCTTCGGCGGAAGCGCGCGAGATTGCATGGACCATCGAAGCTCGCATTGATCCGGACAAGCGAGACTATTTCCTCGAAGGGTTCGCCTGAGCGTTTCGGCGGCACAACCCGCCATTGTTGTGCAATGTTACGAAGACTAATGGCAATTGGCGCCCTGGCGCTCTCCCTGGCCGCCTGCGCGCCTAACCGTACAAAGCGCAGATAGAGGCCAATCATGACGCCTGCTTGCGCGGGACAACGCCCAATGCCTGCGAAGCCTATCGCCTCGACATTCAGAAATGCAGTCCGGTGTTGGCAATCCGGTCGCGGCGGGGTGCTACTGAGCGTCGATCGCGACAACCTTGGCCGAGGTAGCCGGCATCGCGCAGAACCCCGCCCAAGCCTCCGTCAATTGCCGGCGTTTCTGGAACAGATCGCCGCGGCGGTAAGCGGCTTCCACCCCTCGTCGGGGCATTTTTGATCGAGAGATTGACAGGCATGGTTCCGAACCTGCTCCGATTCGGAACCGCGATGCCACACAGCAGCCGATGGCGCGAACGGGTTAAGGGGAGACCAGCTCCGCCCGATCGCGCATAACCTCGGGCGACGCTTGCACATCGCCGAGACGATTCTTACTCTTACCGGTAAGAGTAAGGAGGCTGCCGGTGCGCATCACGTCGAAGGGGCAGGTGACCATCCCGGCCGACATCCGCGAGCGGGCGGGTTTGTTGCCCCATACCGAGGTCGATTTCGAATTCGACGGCAAGGTCGTGCGCATCGTTCGCGCCAAGGCCGGCAAGAAGGACGGGCGCGGCGCTCGTGTCGTCGCCCATCTGCGCGGCCGCGGCGATGTCGCGATGAGCACGGACGCGATCATGGCGCTGACCCGCGGCGACTGAATGACGGCGGTACTGGTAGACGCCAACGTCCTTCTCGACGTGATGACCGAAGACCCGCGCTGGCTTGGCTGGTCGGCGGAAGCGATCGGCCGCGCCGCCGACCAATATCGCCTCGTTATCAATCCGGTCATTTATGCCGAAGTCTCGATGCGATATTCGCGCATCGAGGACCTCGATGCCGCGCTTCCGAAGGCCATGTTCGACCGCGAGCCCATCCCGTACGAAGCCGCCTTTCTCGCCGGCAAGGCGTTCTTCGCCTATCGGCGGCGGGGCGGAACAAAGAGCTCGCCGCTTCCGGATTTTTTCATCGGCGCCCACGCGGCGGTCGCCGGATATTCGCTGATAACGCGAGATGCGGCGCGTTATCGGACCTATTTTCCGAGGCTCTCCCTTATCGCCCCGCACGGAACTCCGCCGTCAGGATAGCGAGATGGCGTAGGCCTCCTGCTCGTCATCGGCGGTCGTGGCACGCCGGCGCGACGCGCGGCGACCGCCCGGCGGCTCCGGGCGGCGATGCGGGCTTTGTCTCTCTGTCCCGCTCGCTTAGTCTAGGCGCGGGTGTCGGCGGCGCCGGGGCGGCGCCGCCTTGGCGTGCGCCGTCGCGCCGGCCGGCAGCGATCGGGTGAGCGACTGCGGCGCGGCGAGGCCGCGGGGCGGCGCCCAGGAAGCTGGCAGGGAGACGTGCGATGGCGAGTGTGCTCTATGTCGGGCTGCAGGACGAAGACAAGATCGCGATCTTCTCGATCGACGAGGCCGGCGGGCTCCGCCGGCTCGGCGACGTGGCGGCGGCGGGCGGCCCGTCGGTCATGGCGGTCGGCCCCGACCGGCGGATGCTCTATGTCGGCCAGCGCGGCGGTCCGGCGCTGACCGCGTTCCGGATCGATCCCGAGACCGGCGGGCTCGCCGCCGCCGGCACGGCCGCGCAGCCGCACGCGCCGACCTTTCTCGCCCCCGACCGCAGCGGCCGGTTCCTGCTCGTCGCCTATTACCAGGGCGGCGGCGCGGCGGTGTTCCGGCTCGCCGCCGACGGCACGGTCGGCGCGGCGTCGCAGGCCTGGCTCGCCACCGCGACCGGCGCCCACGCCATCGCCACCGACCGCTCGAACCGCTTCGCCTATGTGCCGCACATCGCCCGCATCCAGGACAATGTGCTGGAGCCGCCGAAAAACATCCCCGGCCCCAACACCATCATGCAATTCCGCTTCGACGCCGAGAGCGGGACGCTCAGCGCAAACACGCCGCCGCGCGTCGCCCAGGCCGACCTCGCCGGGCCGCGGCACTACTGCTTTCACCCCGACCTCGACCTGGTCTATTTCTCGAACGAGCAGGGATGCAGCGTCACCTCGTACCGCATCCACCCGGGCAACGGCACGCTGGCGCCGCTGCAGACGATCTCGACCCTGCCGGGCGGGTTCGAGGGGCGCAACACCTGCTCGCAGATTCATCTGACCCCGTCCGCCCGGTTTCTTTACGTCGGCAATCGCGGCCACAACAGCATCGCCGGGTTCCGCGTCGCGCCGGGCACCGGGTTTCTGGTTCCCGCCGGCCACGCCGCGACCGAAGCGGTGCCGAGCGCCTTCTGCCTCGACCCCGAGGGCCGGTTCCTGTTTGCCGCGGGGACCGCGTCCGGCCGGCTCGCCTCCTACCGCATCGCCGAAGAGAACGGCGCGCTGACCCCGCTCGCGGTGCAGCCGGTCGGCGCCCGGCCGGCGGCGGTGGCGGCGGTCCGGCTCGACAAGTGACGCGACGGCCGATGCAAACCGCGGCGCCGGCGCCAGGATGACCGCGACCGGCCAGAACCCTCCGCCGCATTGCCCCCGCAAGCCCGACGCAAGGTAGAGCGATGAACGACCTGACCGCGATTGATCTCGACGAAGACCGGTTCGCCATCGGCCAGCCGGTGCCGCGCGCCGAAGACCCGGTGCTGGTGCGCGGCGAGGGGCATTATGCCGACGATTTCAGCCGGCCCGGACAGGCCTATGCCGTCATGGTGCGCAGCCCCTATGCGCACGGGGTGCTGCGCGGCATCGATACCGGGGCGGCGCGGGCGATGCCCGGGGTGCTGGCGGTCTATACCGCGGCCGACCTCGCGGCCGGCGGCATCGGCCCGCTGCCGGCGCGCCAGGTGATGAACAATCGCGACGGCACGCCGATGCTGCAGCCGGTCCGCCACGCGCTGGCGAGCGACAAGGTGCGGCATGTCGGCGAGGCGGTCGCCTGCGTCGTCGCCGACAGCGTCGCAGCGGCCAAGGACGCGGCCGAGGCGGTGGTGCTCGATATCGACCCGCTGCCCGCGGTCACCGAGCCGGCGCTCGCCGACGCCCCCGACGCGCCGCTGGTCCACGACGACGTGCCCGGCAATGTCGGACTCGATTTTCATTTCGGCGACAGCGAGCGGGTCGCCGCCGCCTTTGCCGCGGCGGCGCACGTCACCCGGCTGCGGCTGCGCAACAACCGCGTCGTCGTCAATCCGATCGAGCCGCGCGCCGCGCTCGCCGAATACGATGCCGGGCGGCAGCATTGGACGCTCTATGTCGGCTGCCAGGGCGTCTTCGGCTTCCGCAACTATATCGCCCAGGTGCTGGGCGTCGGCCGCGACCGGGTGCGGGTGGTGACCGACCGGGTCGGCGGCTCGTTCGGCATGAAGCAGCCCAACATGCCGGAATATTTCTGCATCCTGCACGCCGCCCGCATGCTCGGGCGGCCGGTCAAGTGGACCGACGAGCGCTCGGGCAGCTTCGTTTCCGACACGCACGGCCGCGATCACGACATGACCGCGGAACTGGCGCTCGACCGCGACGGAAACTTTCTCGCGGTGCGGCTCACCGGATACGGCAATCTCGGCGCCCATTACGGCGCGCCCGGCCCCTCGACCCGCAACGCCCAGCGCAACACGCTCGGCGTCTACAAGACGCCGCTGATCGAGGTGAACACCAAATGCGTGTTCACCAACACCACGCCGGTCGGCGCCTATCGCGGCGCCGGCCGCCCCGAGGCCAACTACTACATGGAGCGGCTGGTCGACGCGGCGGCGCGCGAGATGGGCATCGACCAGCTCGAGCTGCGGCGCCGCAACCACATTCCGCCCGAGGCGATGCCGTATCGCAGCCCGAACGGCACGACCTACGACAGCGGCGATTTCACCAACCTTCTGAACCAGGCGGTGGCGCTGGCGGACTGGCACAACTTCCCGCAGCGCAAGGCGGAAAGCCGGGCGCGCGGCAAGCTGCGCGGCCGCGGCATCAGCGACTATCTCGAACTGACCGGCCCGCCGGGGCGCGAGATGGGCGGCATCCGGTTCGAGGCGAACGGCGATGTGACGATCGTCACCGGCACCCTCGATTACGGCCAGGGACACTGGACGCCGTTTGCCCAGGTGCTGGCGGCTCGGCTCGGCATCCCGTTCCGGCGCATCCGCCTGCTCCAGGGCGACAGCGACGCGCTGATCGCCGGCGGCGGCACCGGCGGCTCGAAATCGCTGATCGTCAGCGGCAACGCGATCGTCGGCGCCGCCGACAAGGTCATCGAGCGCGGCCGGCAGATCGCCGCACACGTGCTCGAAGCGGCCGCGGCCGACATCGAATTTCGCGCCGGCCGCTTCGTCATCGCCGGCACCGACCGCTCGATCGGGCTGATGGAGCTCGCCGCCAGGCTGCACGCCGGCCTGACCCTGCCGCCCGAGCTGCCGCAGAGCCTCGACGTGGCCGACATCTACGACGGCCCGCCCTCCGCTTTCCCGAACGGCTGTCACATCGCCGAGGTCGAGATCGACCCGCAGACCGGCATGGTCGAGGTGGTCAAATACACTTTCGTCAACGACTTCGGGGTGGTCGTCAACCCGCTCCTGGTCAACGGCCAGGCGCATGGCGGGATCGTGCAGGGCATCGGCCAGGCGCTGCGCGAACGCACCGTCTACGACGAGGACGGGCAGTTGCTGACCGGCTCGTACATGGATTACGCGATGCCGCGCGCCGACGACGCGCCCTTCTTCGTCCACGACTTCCACCCGGTGCCGGCGACGACCAATCCGCTCGGCGCCAAGGGGTGCGGCGAGGCCGGCTGCGCCGGGGCGCTGCCCTCGGTGATGAACGCGGTGATCGACGCGCTGTCGGAACTCGGCGTCCGGCATATCGACATGCCGGCGACGCCCGAGCGGGTGTGGCGCGCCATCCGCGACGCCGAAGGCCGGGCGCCAGGCTAGCCGGCGGCCCGGCGCGCGGCGCGGCGGGCGGTGCGCTCGCGCAGCCACTGGAAGGTGACATAGAGCATCGGGATGACGAAAACCCCGATCAGCGAGGCCGCCAGCATGCCGCCGAACACCGGCGTGCCGACCGCGCGGCGGCTGATCGCGCCGGCCCCCGTGGCGAAGACCAGCGGCGCCAGGCCGAAGATGAAGGCGAAGCTGGTCATCATCACCGGGCGGAAGCGCAGCCGCGCGCCTTCGACCGCGGAGTCGAGGATGGAGCGGCCCTGACGCCGCTGCTCGACCGCGAATTCGACGATGAGGATGCCGTTCTTGGCGGCAAGCGCGACCAGCACCACCAGCCCGATCTGGGCATAGACGTCGAAGGCGAGACCGGACATCGCCGCCGCCGCGATCGCGCCGAGCACGCCGACGCTGACCGACAGGAGCACCGGCAGCGGAATGTTCCAGCTCTCGTAGAGCGCCACCAGGAACAGATAGGCGAACAGCAGGGCAAGCCCGAGCACGATCCCGCTCTTGCCGCTCGCCGCCTTCTCCTGCAGCGCCGTGCCGGTCCACTCGTAGCTGTACCCGGCCGGCAGCGTCGTGGCCGAGATCCGTTCCATCGCGTCGAGGCCCTGGCCGGAGCTGTAGCCCGGCCGCGGCGCGCCGTTGACGATCGCGGCGCGGTAGCCGTTGTAGCGGATCAGCGTCTGCGGCGCCTGGGTGAGGTGGGCGCGGGCAAGCGCACGGATCGGCACCATCGCCCCGGCGGCGCTGCGGACATAGACGCGGTAGATGTCGTCGATCGCCTCGCGAAACGCCGCTTCGGCCTGCACATTGACCTGCCAGACGCGGCCGAACAGGTTGAAATCGTTGATGTAAAAGGTGCCGAGCGTCGATTGCAGCGCGTTGAAGATGTCGACCACCTTGACCCCCAGCACCTGCGCCTTGTCGCGGTCGATATCGAGCCGGACCTGCGGCGTGTCGGCGGCAAAGGTGCTGAACACGCCGGCCAGCTCGGGCTGCCGGTTTGCGGTGACGAGGAGACCGCGCATCACCGCGGCGATGTCGCCCGGGGTCTGCCCTTGCAGCGCTTCGAGCACGTATTGGAAGCCGCCGGTGCTGCCGAGCCCGAGGATCGGCGGCAGGTTGAACGGAAACACGATGGCCCCCGGGATCGCGTTCAATTGCGGCCGCAGCCGCGCAATGATCGCTTCCGCCGATTGCGCCGGATCGGTCCGCTCTTCGTAGGGTTTCAAGCGAACGACGAAGAACGCCTGGTTCGACGCCGCGACATAATCGACGAAATTGAAGCCGACCACCGAAATGACGCCCTGTACGCCGGGAATCGGCCGGATGATGTCCTCGACCCGGGCGACCAGCTCCTCGGTGCGGTTGACCGAGGCGCCTTCCGGCAGCCGCATCGCGGCAAAGAACGCGCCCTGGTCTTCCGATGGCAGAAACCCCTGCGGCGTGATCCGGAACAGAAGGAGCGCGGCCGCCGCCACCACCGCAACCGCGACGATGGCGAAACCGGCGACCCGCACCAGCCGGCGCACGACCCAGACATAGCGGTCGCGCACCCGGTCGATGCCGCGCATCACATGCCGCATCGGGCCGCGCCGGCCGCCGCCGCGCACCAGCAGCACCGAGCACAGGGCCGGGCTCAAGCTCAGCGCGTTGACCGCCGAAATCAGGATCGACACCGACACCGCGACGGCAAATTGCTGGAACAGCCGGCCGCTGATCCCCGGGATGAACGCCACCGGCACGAAGACAGACAGCAGCACCAGGGTAATGGCGACGATCGGGCCGGTGATCTCGGCCATCGCCTTCTTGGTTGCCGCCGCGATCGACAGCTCGGGCTCCTCTTCGATGACCCGCTCGACGTTTTCGATGACGACGATCGCGTCGTCGACGACGATGCCGATGGCGAGCACCAGCGCCAGCAGCGACACCGTGTTGGCCGAATAGCCGACCGCGAGCAGCGCCGCGAACGTCCCGACAATCGATACCGGGACCGCGACCAGCGGGATCAGCGTGGTGCGGACCCTGCCGAGGAACAGGAACACGACGATCGCGACCAGCCCGATGGCAATCGCCAGCGTGCGCACGACCTCGGCGATCGTCGAGGTGACGAACACGGTGGTGTCGAAAAACACCTCGTAGGCGACGTCGTCCGGGAACCGCTGTTTGAGCTGCTCGAGCGTCCGCCGCACATTTCGCGCCACCTCGACCGCGTTGGCGCCCGGCGACTGGTAGACGCCGATCGCCGCGACCGGCGCGCCGTTGAACCGCGAATGGCGGTCCTGGGTCTTGGCGCCGAGATCGACGCGGGCGACGTCCTTGACCCGGACGATCGACCCGTCGGGATTGGTTCGCAGCACGATGTTCTGGAACTCGTCGGTCCGGGTGAGCCGCCCCTCGGTGGTGATGTTGAGCTGGATCCGCTGGTTCTGCGATGCCGGGGCGGCGCCGATGCGGCCGAGCGCCGCCTGCACGTTCTGCGACTGCACCGCGGCGATCACGTCCGCCGGCGTCAGGTTGAACGCGGTCAGCCGGTCGGGGTCGAGCCACAGGCGCAGCGAGTAGTCGAGCGGGCCGAACAGCGTCGCCTGCCCGACTCCGCGGATGCGGCCGATGGGATCGAGCACGTTGATCGTCGCGTAATTGCTGAGGAACAGCGCATCGCGGGTTTTCTTTGGCGAGTAGATGTTGACGACCTGGAGCAGCGCGGCCGATTTCTTGCGGATCACCAGCCCCTGGCGCTGCACCTCCTGCGGCAGCAGCGGCGTGGCGAGCTGGGCGCGGTTCTGCACGTTGACCGTGTCGATGTCGGGATCGGTGCCGAGCGCGAAGGTAACGGTCAGCGAGTAGCTGCCGTCGGCGCCGCTCGCCGACTGGTAATAGAGCGCGTTGTCGATGCCGTTGATCTGCTCCTCGATCGGCTGGGCGACGGTGGATTCGACCGTCTCCGCATCGGCGCCGGGGTAGAGCGTCGTCAGCGAGACCTGCGGCGGCACGATATCGGGGAATTGCGCGACCGGGATCGCCAGGATCGCGAGAAGGCCGGCGAGCGTGATGACGATCGAGACGACGAACGCCAGCCGCGGCCGGTCGATGAAGATGTTGGAGATCATCCTCAGCCCCCCGCCGTCGCCGGCAGGAGCGCTTCCTTGACCACCTGCCCGGTGCGCACCTTCTGGACGCCTTCGACGATGACCTTCTCGCCTTCGCGCAGACCGGAGGTGACGACCACGTCGGTGCCCTGGTTCGGCCCGGTTTTGACCGGCCGCTGCTCGACCTTGTGCCGGTCGTCGACGACCAGCACGTATTGCCCGGACTGGTCGATCTGCAGCGCGACCTGCGGCACGACGAGGCGAGGTTCCTCGCGCCGCTCGCGGATGATCGCGGTGACGAACTGGCCGTCGATCAATTCGCCGGCGGGGTTGGGGATCGTCGCGCGCATGATCAGCGTGTCGGTCTGCTGGTCGACCTGGGGATCGGTCAGGTTCCAGCGGCCGCGCTGCGGATATTCCCGCCCGTCCGACAGGCGCACCAGGATGTCGATCTTGGCGAGGTCGCCGCCCTCCTGGCGCCGCGCGGCGCGGATGATCTCGAGGTCGCGCACGCTCACCGGGAACAGCACGTAGATCGGGTCCTGGCTGACGATCGTGGCGAGCACGCCGCTCGCCGCGTTGACCAGATTGCCGACGGTATAGGCGGTGCGGCCGATGCGGCCGTCGATCGGCGAGCGGATCTCGGTATAGCCGAGGTTGACCTCCGCCTGGGTCAGCGCCGCCTGCATCTGCAGCAGCTTGGCCCGATCGCTGTCGAGAGTCGCCTTGTCCTGATCGACCTGGGATTGCGGACTGAACTGGCTTTTGCGCAGTTCGAGGTGGCGGTCGTATTGCAATTGCGCGTTGGTGACTTCGGCCTGGGCCGAGGCGACGTTCGCCCTGGCCTGGTCGACCCGGGCCTGAAACTGCACCCGCTCGATGCGGTAGAGCAGGTCTCCTGCCTTGACCTCCTGCCCCTCGCGGAACGCCACCTGCTCGAGAAAGCCTTCGACCCGGGCGCGCAAATCGACCTTGTTGACCGCCTTGATGCGCCCGGCGAACTCGAACGACTCGGCGACGCCCTTCATCGCCGCGAGGCGGACGCCCACCGCGGGTTCCGCCGGCGGCGGGCCGGCTTGCTTTTTTTCGTCGCACCCCGCCAGCAGCGACAGAACCAGGTACGCCGATAGCGGAAGGCACCTGCCAAAGCGGAAGCCCGTCATGTCGCCCCCTTGCCTGCGGCCGAAAGCGATGGCCCGAGCGCTGAAATATCGACCGGCGCACGATCGGCAGCGCGGGCATCCGATCGGTACGCCGGCGCGACGATCCCTGCAAAAGCGGCCATCCTCTCCGCCGCCGCGGACCCCCGCCGACGCGGGGAGCCAGGGTTATGCGGCGACGCTCTCCTTGAATCCCGCTTGCCGCGGGAATGACGATTCAATCTGCTCGGATGGCGCTTTCGCTGCGGAGCCTATATCCGGGCGGCTCAGCGCAGCAAGCGCCGGCTCGGCTTGAACCTGACGCGACGCCCGGAGGGAATCGCCACCGCCGCGCCGGTGCGCGGGTTGCGGCCGCGCCGTGCCTTCGTCGCCGCCACCGAGAACGTGCCGAAGCCTCTGATCTCGATGCTTTCGCCCCGCCTCAGCGCCGCGGCGAGGGTGTCGAACAGCGCATCGACGGCGGCCGGCCAGCCGCCCCGCGCCGCCGCCTCTTCCATCGGGAACATCGCCTTCAGGGCCAGTTCCTTCCTGTTCATCCGCCGACGCCCCTTATGCCGCCTTTATACCCCGGCACGCCCGGTTCACATCCTGACCGAGTTCGGCGTCGGCTACCGCCTGCAATTGCCGCCGGAGCAGAGCGCCTGACCTAGGGCGGAGCGGGCGGGCCGAGGCGGGGGTTGACCAGGGCGAGGTATGCGCTGACGACGACGCCGAGAAGCTGGTCGGCCTCGACCTTGGCGATCAGCGCGCTGCCGGGCACCTGCGCCGGGTCGAACAGGAAGGATTGCAGCGTCTCGCCGGCGGTGACCGCATCCATCTGGCGGTCGCTGAGCCGCATCGGCTGCGCCAGCGCAACCCCGGCGGCAACGGGCAGCGCCGCCAGTCCGAGAACAATCCTCAGCATCGCCGGCCCCTCCTGGCAAGTGGCTGGAACCGGGATGATAAACCGCCGATGTCGCCGGCTTTGCGTCTCTTGCGGCGTAGCGCCGGTCAATTCAAACGGATCGGCATCGAGACCTGCAGGGTCAGGTTCGGCGCGTCCGGGGTTTCGCCGATGCCGGCATTGAAGTTGAGCACCAGGCCGGGGCCGAGGATGGTCAGCAGCCCGACGTTGAAGATGCCCGAGAGCTGGTCCGAGCCGGCGATCTGCTGATGGTTGATCCGCAGCGGCCGGGCGAAGGAAAGCTGCTGCGAAAACTGCAGCGAGGTTTCCGGGCTGACCGCGAACAGCAGGCCGACCGACGGCGTGAACACGTCGCCGGGCGAGATTCCGTGATTGTCGAGCGAGGTCTGGTAGCTGAACCCGGCGGTATAGACGAGCGGATCCTGCCGCTTGGTGGCCAGCAGCCCGACCTTGAACTCGTCGAACCCGGTGCCGAGCGCGACGCCCTTGACCGTCTGTCCCGTGTTGCTGTCCCACACGCCGCTGACGAACAGGCTGGGCAACCACTCCTTTTCCGTCATCAGCTGCTTGGTCAGCGCCAGCGACAGGTCGCCGAACCCGGTGCCGTCGCGGGTCTGCTCGGTGAGACCGAGGCCGCCGACCCGCGCCGTCGTCGACAGGCTCTTGTAGTCGTACGGCAGGCGGATCTCCGCCTGCGCGTCCCAGGGCAGGCCGACGCGGAGCAGGGCCGATGCTTCGAGCTGGGTGGTGCGCACGACGTTCTCGGTGATCAGCACGGCGCCGCCGGTGGTCAGCGTGATCTGCCCGGGCTGCGACACCTGGTTGTGCTGGTAGGTCAGGCCGGGAACCAGCTCGACCGTCCACGGCGCCAGCAGCGCGGCGCCGGTCTGCACCAGGGCGCGCTCCAGCGCCCGCTCCGCCGCCTCCGGGCTGACGGTGAACTCGCCGGGCCCGCCATTGGGCGCGGCCGCTTTTCCCGCCGCCCTGGGCGGCGCCGGCGGAGCCTGCTGCGCGACTTTCGGCGCCGCCTCGCCGGCCGGCGAGGGAGCGGAAGCCGGCTCCGGCCTGGCGGTCTTCGCCCGCGGCGGCGGGGCGGCCTCTGCCGCCGGCGGCCGCGGCGCCGCAGCCCGTCCGGCCTGTTCCCGTTCGAGCCTCTCGACCCGCTGCTGCAGGTTGCGGATCACCGCGTCGCGCTCGTCGAGCCGCTTCAAGAGCTCCTTGATCTCGCGCGCCTCGTCCGACGAGCCCTCGGCCGCCGCGGCGAGGTCCGCCGTACCGGGGCCGGCGGCGAGCAGCGCGGCGAGCGCGACGCGCGAGCCGAACCCGCGCAGATGGCCGATGAGCGGAGAGCGAGCCATTGCCGGCGCGCGTCAGAACCGCAGCACCTGGCGCACCAGCGCGTCGGGCGGCGCGACGAACTGGGCCGGATTGACCGCGAGCAGGCCGGGCGGCGCCTGCCGGCCGTTGCGGGTGATGATGAACGCGACCCTGCCGAGCTCGGGAAAATCGATCCACACGCGCTCGAACTTCTCGACCGACATCGTGCGGTTGCCGAATGCCGGGTCGGCGAGCAGCACCTGGTCGCCGATGCGGCCGCGGAAAATGACGAAATGATTGTAGCCGAGCGGGCTGACCGGCACGATCGCCGGCGCCAGGCCGGTCAGGTCGGCAAAATCGAGCTTGCCGTACCCGACCCCCTGATAGCCGCGTGCGTCGGCCACGCGCTTCAGGTCGAGCAGCGAAAACCCCTGGCGGAGGCGCACGACCTCCGGGTTTTCGATGTATTCCTTGCGCCGGATCAGGCCTTCGGTGAGCTGCTTTTCGGTCACCGGATCGCCGAACTGGTAGTTGAGCACCGTGGCCAGCGCCGCGGCGCCGCAGCTCAGGTCGAATTTCTGGACGATGACGTTCTGCTTGCGCAGCTCGAGCAGCGACTGCACCGGCCGATCGGCGAGCGCCGCCGCCGGCAACCCGGCGGCAAGGACAGCGCACAGCCACCCGGCGGCGCGCCGCCGCAGCCGGGCGCGGCCAAGCACCGGCCCCGGGCTTTTCAAGAGCAGCGCCCGCGGCGACCAAGTCATCGTTTCAGCCCCCGACCCCCCGGTGCCCGCCAAACCGTACCCCCTAATGTTTGCGCCGGGCGGACCAACTAGTTCCGGCAATCAGGCGACCGCCGGGTTAAACAAGTCAAGACCTATCACGCGGATTTTCCGCAGCGCACGGCCCAATTTGCCGTTTTTTCCGCGGTTTTTGTCGCGCGCGCCACACCCGGCCGATCGCGGCACCGCCGGCCGGCGGAATCGCGGTCACGGGATCGTAAGGCTCAGCGACAAGGTCGCGGATGCGGTGGCGAGCGGCCCGGCGGCGGACGCCAGACCTGCCGCCGTCACCTGGCCGGTGGCGGAGCCGGTATCGGGATTGGGCTGGCCGACGACGGAGGCGACGGAGACCGTGGCGCCGGATTGCGCGCCGCCGGCCGCGCCGCTGCCGCGGGCCGTGGCGCCGAGCCCGGCGTTGACGCCGTCGAGCTGCCGGTCGGAGAGGCGCACCGGCTCTCCCGCGACGGCGGCGGCGGACCAGACGAGCAGCGCGGCGAGCGCAACCGCGCCGCGCCGTGCCCGGCCCTGTCCCGGCTTGGCGGTCATGCGCCTACTCGGCCGGAACGCCGACCGGCGCGGTGAACACGCCGAATTGCGAGGCAATGCTGAACGTCGGGGTATTGATCACCAGAAAACAGGTCGAACAGACGATGCCGTTGGGCGTCGCGTCGGTGAGGAAGGGCCGCTGAAAGATCGACACCACGGTGCCGCTGGTATTGCTCAGATCGATTTCGAGAAAGCCGGCGGTGACCCGGTCGAGCTGTGCGGCGCTGAGCTGCACCGGCTGCTGCGCCGCCGCGGCGCCGGCGAGGAACGGCAAGGCCAAAAGGCCGATGGCAAATTTCTTCATCTGTCTCTCTCCCTTCCACCTTCGGACCGCGCCGCAGCATGCCGAACGCGCCGGAGCGCATCCGAAATGCTGCGGCGAGGTTCCGCGCCGAGACCCGACCGAAGGGATGTCGGGTCTCGGCGGCGGAGTCCGGCCGATGCTCCGGGCTTACGGCCCGAACGCGGAGGCGACGCTGAACGCCGGGTTGTTGATCAGCAGGAAGCAGCTGCCGCAGCTGATCGTGTTGCTCGGCCGCTGATAGATCGCGACCAAGGTCACGCTGGTGTTGCTGATATCCAGCTCGCGGAGATCCCAGCCCGCGGTGACCTTATCCATCTGCTGGTCGCTGAGCTTCATCGGCTCCTGCGCCATCGCGACGCCGGCGAGAAGCGGCAGGGCGGCCAGTCCATAGAGCAACCTTCTCATGTCTCTCTCCTTCGCGAAGATAGGTGCGTTGCGGTGCCGCCGCCGATCAGGGGAGCGAGGCTGCCGTGTCGGCGTGGGAAATGGCCGCCGCCTGGAACAGGAAGCCGCCGGAGGCGAGCGCCTGGCTGAACGCCTGGCCGATCGCGATGCGCGGGGTGACGGTCGACACGTTGGTCGAGGTCTGCGTCACGGTGTCGGCGAGGACTTCGCCGAGCGCCAGCGCGGCGGCATTGGCGATGCCGACGCCGCCCGCCGTAACGGTGTCGAGCTGCCGGTCGGACAGCGCCTGCCCCGCATTGGCGGTCCCGGCGAGCGCAAGCAGCGCCGCGCCCGCGACCAAAGAATAAAGCTTGTGCGTCATTGTTCGGTTCCTTTGCCTGGATTGGGAGGAGTGAACGATCCGCTTCATCCGCTTCTGCACGCCGCCGTCCCGTCAGGGAGTGGTGGGAACGGGCGACAGGCCCGGGATCGCCACCGGGGCGGTGGTCGAGGTGACCGTCGACGACTGAGCGGCCGCCAGCGACTTGAACAGGGTCGAGGAGGTCTCGCCCCTGGTTGCGGTCGCGAACGGCAGCACCTGCGACAGCGACGCCGTCGTCGTCAGAACGGTCCCGAGAGCGCCGACGAGGCCTTCCGCGTCGGCGACCGACAGGGCGGTGAAGCCGGCCGTCACCCGGTCCATCTGCTGATTGCTCAGCGGCTGCCCCGCCGCGGCGACACCAGCCAGGAACGGCAATGCCGCCAAGCCAATAAGCACCTTTTTCATAAGTTCCTCCTTGTGCACGCTAGCGTTGTGCACGCTGAGCCCAGGGCCACTCCCCGAGCCTCTGTCGTAACCCTCGCGGAGGGGATGCGCGGGAATGCCGGGGGTGGCCCCGCGCCCGGTTCCGCGACGGCTACAATCCGACCCATGCGCCGTAGACGAAGGTCCAGCCGGCCTGGAACGTCACCCCGCCGGCGCCCTGTACCGTGTGATTGATGGTCGAGTTGACGACGAGGTTTCCGTCGGCGGCGCCGGCCGTTACCACCGAGGTGCCGGTGGACGGCGCCGGATTGCCGCTGAATCCGAGATTGGTGCCGACCGCGAGCGCGGTGCCGTCGGCCGCACCGCCGGTATTGGTCAGGTTCGGCTGCCCGGCAAAGGGCTGCACGCCGCCGGTCACGACCGAGTTCGACGTCGTCGTCGCCAGCGACACCACTCCGGAAGCCTGTGCATCGGTCGACGAGATCACGATCGCGCTGCTGCCGGCGGTGACCCGGTCGAGCTGCCGCGGCGTCAGCACCATCGGACCGTCCGCGCGCGCCGCCGCGGCGCCGCACAGCACCGCACCCGCCGCGGTCAAACCGAGGAACGACGTTCTTATCGCTTGCATGGCGCTACCTCTTGACCAAAGGGTTCAGTGGGTGCTGATCGTGTTGGCGGCGTTGATCAGACCGGCGAGGTTGGGCGGCACCGGGATCGAGGTGACCACCGCCGGCCCGGTCGGCCCCGTATTGCCGCCGGTCCCGCCGTTGCCGCCGCCATTGCCGCCGTTGCCGCCGGTCTCGCCCGTGCCGCCGGTCCCTCCGGTGCCGCCGGTGCCGCCGTTCTCAGGGGGGACGATCGTCGTGCTGGTAATGGTGACGGTGACGCCGTTGTTGCTCATCGAGCTGGAAGACGACAGGGTGCAGCCCGGGCATTCGATGCCGAGCACCTGGCCGGCCGTCACCGCATCGAGCTGCGCGTCGGTGAGTTGAATAGAAGCCCAGCCGGTGACCGTAAAAAGCGGAACCATCGCCAGGCCGATAAACAATGTCTTCATGAAGTGCTCTCCCTCGCTCATGCGGCGACGCCGCCCCGTGACCACCGGCGAGCCTGTTTCTGCGCCATTTGTTTTCAAGTAGACGCGTTTATAGGCGCAACCCTAGGGTGCGGAACTTACTAACCGCAACAGCTACTTAGGTGTAGCTATAATGATTTCGGGGATTTAAACCTTAGATGGACGGCATTAACTGATTGAAACTATTATATTTGCCAGAGATGTTTTGGCCATTTGAACGGTTTGATTGGGATATCTTTTTAATTATTCTCCTATCTTCGAGGCCACGGCGAAGATCGACGAGGGTATGGCCGGTAGAGAGCCAATTGGCTAAATTGCCGCGACCTTCGGACGATTCTTCTAGCCAAAGGTTCAAAATGCAGCGGGCGCACTGTGTTAGCTCTTGCGCGTCGCTTCCTGAATTGCGATTTTTTTGCAAAAGTTAACCGTAAGCTCAGCGCGGGCGGCCGCCCTTCCAGCGATCTACTGCGACCGGGAGGGGCGGGCGGAGCTTTCAAATGTTGATCGCAAGCAAATTTGAACGCACAGTCTCCCCTCCCCGCTCGCTTGCGAAAAATCCCGATCGATGGGCCGTCCGCAGCCCGCCTCGCCGCGCCTAGGAGGAAGATCATGTCGCATCTCGCGGTGCTTGGCACACGGCCCCTGCTCCGCGCCGCGCTCGTGAGCCTTCTGGAATCGCTGGGCTTCGAGCGCGTCGAGGAAGCGCCGACCCTTAACGTGCTGATGCAGCGCGCGACCGGCGACAGCCGCCCGGAGATCATTCTGATCAACGTCTCGGGGGTCGGCGACATCGCCCGGCTGATGGAGGAGATCAACGCCTGGGCGCCCAACACCAAGGTCGTGTTCCTGTCGACCGATCTCGACCTCAAGCTGCTGAGCAGCTGCTTTGCCGCCGGGGCGAGCGGCTACCTGCTCGAAAACCTGTCGAGCGAGGCGCTGCAGAAGAGCCTCACCCTGGTCTCCGCCGGCGAAAAGGTGTTTCCCTCGGAACTCGCCGCGGTCATTTCCGACCTTGCGGTCGAGCGCGACACGAGCAGCGACCCCGCCTCGGCCGATCTGCAGGGCTTCGACCTGTCGGCCCGGGAGATCTGGATTCTCCGTTTGTTGGCCGACGGCCAGTCCAACAAGCTGATCGCCTCGACCCTGCACATCGCGGAATCGACGGTGAAGCTGCACCTGCGGAACATCCTGCGCAAGCTGCACGCGACCAACCGGACCCAGGCGGCCTTATGGGCATTGCGGCGGGGCGTGGTTCTCGCCAATACCGATACGACGGTGGTGCCCGGGCGGACATCGGACACCGTGTTCGATCGCTAGCCTCGCTAATGCGCCCCCAGGGTGATGCCGAAGGCGGCGCAGGCGCAATTGACCGCGATCGGCGGACCCGGGTTCACCGTCTTCGCCGCGGCCTGGATCAGGAAGGCGAAATCGCCCGAGGGCTCGACGCCGGCGGAGCATTGAGCCGCCTCCGAGCCGCTCGCCGTCGCATCGCCGGCGGCGAGGACGATGCCGGCCGGGCTCGGGCCGAGCAGCCGCGGCACGGTGACGCCGGAGGCGGTCTTGCGCAGCTCGATCAGCAGAATGGTGGTATCGGCGGCGCGGATCGCGCCGGTGGTCGCCGCGGTCGCGGCCTGGCCCTGCGCCGAGGCCGCGAGATCGAGATTGACGGTGGCGGTTCCGGCGGTGACCGCATCGAGCTGCCGGTCGGACAGGAGGACCGGACCCTCGGCGGCCAGCGCCGCAACGGCGCTCCCCCACAGCCCGGCCGCCAGCGCCAGTCGGGCGAGCGCGGCGCCGCACCGGCGCGGTAACACGGAAGCCGCAGCCGCCGGAGAACGGGTCATGTCCGAACAGGCGGGACGGCGCGGGCGCCTGCTCCCCATCCGCCTCGCCGCTTCGCCCTTCCGAACATGGCCATGCCGAACCGTCGCGCGCCGCCACCGCTACGCTGGCCTTATGGCACGGTTGCCGGCGAAGGCCATTAGCCCGTTGGGTGTAGCCACGTCCGTGGATAGGCGCGAAGGTTGCATCGCGACCGGAGAACCGCTCGCGGCATGCGGAAATCACCCTCGAGAATTCAATCGCTTGGCGGATCGCCGGCGGCGCGCCGCAAAGCCGGCGCGGAGTCGCCGGCGGCGGCCGCCGCGAGCGCTGCGCAGCCGCCATGGGCGCGTCCCGCCGCGCCCCTCGCGGCGCCCGCGCCGAATCGATTCGCCCGGGCTCAGTAGCAGCCGCGCGAGGTGACGACGACGCGCAGCGTCCGGGCGATGATCGCCAGGTCGCGCCAGAAGCTCCACGTCTCGACGTAATCGCGGTCGAGGGCGACGCGGCTGGCGTAATCGACGTCGTTGCGGCCGCTGACCTGCCACGGCCCGGTCAGCCCCGGCCGCGCCCGCAAATAGTGGTCGATGTATTCGCCGTAGCGCGACATCTCGGCGACGACGATCGGCCGCGGCCCGACAAAGCTCATCTCGCCTTTGAGAATGTTGAACAGCTGCGGCAGCTCGTCGAGGCTGGTCTTGCGCATCGCCGCGCCGAGCGGGGTGATGCGCGGGTCGTCCTTGAGCTTTTGCAGCGCGCGCCACTGCTCGGCCGCGTCGCGATTGACCGCGAGATGGCGCTGCAACACCCGGTCGGCATCGAGCACCATCGTGCGGAATTTCAGGCAGTTGAAGGGGCTGCCGTTAAGCCCGATGCGGCGGTGCCGGTAAAACACCGGGCCGCGGTCGGACACTTTGATCGCCAGCGCGATCACGCAGAACAGCGGAAGCAGCAAGCCCAGCGCCAGCAACGCGACGACGATATCGAACAGGCGCTTCGGCGCCCCGCCCAAGGCCGGGCGCCGGGAAACCCTGTGGAACGACCGGCTGCGCCGGACCTGCTGGTCTGTCGCCGGTTTCGAGCGTCGGGACGGATAGGCGGCGGACATGCCATTTCCCATGAATTGTTCTCCCGATACACGTCTGGCGCCTTCCTCCAAGCGCGCGAGAGTTTATTGGTCGACAATCACGTTTAAGTTGCTTGAGCGATGCCACTGGGCCCTCGTCGGGGCCGCGCCGGCCCGACCGGCCTTAAACTGAAGCTTTCACCAAGCAACAGAGATTCCGTCACTCGGCAGGATCAAATGAGTAGTGAAGGGACGTTAGAAGGTGCGTGACCGCAGCAAAGCGCCAAGATGATCCGCATGAGGTCCACAAGGGTCAAGTGATATTTTGGGATGGTTTCTAGTTTCACTGTAACGCCCCGGTAACAACCGGGCCAAATAGTGGCATTTGTGGCACTGACCGTCCGGATTATCCGGAGGTATTATCAATCGTTAATAGAACGCGACGGGGCGCGGGTTTCGATCGAGCCGCCCCGGGTTCCCGTATGTGGCTGACAAGGCGGGGCTTCGGAGCCGGGGCGGAGGGTGCGGAACGGTTGCGGACCGCCGCGCGCAACACGGCTATTTCGCCGGGCCGGGCGGCTGCCTATATGTTGAGCGCGGCCGCAATTGGCCGATCGGATGACGCAGGACGCCCACAGATGGTTCCGTTGCTGGCCGGGTTATTCGCTCTCGGAGTGTTGTGCGGAGCCGTTTTGCGACTGGTTCTGTTTGTCGTCCTCCTGATCGGCGCCGGGATCGTCGTCGCGCTCGCCAGCCTGCCGCAAGGCGCCGGCACGGCGGCATTGACCGCGGCCGTCGCCATCGCCGTGCTGCAGATCGGCTACGCCGCCGGGATGATCGGACGCGCCCGGATCGGCGCCTGGTGGCGCGGCCGCGACCCGCTGCGCCGGGCCGGCAGCGAAAGCGCCGCCCCGCGGGCGGGGCGGCGCTTGCCGTAAACCTGTGCCGTAAGACGCGGCGCGGGGCGGAGCGGCTCTAGCCCTTGACCCCGCCCATCGTCAGGCCCGCGGCCATGCGGCGGCGGAACCCGTAATACACCAGCACCGGCGGCAGCGCGTAGATGATGGCCGTCGCCATCATGTAGTTCCACGGCGCCTCGTCGCTGTTGAGGAACTGGGCGAGCGCCACCGGCACGGTCATGCTCTGCTTCGAGGACAACAGCAGGAACTGGTAGAGATACTCGTTCCAGGCCAGCAGCAGCGCGTAGGTGCCGACCGCGACCAGCGCCGGCATCATCAGCGGCAGGTAGATCTTGTAATAGATCTGGAACGGCGTGGCGCCGTCGATCCGGGCCGATTCGTCGAGCTCCATCGGGATCGCCGCGGCGTAATTGTGGAAGATGAAGATCGCGTACGGCGTGGCGAAGGTGACCAGCGCCGCGATCACCGCCCAGATGTTGTCGGTCAGGCCGTAGGCCTGCATGATCCGGTAGAACGGGATCGCCAGAAAGCTCTGCGGGATCACATAGGTCAGCAGCGCGGCGTTGGTGATCAGCCAGCCGTGGCGGATGCGCATGCGGCCGATCGAGAAGCTGGTCAGCGACGAGATCACCAGGGTCAGGATGGTCACCGCGGCGCCGAGATAGATGCTGTTGCCGTACTGGTGCCAGAAGAATTCGAGATACCAGTACCCCTGGGTGAGGACCAGCCAGAACCCGTCGAGCGAGGGGTGCTGCGGCCAGATCACGTTGCTGAACACATCGCTGTGGCTCTCGAGCGAGACCATGACGATGTTGTAGATCGGGATCAGCGTCCAGATGATCAGGACGGCGCCCAACAGCCCCGCAAAGGTGTTGCCGATGAACCGGCGGCGGCGCGCGATGCGCCGCATCGTTTGCGAGGTATCCCGGGCCGGAGCGAGCCGGCCCTCGGCGACGACGGCAGTCACAGTTGCACCTCCGCAGTGCGCAGTTTGCGCATCAGGATGATAACCAGCGGTACGACCAGCGGCAGCGCGGTCATCACCGCCGCCACGCCGACGCGCGGCTGGGCGAGATCGAACGCGTCGCGAATGCCGAGCGTGGCCAGCGTGAAGGTCGAGAAGGCCGGCCCGCCGCCCGAGACGAAGGTCGCGGTGTTGAAATCGCCGACCGTGAAGATCGTCGAAAGCAGCGTGCAGACCAGGTACAGGTTGGCGAGCAGCGGGAAGCTGACATGGACGAAGCTGCGGATCCCGGTGGCGCCGTCGATCTTGGCGGCCTCGTGGATCTCCTGCGGGATCGCCATGCGGCCGGCGAGCAGGATGACCGTCCAGAACGGCATCCACTTCCAGATATAGGCGAGGATCACCGAGCCGAGCGCGAGCCAGTGCGAGTCGAGCCAGGACGGCCCCTCGATCCCGAACAGCTCGAACAGCAGGTTGTTGAGCAGGCCGTAATCGCCGTTGAGCATCCAGTGGATCGAGATGAACACGGGAAGCTGCGGCACCGCCCACGGCAGCACGTAGATCATCAGCAGCGCCTTGACCCACCAGCCGCGGCGCATGAAGAAGCCGGACAACAGCAGCGCCAGGAACATCTTCACGTTGACGCCGATGGCGAGGTAGAGCGCCGTGTTGATGATCGTCGTCTGATAGATCGGGTCGTCGAACAGCTCGACGTAGGAGGCCGGATCGCTGCCCAGCCACAGCCCGTAGACGACCGGATAGATCACGAAGATCAAGAAGATCGCAATGTACGGGATGACGAAGGCAAGCGCCCAGGTGTACTCCGAGCCCTGCAGCGAGCCGCGGAACATGCGGCTCCGCGCCCGCCGCGCGAGGGACCGGTTGCCGTCGAGAACCTGACTTGCGTCCATGCTCGCCTCTTAGCTCTGCCGGATCGGGTATTTCGCGAAGATCGCTTCCGCCCTCTTGAACGCCTTGTCGGCGGCCTTGTCCGGCGCCATGCCGCCGTTGACGATATCGCCCCACGCTACCTGGAAGACATGCTCGGCATTGACCTGGGCGATCGCCGGTGAATACGCCTCGTACCACGGGATCGTCGGACCGAACAATGCCATTTGCGTATGGGTCATCCGGTGCGGGTCTTTCGGATCGAGCCACCAGGGGTCTTCCTTGGCCACCGAGGGCATCGGGATCGCCCAGCGGCCGAGCCCGCCCTTCAGGTACTCGTTAAGTACCTGCGGCTGGATCGCGAATTTGAGGAAATCCTTGCCCACCTCGACGTTCTTCGCGCCTTTCGGGATGACCGCGCCGAAGACCCCAGTTTGCGCCGGCAATTGCTTGCCGTCATTGCTCATTGGCAAGGGGTGGGTCAACATGTCGTGATCGTAGGCCTGCTTGTCGTTGATCATCGCCAGCTCGGTCGACAGCGAGCCGTCGAAATCCATCACGCACAGCTTGGAATGGAAGGCGTTGTTGTCGTCGGCATCGTTCCAGTTGACCGAGCCGGGCGGGATATGCCCGTCCTTGAAGAACTTGGCCAGCCGGGTCAGCGCCTGGATCACCGCCTCGCGCACCTTGGGGTCCTCGGAGTGCAGCTTGCCGTCGCGGGTGACGATGCCGTCGCCGCCATAGGCGGTGACGAAGGCGTTGAAGGTGTTGATCGGATCGACCCCGATGGTGCTGACCACAAAGCCCGAGGCATAGGTGTGGCGCATGCCCTTGGCCTGCAGCTCCTTCTGCACCGGCACGAAGAAGTCGATGAACTTGTCCCAGGTATTGGGGATGTCGGAGGTCTTGAACCCGGCCTTCTCGATCAGGTCGCCCCAGATGTGGAACGGCGTCGCAAACGTCTTCATCGGCACGCCGTAGAAATGGCGCTCCTTGGTGCGGTTGTCGTAAAGCTGCCGCGAGAGCAGCGCGATCTCGCTGTACCGCGACTTCTGGGTCTCGACGACGTCGCTGAGATCGAGGAGCTGGTCCTGCCAGGCGGTCAGCGCGGCGAATTCGAGGTCGGCATCCTCCATCACGTCGGGGACGACGCCGCTGGTGACCGCCGACACCTCCTTCTGGCGCAGCGGCGCGAACGGCACGATGCTGTAGTCGAGCTTGTTGCCGCTCGCCTTTTCGTAGTCGGCGACAAGCTTGCGGAAGGCGGCGTCCTCATCCGGCACGAAGCCCTGGGTCCACCACACCGTCGCGGTCGTCGCCGCGGCGTTGGCGATGTAAGGACAGCCCAGCGCTCCTGCGGCAACCAGGCCCAAAGAACCGCGAAGTACCGACCGCCGGGTCACGCTCCCCATATCCGTTCCCTCCCCGCCAAGGTTGTGCGCCTACACACTTCGCGTGGCTTTTCTTGTTGGCGGCGGATTTTGGGCGGGGCGGCACCCCCGGTCAACAGCTTTTCCGGCGAAACGGCGACGGCGCGGCCGCGGGTACGCCTCGGCGCCCGCGGCCGCTTCCCAGCCGCAGACCGCGGCGTCTAGCCCTGCTGGATCACGTACTTCCCGAAGATCGTCTCCGCCCGCTTGAACGCCTTGTCCGCCGCCGCCTCGACCGACATGCTGCCGTGCACGATATCGGCCCAGGCGACGTTGAAGATGTGCTCGGTACGGCACTGCGCGTAAGCCGGGTTGTAGTTGAAGAAGAACGGCACCGTCGGGCTGTCGAGGCCCTGCTTGACGTAGGGCGCGCGGTGCGGGTCCTTCGGATCGGTCCACCACGGGTCTTCCTTGGCCAGCGACGGGAACACCGGCAGCCAGCGGCCCAGCGCATGCTTCAGGTAGTCGTTGTTGACCTTCGGCGTGATCAGGTACTTGGCGAACTCCTTGGCCACGTCGACGTTCTTGGCGCCGGCCGGGATGATCGCGTTGTTGACGCCGAACTGGCTCGGAATCTCGTTGCCGTCGTTGTCGCGCGGCAACGGCCAGGTGATCATGTCGTGGTAGTAGGCCTGCTCGTCGTGGATCATCGCCAGTTCGGTCGACAGCGTGCCGTCGAAATCCATCACGCACAGCTTGGAATGGAAGGCGTTGTTGTCGTCGGCGTCGTTCCAATTGACCGAGCCGGGCGGGATGTGGCCCTCCTTGAAGAAGGTGGAGAGCTTGGTCAGCGCCTTGATCACCGCCTCGCGCACCTTGGGGTCGTGCGCGTTGAGCTTGCCGTCCGGCAGGACGAGGTCCTTGCCGCCATAGGCGATCATGAAGGCGTGGAAGGTGTTCAGCGGGTCGTTGCCGATCGTGCTGACAACGAAGCCCGAGGCATAGGTGTGGCGCATGCCCTTGGCCTGCAGCTCCTTCTGCACCGGCACGAAGAAGTCGATGAACTTGTCCCAGGTCGTCGGGATGTCCGACATCTTGAAGCCGGCCTTTTCGACCAGGTCTTTCCAGATGTGGAACGGCACCACCGCGCCCTCGTAGGGAACGCCGTAATAGCTGTGGCGCTTTTCGACGTTGTTGTAGAAATGCGCCGACTGCAGCGCCACCGGCGAGTAGGCCGCCTTCTGGGTCTCGACCACGTCGGTGACGTCGACCAGCTTGCCCACCCAGGCCTGCTCGGGCACGACCTCCGGCGGGGTGGCCGAGACCAGGTCGGGCACGACGCCGCTGGTGATCGCCGAGATGATCTTCTGGCGCAGCGGCGCGAACGGGATGATGCTCTGCTCGATCTTGTTGCCGCTGGCCTTCTCGTACTCGGCGCAGAGGGTGCGGAACGCCTGGTCCTCTTCGGGGAAGAAGCCTTGCGTCCACCACACCGTCGCGGTCTTCGCCGCGGCGTTGGCGATGTAGGGCCGCGACAGCAGACCCGCCGCCGCCAAACCCAAGGTTCCACGCAGTACCGAACGCCGTGTCTGACCGCTCATTTGGCTTTCCTTCCCTGTTATTGGCCGGCGCACCCGGCTGAGCCGAGCCGACCGGCGCCCACGCGACAACTTGGCGCACGAGGTTGCCCGGTTTTCCGCAGGCGGGCAAGGCGGCGCGGCAATTTGCCCGCGCCGGGACCGAAGCCTGGCGGTGCTCTGCCGAGTTCTTGCCAAGTACCGGCGAAATCTTGCGCTATTAGATTACGCTAAAAGGTAATGCGGACCCCGCCATAGGCGGCGAGCGGCGGCGCGACGCTGACGAAGCGCGGGTCCGACGGGTTCGCCACCCCCGGCAGCGGGCTTTTCGTCGGGTCGTTGAAGATGGCGTAAGTGGCGTATTTGTTGTCGAACAGGTTCTTGACCAGGGCGAACAGCTCGAGGTGATCGGTCACCCGGTACGAGGTGTGCAGGTTGACGACCACATAGCCGGGCAGCTCGGGGTTCTGGTTCGCCTGGTCGTTGAAGTAAAACTGGTTGCTGGCGAAGACGACGTTGCCGCCGACCGACCATTTCGGCGTCACCGCATAGTCGAGGTTAAGCTTGAAGCGGTGCTGCGGGATGCCGGGGATGCGGTCGCCCGGCCGCACGTGGATGTCGCCGGCGGCGTCGGCGGCGGGATTGCTGGGCGAGCTCAGCGTCACCGCGCTCTCAAAGGTCGCATCGACCAGGCTGTAATCGGCGCCGATCCGCCATTTCCCGTCGCGGTAGGCGAGGCCGGCCTCGATGCCCTGGCGCCGGGTGCCGCCGACATTCTGGAAGAAGCCGGTCGAGATGATCTCGCTCGGCACGGTCAGGATGTCGTTGTCGAGATCGGTGCGGAACAGCCCGACATTCCAGTCCAGGCGGCGCTCCGCCGCGCCTCCCGGGATCGTCATCCGGCCGCGCAGCCCGGCCTCGAAGCTGTGCGCGACGACCTGCTTCAGCCCCGGCGGGTCGGCGCTGAGAAAGCTGTCGAGGGTGCAGGGCCGGGCCGGGTCGGAACAGCCGATCTCGCCGGCGGTCGGCGCCCGGTTGGCCTCGGCATAGCCGAAATAGCCGGTCAGCCCGGGCAGGAACTTGTAGGTGAGCCCGGCCGCCGGGTTGAGCCGCGCGAAGCGGTTGTTGCCGTTGAGCGCGGTACCGAGCTTGTCGATCAGGCGGATCATCGCCAGGTTGTAGCGCCCGCCCAGGGTCAGCGCGAGCCGGTCGGTCACGTCGACTGTGTCGCTGGCGTAGAGCCCGTAATAGGTATTGGTGGTTTCAAGGCGGATCGGGCCGAACGAGCCGTCGGGCTGCTGCATGATGACGCCGAGCCCGGTGGTCACCAGGTTGACCGGGTTGATGACGGCAAGCTCGTTGATCGAGGTGAAATCGACGTCGCCGTGGTCGATGCTGGCGCCGACGACGAGGTGGTTGCCGTGGCCGAACAGCGGCGCGGTGTAGGTAACCTGCAGCGAGCCGCCGAGGCCGAGCGAGGTGGTCGAGGCGATATCGTTCTCGCCCGGCGGGGCGCCGTTGAGGATGTTCGGCACCGGCTGCCCGTTGCTGCCGAACAGCACGGTGAACGGGTCGCCGAGGCACAGCGTGTCGGGGATCGAAGCGTCGCAGACCTGCGCGTCGGTGATGTTGCCGGCAAAGGTCTTGTGGCCCGAGCTGCGCAGATAGAAATTGCCTTGGAACGACAGTGCGTCGCTGGCGATGTAGTTGGCGTTGAGCTGCGGCATCAGCAGCGTGTCGCGGAATTTCTGCGGCGACACGAACACCGCCGAGCGGTCGATATCGACGAGCTGGATCGGCGTCGGGCCGATGCCGTCGAGCACGTTGTTGGCCCCGGTCAGGCTGACGTGCAGGCTGCCGTGCTCGCTCTCGGCCCCGATATCGGCGTAAAGCTGGCGCAGCGAGGAATGGGAGAGCTTGCGGAAGCCCTCGTCGTTGGCCGCGTTGAGGCCGATATAGCCGGCGATGTTGCCGACCTGCTTGCCGTATTGGAGGGTGAACTGACGGTTGCCGAACGAGCCGCCGGACAGGTCGAGCCGACCGCCCGGATGGGTGAAGCCGGTCTTCATGTCGATGACCACCGCGCCGCCCAGCGCGTTGAGCCCGTACACCGGATTGGTCGGGATCACCGCCAGGCGGTCGATCGCGAAATCGGGCACCAGATCCCAGAGAATGCTGTCGCCGAACGGCTCGTTGAGGCGCACGCCGTTCTGGTAGACGGCCAGGCCGATCGGCGTGCCGACCACCGGCGAGGCCTCGAAACCGCGGTATTGCAGGTCGGGCTGGTAGGGGTTGTCCTCGTTGTCGTTAAGGTTGACGCTGCCGAGCCGCCGGTCGAGGCCGCTGACCAGGGCTGCCGGACCCTCCCTGGCGACGTCCGGGGTCGGCATCGTCTGGACGTTCGACGGCACCTTGTCGCGGTCGATGCCGATGCCGGGCAGCGGGCTGGTGCCGACCACCTCGACGGTCGGCAGGACGATGCTCGGCACGGTCTCGGAGGTCTGCGCCGCGGCCGAGCCCGCCGCCAGCCCTGCAAGCATCGCCGCCGCTGCGATCCGCCGATAGACGGGCATCACCCCTCCCCGCGATTTTCTTGTCCGCCGCTCCGCCAATAGGACCTAAAACGGAGGCCCGCGGCGAGAGCGCATGTTCCCGAATATCCGGGAAAATTTTCCCGACCGCTGCGGCCAGGGGGACGCCCGGCCCGCCGTGGCGGGCACGACAGGGAGGAGCGAGCGATGTCGTTGCGATTGCGCCTGATCGGCCTGGTCGCGGTGGTCCTCGTGCTCAGCCTCTTCGTCGGCGCCGCGATCGCCGGTTTCAACGCGTCGGGCTCGGTGGGCACCGAGATGCGTTCGGCGCTGCAGGTCGGCCGCCGTGCCGCCGAAACCGTCGCCGAGGCGATTTCGGCCGGCGCCGACCCGCAGCGCACGCTGGCGCGCTTTGTCGCCGCGTTCGACGGCAACCGCCATCTGCGCGCCTCGCTGGCGGGAGAGCCCGGCGTCGCCGTGGCGCCGGCCGCCGAAACCTCGCCGTTCGGCGAGCCGCCGGGCTGGTTCGCGCGGCTGATCGGGGTGCCCGGCATGACTGGGCGGGTGGCGGTCGCAATCCCCGGCCGGCCCGACGCGGCGATCGTGCTGGAGACCGACCCGCATAACGAGACGCTCGACGTGTGGAACGGCTTTGCCGACACGGTGATCGTCCTCGCGCTGTTCAGCGGGCTGACGATCGCGCTGATCTACCTGTTCACCGGGCGCGCCCTGCGCCCGCTCTACCGGCTGGCGGCGGCGCTGGAGCAGATCGGGCAGGGTGATTACGGCATCCGCGTCGGCGGCCGGCTGACGCCCGAACTGGCGCGGCTGCACGACAGCTTCAACCGCATGGCCGGCCGGCTCGCCGCGGCCGACGCCGACAACCGCCGCCTCACCGAACAGCTCCTCACGGTGCAGGAGCGGGAGCGTGGCGAGATCGCCCGCGATCTGCACGACGAGGTCGGCCCGTACCTGTTCGCGATCAACCTCGACGCCGCCGCGGTCGCCCGCCTGCTGCACGAACGGCGTTCCGAGGCGGCGCTCGAGCATCTGCGGCTGATCGTCGAGTCGGTCGACCACGCCCAGCGCGAGCTGCGCAGCGCGGTGCGCCGGCTGCGCCCGGCCGGGCTGGCCGAATTCGGCCTGCCCGCGGCGATCGGCGACCTGATCCAGTTCTGGCGCCGGCGCCACCCGGAGATCGAGTTCCGCGTTGCGGTCGCGCCGGATTGCGCGGCGCTCGGCGAGCTGGTCGACACCACCGTCTACCGCATCGTCCAGGAGTCGGTCAGCAACGCCTTGCGCCACGGCGCCCCGACCCGGATCGTCGTGCGCATCGGGCGCGAGGCGGAGGATTGCGTCGCCGTCGAGGTCGCCGACGACGGCACCGGCATGGCGGACGCCGCCGATCCCGGCTTCGGGCTGCGCGGGATGGCCGAGCGGGTCCGCGCGCTCGGCGGCCGGCTGCATCTTGACAAGCCGCGCGGCAGCGGCCTCAAGGTCACGGCGAGGCTGCCATGCCGGGCGCAGGCCGGGGATGTCGCGACGTGAAGGTGCTGATTGTCGACGATCATCCCATCGTCCGCGCCGGGCTGCGCCGGCTGCTGGCCACCGAGCCGGGGTTCCGCGTCGGCGAGGCGGCGACCGGGCGGGAAGCCTTGGCGGTGTTCAGGGAATTCCGCCCGGACCTGGTGGTCCTCGACCTCAGCATGCCGGGTCTCGGCGGGCTCGAGGTGATCCCTCGCCTGCGGATCGAAAACCCGGCGATCCGCATTCTCGTGCTCAGCATGCACCAGGAGGCGATCTACGCGCGGCGGGCGCTGCAGGCGGGGGCGCTCGGCTTCGTCGGCAAGAGCGCGGCGCCCGAGCGCCTGCTCGACGCGATCCGGCGGGTTGCCGCCGGCGGCCGCTACATCGAGCACGAGATCGCCCAGGAGCTGGCTTTGGCCGGCCTCCACGCGGCGGGGCAGCCGCTGCACGCGCTGACGCCGCGGGAATTCGAGATTCTTCGCCTGCTTGGCGAAGGCAGCAGCCTGCGGCAGATCGCCGAGGCGATCGGCATCAGCTACAAGACGGTGGCCAATGCCTGCGTGCTGATCAAGGCCAAGCTCGGTGCGGCGCGCACCGCCGACCTCGTGCGCATCGCCATTCAGACCGGCATTGCCCGGCCGTAGCCCGCCTCAGCCGTCGAGGTGGCGGGTGTCGTCCCACAGGCGGATCACCGGCTCGCTCAAGTCGTGCTCGTAGCCGAGGGCGCTAAGGCTGGCGGTGCTGAGCACGAAGAAGCGCCCGCCGCCGGCCTCGAGCCCGAGCCAGCGCGCCGCCAGCACGCGCAGGATATGGCCGCTGGAGAAGCAGATCGCATCGCCATCGACGGCGCGCAGCCGGGCGATGACCCGGTCGGCCCGGGCGCCGACCTGGTCGGGCGACTCGCCGCCGGGACAGCCGTCGCGGAACAATTGCCAGCCCGGCCGGCGGCGCAGGATGTCGGCGGTGCGCACGCCCTCGTACTCGCCGTAATTCCATTCGACGAGGTCGGGGAGCGTTTCCGCCCGGGCGCCGAGACCGCACAATTCGCAGGTGCGGGCGGCGCGCTGCAGCGGGCTGGTGAAGACGCGGGCGAAGGTCAGCCCGCGCAGCCGCTCGCCGAGCCGGCGCGCCTGCTCTTCCCCGTGTGCGGTCAGCGGCTTGTCGGTCAGGCCGGTGTGCTGGCCCGACAGGCTCCACTCGGTCTCGCCGTGCCGCGCGAGATAGACGACCGGATGCGGCATTTCCCTCCCCCCGACCCGCCAGCGACCGGTCCCGTGTGACACCGGCGGCGGCGGCCGTCAACCGAAACGCGCGGGTGCTGGCGTCGCGCGGCGCCGCGTGTCACTTTGCCGGCCATGTCCGTGCTCGTCACCGGCTGCGCCGGGTTCATCGGCTACCACGTCGCCGCCGACTTCCTCGCCCGCGGCGAGACGGTGCTCGGCATCGACAACCTGAACCCCTATTACGACGTCGCGCTGAAGCGGGCGCGGCTGGCCCGGCTCGAGGCGCACCCCGGGTTCTCGTTCGCCGCGATCGACATCGCCGATCCCGCGGCGATGGCCGGGTTCGCCGCACGCCACGGCGACATCGAGGCAATCCTCCATCTCGCCGCCCAGGCCGGGGTGCGGCATTCGCTCGCCGACCCGCTCGCCTATATCGACGCCAATGTGCGCGGCCACACCGTGGTGCTCGAAACCGCCCGCACCCTGCCGCGGCTGAAGACGCTGGTCTATGCCAGCTCGTCCTCGGTCTACGGCGCCAACACCCGCCTGCCGTTCCGCGTCGAGGACCGCGCCGACCGGCCGGCCTCGCTCTACGCCGCGACCAAGCGCGCCGGCGAGCTGATCACCGAAAGCTATTGCCGGCTCTACGGCCTCGGCGCGACGGGGCTGCGCTTCTTCACCGTGTACGGACCGTGGGGGCGGCCCGACATGGCCTATTACCTGTTCACCGAGGCGATCCTCGCCGGCCGCCCGATCAAATTGTTCAACCGCGGCCGCATGCAGCGCGACTTCACCTATATCGACGACATCCTGCCGGCGCTCGCCGCCGCCGCTGGCCCGGCGCGGGCCAGGCCGGGCGAGCATCGCCTGTACAATCTCGGCAACAACCGGCCCGAGCCGCTCGACGACCTGATCGCGGCGATCGAGCGCGCCGTCGGCCGCCGCGCGCAGCGCGAGCTGCTGGCGATGCAGCCGGGCGACGTGACCGCGACCTATGCCGATATCGAGACCGCGCGGCGCGACCTCGGCTTTGCCCCGACGACGCCGATCGCCGCCGGCATCCCGCGCTTTGTCGCATGGTACCGGGAGTACCACGGGGTCGGCTGACCCGTCGGCTACAGCGGGGTCGCCAGCAGGCTCGGCACGGCGAAGGTGTCGAGCAGGATCAGCTTGTCGGCGAAGCGCGGCCGGCCGCCCTCCGCGACCAGCCGGTCGCGGTAAAGCCCGGTGGCGAACAGCCGCGTCGCCCCTTCCTGGTCGGTCTGGTAGACCGCGAACGGCGCCTCGACCGCGTCGCCGGCAGCGCGCGGCAGGCCGATCAGGTGGCGGTCGGTGTGGATGTTGTACTTGTTGGCCTCGCGCAGCGCGCGAATGCGGTCTTCGAGCACCGCCCGGCTGTCGCAATAGATGAGGCCGGCCGGCAGGCCGAGCCGGTGGTTCTCCCACGGCATCACGACGTAGCGGCACGCGGCGGCGAACAGCGCCAGCCAGGCGTCGTATTCGCCGGCATCGAGCAGCGCGCCGTATTCGGCGTAAAGGTCGGCGACCGCGGCCCGGTCGAAGCTCATCGCACCGCGCCGGCCGGTTCGATGCCGAGCAGCTCGGCGTAATACGACCAGAAGCCGCGCAACGGCACGTCGGTGACGCGGTAGTCGCGGTCGGAAATGACGCCGCCGCCGCCCAGCTCGATGACGGTGTGGCGGTCGGGGTCGGGCTTGGAGGCGCGGTGGGCGATCTCGATCGCCTCGCCGTCCTCCATCGAGACCAGCCCGGCCGGGCCGACCAGGTTGGCCTGGCGCAGCCGGTGCCGCTTCATCTCGGGCGGGTCGTCGCGATAGCCGATCATCGTCTGGTAGACCTCGACCTCGTCGACGCCGCGCGGCCGGATCTGGCGGATCGCCAGGCTGTTGCTGATCTGTACGAAGACCGCGCCGGGGAAGATCGAGGTCACCGCCAGGTTCAGCGGGTCGTCGCGCTCGCGCACGAAGCGCACCAGCTCGGGCTCCTTCAGGGTCAGGTAGTTGCTGCGCACCCGCGCGCCGGCATAGGCGGCGTGGGCCTCGTCGTCGCTGTCGCTGGCGGCCTCGGCCCAGGTGATGTTGTGGCGGTGCCGCGCATCCATCCGGACGCCGCCGACCTGGGTCGAGCGGTCGAGCCCGAAGGTGACGAGAAACTCGTGCAGGAGGCTGGCGTGGTAGTTGTCGCGGGTGTTCTCGGCATAAAGCTTCCAGTTGCCGCGGATGCGCTGGCGGTTGTAGCCGAGCACCTCGACCGGGCGGGCGAGGAAGCGGCGCACCTGTTCGAGGATCGGCGCGCCGAGATAGGTTTCGAGCGGCTCGGCGGCGGGGTCGAGGGTGCCGAACAGGGCGCCGGAGACGCTGTCCACCTTGAGCCGGCGCAGACCGTGCTGGGCCAGGTCGAAGCTGGGGTCGAGCCCGCCCTTGCCGCGGATGCCGCGGCGGAACGGGATCGCGGTCAGGCTGCCGTCGAGCGCGTAGCACCATTGGTGATAGATGCAGGTATGGCTCGTCGCGTTGCCGCGCTCCTCGCGCCGGACCAGTGCGCCGCGATGGGCGCAGCGGTTGACGAAGGCGTGGACCCGGCCGGCACCGTCGCGGTTGACGATCACCGGGGTCTCGCCGACATAGGTCGCCCGGAAATCGCCGGGTTCGGGGATTTCCGCTTCGAGACCGAGATAGTTCCACACCGGGCCGTTGAAGATGCGCGCCTGCTCCTCGCGGTAGATCTCGGCGTCGTGATAGAGGCGGTAGGGCACCCGGCTGTAATCGAGCGCCGGCCAGATCGCTGCGGTGGTCATCGCCTGCCTCCTCAACCCGCCGCCATGCTAGACCATTTCCCGCCGCCGCGCATGCACGCTAGGATTGCCGCCGCGACAGCCGCCGGAGGAGTGCGATGGCCCCGTTGACGATCACCAAGCTGACCCCGGCGCTCGGCGCCGAGATCGCCGGCGTCGACCTGGCCCGGCCGCTCGACGCGGAGACGAAGCAGGCGCTGGTCCACGCGCTCGCCGAGCACCTCGCGCTGGTGTTCCACGACCAGGAATTGACCCCGGCGCAATATCTCGCCGCGGCGGCGACCTGGGGCCCGCCGATGCGGCAGCACTACTCGCAGCACCACATGGAGGGCTATCCCGACATCGGCATGGTGTGGCACCGCAACGGCCAGCGCCCGGCCGAGCGCTGGCACACCGACCACACCAACCGCGAGAAGCCGCCGGCGGCGACGGTGCTCTACGGCGTCGAAATCCCGTCGGCCGGCGGCGCCACCAGCGTCGCCAACATGCGGCTTGCCTACGACGCCCTGCCCGAGGCCGAGCGTCGCCGGCTCGAAACCCTGCGCTCGGTCAACACGCTCGACGAGCACCATACCGACACGCGGCCCGAGGACCGCGCCAAATACGGCGCGCCGGTGATCCACCCGATGGTGCGCACCCACCCGCTGCACGGCTCGAAGGCGGTGTTCTTCCACATCACCAAGGTGGCCTGCATCGAGGGCATGACCCCGGAGGCGAGCAAGGCCTACATGGCCGACCTGATCGAGCGGATGATCCGGCCGGAGATCGTGTACCAGCACCGCTGGAAGAAGGGCGACGTGCTGGTCATCGACGACCGCGCGACGATGCACCGCGCCCACGGCGACTACGACCGCCGCGAAAGCCGCGTGCTGTGGCGCATCATCTGCGAGGGCGACCGGCCGGTTCTGATGTAGCCGGCATCGCCACCCGGCGGCCGAGCCAGTCGGGGCGCGGCAGCACGGCATGCGCCGCCGCCGCGGCGTCGACCCGCGCCTTCAGCTCGGGTGGGAACGGGCAGACCCGCCGCGCCCCGAGATCGACATGCAGGAACATCAATTCCTGGGTCGCGGCGCGCCGCCCGTCGGCGCGGCGGAACATCTCGTGCGCGAGGTGCAGGCGCTTGTCGTCGACCGCGACGATCTGGGTGGCGACCGAGACCCGCTCGTGCACCAGCACCTCGCGCTCGTAGCGGGTATGGGTCTCGGCGACGAAGGTGCCGAGATTGGTGCGCACGCGATAGGCGCGGCCGAGGTCGATCTCGTCGAACAGCAGATCGGTGGCGCCGTCGAACAGCACGACGTAATAGGCGAGGTTGAGGTGCCCGTTGAAGTCGATCCATTCGGGCCGCACCTCGCCCTCGAAGCGCGCGAACGGGGCGGGAATTGTCATCAGCGCCTGGCCTTTCCGGTTTCCGTTTACGTTTTGCCAAGATTCGCCGCGCATTATGCCGCCGAATCCCCGTGCGCGGGCCGGCGAAGCGAGGCGCCATGGCTAGACTGATGCAAGATTGCCGGGGCGGTACGGTCATCGAATACGTGATGATCAGCGCCCTCATATCGATTGCCGCGGCAGGCGTCATCACCGGCATCGGCGGCAGCGTGGTGCAGATGTTCCAGCAGGTCACCAACGGCTGGTAGCGCAGCGCGGCGCGGTTTTCGCACGCTTGAGGCCCGCCGCGAAACCTTTCATTCTCGCCGCCTCCTCCCTTGCAACGGAGACGCGCGATGACCGCATCCGGCTGGCAGCCCGCCGAAGCCTATCCCGATCCTGCCGTCATCACCTTCGACCCGCGCTTCGAGGCGATCCGGCCGCCGTTCAACGCCTCGGTGGAGCGGCTCTACACCGGCTGCCGCTGGAGCGAAGGGCCGGTGTGGTTCGGCGACGGGCGGTTTCTGCTGTGGAGCGACATCCCCAACGACCGCATCCTCAAATGGGAGGAGGAGACCGGCGCGGTCAGCATCTTCCGCAAGCCGTCGCACAACGCCAACGGCAATACCCGCGACCGCCAGGGCCGGCTGGTCACCTGCGAGCACGGCATGCGGCGCGTCACCCGCACCGAGCACGACGGCACCATCACCGTGCTGTGCAACCGCTTCGAGCGCAAGCCGCTCAACTCGCCGAACGACGTTGTCGTCAAGTCCGACGGCTCGATCTGGTTCACCGACCCGCCCTTCGGCATTCTCGGCAATTACGAAGGCGACCGCGCCACCCCCGAACTGCCGGTCACCAACGTCTACCGCATCGACGGCCGCACCGGCCGGGTCACGGTCGTCGCCGACGACGTGCGCGGGCCCAACGGGCTTGCCTTTTCGCCCGACGAGCGGCTGCTCTACGTCGTCGAGTCGCGGGCCCAGCCGCAGCGCGCGATCCGCGTCTTCGACGTCGTCGGCGACGGCACCCGGCTCGCCAACGGCCGCAATTTCGGCGAGGTCGGCGCCGGCACGCCGGACGGCATCCGCTGCGACGTGCACGGCAATCTGTGGTGCGGCTGGGGCATGACCGCCGAACTGAACGGCGTCGCCGTGTTCGCCCCCGACGGCAAGATGATCGGCATGATCCGCCTGCCCGAGCGCTGCGCCAACGTCTGCTTCGGCGGGGTCAAGCGCAACCGCCTGTTCATGGCGGCGAGCCACTCGCTCTACGCCGTCTACGTCAATACCGAGGGCGCCGTCGGCGGATGAGGCGGCGGGCATTGCTGGCCGCCGGCGCCGGCGCCGTCGCCGGACGGTGGCTCGCGGCGCTGCCGGCCGCGGCCGAGCCGCTGGCCTTTCCGCCCGGGTTCCTGTGGGGCACGGCGACCTCGTCCTACCAGGTCGAGGGCCGCGGCGACCGCCGCGCCGACAGCATTTGGGACACGTTCTGCCGGCTGCCCGGCACCATCCACGACGGCAGCAACGGCGAGGTCGCCTGCGATTCCTACCACCGCTACGGCGAAGACATCGCGCTGATCGCCGGCGCCGGGCTCAAGGCCTACCGGTTTTCGGTGTCGTGGCCGCGGGTCCTGCCGGACGGCACCGGGCAGCAGGACGACAAGGGGCTCGACTATTACAGCCGCCTCGTCGATGCCGCGCTCGCCGCCGGGGTCGAGCCGTGGGTCTGCCTTTATCACTGGGACCTGCCGCAGGCGTTGCAGGACCGCGGCGGCTGGACCAACCGCGACATCGCCGACTGGTTCGCCGACTATGCCCGGCTGATGGCGCGCCGGCTCGGCGACCGGGTCAAGCGCTGGGTCATGCTCAACGAGCCCTCGGTGGTCGCCGTCATCGGCCACGGCTACGGCGAGCACGCCCCCGGCTTCAAGGACCGCGGCAAGATGTTCGCCGCGCTCCACCACCTCAACCTGGCCCAGGCCCGCGCGTTGACCCAGTTCCGCGTCCGCAGCCGGACCCGGTTCGAGCTCGGCACCGTGCTGAGCCTGCAGCCGGTGCGGCCGGCGAGCCCGGGCGCGGCCGACCGGGCGGCGGCCGGGATGTGGGATGCGCTGTGGAACCGTGCCTTTCTCGACCCGCTGTTCCGCGGCACCTACCCGGCGCCGCTCCACCCCTATCTCGATCGCCTGGTGCGGCCCGGCGATCTCGACGAACTCCGCCAGCGGCTCGACTTCCTCGGGGTCAACTACTACAGCCCGATGTATCAGCGCGCCGACCCGCAAGGGCTGGTCGGCACCAATTGGGGCGCTTTGCCGCCGGGCACCCGGACCACCGCGATGGGCTGGCCGGTCGATCCCGCGGCGCTGTACGAGCTGCTGGTCGAATTGCGCGACGCCTATGGCAACCCGCCGGTCTACATCACCGAGAACGGCGCCTGCTATTTCGACCGGGCCGGCGCCGACGGGCGGATCGACGACCGCGAGCGCATCGCCTATCTGCGCGACCACATCGCCGCCTGCCGCCGCGCGGTGAACGCCGGGGTTGACCTGCGCGGCTATTTCGCCTGGTCGATCCTCGACAATTTCGAGTGGAGCTGGGGCTACACCCGGCCGTTCGGGCTGGTGGCGGTCGACCGCGCCAGCCTGCGCCGCATGCCGAAGGCCTCTTATGCCTGGTTGGCCGAGGTGGCCCGGCGCAACGCGGTGTAACCCGCGATTCGCCGGCACGCCCGTTGCGCGGGTGCGGGGTTGCCGGCGGCGCGGTTTTTTTCGCCGGGCGCGCGAACTATTAACGGGGCTGCGGCGTTCTACCCTTGCGCACGGACGCTTCCGGGCGCCGGGCACCCGTTGCGGCGACCCGCGCGGTGCGCGCATCGGCCGCGGGGATTGTCGCTAAATGGGCGCTTGCCTATAGTAAAAAACGACAATTTCTTTTAGAGTGCGCTCCGCAACTATCGGAGGAACCCGATGAAACGCGTCCTAGTCCTCTGCTCCCTCCTGGCGCTGGCAGCCTGCGTGCAGCCGGCGGCTGCACCTCCGCCGCCCGCGCCGCCGCCGCCGCCGGCCGCCGCGGCTCCGCCGAGCCATACCTACACGGTGTATTTCGGCTGGAACCGCTCGTGGGTCGGCCCGTCCGGCGTCGCGGTCCTGCAGCAGGCGGCGAACGCGTTCAAGGCCGGCGGCGTGGTGACGGTGCAGATCACCGGCTACACCGACCGCTCCGGCTCGGCCCGTTACAACCAGCGGCTGTCGGTGCGCCGCGCCTGGCACGTCGCCCACATCCTGACCCGGATGGGCGTGCCGCGTAAGGCGATGTCGGTCACCGGCCGCGGCGAGAACGACAACGCCGTGCCGACCCCGGACGGCGTGCGCGAGCCGCGCAACCGGCGCGTCACCGTCGTCGAGGGCTAGGGCGCCGCGCGCCTGACGCGCTCGGCAAGCGCAGAGGAAAAGAGGGCGCCTGTGCCGCAGGCGCCCTCGTCCTCATCGGTACGGCGGGGAAGACCGCCCGCCGCTACACCGCCTCGTAAGGAAGCCGCTTGATCTTCTCGACGTTGCGTCCCTCGATGCGGATCAGCCGGGTCGTGCCTTCGCGGCGCGGCGAGTGCAGATCGCCCTCGTTGTAGACATAGGCGGCGCCCGGGGTCAGCTTGTAGTCGCGCACCCGGCGGACCTTGCCGGGCTGCCCGTCCTTCGGCGGGCTGACCAGCTCCCAGTCGGTCATGATCGTTTCGCCGTCGGCCTGGCCGTAGATCGCCCAGGTCGGGCCGTGGTCGTGCGGCTTGCTTTCCTTGGCGCCGTGGTAGACGTGGCCGAGGATGCAGAAGCCGAGCTCCTTGTCCTCGTAGAGGATGTTGCGCTCGGGCGCGTCATCGCCGAGGTATTTGGCGGCGAACGCCTTGTCGAGGCACATTTCCTGGACCACCTTGCACACCTTCTGGCGGCCCTCGGGTCCCGGGTCGGCGGCGAGAATGCGGTGCAGTTCACCGGCAAATTGATCGAGCGTGTACCCCATCCTCCGACTCCTGTGGCTGGTCGCGGCAGTCCTAGCCTAAGCCGCCGGCGGCAGCGGAACAAGCCCGCGCCGCGCGGGGTTCAAATGCTTTAGACTGGCCTCCGCCGGCGCTCGACCGTCCGGCCGCGAAAGAGACGAACATGGATGCACCCGGTGCGCCGTCAGACCCGTTGCAGCTGATCGCCCGGCTGCTGCTGCCGGCCCTGCTGATCGCCGCCGGGTTGTGGGTGCTGCACGAGTTTCTCGCCGCGCTGGCCTGGGCCGGCATTCTGGCGATCGCCCTGTGGCCGCTCTACTGGCGGCTGGTCCGCATGCTGCCGGCGCGCTGCGAACGCGAGGTCGTGCCGCTGCTGCTGGTGGCCGGGGTGGCGCTGGTGTTCATCGGCCCGCTCGTCGCCGCCGGCTTTATCGTCGCCGGCGAATCGCATGTCGTCGTCGAGTTCATCAACAATGCCCGGCATCACGGCATCGCGATGCCGGACTGGGTCGCGCATCTGCCGGTCGGCGGCGGCGCGCTCGCCGAATGGTGGCGCGACCATCTCGGCGACCCGGCGACGGTGCAGGAATGGCTCGGGCAGATGAACCCGCGCGCGCTCGCCGAATCGGCGCGGCAATACGGCGCCGAGATCGCCCATCGCCTGATCCTGTTCGGCTTTACCCTGCTGACGCTGTTCTTTCTGTTTCGCGAAGGCACCAGCCTCGCCGCGCAATTGCGCGAGCTGAGCGACCGGCTGATCGGCCAGCGCGGCGAGCGCATCGCCCGCCAGGTGATCGGCGCGGTGCACGGCACGGTCAGCGGCCTCGTCCTCGTCGGCCTCGCCGAGGGGGTCGTTCTCGGCATCGTCTATTTCGCGGTCGGGCTGCCCTACCCCGCCTCGATCGGCGCGCTGACCGGGATCGCCGCGGTGATCCCGTTTGCCGCGCCCGTGGTGTACGGGCTGGCCGGCCTCTATCTGCTGGCGACGGGGATGACCCTGGCGGCGATCATCGTCTTCGTCGCCGGCAGCGTCGTGGTCTTCGTCGCCGACCATTTCGTCCGGCCGGTGCTGATCGGCGGCGCCGCGCGGCTGCCGTTTCTCTGGGTCCTGCTGGGCATTCTCGGCGGCATCGAAGCGCTCGGCTTTCTCGGCCTGTTCCTCGGTCCGGCGATCATGGCGGCGCTGGTGGCGCTGTGGCGCGAATGGACCGACGGCGCGCCGCCGGCGCCGGCCGCCGCCCGGCCGCCGGTGCCGGCGCGGCGCCGGGCTGGTGCCCGCAGAGGCGGCGGCCGCTAGCGACGCCGCCTCGCCGGAGGAGCCCGGCCCGCCCGGCCGTCGCCGGCATGGCCGTTCCCGGCTGGCGCGTCGGCGGCGTGTCCGTTGCCGGCCTTGCCGTTGCCGGCGCGGCGGCGGCTACCCGGCGCGTAGTGCGCGCGCTCGTCGATGTCGCGGAACGGCGCCATCAGAAAATCGAGCAGGCCGAGGCGGCGCGGCGGATGGTCGCCGAGGCTGGCAAACGGCGGGGTGCCGGCACCGGGCAGGCGGTGATCGGCGGGCGGGTCGGAAGCGGACATGAAAAAACTCCGTGACAAGCAACGCCGGACCCGGTTTCATCCGCCATGCCATCCGGGCGGTTTCCGGTACCTACAGCAATATCAAAGGGATATCGGACCTCTTTGCGATCGGCGGCGATCGCCCGCCGCAATTTGCGAGGAAAATTGCGATGCGGCAGAACGTCGTCGCCGAGAGTGTTGACTTGCTCCGGGCTCGGGATTTTTCTTGATCGGGAACGCCGGCTTGCCCCCGCGCGCGGAGGTCGGCCGGCGGGGACATCGGAGGGGCCATGAGGTATGTCTGCGATGCGCCGGGCGGCAAGACCTGGTTTCGGATCGAGACCGAGGCCGAGGCCGTCACCGAATCCGAGATCATGCACCACGCGGTCGAGAAGTATTTCCGCAAGGAATACGAGCGGGCGGCGCAGAGCTTCCAGCCGCCGTCGCGGGTGAATTTCGAGCAGGCGATCGGGCTCAAGGCGCATATCCAGCGCGAGATGCCGCTGTTTCTGACCCTGCGGGCGGATGACGGCACCCCGCTGGCGACGGCGATGCTGCCGCCCGGCGGGCGCGACGACCGCAGCTTCCGGCCGATCATCGTCGGCCCGTCCAATGCCGACCCTTATGCCGAGGAGGGCGAGGCGATCCACGCGCTCGGCAAGCATTTCGGCATGACCCTGGAGCGCGCGCGCTGCTATCCCTATCGCCGCGACTGAACCTTCGCCGGGCCCGCCGCTCGAGCTGCTGATCGCGCCGGCGCGCATCCGTCGCCGGGTGGCGGCGCTGGCGCACGCGATCGACGCCGATTACCGCGGCCGCAGCGTGACGCTGGTGGTCGTGCTCGACGGCGCCTTCATCTTTGCCGCCGACATGGTGCGACATCTGACGGTCCCGGTCTCGCTCGCCTTCGTCCGCGCCCGGTCCTACGGCGCGGCGACCCGCTCCTCGGGGCGGGTGCAGGTGTCCGGCCTCGCCGCGCTCGATCTCGCCGGGCGCGACCTGATCCTGGTCGAGGACATCGTCGACAGCGGCCTGACCGCGCGCACGCTGGCGGCGCGGCTGACGGCGCGGCGCCCGGCCTCGCTGGCGCTGTGCGCGCTGCTCCACAAGAAGAACGGCGGCGCCAGCCCGGCGCTGGCGCGCTATCTCGGCTTTACCGTGCCCGACCGCTTCGTCGTCGGCTACGGGATGGATTACGCCGGCCGCTATCGCAACCTGCCCGGCGTCTATGCCCTGCCCGACCGTTGAGGCGCCGCGCGGTCGGGCTGAGCGCCGTCACCCGGCTAGCTTTTTCCGCAGCAGCTCGTTGACCAGGGCCGGGTTGGCCTTGCCCTGGGTCGCCTTCATCACCTGGCCGACGAAAAAGCCGAGCACCTTGGGGTTGCCGGCATATTGCGCGACCTGGGCGGGGTGGGCGGCGAGCGCGGCATCGACCGCCGCCTCGATCGCCGCCGTGTCGGTGACCTGGCGCAGCCCTTTCGCCGCGACGATGGCGCCGGGGTCGGCGCCGGTGGCGGCCATCTCGGCGAAGACGTCCTTGGCGATGCGGCCGGAAATCGTGCCGTCGGAGATCAGGTCGATGAGAGCGCCGAGCCGGTCGGCGGCGATCGGCGAGTCCTCGATGCCGAGCCCGGCCTTGTTGAGCATGCCGAACAGGTCGCCCATCACCCAGTTCGCCGCCGTCTTGGCGTCGCGCCCGGCCGCGACCGCCTCGAAATACTCGGCGGTGGCGCGCTCGGCCGCCAGCACCGCCGCGTCCTGCGGCGACAGCCCGTATTCGGCGACAAAGCGGGCGCGCTTGGCGTCCGGCAACTCGGGCAGCTCGGCGCGCAGCTGCGCGACCCATTGCGGATCGAGCACCAGCGGCAGCAGGTCCGGATCGGGGAAGTAGCGGTAGTCGTAATCGTTTTCCTTCGAGCGCATCGGCCGGGTGACGCCGCGCGCGGTGTCGAACAGGCGGGTCTCCTGCGCGACCGTGCCGCCGTCCTCGATCAGCTCGATCTGGCGCCGCGCCTCGTAGTCGATCGCCTGCATCGCAAAGCGCACCGAATTGAGGTTCTTGATCTCGCAGCGCGTGCCGAACGGCGCACCCGGCCGCCGCACCGAGACGTTGCAGTCGCAGCGCAGCGACCCCTCCTCCATGTTGCCGTCGCAGGTGCCGAGATAGCGCAGGATCGAACGAAGCTTGCGCAGGTAGAGCCCGGCCTCCTCGGCGCTGCGCAGGTCGGGCTCGGAGACGATCTCCATCAGCCCGATCCCGGCGCGGTTGAGATCGACATAGGTGTCGCGCGGGTGCTGGTCGTGCAGGCTTTTGCCGGCATCCTGTTCGAGATGCAGGCGGGTGATGCCGACCGTGCGGGTCGAGCCGTCGGGCAGGTCGAGCACGACGCGGCCGCGGCTGACGAGCGGCTCCTCGTATTGCGAAATCTGATAGCCGGCGGGCAGGTCGGGGTAGAAATAGTTCTTGCGGGCGAAGACGCTGCGCAGGTTGATCTCGGCATCGAGGCCGAGCCCGGTCCTGACCGCCTGCTCGACGCAGCGGCGGTTGAGCACCGGCAGCATGCCGGGAAAGGCGGCGTCGACGGTCGAGACCTGGGTGTTGGGCTCGCCGCCGAAGGCGGTCGCGGCGCCGGAAAACAGCTTCGCCGCGGCGACGATCTGAGCATGCACTTCGAGCCCGATCACCACCTCCCATTCCCCGGTACGGCCCTGTAGCATCAACGGTCTCCGGCACGAAAGCTCGGACGGTGGGTGAACCCGGCGGCGGCTTCGAGCGCGGCGGCGGCGCGCAACACCGTTGCCTCGTCGAAGGCGCGGCCGATCACCTGCAGGCCGAGCGGCAGGCCGTCGGCGCTGAGCCCGGCCGGCACCGAGACCGCCGGCAGCCCGGCGAGATCGGCCGGCACGGTGAACAGGTCGTTCAGGTACATGGCGATCGGATCGTCGCTTTTCTCGCCGATCGCAAACGCCGCGGAGGGGGTGGTCGGCGCCAGCAGGCAATCGACGCGCGCGAATGCTTCGGTGAAGTCGCGCGCGATCAGTGCGCGCACCCGCTGCGCCTTCAGGTAATAGGCGTCGTAATACCCGGCCGACAGCACGTAGGTGCCGATCAGCACGCGGCGGCGCACCTCGGCGCCGAAACCGGCGGCGCGGGTCTGTTCGTAGAGGTCTTCAAGGCTTTCGCCCGGCACCCTGAGGCCGAAGCGGACGCCGTCGTAGCGCGCCAGGTTCGACGAGGCCTCGGCCGGGGCGATGATGTAGTAGGCCGGCAGTGCGTAGCGGGTATGCGGCAGCGACACGTCATCGACGATGACCGCGCCGCGCTCCTTGAGCCAGGCCGCGCCCTGCCGCCACAGCGCCTCGATCTCCGCCGGCATGCCGTCGGCCCGGTATTCCTTCGGGATGCCGATGCGCAGCCCGGCGATGCCGCCGGTCAGCGCCGCCTCGTAATCCGGCACCGGCAGCGGCGCCGAGGTCGAGTCCCGCGGGTCGTGCCCGGCCATCGCGCCGAGCATGATCGCCGCGTCGCGCACGGTGCGGGTCATCGGCCCAGGATGGTCGAGCGAGGAGGCGAACGCGACGACGCCCCAGCGCGAGCAGCGGCCGTAGGTGGGCTTCAGCCCGACGATGCCGCAAAAGCTCGCCGGCTGGCGGATCGAGCCGCCGGTATCGGTGCCGGTCGCGGCGAGCGCCGCGTGCGCCGCCACCGCCGCCGCCGAACCGCCGGACGACCCGCCCGGCACCAGCGGCCGGTTGTCGCCGGCCCGCCGCCAGGGGTTCTCGACCGGCCCGTAATAGCTCGTCGTGTTCGACGAGCCCATTGCAAACTCGTCGAGATTGGTCTTGCCGAGCATCACCGCGCCGGCGCGCCACAGGTTCTCCGTCACCGTCGATTCGTAGGGCGGCACAAAGCCGTCGAGAATGTGCGAGGCGGCGGTGGTCA
>Ga0209581_1000881_pt1 | contig 43579 bp, 30 predicted proteins | sample Coa_R2_FD_187160 | JGI IMG/M metagenome (GOLD analysis project Ga0209581, IMG submission 187160) | Surface soil microbial communities from Centralia Pennsylvania, which are recovering from an underground coalmine fire - Coalmine... | ecosystem: Environmental > Terrestrial > Soil > Unclassified ...
TCATGACGCGGTTGGAAACGGCTCGGTTCGTGGGTGCGTTCGCGCCTGAATTCGCGGACGTAGCCGTGCCCGAGACGGAAGCTGGAGTTCTCTCCACACCGTTACGCACTTCGTTTGAAGCGGAGGAATTTACGTTGGAATTGATGAAGCGGCGTTCGGCGGGATCATAGACGATCCCGGATTGACGAGCGGGACTCCCGGGGGCTGCGCGCAAAGACTCGCTCGCCAAGGTGCGTGAGACACGAGACGGAGCTTCAACAGCGACGAGCGTGCCGGAAAGAGCTTGGCGAGGCGGATGCTTGTCTACCTTCCAGTGCTCGGGTTCGTTTACCGGCGTGCGGCTCGAAATGCCGCGCTGCGTTACGGGGAAAACGCCCTGATTGAGATTGAGAGGGGTTCTGCTGCCCACATCCATGGGATGAGCGGGCACGATACCCAGCAATCCGCCGGACCTCACCCAAACCGCCGTTACGGGCCGCCAGCGAATGGGCGCTCCGCCGATGAAAGTGCCTCCGGGCGTCCAAACCCAGCCGAAGCCCGGCTGGAAGATCCAGCCTCCGTAGTGGTAAGGGAGCCAACCCCAAGGCTGGCTGCCGATGAAGGTCCAGCCGAAGAAGGGATCGTAGTACCAATTGCCGAAATCGAAGGGCGACCAGCCGAAGCCGACGCCATACGGGCGCCAGCAGAAGCCATATCCCGCCACGGGGAACCATGAGCCGTAGGTGTAGAGGTCACCGAAGCCGGAGGTGTACGCGTAGGAGTTGGAGTATTGCAGGGCGGCGTTGGTCGCGGTAACGGCGCTGTCGATCCTGCCGGAAACCCATTGATCGAATTCGTCGCTTACGGGCAAGCGGCCAACGGTCATGGAATCCGGATCGCCGGCGTGCATGGTCAGGGATTCGCCTTTTTCCAGCGGGGTATTCTTGTTTTTCGTCAGAACGGAAACATGTCCCTGGGTCACGTTGACGTCGCTGCCGTCGTCATATGTATTGAGGCGGAAGGTGGTTTTTCCTTCGGCTTGGACGCTGAAATCGCCGCCGGTCACGCTGAAATAGTCGCTTCGGGCGGGATTCACATAGAACTCGGCGCTACCCTGCCGGAGGATCAGCCGAGTGCTGTGCGCAGCGTCTTCAAGGGAGAGGTCATAGAACTCCAGAACCGTGTTCTCCGCTAGAAAAGCCATGGCGCCGTTCTCGAACTCCACTTCCGCCCGCCCGTTGTCCGTGGCGACAACGTATCCTTGGCGGATGGGGAGATTCAGCTCGGCTCTTTCCCAAACGATCTTGCTGTCCGAAAGGGGGTCACCTTTGACGTCGGCGGCAAAACGCACATCGCCCTGGACGAGGCTGAGGCGCACGATACGGGCGTGGCTCACATCGGCCCGCGCGGGAGCGGGCGCGAAACAAAGGGTCAGGAGAGCGGCGGAAAGGGCGGAGCGGAATAAGAATCGGTTGGACATGGTACCCCCTTCGGGGAGACGAACTTACCCATTTATGGGACGCCGAGGGCCGAGGATTGGTTACCTCGAACCGGGTTAGAACTATGCTCTCGCCGCGCAGCAACGGCGTCAAGCGGAGTTCCCGGCGCCGAATAGGAGGAAGTGATTCCGAGTATGGAAAATATGATTTCTTAGTTTCTTGACACGGACAAAGTGAATCATTAGTTTCAGTTGGGTGGGGGTGTGTTACGCAGGGTGTGTCAGGCACTCCCTCTCTGCAAATTGTGATCGCCGGGCTCTAGTCCCAGAGCCCTCCGTATCCGGAGTGGGGCCAGAACGGAATCACGACGCAGTTCCGTGGGTGAGGAGAATCATGCGACGCATTGTTAGAGTGTCTCTTATCTTTCTTTCGTTCTTAGTGTCATTCATAGGCGTGAAAGCTTACGGCCAGGGCGGCGCGACGGGCGCAATCAGCGGAGTGGTAGTGGATACCAGCGGCGGCGCGGTCGCGGACGCGGAGGTCCAGATTATCAACAGCGCCACGGATGCGCTGGTCCGGAAGGTATCAACGGGAACGGACGGCGCGTTTGTCGTCACGCTCCTGCCTCCGGGAACGTACTACGCGGTGGTGAACAAGAGCGGCTTCTCCGAAGCCAAGGCGCTGGGGATTGAAGTCCGCGTGACGGAAACATCGAAGGTGACGATCACGCTGAAACCGGGCGCCGTTACCGAAAAGGTGGAGATCACGGCCGAAGTGACCACCGTCGAGACGACCACCGCCGCGACGGGGCAATCCATTGGGCCGGAGACGGTGCGCGAGCTGCCGCTCTCCACGCAAAACTACCAACAATTGCTGACCCTCTCGAGCGGCGCCCAGAGCGACCTGAACGCCGCGGCGCAACTTGGCCGCGGGAACGTGCGCGTGATCGTCAACGGCCAGCGCGAGGACAACAACAATTATCTGATTGAAGGAATCAGCGCGACGGACTACAACGTGGCGCAGGCCACTTACATTCCCCTGCCGAATCCCGACGTCATCCAGGAATTCAAGGTGCAGACCTCTTTGTACGACGCGAGCCAGGGACGCAACGGCGGCGGCAACGTCAACGCGATTCTCAAGTCCGGTACGCGCGAGCTTCACGGCGACGTGTACGAATTTTTCCGCAACGACGTGCTGAACGCGAATGATTTCTTCCTGAACGCGTCCGGGCAGAAGCGGCCGCCGGTGAAGCAGAACATCTTCGGCGGGAGCGTGGGCGGCCCGGTCGGCACGGAAAAGTACGGATTCTTTTTCGTCAACTATCAGGGAACGCGGCAGCGCAGCGCGCTCTCACCGGGGACGCAAATCAACAATCCAGGGTTCCCGGTGATTCCGCTGGACCGCTCCGAGGCGTCGCTGGAATCCGCGTTTTTCCCGGATGGACTGCCCTCCGGAGTGACCGGCCTCGATCCGGTGGTGCTAAATCTGCTGAATTTCAAAAGCAACCAATTTTCCGATCCCAACGGCTTCCTGATTCCTACTGTAGCCGGAACCCCGGGAGCCACCGGACAACTGATCGTTACGCGGCCCGGCAAATATACGGACGATCAGTTCACGGCGAATTGGGACAAGGAGTTCCGCGGCGGCCAGGACAAGATTTCCGAGCGCTTCTTCTTCTCGGATTCGGAATCCTTCCTGCCCTTCGGCGCGGGCGGATTGCAGGCTTCGCTGGGCGGAACGCTGGCCAGCAGCATCAGCGCGACGGACTTGAACTTCCCGTATGACATTCCGGTGCACGGACGATTCTTCAGCATCAACGAAACGCACCTCTTTTCGCCGACGCTGGTGAACGATTTCCGGTTTGGATTCGTGCACATCAACGACAGCCTGGTTAACGTGCCGCCGGTGACTGTGACGGATCTCGGGATCGACCGGCCGACGAACAACATCACGCAATCCATCTACAAATTCACGTTCGGCAGCTCCGGTTTCCAGATCGGGCCGACGCCGCCAGCAGATCAATTCCAGGACCAGAACACGTTCAACTTCGTGGACAACCTAAGCTGGGTGCGCGGAGCGCACGTGATTCGTCTCGGAGGCGATTACACGAGGGTCAATCTGGACAAGCTCTTTCCGCAGACCTTCAACGGCCAACTCTTCTTCGTGAGCGGCGGCGGATTGACGGATTTCCAGAAATTCCTGCTCGGCGCGCCGGATTTCAGCTTCGGCGGCGGCGGCGTGTTCAACCACCAGTATCGCAACAACAACTTCGGCTTCTTCGTGCAGGACGACTGGAAAGCGACCTCAAACCTGACGCTGAACCTGGGTTTCCGCGTCGAGGAATTGGGCGCGTTTTACGACAACCTTTGCCACATCGGAAATTTCGATATCGACCTGGCGAACGCGGGGAAATATCCGTTCGTGTACGGAGGCTGCGCGAACAAGCTGGGAGTTACGGGACTCAGCGGATCCGGCAACAACAGCACCTATAAGAACAACTTCACGACGGGCCTCGCGCCGCGCTTCGGCTTCGCCTACGACCTGTTCGGCCGCCACAAGACGACCATCCGCGGCGGATACGGAATTTACTTTGTGCGCGAAGACGTGGGCACGGCGGACCAGCTTTCCTTCCAGGCGCCGTACCTGCCGATCGCTTTCGGCGGCGGCGGTCCCGGCAGCCTGGGAAATTTCTTCACGACCGGCGCGAACGCGCTGCCCGCGGCGGGGACGCTGGATCCCAATTTCGTTCCTTGCCTGGGCGCTTTGCAAGGATTTCCTGGCGGCGACACCACGCAATTCCCGGACTACGCGTGCGCGAGCGGCAGCCCGGGCGTCGTGCCTTCGCAATTCCTCTTTGTGCTGGCGGTGCCGCGCGACTTCAAGGCGCCGAACACGCAACAGTGGAACCTGACGATTCAACATGCCCTTGGCAAGAACTGGGTGCTGGAAGCGGGCTACGTGGGAACTCACGCGATTCATTTGCGTGAAACCCGGACCAATGCGCAAACGAAGCTGGCGACGGCGGCGAATCCCGTCGTGGTTACGGCGGAAGACGGAACCCAGTTCACCATCACGGAGAGCACGGTGGCCAACGGGCCGGCTCGCTCGGCGCTGAACGGCTTCAACGGCTACGGCGGCTTCCAGCTTTTCGCCAATGACGCTTATTCGCATTACCACTCGCTGCAAACCACGCTTTCGAGGCGCTGGTCCGCCGGCTACTTCCAGGCGGCGTACACGTTCTCGCGCTCGACCGACGCCACGTCGAGCGGAAACACCGCGCTGAATACCGCGTTCAACGACGAATCGGATCTGAAGTTCTCCCGCGGTCTTTCCGACTTCGATCGCACGCACCGCTTCGTGGTGAGTTACCGCTACGACTTGCCGTTTTACAACGGCGCGACGGGGGCGAAGAAAGTGTTCCTGAGCGAATGGTCCGTTTCCGGCATCACCACGTTCCAGTCCGGCTTGCCGTTTTCGGTGACGGATTCGGCCGCGGGCAGCGCTTTCCTGGGGCCGGGCCTTGCCTCGGCGACCTTGGGCGCTTCGTTGGCTTCCGGCGGATCGATTGCGGCGGGCAACACCAGCGGCAGCACGATCGACCGCGTGAACAACCGGTATGTCGATCCGGCCAACTTCGTTCCGGCACCGGTCGCGGATCCCGCGGGCTGCGCTTTGGATGAGAACGCTTGCACCACGGCATTTGGAGACATCGGGCGCAACACCTACCGGGGACCGTTCCAGCAGAACTGGGACTTCTCCCTGATCAAGAATTTCAAGATCACGGAGCGTCAGAGCCTGCGGTTCACCGCCGATTTCTTCAATCTGTGGAACCACGCGAACTTCGGGAATCCTCCGATTAACGACATCGAGACGGCCGTCTGCAGCAACGGCACGCCGGGCTGCGTGAACGGCTACTTTGACGCGCAGCATACGCCGTTCGGCAAAATCAGCTCAACGATTGGCACGCCGCGATTGATCCAGTTCTCGTTGCGTTACGCCTTCTAAACCTGCGATCCATCTCCAAGGCAACGGGGGCGCGAGCGAATCGCGCCCCTTTGCTTCTCATGTGCAGTAATCGCCTCCGAGTTTCTTTGCTCGCTGCGGCTCGAATGCAGACCTTCCTTTCGAGGTGATAGACTCTTGCCATGACCCAGAGACGCATCGCATCGCGCATTTCCCAGCTGACCGGCGAAGGAGCACTGGCGGTTTTCACGCGGGCGAAGGAGCTCGAACGCGAAGGACGTTCCATCATTCATCTTGAACTGGGAGAGCCTGATTTTCACCCGGCGGCTCCGGTGGTGGATGCCGTGCGCAGCGCGGTGGCATCCGGCCGCGACCGCTACTGCGCCACGCGGGGGGTTCCCGCTTTGCGCGACGAGATTGCCGCGTATCTGAAGCGCACGCGCAGCCTGGACTGCCGGATGGAAGAAGTGCTTGTGGCACCCGGCTGCAAGATGGCGCTCTCGCTCGCCATGATGGCGCTGATCGAGCCGGGCGATGAAGTGCTCTATCCGGATCCGGGTTTTCCCATCTATCCTTCGTTCACGCGAGGACTCGGGGCCGTCGCCGTGCCGTTTGGCTTGACCGAGAAGAACGGATATCAGCCGGATTTGCATGAGATTCAGATCACGGCGAAGACGCGCGTGGTGATTTTCAATTCGCCCAACAATCCAACGGGAACCGTATGGGATGAGAAATCTCTCAACCGCTTGGCTGCCCTGGCTTGCGAGCGCGATCTGTGGGTGATCAGCGACGAAGTGTACGCGCGAATCGTGTTCGACGGCGCGTATCAATCGATCCGGGCGCTGCCCCGCATGGCGGAACGAACGGTGATTATCGACGGCTTCTCGAAAAGCTTCGCGATGACCGGATGGCGGCTGGGGTATGCGGTCGCGCCACGGCACGTCGTGGACGCGATGGACATGCTGGTTCTCAACACGTTCACGTGCGCGGCGGAGTTTATCCAGGTTGCGGCAATCGAGGCGCTTCGCGATTCGACGAATGCCGTGGAAGCAATGGTGACCGAATACAAAAAGCGACGCGACTTGTTCGTGGCGGGGCTGAATCGGATTCCGGGATTCCGCTGCCATTCGCCCGGCGGCGCGTTTTATGCGTGGGTTAACATCGAGGACACCGGCTTGACCTCGGAGGAGCTGCAGAGCCTGCTGCTCGAGGAGGCGGGAGTGGCCGCCATCGCGGGCGGAGCCTTCGGCGCGGAAGGGAAAAAGTATCTTCGCTTCTCTCTGGTCAGCGCGAGTCACCTTCTTCAGGATGCCCTCGAGAGAATGCAGCGCGCCTCTCTGCGCTGGAGAGTGCTGGCGGCGGGCCGCGCATAGAAGCACGCCGCTCGCGCGGATTGCTTCGGATTCCATGTAGAATACAGGCTTGTGGTCTTGGGGATGAAAATGAAACGTTTGATTCACTTTTGCGGCGCGGGCATTCTGGCGCTTCTGATCGCTTCCAGCGCCGCCGGGCAGGCCAGGCCGCTCGCAGGAAGCGACGTGCCGCAGATTTATGACCGGCTGCTGACGCAGATCGACCAGATTCCGATTTACGACAACCATTCCCACGCGACCTTCCCGGACGATTCGGACATGGACGCGATGGCAGCCCCGCCGGATGAAAGCTCCGTATTGCGCCTGCGCGATACGAATCCCGAATTTGTGGCCGCCGCCAAGGCTCTGTTTGGCTACCCCTACGACGACTTCCAGCCCGAGCACGCCAAGTGGCTGATCGACAAAAAAAAGACGGCGGAGCAGGAAGGCGGAACGTCGTATTGGGACAGTATTCTGGACAAACTGAATATCGAGACCTGCCTAGCCAACCGCGTCGCGCTGGCTCCCTACCTTGATCCGAAGCGATTCCACTGGGTGTTCTTCGTGGATTCGTTCCTTTTTCCCTTCGACAACAAGCAGCAGACGGCCAAAAACCCGGACATGGGAGTCTATGTCCCCCTGCAGGAGAAGGTCTTGCACCGGTACATGGCCCAGGAAGGGGTGACCGGGCTTCCCGCCGAGCTTTCCGGATACGAGTCCTTCGTGCGGAAGACGCTGGACGACAATCAGAAGAAGGGCGGCGTGGCGATGAAGTTCGAAGCCGCCTACTTTCGTTCGCTTTACTTTTCCGATCCGCCGCGCGCCAAGGCGGAGGCGATATACGCGAAATACCGGTCCGGGGGAGTGCCCTCGGAAGAGGAGTACCGGACGTTTCAGGATTACATCTTCCGCGTGCTCATCGATGAAGCCGGCAAGATTCACCTGCCGGTTCATTTTCACAGCGCCGTGGGCATCGGAGACTATTTCAGCCTGAGAAACGGGAATCCCCTGAACCTGGAGAATGTACTGCGCGATCCAAGGTATAAGCACGTGAACTTTGTGCTGATCCACGGCGGGTACCCGTACACGCTGGACATGATCTGGCTGACGGCTGCGAAGAACGTGTACACGGACACTTCGCTGATGGGCTATTACGTGTACCCTTCGGAACTGAAAAACATCCTCAAGCAATGGATCTCGCTGTACCCGGAGCGCATCATGTTCGGTTCGGATGCGTTTCCCTTCAATGACGCAGTGGGAGCGGAGGAGACTTTCTGGCTGGCTGCGCGGTCGGCCCGGACGGCCTTGGCCGCGGCGCTGGCCGAGCTGGTCTCGGAAGGGGCATTCGATGAACAGCGAGCCTTGGAACTGGCGCGCATGTATCTGCACGACAACGCGGCAAAGCTCTACGGAGAGATGAAATGAGCGGTTCCAGTGAACTTAAGTACATTGCCTGGGACAAGGTCGAGAGGGAACACCTGAATCCGCTCATCGACAGGGAAATGCTGTACGGAGAAAAGGTCATGCTCGCGCGCGTCCTGATGAAGAAGGGCGCGCACGTGCCGCTGCACCATCATCATAACGAGCAAGTCACCTACATTCTGGAAGGCGCCCTGAAGTTTGCGATTGACGGAAAGGAGATCGTTGTTCGCGCGGGGGAGGTCCTGTGCATTCCGCCGCACATGCCGCACGAGGCCTGGGCGCTCGAAGACACCGTGGACCTCGACGTATTCACGCCTCCGAGAGAAGACTGGATCAACAAGACGGACGACTACCTGCGCCGCGGTAAATAAAGCTCGGATGTCGTCAGACTCTGCAAAATGTCAGGCGTTAACACCCGTTGCCTTTGCGTAGCGCAATCCACCAAGGGCATGGACAAGTGAGTCGCGGGTTGTTTACCGTAGCGGTGTGGCCGATCTCAGGCGTGGGGTCTGCCCTCTGAGGGAATCAATATGGCGAAGCTATGGATTGCGGCGGCTCTTCTGCTGGGCATGAGCTGCGCCGCGGGGGCCCAGGATTTCGCTGTTCCGCCCGCATCAGACAGCCGGGTTTCTGCCGGCGGAGCGTCTTCCAGTCCGGGAACGAATTCTCTATTCTCCACGAACACTTATGCCGAAGCGCTGATGCCGGCCGACTCGGGAGTGTTTTCGTCGGCTGACGATGCTTCCTCGGTGCCGCCGCCCGCGCCGAAATTTCTTTACGGGAGCCGCGACGACTATCGCTTTCAGCTCGGCGTCGGCTACGAATTCGTGCGATTCCGTTCCGCGGCGTTTGATGCAAACCTGCACGGCTTGCACACCTCGTTGACCTACTACACGAACGATTGGTTCGGTGTGGAGGGAAGCGTTGTGGGGGCCTTCGGCCCCACAATCTTCGCCAACGATCGCACCAAATACCTGCTTTACACGTTCGGTCCGAAGATCGTGTGGCGCGGACATCGGTGGGAGCCATGGAGCCACGCGCTGTTCGGCGGACTGCACATGATTCCGCAGGTGGCGGGAGGGTTTAGCAAGAACGCCTTTGCCATGCAGCTCGGAGGAGGCGCGGACTATCGCTACCTCCCGCAGCTCTCGTTCCGTTTCAATGCGGATTATGTTCGGTCGCAGCTCTATTCGACCAGCCAGAACAATTTCCAATTCGGGGCCGGCGTAGTCTTTCAGTTCTAATCCGTTTTATTTGCTGCGAGCCTCAGCTTGACGCACGCGCGCGCCCTAAGCAGCTCGCCGCTAAATCGAGCGCCTACCAGATCTTGCAGGCTTTTTCCCGAACCATCGGCTCTCCCCGCTTGCAGCCGAAGGCTTTTGCGAACGCTTCCATATTGGAAAGCGGGCCGTTGGCCCGGAACCGCGGAAGCGGGTGAGGATTCGTGTTGGCCTGGAGACGCGCGTATTCCGGACGAACATTCGCGCCCCAGACCTGCGCCCAGCCGAGGAAGAATCTTTGTTCCGGCGTGAAGCCGTCCAGAGTCTGCGGACGGGGCTTTCCTTCCAAAGACTTCTCATAGGCCGCATACGAAATCGCGAGACCGCCAAGATCCGCGATGCTCTCCCCGAGCACCAGCTTTCCGTTTTCGTGGAGGCCGGGCTCCACTTCATACCCGTCGAACTGCTGCTGCACGCAGGTCGCGCGTTCATCGAAGTTTTTGCGGTCTTCCGGCGTCCACCAGTTTCGCAGATTCCCCTGCGCGTCAAACTGCGAACCGGCATCGTCGAAGCCATGCGTGATCTCATGCCCGATGACGGCGCCCATTCCGCCGTAGTTGACCGCGTCATCCGCTTTCGGGTCGTAGAATGGCGGTTGCAAAATTCCCGCCGGAAACACGATTTCATTCATGGTCGAGCGGTAGTAGGCGTTCACGGTCGGCGGCGTCATGCCCCATTCCGTGCGGTCCACCGGTTTGCCGATCTTGTTCAGGTCGAACGCCTGCTCGAATTCCTCGGAGCGGCGCACGTTGGCCAGGTAACCGCTGCGCTCGATCACCAGCTTCGAATAATCCCGCCATTTGTCCGGATATCCGATTTTCACGCCGAACGCTTCGAGTTTCTCGAGGGCGGCTTTCTTCGTTTCCGGCCCCATCCAGGAGAGCGTCGGAATGTCTTCGTGCAATGCAGCGGTCAGATTGTGGACCATTTCGCGCGCGCGCGCTTTTGCTTCCGGCGGAAAATACTTCTCCACGTAGAGCTGGCCGAGCGCCTCCCCTAGATTGCGGTTGACGCTTTGCACGCAGCGCTTCCAGCGCGGCTGGATCTCCTTCGTCCCGGAGAGCTTCCTGCCGTAGAAATTGAAGTTTTCCTGAACAAAGGGTTCCGAAAGTTCCGCTGCGTACGCATGCAGAACGTGCCAGCGAAGATACGTCTTCCAATCCTCCAGGGGCGTGGCACTCAATTGGCGGTCCACTTCCTTGAAGAAATCCGGCTGGCCGACGTTGATTTCCTGCATTGTTGGGGCGCCAATTTCGCGGAAGTAGGCTTCCCAGGACCAATCGGGCGTCAGTTCGCGAAGCTTCGCGATCGCCATTTTGTGCCAGCGCGCGTGCGGATCGCGCAGTTGCACGCGCGTCATGGACGCCTTGGCCAGAACCGTTTCAAAGGAGAGAATCGTCTGAGCTTCGGCGGAGGCCTTCTCCGGAGTGTCGCCCGCCAATTGGAACATCTTCGCAACATGCTGCAGGTAGTCCAAGCGAAGCTGCTTGGACTTTTCATCCTCGCGCAGATAGTAGTCGCGGTCCGGCAGTCCCAGGCCTCCCTGCGAGGCGACGCCGATTACCTTCGTGCTGTCGTCCAGATCCTGGCCGGAGCCGAACCGGAACACCACTCCGACGCCCTGCTCCTGCAGTTTGGCGATCTCCGGCTGCAAGACGCTCGCGTCCTTCATTGCCGCAATTTCGCCAAGCGTTCCCGCAATGGGCTTGATCCCCGCGGCATCGATTGACGAGGTGTCCATGCAGCTCGCGTACAGGTCGCCAATCTTTTGTTCGTTGGTTCCCGCCCGGGCGTTGGATTTCTCGGCCGCCTCGAGGACCCTGCGCATCGCTTCCTGATTCTTCTCGGAAAGCTCCGTGAACGTGCCCCAGGAGGAGTACTCGGGCGGTATCGGATTGTTCTTCATCCACCCGCCCATCGCGAACTGGTAGAAATCGTCGCAGGGTTTGCAGCTTCGATCCAGATTGCTCAGATTAAATCCCCAGGAGCGGCTGCTGTCGGCAAACGCGTTCCCGTCGCGCTCCGAACTCCACATCAACACGAGACCCGCCAGACAAACAAACACCGCCGCGAACACGCGCCATTGCGCAGAGAGACGATTCATGTTTTCACCCCGTTCGAGAACATTTTCAGCTCAAGACATGCCGGAAAGGAGCCAACGGATAGATAGACCCCGCGCGGACGATTCCGGTTACACGAGCCGTTGGATTTTCAAGGGATTGACGTGCCGTAGAACGCGCTTGTCCCCCTGCGTAGGTCCCAGCCGTAGGAAAGAACGACGGTGACGCTCCCCAGGACGCGAATCTTCATTTGCGGGCCCGCGTCCCAGAGCCAGCCCTGCGAGCCAACGAGTCCACTGGGATCGGCGATGGCGCCGGAATCGAAGAAGGGGCCGAACTGCACGCGGAAGAGCGGATTGTCATAGAGGATCTTGCTGAATTCCGTGTTGAGGAGGAGGAATCTTCGGCCGAGCGGCGCTCCGCCCTTGCGGCCCCCGAGTGTTCCGCGGTGGCCGCGCAGCCACAGGTCGTTGTCACGTTCCACGCCCAGTTCAAAAAGCTGGTCGAGCGGCACGTCTCCCAGAGTTTCCGAACCGCGCAACTGCGCGAGAAATTCGTAATCCTCTCCCCGCGCCTTCGGAAGCCAGCGGGCTTTGAGTGCGCCGCTGAAGGTGCCGAAGAGGCCGAGCGTGTCGGCGAATCCCCTGCCAAAATGCACTTCGCCGCTGCCGTTCAGCGTGAAGCGCCGCTCGGGAATCCGCACCAACGAACGGTCCAAATCCAACCACGCTTCAAAAGAATCGCTGTTGGAAAAGAAGGGTTCCGCGGCGGCAGGCAATCCCGGCGCAAGATTCCGGAAGCTTCTCGACACCACTTGAAGGCCTGTAGTCCAACTCCAGCGGCCATTCTCAACGCCATGAAGCTTCACACCCCCCGCAAACCGGCGCAGATTCAAGTCGCTCAGCGCTGCTCCGCTGCCCAAAAAGGTCTGGGAGAGATTCCAATTTTCGTTTCGAGCATCGAAAAAGAAACTGACGCACCGCGCGGGATTCCGGAAGAGCGGCAGCGAAACCTCCGTGGCGAACCGGCGCTTTTCCGCGTCCCAGCGAACCAGGGAAGTGAAATTCACCGCCTCTCCCGAAATGTTGTGGAATGAGGGATAAACCGTCTGGTAGGGAAGGCCACTCGCTAGGGAAATCGCCATGCCCGGCCAGGAAGGTCCCCAGTTGGGAAGTTCGCTCAGCGCCACTTTTGCTTCGTATCCCTCTTCGCCGGCGGGAACGAGCTGCAAGCGCCATGAGCGAAAAATCTCCAGATTCCGCAGTCGAGCATCAGTTTCCAGAAATTCGCTGCGGGAGAGCACTGCGGGCGCGGAAAACGTCACCGCTCGCTCGGACAACTGCTTCGGAAGCTTCGGCTCCGGGTCAAACCGAACTACGGCCAGGCGTGGCTTGCCGAGTGAATTCCAGTATTTCAGCGCAGCTTCCGGATTTTCCTCAAGCAGGTAGAGCGTTCCCAAGAAGTCGCGGGCATAGGAATTTTGGGGATCGATGCGCAGCGCATCCCGCAAGTCTTCTTTTGCTTGCTTGAAATCGCCGAGGCGATATTCAGCACCGGCGCGCTCTGTGAGAAATCTCCTGTCGCGCGGCGCTTTCCGGTGGCCTGCTGTGAACGCATCCCGCGCCTCGGTCCAGCGCTGCAAGTGAGAGAGCGCCATTCCGGCGATGTAATCAAGCTCCGGGGATTGATCCGCGGCGCCCTGCGCTTCCCTTGCGGCTTGCTCCCAAAGCTTCGCTTCGTAAAGTTTGCGGGCCTTTTCAACCCTTTGAGAATCATCCGCAGTCGCGCTTCGCGGAGGAAGAGCAAGAGCCGCGGCGAACGAAAGCAGGAGAACGATCACCGGGATTGCTTGGGAACGGCAAGGAGAGTCCAATTGTCGGCCCCTCGCCATTCTTTTAGGAACTCGCCCCGGTCCAATCGCAGCAGCTTCGACCGCGCGGGATCGTTTAGAACCACGGCGGAATCCTCCGGCGCCACGCCCGCGACCACCACATAGTGCAGGTCCGAACCGCGGCCGGGCTTAAGGCTCACGATCAACGGCCGGCCTTTTTCCACCTGCTCGCGCAGGTCTTTCCATTCACCGCGAAACGCGAACACTTCAAACCCCGAACTGCGAAGATAGTTCTCAATCGCGGAGGCGTAAATCCCGTGAGCCTTGGGCGAGTAAAGTTCCTTCTGGATTCGCGCGGCTTCTGAACGCTCCGTGGAGACGCCCGCGCGTTTGCCCAGCCAGTACTGCATCACCATGGCCACAGAGGCGGAGCCGCACCCGTCTTTTTCCTGGTGGATGTAGGGGACGTCCAGCCACAAGCCTTCCGTCGCGGCTTGCGTCCCCCACACGGGCAGCAACAGCATGAAGAAGAACTGGCCCAGAAGACCCTTTCGGCTCTTCATGAGAATCTCCGAGCGAATTCGGCTTGCTTCAGCGCACGGCGACGACGATCAAAACAAGTGCCATGATCCCGAGAATGATGATGAGCAGGTCGCGGTCGGTCAGATTGCCCGCTGCAAAATCCCTCTGCGTTTCGCGCGAACGCTGCGCCAGCCGTGCAAGGTCCTCGTCACTGATTTGGCTTACGGCCTGATCCACCTTCCTGTAATCCACGCTGGCGGATTTCATGGCCTTTTGCGCGGCGGGTGTGGAGAAAAGCTCACGGACGGCCGCCTCGTTGGCCTGCCGTGTATCCGCGGCCTTCTGCACGTCTTGTCGAAGGGATTGAGACGAAACTACGTGTTCTTCCTGTTGAGCTTTGAGGGCTGGTGCGCCCAACAGGAACAAGCCAGCCAAAGCAAACGCGCACGCACACAATTTGGCGCAAAACCTCATTCTTCCTCCTTGTTGCTGGGCATTTTCAATCTTACGTTGCAACTGAGAGTGTGACAAGTATTCCATCCCGCCGAACAGCAGCGGAATTAGGCTCAGGGCTTTGCCGGATAGGTTTCGTACTTTGCGATGTCCACTCGCTGCCAGTCGCCTTGCCGGATTCCCGCGCGGATTTGCGCCGGAGTCTTTCCCTTCCGCGTCTGTTCGTAAGCGTAAAGGTCCTCGCGAATGCAGATGTCGCACATCGAAGCGTGCTTGCTGACGAAGCAGTCCAGCAGGCTGCCGTGGCCCTGGCTCCGGTCGCAGTGGCAATAGCACGGCTGTTGATACAAAACCTTCTTTACCCTTGCGGCGATGTGATAGGCGTTTTTGACAACAGGATCCGCGAAGTGCGCGGGGTCGAGCGTCTGCGGAAGCGGGCCGGGCGGGACCTCGGAATGGAACGCGGGAACGGGCTCTTCCCCCTGCGCCAACGAAGCTCCCAAGTGCGGTGCCGCAGCGCCGGAAGCCGAGACTCTTGGCCAAGCCACCAGGGCGAGAGCCGAAAAGAACAGGATTGCTCCTCCCAGAATTTCCCGGATTCCTCGCATGGGTTTGTTCCCCCTCGCAATCGATCGCCTGTCCCGCAGCTTGGAGCCTTCAATTTACGTCTTTAGTGCGGGGATTTCCAGCCCGCGAATGGCGAGAGTTTCGCGCCGGGCAGGAATGCTTACTTTCCCGTTGAAGCGGAGAACGAATCCTCGCCGCCGCGGCCCCTGCGGCGCACGTCGATGCCCAGCCGCTTGATCTTCTGGTTCAGCGTGGACAACGGAATCTGAAACCTTTCGGCGGCTTCCGTCTGATTCCAGCCGGTCCGGTCGAGCATGTCCACGAGGATTCGCCGCTCGATTTCGTCCATGATCTGGAAGAGCGAAGGTTGGGGATTGTCCGCCGAGGCCCTCGAGCCCGGCTCGCCCGGAAGCGGCGGCATAAACTCCGAAAGCTGCAAACGCACGCCGCGCACGATCTCCTTGCTGCGGATGTTTTCCGGCAGCAAATCCGCGTCCACGCGCTCGGTGATGGAGAGCACCACGGCGCGCTCGACCACGTTCTCCAGCTCGCGGACGTTGCCCGGCCAGTCGTAGTCCATCAGCAGCTTCATCGCGGCGGAAGTGAACTGGCGCAGCGGCTTCGCGTTCTCCTGGCAGTAGCGCTCGAGAAAATGCGCCAGCAGCAACGGCACGTCTTCTCGCCGTTCGCGTAGGGGCGGCAAATGCAGATGAATCACGTTCAGGCGATGGTACAAATCCTCGCGGAAGCGGCCTTCCCGCACCAGCGTCAGCAGATCGACGTTGGACGCCGCGACAATCCGCACATCGACCTTGATTTGCTCCGTCCCGCCCAGGCGCATGAATTCGCGCTCCTGAATGACGCGGAGCAGCTTGGCCTGCGTTTCCGGGCTGATGGTCGCGATTTCGTCAAAGAAAATCGTGCCCTGGTCGGCGACTTCGAAAAGTCCCTTCTTCGAGGCCACGGCGCTGGTGAACGCACCCTTCACGTGGCCGAAGAGCTGCGATTCCAGCAAGTCCACGGGGATGGAGCCCGTATTGACGGGCACGAACGCCTTGTCCGCACGCGGCGAAGCGGAATGGATGGCCTTGGCGATCAGCTCTTTGCCGGTGCCGCTTTCTCCGCTGATCAGCACCGTGGAACGCGAAGGAGCGACCTGCGCGACCAGATCCAGCAGGGCCAGCATCTTTTCGCTCTTTCCGACGATGTTCGGAAAATTGAAGCGCTGCTTCAGCGCGCGCTTGAGCTGCACGTTTTCCTCGCGCAGCTTTCTGGATTCCACCGCTTGAGCGACCTGCGCCAGCAGCTCGTCGTTTGACCACGGCTTGGTGATGTAGTCCATCGCGCCGCTTTTGAAGGCTGCGCGGGCCATTTCGATCGAGCCGTAGGCAGTAATCAGTACCACCGGCAGTTGCGGGTCGCGCCGGTGGATTTCCCGCAACAAGTCGATGCCGTTGCGGTCGGGCAGACTGACGTCCAGCAGCAGCAGATCGTACGGTTTCTCCTCCAGTTTTCCGAGGCCTGATTCTCCAGTATCGGCGCTCGAGACGCCGTACCCTTCGCTGGCAAGCAGTACCTCAAGGCCTTCTCGGATTTCGGATTCGTCGTCAACAACCAGGATGGACCCTTTAGACATGAACCGGTTTCCTCACAGCGGGGAACTCCACGTGGAAAGAAGTTCCCTTGCCCGGCGCGGATCGCACGTCGATCTTGCCGGCATGTTCTTTGATGATGCCGTAGCTTACCGAAAGGCCCAATCCCGTGCCACGGCCGCTTCCCTTGGTAGTAAAGAATGGATCAAAAATCTTGTGGATGTGCTCGCGTGGAATTCCCGCACCCGTATCCACGACCTCAATCTCCACGCTGCCGTTGTGCGCGGCGGTGCGCACTTCCAGCATTCCGCCGCCCGGCATGGCGTCCCGCGCGTTCAGGAAAAGATTCAGGAAAACCTGCTGCAGCTTGTTCGCGGACCCCCGCACGGCCGGAATTCTTTCGGCGAGGTTCTTCACCACCTGAATCTGCGCGGTTTTCAGCGGATGTGCTACCAGAGCCAGCGTGTCCTCCACCACCCGGTTCACATCCACGTCGGTCAATTCGGCGGCGCCGGTGCGGGAAAAGTTCAGGAGGTTGTTCACGATCTCGCTCGCGCGGAACGTTTGCTTCACGATTTTCTCGATGATGCCCTGCCGCGGATCGCCGTCCGGCATCTGCTTCGCCAGCATCTGGATGTAATTGGAAATCACCGCCAGCGGGGTGTTGACCTCGTGCGCCACTCCGGCGGCCAGCAGACCCAGCGAGGTCAGCTTTTCCGTCTGCGTCATCTGCTCTTCCATGCGCTCGCGCTGCGTCACGTCGTCGAAGAGCAGTAGCCGGCCGATGCGCTCCCCGGACTTGCTCACCAGCGGCGTGATGGAAACGTTCAGCGTCAGAGTCTTGCCCTGGTGCTGCAGCCGCTGCTTGTAGATGCCCGTGATCTGCTCTTCATCCCCGCGGCGCGTGATTTCGGCCGAAAGCTCCGCCGGCAGCAGGGAGCTCAACTGCCGGCCCACCGCCTCTTGCCGAGAAACTCCAAAGAGCTGTTCCATCCGCGTGTTCCAGCTTTCCACGATGCCGCCCAGGTCCACCGCGAGCACGCCCACGTTCAGCGATTCCACGATGTTTTCGCTGAAGTCCTTTAAGCGCGCAATCTCGAGGGCTTTTTGCTCGAGCGAGGAGTAAAGCTGCGCGTTGTCCAGCGCCACGGCCACATAGCCCGCTATGGTCTGGACCAGCTCGACGTCGTCGCTCGAAAGAAAATCGCCGTCCACTGTCTTTCCCAGTCCCAGGATCGCGACGGTACGTTCCCGAATGCGGCAGGGGACGAAATAGTTCAAGTCCAGAAGTTCCAGCGTGCGCCGTACGGAGTCCGTGGTGTCCCTTGCGGCGCGAGGCGCTTCGAAGAAAAGCGCGCCGCGCGCAAATTCGGGCCGGGCCGGATCCAGAAAACTCAAATCCAATGCTTCGCTCAAGCGGACGCCCATCGACCGCGCCAGCCGCATCTGCCCCGGCTGCTGGGGGTCTTCCACGAAGATCGCCAGGCGGTCCACCAGGAGCGTCTGGGACACGCGGTCCATCACCGAGCCGAGCATCGGGTCAATCCGCACTTCATTGGTCAACGTCTTGCCGAACTCGATGAGCGTGCGGCGGTAATCCAGGCGGTCCCGGTAGAAGAAGCGATCCAGGCGGCCCTGAATCCATTCGCGGAACGGCTGGAAGAGAAACGCCGCGATCACGATGGCGATCATTCCGCCGACGGGACCGTTGGTGGGCGTGTGGAAGATTTCCGCGAAGAGCGCCACGAGCAGGAAATAAACCGCCGCGACGCCGGCCGTGGCCGCCGTATAGGCCAGTCCGCGTTTGAAAATAATGTCCACGTCCATCAGCCGGTAGCGAATGATGGCGTACCCAAAACACAGCGGAATCAGCACCAGGCTCAATGCCGAAAATCTCATCCAGGGACGCTGCGTGGCGTCCAGCACGAACGGCAGGATGTACAGGAAGGCGAAGGGCAAGCTGCCCGCCAGGGTTCCGCCCGTAAGCCACTTCAGCTGCTGCCGCAGAATTCCGGAAGGGGCGGTGCGGTAGCTGCGGAAAAACACGATGCCCGCTAGCAAGAAGCACGCGCCCAGATAGCTCAATTCAATTTTGTCGAGCTGAACGCGGGCTCCGATCCACGGAACGAACCCGAGAGTGTTGCTCGCCACCGCGAAGTGAACAAAAAGCAGCGCCGCCGGCGGCAAGTACACGAACGCCAGCTTCAGCAGAGATCGCGGCGTGCCTTCGCTCCTGCCCGGAAAGACCAGCGCGAAGTGCAACAAGAGCGCGGGCGCCAGCAGGCGCGCCACCACACTGGCCCAGTACACCTCGTAGTCGAAGGGATCGAGCTTTCCGCTGTAATGAAACGAGAAGAGAATGAAGGATACGAGGCAGAATACGTAGAAATGCACCGCGCGGGGCGCATTCCACCGGCGCACGAAAATGAACAAGCCGATAAACAGATACAGCAAACCGACGGCTCGCAGGTAATTCTCAATGGTGACCGGCTTTTCCGCGGGCACGGTCACCAGCGAAGTCTCGAACTCTTCCCCGCTTCGCGCCAGCCGGTAGCGGACCTGCGTCCAGGAACCCGTGCGCCAGATTTTCTTCGTAACCTGGAGCGCGTTCGTCACCGCCGTGCCGTTGAATTGCAGGATCACGTCGCCCGGATGGATTCCCGCCTTAAAGGCGGGCGAATTCGGCGCAACCGTCCAGGCTTCGACTCCGTGATTGGTGTCGCGCCAGGCGACTCCGTCATCGGGGGTTTCGTAGCGGGTCCTTTGGTCAAAATTCAGGAGGGCGAAAACCACCGCTGCCAGCGTGGCTAACGCCAGAACGACTGCCCCGAGGCTGACCCGCAGGTTTTGCTTCATGACATGCCCGCGCTGGAGACACTACTAACTTCTGTTAGCTTGGAGCAACTCCGCTTCCATAGTTTGGTAGTCTCTTCTGTGAATAAATCCTTTTCTATCAACTGCTTTCCGAAGGAGGGCAGGGCAAATGGAAACAAAATACAGATTCTGGAAGGGCTGATACAGCTTTCCGAAGACCGGGAATTCCTTAGAATTGCACGCTGACTCCGCCTCGGAAACTCCGAAAAGCAGGCACCAACACCATCTGCCCATCCTTGGTGCTCACGGATACATACCCCTGCGCCAGCAGGTTCTCGCAATCCGCCATTGCTTCCCAGCGTCCCGGGGCAAACTTCGGGAGTTGTTGTCTGACGGCCACGTGCAAATACGGATCCATTCCGTACAGGGATTCGCCGTAGCTGTCCACCCGCGAAACAGCAGTACCGTCGATCCACTTGTATCCTGCCAGAACCCGGGTCCCCAGACGCGGCAGCTTTGCGCTCAGATTTGCGCCAACGCTTTGACGCGTCACCATGCGCAGGGAATTGCGCAAAGGCCCGCCGAACTTTTCATTCGGAGCGAGAGCTCCCCCCGCAGCGTAGATTGCTGTCAGTTCCAGGTCGTTCGCAAGCTTTTCCCTCACAGCCACGCGCCCGCCCCAGTTGCTCCCTCCACCGCCGTCATAGGCAAAACCGTTGGAGAACGCGTCGGGGAAAAAATCAGTCGTAGGCAGGTTGTTGCCGCGGCCAAACACCGCCGCGTGATGATTGTCGTCGTGAAACGCGGCCAGTTGGAGTTTCCCGTGCTCGCCGAGTTTCCGCTTTGCGGAAACTTCTTCATGCCAGCCCCCCTGGAGCACCGGGCGGCCCTCGCGCCACATCAGCGCCGGAAACGAATCCAGCGCGTCAATCGCAGCGGAAAGTGCACCTTGATCATCGCCCGGAAGTTCGTCAAAAGCATTCGGTTCCGCGGGCTGCGAGGCGAAAATCATCGTGGCGCGCCACTGATCGTTCAGCTTCGTTTCCATCTCGAGCCGTGGCCGTACGGCGGAAGCCGAACTGCCCAGCCCCACGAGGACGAATTCTCCGCCATAGCGAAAGACGGCCCGGTCACCCAGCGTTACGGCGCCGCCTTGATCAATTCGCACGCCGCGGAAAATCAGTCCCTCCGGCCCGAGCTTTGCCTCGCGCAGCACCAGCGCGGTATGCGGCCCGGCGCCGAGCGTCCCCGCAGGCATCCACACGGCTGCGACGCCGCCCGAGGCGGCATCTTCGTAACTTACCTGGCCCGCAAGGAGCAGGCGGCCGGCATTCCCCAGACCCTGATCGTAAGCAAACGCAGTTCCCGGCGCCGACGCCATGTTCGAGACGGAACCCGGTCTGCGCGCGCCATCCGTAAACTGCACAAGCATCCGTGGCCGCGCGCGGCCCGCGGCGTCATTCGACACGATCGTGTTCGGGTCGTTTGGGTCCCACTGCAGGACGGGGCGCATCCCCGAGGCCGAACGAAGCACCCATTTCCAGTCGTCTTTTTCGCTCGTGCCGGACGCCGGCGGACGCCGCAATTGACCGAGGGAGGCGAACATCGACTCCATCTGGATGCGCAGCATCGTCGTCAAATTGGCGTTGATGCGGACGTGTTGCTGGAGTGTCGGGAGGAATCCGGCGAGAGTGACGCGTACGGTGTAGAGCCCCGTCGCAATCCGGTCGCCGCGGAAAATTCCCTGCATATCGGTCAGAAACTCGTGCGAAGCGCCCCCGCCCATTTCCGGGATGACTTCGACGCTTGCCCCCATTTGCGGCGTGCCGGCGGTGTCGCGAACCACGCCGGTGAGCTTCCCCGAGACAAACCTCACTTGCGCGACTGCCGTGTTCGCCGCGATCGAAGCGCACGAGGCAGTCAGGACCAGGGCCCCTAGGATCCGGAGCGGTCCTTTTTTCACGACGTTTTACCTCCCCGGTGCGGAATTCGACGCCGTCTTGGTGCCCGGCGCTTCCTTCACCGTGAACTCAGCCGTCCGCGTGATGCTTTGGTTCGAAAGCGCGTCCTTCGCGCTCACTTCCAGGGTGTACTTTCCCGGCGCAAACGTCGCCAGCGGAAGCAGCCGCTCGATGGTCACCTGATCCCCCGTCTGCTTCATTTCCGCCGACGTTTCCGTATGCTTGAAAACTTCCTGGTTGCCCTTCTTCACGACGTACTCGAAGGTCGCGTCGGACTTGTGCGTCTTCTCGTCGGGCTTCAAATTGTAAACCTGCATGTAAATTCCGAGCTTGTCCGCGGTCGTGAAATCACCCTCCAGCCGCGGCCGAACTTTGGACGATCCGATGACGAACTGCCCCGCGCCAATCTGCTTCGCGGGAACGCGCTCGATATCGTCCGCCAGAATCAGCGAGCTGGCTTCGAGTTTCTCATCCTCATATCTCGGCACGGCCAGCCGCGTGTTCACCACGCCCACGTTGCCGCTCTGCACGTCCTTTATAACCAAATCCAGCCGGTAGAGCCCGGGCCGCAGGGGAACCGCTTTCTGGTAGATGGACTGCAATTTCACCGACTGCTGGAAGAGCGAATCGGGGAAGTCCTTGCTCACCGCGTCCTCGAACGTTTGCACAACCCGCCCCGTAAGAGTGCTCACACGCCCGAAGATATTCAGCGTGGCGGAGTGCACCCCGTCTTTGTTCTGGAAGGAAAGCTGGTTGTTCGGTATCTGAATCGTGACCGGCACCAGCACCGTGTCGTTGGTCACCTTCAGAAAATCCGTGCGCCACATGAAATGGACCTGATCCCGCACAATGCGCGAAGTCACCAGCGCTTCCAGGTCCTTGAACTTGACCGGCGGCGCCTGCTGAACCTTTACGTAAAGTTCCAGACGGTTGAATTCGTTCATGCTCGCGGGCTGGCCTCCCAGCGTGGTGGGCAGGTTCGTTCCGTCCGAGCGCGTGAAACGATCCGCCTTGGAGGCGAGCCCCATCTGTTCCATCAAGCTCAAGCCCGCTCCCGGCACGTGCAGCAGCGCGTCTTTTTCCGAGGGGTCCATCGTCAGGTGATACTCGCCGGAGCCGGAAGGATCCACGAATTCCAGTTCCACGTTGTTGCCGATGCCTTCGAGATAGCGATAGCGCCACCTCTCCCACGGGTACGTCGTCGTGGATCCCCCGCCTTCTTCCATCGGCCGGTCGTACGTCCCGCCCGTCGGGTGCGACTCAATTTCATCCGGCGGACCCCAGATGATGTAAATGCGGCCACGGTCCGTCTTCCATCCGGGAATGCCGGAGGCGAAATGCTCATTGGCGTAGGCAATGCGGCGGTAGTGTTCTTCTTTGAAGTCGTTATCGGGAAGGTCCGGGTTGCTGCTGCGGCGCAGCCAGAACTGCTCGATGAACTGCTCGCGCTCTTCGTTCGTGGCCAACTGGAGAAAGGCTGAACGTTCCTCGGGAGAGATGATGTACACCACGTCCTCGTTGAGCCATTGCTTGTACTGATCGTCCAGCTCCTTCAGCGCAGCCTTCATTTTTCTCTTTTGCGCTTTGGTCAGCTTCTTCGGAGCGCCAGAATCGTCCTGCTCCTGCTGGGCAAGCAACGGCGGAGTCAGAATCGCAACGGAAAGGAGGAAGCCGGCTAGGACGCGAGCTACCCTGGACATAGAGACACCTCAACCTCTAGGACGTTTGGATTCTACCCTTGGGTGAGACTGCCGTCAAATGCGGAATCCCCTGCATTTTGTGACACTTGTCCCCCGGTTGGGGTTAGAACCGGCAGGTCAACTTAGGGTTGCCTGACCGTTTTTGACCTGAACGCGAGTACAGGTTTTCCCAAATTTGGAATTTACCGATTGAGGAGGACAGAAAAAACGAGCGGAGAGTAACCCGGAAGGCGGAAATTACTGCACGCGCTGTTGGACGCTTTCCGATCCCACGAGCGTATCGAAGATGGCCAGCACGTGCCGCCGGTACTCCACGATTCGCGTGAAAATATCCTTCAATTGCGGCTCGCGCTCCGCTTCCCGGTGCCACTTGGCGAGCACCGCTGGCGGCACTTCGATGTCCCGGCGCAGTTGCTCGGCGGAGTGGCCGCGCAGGAAGAGTCCATAGAAAAACGCCGCTTCCCGCTGCGGAAAGTCAAAATCGCTCGCGGCATCTGTGGAAACGAATTGTACCGAGGCGGCCATGGAGAAAGCGCAGTTTACCGAAAAGCTTCCACGCGTCAAGTAGTACCATCGATTTTCCGACGCGTTCCTGCTAACCCTTTTCCTTAGACTCGGGAGGCGATGCTGGCAACGGGCGCGTCGCCGCGCTTGCGGGGCGGTTCCCGACCGCCGTAGGATGCTGTAAGGCATGGCAAGGTTACATAATTCTGCTGCTGGCTCTCCCCTCCGACGCCTCTTCCGTCTCGGCGTCCTTCGAGGATTTCGCTCCCTTGAAGTGGATCCCGAGGAGTTTCGCCGCTATCTGGCCCGAAAACACAAGATGCATCTGCACGACTTTGGAAGCGTCCATAGCGTTCCGCTCAGCCAATTGGACGCCGTGGCTGCGGCGTTGATCCGCGGCGCGGAGCGCTGGGCTTTGGTGGAAGGCGCGGGCTTCGGCGTGGGCGGCGCACTTTCCATGATTCCCGACGCCGGTGTTCTCACCGCCATCACCTTGCGCCTGATCCAGCGTCTTTGCTTGCTCTACGGCTTCGAAACTTCCGATGGAGAACACCGCCGCGAGCTCTGGCTGGCAGCCGCCGCTGCTGCCGGAATCGACTTCGGGAAAGATCTGGCCGAAAAACAGATGCTGGAGCGGCTCGCCCCAAGGATTGCGGAGCGGCTCGCCGCCAAGTTAGGCCAGGAAGTCGCCGAAAAATGGGTCGGTAAGATGATTCCCGTGGCGAGCGCGGCAGTCGGCGGAGCCTTGAACTTTGGTTTCGTACGCGGTTGGGGGCGCCGCGCGCAACGCCATCTGCGGGAAAAGCATCTTGCGGCTCGCCTCGCGAGGCAGCAACGCGTCAATACTTGGGTAACAACCGTTACCCAGTAGGGCGAGGCAAATTCGCGGCTCAGCCGTCCAATGGAATGCCCATGAAGCCTGGCATCACCACCGCGCTCCGTCTTCTGTTTTCTGTTCTCGCGATCTTCCCGCTCGCGTGCTTCGCTTTCGCTCAGCCGCAGCAGGAAGAAACGCGAGGCGCCCCCGCCGAACCCGTGGACGCGCCCGAAGTGCGCGCCCAGATGAAGCTCGCGCAGGAGCTCCTTCCCAAGTTCCCCGATCGCGGCGCCATCCTATATTTCCTTGCTGCCGCCCATCAGCATTTGGATGAGACTCTGCCCGCCCTCGAATCTTTGAAGAAATGCGTGGAGTTGCAGGAAGGCTTTGATCCTTCAGGCAGTCCTGAGTTCATGGGGCTGCGAGGGACGCACGATTTCGACTCGCTCGTGGAGAAGGTCCATTCGGATTTTCCGGAAGTCGCAAAGGCCCGCGTGGTCTTGCTTACGGAAGAAAGAGACCTGGTTCCCGAAGGGCTTGCGTGGGACGAACACCGGCAGGTCTTCTACCTGGGCAGTCTGAATCTTCGCAAAATCGTCCAAATCACGCCGGAGAGCCGCTCTTCCGATTTTGTGCCGGCAGGGCGCGATCACTTGCTCCCGGTTCTGGGCATCCGCCCCGATCCCCAGGACGGATCGGTTTGGGCCGCTTCCTTCGAAGAATCCGGCAAGACCGAACTTCTTCATTTCGATCCCTCGGGCAGGCTTCTTGGCCGGTTTGCCCCGCAGGATGACCAGCGCCACGGGTTCAACGATCTCGTGGTGCGGCCGGGCGGAGACGTGTTTGTCACGGACAGCCTGGGCAACCTCGTGTATCGTTTCGATCCCACCGCAAAGTCATTTTCCGCGCTTTCTCTGCATCGCCGCTTGATTTATCCCAATGGGATCGCCATCACCCCGGACGGGGGCACACTGTTTGTCGCGGATGCTTTGGGCGTCCTGCGCGTGGATTTGTCGACCTCCGCGAGCAAGGACATTGATCCTGGCCGCCATACGACACTTGCTGGCATTGATGGCTTGTACTGGCACGCCGGAAGTCTGATTGCCATCCAAAACGGCATCGGTTCGCCGCGCGTCGCTGCCTTCAAGCTTTCAAGCGATTCGCTGCGCGTCACGCGCACGACGGTTCTCGAGTCGCGCACCCCGCTCACCGAACTCCCCACCACGGGAGCCATCCGCGGCTCCGATTTTTATTTCATTACCAACAGCCAGATCGACAACATGATGAACGACAAGGTCATGGACGTAACCCGGCTCGCGCCGGTACGCATCGCCGTCGTTCCCCTTCCCTAAAGTCCGCCGCGGACTCCGCTTCCCCGGATTTTTGCTCTTGCGCGCCCGCCGCGCCTTTAGGCAGAGTTGTCTCCCATGCTCCTGCGCCTTTCGAGCGCGTACTCGCGCCTTGCCATCGCCTTGGCTTCCTTCCTGGTGGCGCTGACACTGTCTTATTTCAGCATCCGGCAGGCGCTTGCTTCCTATGCCGCTGAGCGGGATACGCTGGCGGGATACGAGCGCGCCGTGCGGCTCGAGCCGGCCAACCCGCAGAACTGGTACTTGCTGGGCCATTTTTGGGAGTCCAATCTAGAAAACCCCGATCCGCAGCGCGCGAACTCCCTCCTTCAAAAATCGCTGTCCTTGGATCCGCATTCCGCGGACGCCTGGCTCGATCTCGGCTCAGCCTACGAAGAACTCGGCGAAACCGCTGAGGCCCGCAGCGCTTATCTTTCCGCCAAGAAGGCCTATCCTGCCTCGGCGACCGTGGCCTGGCGTTACGGGAACTTCCTCCTGCGGCGGAATGAGCTGCCGGCTGCCTTTGCCGAGATGCATCACGCGATTGAGCAGGACCCCAAGCGAGGAGCGGAGGCTTTCTCGCGTTGCTGGCGCGTCGATCCGGATGTTGAAGCGATTCTCGACAAGGTCATCCCGCCATCGAAGCAAACCTATTTGGCAATCCTCCGGGACCTCGCCGGCGCTCGCGAACTGGATCCCGCCCTAGCGGTTTGGAAGCGCCTGGTCGCGCTTCACCCTTCGATGTCGCCGCAGGAAATCGGCGCGTTCGCCAACGCCTTGTTGCAGGGCGGCCGTTATTCGGATGTCCAGACCGTCTGGCAGCAGGCGGTTTCGATGATGACCAATCCTCCTCCGCCGGATCCTCCCGGCTCCGTCATCTGGGACGGCAGCTTCGAATCGGGGCTTGCCGGTGACGGCCTGGAATGGCAATTCCCACGCGAACGCCACGGCGTCCGCGCCGATTTCGATCCCTCACAGCACCACTCGGGAGCGCAGTCGCTCCGTCTGTTGTTTACCGGCAAAGAAAACGCCAACTACGCGGACGCCTGTCATCAGGCGATCGTCCAGCCGGGCGCCTCCTATCGCCTTTCCGCTTGGGTCCGGACTCAGGCGCTTACCAGCAATGAAGGCATTCGCCTGCGTTTGCTCTATTTCGACAAGACCGGCTTCAAGACCGTCGAAACTGCCGATGTGCGCGGCAGCGAGCCCTGGACCAATCTGACTCTCACTTGGACCGCTCCTCCGGAGTCCAGGTCGGCGCAGGTCTGCATCGCGCGGCGGCCGGGCGACGCCGCCGAGGACAACATTCAAGGCTCCGCCTGGATTGATGATGTTTCCCTTGTTCCGGTAGCTGCGGAGACTTCCAAGCCATGAGGTTCTTGCGGACTGCCGTTTGCGTCCTGCTTGTGTTCGGCGTCCTTGCCCACGGCGGAGTCGAGGACTGGGCTCGCGCGGTGCTGGAGACGGGGGCCGGCCTTCTCCTCTTGATTTGGGCCGCGCGCGCTTATTTTCACCGTGAAGAATCCGTGGTTCTTCCCGCTGTTCTTCCGCCGTTTTTGGCTCTCGCTGCGCTGGTTGGGGTCCAGTGGATCTTCCGGCTTTCTGCTTCACCGTTTTCCACGCGCATCGAACTCCAGCTTCTCTTCGCCGACGTCATTCTCATCTTCCTGGCCGCGCAAGCCTTCCGGACCATCGAGGACTGGCGCGGCTTTGCCTGGTTCGTCATCATCTTTGCTTTTCTGGTATCCGGGTTCGGCATACTTCAACACCTCACCTTTAACGGGAAACTCTATTGGTTCCGCGAAATGCGTTACGGAGGAATCCCTTTTGGGCCGTACGTCAGCCGCAATCACTTTGCGGGTTTTGCCGAACTGGTCATCCCGATGTCATTGGTGCCGCTCGTTCTGGGCAAGGTTCGCCGGGAGCGACTGGTGATTGTGGGAATTCTGGCCGTTATTCCGCTGGCGGCGCTCTTTTTGTCCGCTTCGCGCGGAGGCATCGTGAGCGTGCTCGCGGAGTTGGTTCTGCTGGCGATCCTTTTGGTGATCCGCCGCTCCGCGGGGAAGCACGCGCTGGTAGGGGCGGCGGTTCTCGGAATTGCGTTTCTGCTCGTTTCCTGGCTGGGCGTCCGGGAAATCCTCGCGCGGTTTGCCGCCTTGCAGACGCTCGAAGTTTCGGAAAGCAAGCGCGCGTCCATGCGTTTGGGCACCTGGCGGATTTTCGAGGATCATCCCGTCGTCGGCACCGGCCTCGGCACGCTGGAGATCGTCTATCCGCCCTACGAAACTCAGTACGACGGCAAGGTGGTCAATCACACTCACAATGACTATCTGGAAGCCCTGGCGGAAACGGGGATCCTGGGCGGACTGTTCTGCCTCTGGTTCTTAGGCGTTTTGTTCTTCACTTCCCTGGTGCGCATCCAAAGTCCCAGCAGCGCGTTTGCCGGCGTGCTTCATCTTGCCGGACTGACGGGCTGCTCCGGTTTTCTCGTTCACAGCTTGGTGGATTTCAACCTGCATATCCCCGCGAACGCCCTGCTCTTCTTCTTCCTGGCTCTGCTCGCCACCGTGGAAATACAGCCCTCCCCGGCTCGGCCCGTCGCGGGCATGGCTGCCCCTTGACGGGTATGAAATCCCTCATTGACATCTCCCCCCTGCTTGTATAATCAAGCCGGGGGTCATCGATTCGAATGCAGCCAGCCAGACTGGGTGCGACGACGTGGTGTTTTGTCTCGGGCACCCTGCTTGGGTTACTGGTTCTGGCGTCTCCCGGTCACGCTCAGACCGCCCTCGAAACACCACAGCAAACGAACGACAGGATTCGTGCGCTTTCCGCCTCGGCGAATGCTGCCCCGCACGACTACGCCATCGGCGCGGGCGATCTGCTTTCCGTCGAGGTTTTTGAAGTGCCCGAGCTTTCTCGCGACGTGCGCGTGAGCCAGACCGGCAGCATCGGTCTGCCTCTGGTGCCCGTCCGTTTGCAAATGGTGGGTCTCACCGAAACGCAAGCGGCTCAGAAAATTGCCGAAGTCCTGGAATCCAACGGCCTGGTTTCTCATCCGCAAGTCGGCGTCACCGTGAAAGAAAAAAGGAGCAAGCCGATCACTGTGGTCGGCGCCGTCGCGCATCCGATGGTGTACGAAGCCGACCGCCCCACGACGCTTCTGGAAGTTCTGGCGCAAGCGGGCGGCATTGCTAACGATGCCGGGGACACGGTCATCGTGACTCGCCCCGATCCCTCGGCTCTTTCCAACACCATGGAGCCTCCTCCGATAAGCCCCGCCGATGCCTTGCCTCCCTCAAACTCGGCGGAACCTTCTTCGCAATCGAAGCCTTTGAGTTCTGTTTCCGCCGCAGGCGCCGCCGATGCACAGTCAGCTGCCTCGACAACACAAAACGCTCCGCCGCCGATTCCGTCCTCCGCTGCCGAACCTCCTCCTATTGGAAGCACGATCACCGTCAACCTGGCGGATCTCTTGGAAGCGGGCGATGCGAAAAACAACATTCTTCTGCAAGGCGGCGACATCGTAACGGTTCCGCACGCCGGCATCGTTTATGTCTTGGGCGCGGTGCAGAGGCCAGGCGGCTTCGTGGCAACCAACGACCGCGCGCAACTCACTACCCTGAAAATTCTTGCTCTGGCGGGCGGGCTCAGCCCCACCGCCAAGAAGGATCACGCCGTGATTATTCGCAAGGACGCTCAGGGACAGCAGCAGGAAGTTCCCGTAAATCTTGCGAAAGTCCTCAATCGAGAGGAAGAGGACGTCAAGCTGCAGCCCAGCGACATTCTCCTGGTTCCGGGGAGCAAAACCAAAGCCGCGCTGATCCGGGCCGCTGAAATCGGCCTGGGAGTGGGGACTGCGGTCGCGATCTACCGCTTGGGGACGCATTGATTCGCCGTGTCTGACGAAAGCAAACTTGTTCCTCGGGAACCGGGCACAAACGGTGCCGTGGAAGTCGTGCCGGCTTCAACGCGCATGCCCGCCTGGGACCTTTCGCCCCGCGAACCGCATCTCTACGACTACCTGCTCATCCTCCGCAAACATCAATGGCTCATCCTCTCCTTCCTCGTGACCGTCGTTACCATCGTTTCGATCGCCACGTTCCGCATGAGGCCCGTTTATGTGGCCACGGCGCGAATCGAAATCGACCGCGAAAACGCCAACATTCTTCCGTTCCAGGGACAGGATTCCTACGACTACATGGTGGACCTCGACAATTACATCGAGACGCAATCGAAGATCCTGACCAGCGAAACTCTCGCCCTGCAGACTATTCGCAGCGTTGGATTGGCTGGGAATCCCGAGTTTAGCTCTGCGGCGCCTTCCGACGCCGTCACCTCCGGCAATCTCGCGAACCAGAAAAGGCCGCCGGAACTGGGCGCGTTCCTCGGCAGCCTCAGCGTCAAGCGGGTTCCCAACAGCCGTCTCCTGGACGTCAGCTTTGAATCCACGGAACCTCAACTCGCCGCGCGCGTCGTCAACGCGCACATCGAAAACTACATCCAGTTGAATTTCCGCAGCAAATACGAAGCCACCACGCGCGCTTCCACCTGGCTTGCCGATCAGCTCAGCGAATTGAAAGTAAAGGTGGAAAAGTCGGAAGACGAGCGGCTCGCCTATGAACGCGAGAATCAAATTTGGGAACTGGACGACAAACAAAGCATCACCACGCAGCGCCTGTCGGATCTCAACAAGGAGCTCACCGACGCGCAAACCGATCGCATGAAGAAGGAAGCTCTCTATGATTTCGCGAGATCGGGCAACATGGACGGCGTCCCGCAGATGCACGACGACGTCGTGCTCCAGGATCTTCTCCGCAAGCGCGCTGAAATTCAGACTCAGTACACCGACGCCTTGAACCAATACGGCCCGAATTTTCCCAAGGTCCAACGCCTCCAGGCCCAGGTCAACGAAGTGGACAAGCTCATCGACGGGGAAAAAAAGAACGTTATCGATCAGCTCGGCAACGACTACAAGGCGGCCAGCCAGCGCGAGAGCCTGCTGATGCGCGCTCTCGACGAGCAAAAAGGCGAAGCCAATCAGATGTCCGAGCGCCTCGTCAAATACAACATCCTGAAGCGGGAAGCAGAAGCCAACAAAACTCTCTACGATGGTTTGCTGACCAAGCTCAAGGAAGCGGACATCTCCGTGGGGCTGAAAGCCTCCAACATTCGCGTGGTCGATCCGGCCATGATTCCTTCCACGCCCGCGCGTCCAGCAAGAACTCGCAACGTCGCGCTCTCCGTTCTCGTCGGCCTGGTGGGCGGCATAGGCCTCGCCCTTCTGCGCGAGTATCTGGACAACACCGTCAAGACCCCCGACGATATCGAGACTCTGGCGCGCTTGCCTTCTCTGGCCGTCGTTCCGTCCTTCGCGGAATCCAACGGACACGGCAAACGGAGCCGCTTGCTTTCCGTGGCTTCTTCCAATGGCCACGAAAAACGCATCGAGCTCGTCGCTCAGCACCTGCCGAAATCTCAGGTGTCGGAGGCTTTTCGCGCGCTGCGCACGGCCTTGCTGCTTTCCCAGGCAGACCATCCGCCGCAGGTCATCCTGGTCACCAGCTCGCTTCCACGGGAAGGCAAAACCACCGCGGCTGCGAATCTTGCCGTCACTTTGGCGCAGCGCGGCGACCGGACACTCTTGCTGGACGCCGACCTTCGCAAACCGGGTGTCGGCCGCGTGCTCAATTTGACCGAAGGCAAGTACGCGGGGCTCAGCTCGTATCTTGCGGGTGTTTCCAGCTTGGACCTCGTCACCATTCCCCATCCCGCCATTCCCAATCTTGCAGCAATTCCCACCGGACCTCTTCCTCCCAATCCGGCGGACTTGCTTTCTTCCCACAAGCTGGCGGACGCCATTGCCGAGCTCCGCACCAAATACAAATTCATTGTCATCGATTCGCCCCCCATCATGGCTGCCACCGATGCCGTGATTCTTTCCGTGCAGGCTGACGGCGTTTTGCTGGTCGTTCGCAGCGGCGAAACCCCCAAGGAAGCCTTCACCCGCGCCCGCGACCTGCTCACCAGCGTGAAGTGCCGTTTGCTGGGCGTTGTTCTGAATGCTGTGGATTCCAGCGCTCCCGACTATTACTATTCTTATCGCTACTATCCGTATTCGGAAGGTTATGGTCCGCAGGAAGCGGATTCGGTCTATGATTCTGATTCAGACTTGCACGCGGCGCGGAGAAGACGTTCGCAGGACGACGATGACAGCCAGGCGCTCTAAGGAGGCACTTTGCGCTATCTGATCACGGGAGGAGCCGGCTTTATCGGTTCCCATCTCGCCGAACGGCTGCTCGACCGCGGCGACCATGTCGTTCTGCTCGACAATCTTTCCACGGGAAGCGTGGACAACATCCGCCATCTGAAGGATTCCCCGCGCATGGAGTATCACCTCGACTCCATCGAAAACAAGCGGCTCGTCTCTGAGCTTGTGGATGATGCGGACATCGTCGTGCACTTGGCCGCGGCCGTCGGCGTCCGGCTCATTGTGGAAAGTCCGGTCCGCACCATCGAAACGAACGTGAACGGCACCCAGCAGATTCTTGAAGCTGCGGCCAAAAAGCGGAAACTCGTTGTCACCGCTTCGACTTCCGAGGTGTACGGCAAGAGCACGCAGGTCCCCTTCCGCGAAGAAGCCGATCTGGTCCTCGGCCCCACCACCAAAGGCCGCTGGAGCTACGCGGCCTCCAAAGCCCTCGACGAATTTCTGGCGCTCTCCTACTGGAAAGAAAAAAAGGTTCCCGTGATCGTGGTCCGTTTCTTCAATACCGTCGGCCCTCGCCAGACCGGCCGCTACGGCATGGTCCTCCCCAACTTCGTGGGCCAGGCGCTCGAGCACGCTCCCATCAGCGTTTACGGCAGCGGCAAGCAGTCGCGCTGTTTCTGCGATGTGCGGGACACCGTGGAAGCCTTGATCCGGCTCATGGATTCCCCTCGCGCCGTCGGCGAAGTCGTGAATATCGGCAACACCGAGGAGGTCACCATCGAGGATTTGGCGCGCTTCGTGAAGCAGCGCACGCGCAGCGATTCGCAAATCGTTTACGTTCCCTATGACCAGGCCTACGAACCCGGCTTCGAGGACATGATGCGTCGTGTTCCCTGCGTGGATAAGCTGCACTCGCTCACCGGTTTCCGCCCGCAAACCAGCCTGGCCGAAATCATCGATCGCGTTGCCGCCTACCTTCAGGCAAAGAAAACCTCCGCGCCCCAGCGCGTCGCGAGCGGTTCCCTCGCGTAAAGGCAGCCTTGTCACGAGTTCGCTCGCGTCTGCCCCAAAATAGTATTTGTATATCTACTTCAAAGCTTGATATACATCTGGAAGAAGCTCCAGCCCCGCATGCCTTTGTCCTGAGGAATCCGGCAAGTACCGCGCTCTTGCGCCGTCTCCTCAGGCCTGTTCGGCTGGGCCCTTGTACATGAAGCAAAGCGGGCCCAAATCGAATCGCCCCGCCGCTCTTTCCGGGCCGGAACGGGCTCTGCTCGTCCTCTTCCTCCTGAGTCTCCCTCTCGTTAATCCGTGGGTGCGCGGCGATGGAGTCGGCTATTACGCCTTCGCACGCTCCTTGCTGATCCAGCACAATCTCGACTTCACACCCGATTATCAGCACGCCAATCTCAGTTTCCGGGAACCACGGTTGGACGAAACGGGCCGGCCGCGAAAGGACTACGTCACCTCCACCGGGCATTTGGACAATCACTTCAGCGTGGGTCCCGCGCTTCTCTGGTCGCCTTTTCTGCTCGTTGCTCACGCGGGAGTTCTTACAGTCCGCGCACTCGGCTCTACGGTTTCCGCGGACGGTTTCTCTGCTCCTTATCGGCTCGCCATGGCTCTGTCCACGGCGTTATACGGATTTCTTGGCTTGTGGGTCGCGTTCCGCATCGCCCGGAAATACACAGACGAGCGGTGGGCGTGGCTCGCCACCATCGCCGTATGGGGCGGCACTTCCCTTGCTCTCTACATGTATTTCAATCCTTCGTGGTCGCACGCCCATTCCGCTTTTGTCGTGGCCGTATTCTTCTGGTATTGGCTGCATACCAGCGAACGCCGCTCTGTTTCGCAGTGGCTCATTCTCGGCGCCGTTGCCGGCCTGATGCTCAACGTTTACTTTGCGAATGCCGCGCTTCTCATCATCATCGGTGCGGAAGCCCTTTCAGCTTACGCGGCTGCTTTTCGAACCAGCCCGGCCTGGTTTTCGGCCTGCCGCGGCTTATTTCTTCGCCATTCGCTTTTCGCAATTACCCTTCTGATCTGCCTCTTGCCCACTTTCCTGTCGCGCCAGGTAATCTACGGCTCTCCCTTCACTTCCGGCTATATTCCCGTTCGGTTTTGGTCCTGGAAATCACCCGCTTTTGCCCAGGTTCTCTTTTCCTCGGACCACGGGATCTTTTCGTGGACTCCTCTGCTCTCTCTTTCATTCATCGGTTTGCTGCTCTTCTGGCGCCGCATGCCTTCCGTCGGCGGTCCCGCTCTTCTTGGAGTTCTTGCCTTCTATTACCTCATTGCTTCCTATCCGGACTGGGATGGCATCTCTTCGTTTGGAAATCGCTTCTTTGTTTCCCTGACGGTCTTCTTTGTCCTCGGTCTCGCCGTCCTGCTCCAGCAAATCGCGGCTTACTTTCGCAGGCCTTCCACGGCTATGGCGGTTTCCTCAGCCGCGCTTCTGCTTTTCCTGCTTTGGAATTTTGGCCTCATGTTTCAATGGGGTTCGCATCTGATCCCCGCCCGCGGTCCCGTCGATTGGTCCGAGGTGACCCGAAACCAGGTCCACGCGGTACCCTGTCGCCTCTCCTTGGAACTCTCTCAGTATCTCTTTCACCGTCGCGACCTGATGAAACGGATCGAAGAGACCGACACCCAACAGCATCAAAAGCAGTCTTTACCCTGAAGAGCTGCTTCCATTTCTGCACCTTCCCTCGTTGAAGGCTCGAATCGCTCTCTGCGCAACTCCGCTCTCTGTTACTCTGCCTCAGGTTCTGCTTTTCAAGTTGACTGTGCGAAAATCATCCTGCGCTGGCGGGATGGAGGTGTTTCCCTCTCATGGAAAGGGCGGCAAGTCTGCAATCGTCCGCAGCAGGCTCGGCTGAGCCTGCCCGCATTCTGCTCTCCCGGCCGGTTTGTCCTGCGTGCGGTAACCGGGTACCGCCAAATGTCTTCGAGGAATTTCACCATTACCGCTTGTTAGCCTGCCGGAACTGCGGCCTTTGGTTCTGGGATCCCCGCGAAATGCCGGACGCGCGCTGGTACCAGCAGATGTATGGCGGCCGTGACACCATGCTTCTTCCTCTCGAACCGGGTCACCGTTTCTTTCTAGGTCACCCAGATGCGCCGCGCACGGGGCGCCTCCTGGACATCGGCTGCGGCACCGGGAATTTTCTTCTTGCCGCCCGCAAGGCCGGCTACATCGCCGCCGGTACCGAGCTCGACCCCGGTGCCGCTCGTTTTGCCCGGGAAGCTTGCGGTCTGGAATCTATATTTCCCCTTTCCATTCAGCAGTTTGTTCAGCAGCACCCCGCCGAAAAATTTGATGTCGTCACCTTTTTCGAGGTTCTTGAGCATCAGGCTGACCCTTCCTCGTTCCTGCGCTCGGTTCTTTCCGTCTTGCGCCCCGGCGGATATATCGCCCTCAGTGTCCCCAATCGCCTCCAGTGGACTTGCGGAAAGGATCCCCTCGATTACCCGCCGAATCATTTTCTCCGCTGGGATCCGGTGAGCCTTCGCAATTTCCTGTGCTCTCATGGCTTCGAAATTCTCTCTCTCTGGGAGCAGCCTGCCACCGTGGCTTTCACCGCCCGTATTCTCAATATCAAGCTGCGAACCGGGATCTCTCGCCATGTCGCACCTGAACTTGCATCGCCGTTCCGCGAGGTCATGCAAGCCGATCCTCAGCAACTTTCTCAAGAGGTGCCTTCCCAGCTTTCAACCCGGGCCCGTCTGTTCCAATTTTTTGGCCGGCTTAAGCTTGCCGCGTGTTATCCCCTTGCTCTTGTTGCCATGCCGTACGTCCGATGGCGCGGCTATCGGACCGGCTATCTTTGTTGCTTGGCCCGCAAAAAGAACGAAGAGCAGGTTTCATGTTGACGTTTTTTTCTACTCCCAAGCCGTTTCTGGGTCACATTGATGTCATTCAACGGAACGCCTTGCAGAGTTGGAAGCGGGTTCATCCAGAAGCGGAAATTATTCTGTTCGGTGACGATCCGGGAGCTGCGGAAGTCTGCGCGGAACTGAACATTCGGCATGAGCCCGAAGTCAAAAGAAACGAGCATGGAACCAAATATCTGCGGCCCATCTTCGATCGCGCCGCGGAACTGGCTCGCTACAACCTCCTGTGTTACATCAATTGCGACATCGTCCTGCTCGACGATTTCCTTCCCGCGCTCAATTCGATGCTGCGGTTGCGCAAAGATTTTCTTATGGTGGGCCAGCGCTGGGATCTCGACGTTCGTGAACCTCTTTCCTTCGGCTCCGGCTGGCAAACCCGGCTTCGTGATCTCGCCCTGTCGCAGGGTAAACAGAGGCCCCCTCAGTGGATCGATTACTTCGCCTTTTCCCGCGACCTTTACCGCAACAAGCTTCCTCCCTTTGTCATCGGGCGCCCCGGTTGGGACAACTGGCTCATCTGGTATGCCCGCCATGCCGGCTTTATCGTGGCGGATGCTACGCCGGCCGTTGTGGCTGTTCACCAAAATCACGACTATTCCTACCATCCTCAGGGAGAAGCGGGAGTCTGGCACGGCGCTGAAGCTCAGAAAAATTATGCGCTCCTCGAAAACGGCCGCTGCTTCGCCACCATGCAAAACGCAACCCACCGGCTCACTAATCGGGGCATCCGGCGCAATTATCGGCATTACCTCGTCATTCTTCAGCGCCGCATGCGCGGTGTATTCGACCGATTCTGGTTTTTCTCCTTGGACGTAACGCGCCCTCTCCGCCACGCTCTCGGATTGCGAAAACGCGGGAACTGATGCTCCGTTGCGCCTTTTACGGTGTCCGCTTCATTTTCTAGAAAGCAGAGCTGCGTTGGGCTCCGCCCTTGCTTTTCGCCTTCCGCGCCGCCTTCCTCATCTTCTTAGTAACTCTAAAATTCTATACTTTATTTAGTATCTATCGCGTGGTATAGTATTCCAGAAGTTACTCACAAAAATTGCTCGTCGCTCTTTTTCCCAAGAGGTGAACCATGCCCCTTACGAATCACCTCCCAAGCCACTCCTCCGCTCCCGTTCAGGATGAGGGTTTCCGGATGCCATCCCTTCAATCAGGATGCCCCGCCTGCGGCTCCGCCGCCTCCCCCGAACACTTGGAGTCCTTTCACTCCTACCGGCTTTACGCCTGCCCCTCGTGCCGCCTCCATTTTTGGGAGCCGCGCTCCATGCCCAGTGCGCAAAAATGCGCCCGCATGTTTGCGGACCGCGACGTCCGCCTTCTCCCTCTCGAGCCCGGCCACCTTTACTTTCTGCGCGATGCCCGCGCCCCGGGCGCCGGCACTCTGCTCGACGCGGGCTGCGGCACCGGCAATTTCCTCACCGCTGCTTGGAATGCCGGCTACTCCGTCACCGGAGTGGAACTGGACCCCGAAGCGGCTCGCTTCGCCGCGCATCTCTGCGGTCACGCCAGGGTTCATGCTCTCAGCCTCGAACGTTTCGTCGAGCGGAATCCGCAGGAACGCTTTGACGTCGTCACCTTTTTCGAAGTCCTCGAGCATCAAGCCGACCCTTCCTCCTTCCTGCGCGCCGCGCTTTCCGCGCTGCGCCCGGGCGGCTATATCGCCCTCAGCGTTCCCAATCGCGAGCGCTGGCTCACCGGCATCGACCCGATTGACTACCCGCCCAATCATTTCCTGCGCTGGAACCCCTTCTCTCTCCGCTTCTTCCTCGAAGCACACGGCCTGCAAGTCCTTTCTCTTCGCGAGCAACCCGCTGGTCTCGCTTACACCGCGCAAATGCTCAATATCGCTCTGCGTTCCGGCATTTCCGCGGCCGTCGTGCCGGATCTGCCGCCGAGCTTCCGCGATGCCATTCAGGACGATTGTCCGGCGCCCGAATCCGCCCCCGCTCCTCCTTCGCTGCGCTTTCGCATCGTCCATGCTTTGGCCCGCGTCAAATTCGCGGCCTGCTTTTCATTGGCTCTCCTCGCAATGCCCTATGTAAGATGGAAGCGTTACAGGGGCGCGTATCTCTACTCTCTGGCGCGCAAAGCCGCGTCTTGATCGTTTCCGCGCTCCCGGAAAGGGGCGAAGCGCCGTCCACGTGTTTCTCAGCGTCCTCATCGATACCTTCAATCATGAGCGCTTCATCGAGCACGCGATCGCCAGCGTTCTGCAGCAGGACTTTCCGGCTTCCGCGTATGAGCTCATCGTCGTGGACGACGGTTCCACCGACCGCACGCCGGAAATCATCCGCCGCTTTTCCTCGCGCCTCCGCCTGATCCAGAAGCCCAATGGCGGCCAGGCGTCCGCCTTCAATTTCGGCATTCCGGAATGCCGCGGCGAAGTCATCGCTTTTCTGGATGGAGACGACTGGTGGGCGCCGGGCAAACTCCGGCGTCTCGCCGAAGTCTTCTCCGCGGATCCGGCCCTCGGATTCGCCGGCCACTCCATCGTGGAATCCTACGAGAGCGGTTTCGAGCGCGTGCTTGCCGTCGATTCTTCTCGCCGCTTCCGCCTGGACTCCGTTGCCTCCGCCGAATTCTTCCGCCTGCATCGCTGCTTCATGGGAACCAGCCGCATGGCCATTCGTTCCTCCATCGCTCGCAGACTTCTCCCCATTCCCGAATCCCTTACGATCGAAGCCGACGAGTACTTGTTCACGCTCGCGCCTGTGCTCGCGGAAGCCCTGCTTCTTCCCGAAGCGCTCGCCTATTACCGCCTTCACGGCTCGAATCTCTTCATGTCCGCCGGATCGAATCCCGGCGGCGTTCGCCGCAAGCAGCAGGTCTTTGCTGCTCTCGCAGCGGAGTTGCGCAGCGCCTTGCCTCGTTTTGGCGCCCCGCCCGGCGTTGCCTCCGTGATCCTCGAGCAAGTCGAAGCGGAAGCCGCTCAACTTCGCCTTCAGCTCGACGGCGGCTTTCCCTGGGAAACCTTCCGCGCCGAATCCACGCTCTATCGCGTTCAGCATCCCGGCGCGTCGGCGAGGAGCCGTGCCTTTCGCGCTCTGACCATGATTCCCGCGCTGTTTCTTCCCCCGCGATGGTTCTACTCCGGCCGTAGCTGGCTCGGCGGGCAATCCTGGTATCGCCGCTTTCGCCGTTCGCTCGTCCCTCTTCCGCAAACCGCCGCGCCCCCCTCGGACTCCCCGCCCGGAGCAGCGAGCCGGGCTTCCTCTGCCCTTTCCGCGGGTCCGCATTGAACACGCCGCCTTTGCATTTCTCGCCGATTTGCTACGCTAGGTGCGGCCCTGGGGAGCCCTGACGACTTGGATCCACTCGCGGAAACTTCCGAACCGACTCTCTTGTCCTCCGCTCCTCCGGAATCGTACGCTCCGCGGGCGGGCCTCGGCGTCCGCGTCTTCCAGAACACCGTCGCCCAGCTCGGCGGCCGCGTTCTCGGACTTTTCTTCTCCGCCGGAACTTCCATCCTTCTCGCGCGCTATCTGGGCCGCGAGCTTCTCGGCCAATACGGCGCCATCTACGCTTATCTTTCCCTTTACGGTTTCTTCGCTACGTTTTGCCTCGAGCAAATTCTCGCCCGTGAAGTTTCCGTCCGCCGCTCCCAGGCCGCGGACCTCTTTCGCACCGGCACTCTCGCCGCGTTCTTCTTCTCGGTCGCCGGCGCGATTGTCGCTCCGCTCTTCGCTCCTCTGTTCGGCTACTCCGGCGCGTTGCGCTGGCTCATCGTCGTTGCCGCCGTCGATCTGCTGATTCTTCCCCCGTTCAAGCTTCCCGGCATCGTTTTCCAGGTGGACATGCGCCTGTGGTACACCGTCGCCATCGGCCTCTTCCGCCAGGCTCTCTGGCTTCTCGCCGTCCTTCTCCTCGCTTTCAAGAACGCCGCCTTCTATCAAGTGATCGTCGCGCGCACCCTTTGCGGCTTCGTCGAGCTGGCCGCCGTGCTCTGGGCCATTCACCGCCTCGGCCTCGTCCGCGGTCCCGCTCGCTTCCTGCCCGAGGAAGCCCGCCGCATGCTCCGCGATGGTTTTCCCCTCGTCCTCACGTCCCTCGCCGGCGGCATCTATCACCGCATCGATCAGGTCATGCTCCACAAAATGTCCGGCGACCGCGTCCTCGGCCCTTACGTCATCGCCGTTCAACTGACCGAACTTTTCAGCGCCCTCCCCGTCGCCCTCATGGCTTCGCTCTTTCCCGCGCTCTCCCAGACCGCCAAAGACCCCGAGCGCTTCACTCGCTATCTCCGCGAAAGCTACCGCTTCCTGCTCGTCCTCGTCTTTGCCGCTTGCGCCGTCGTCACTCCCATCGCCGCTCCCGCCGTCGAACTCTTCTACGGCAAGCAGTTCCTCCCCACCGCCGGCCTTCTCATCGTCCTCATCTGGTCCGAAGTCCCCGTCTTCTTCGGCGTCGTGATTAGCAGCGCCATGATCGCGAAGCAGCTTCAGAAGTTCCTGCCTTTTTCCACGGTCGCCGGCGCCCTGGCCAACGTCCTCCTGAATCTTTGGCTCATTCCGCTCTATGGCGCCCTCGGCGCTTCCTGGGCCACGGTCATCAGCTACAGCCTGGCCGGCGTCTTCTTCCTCCTGGTTTTTTCCGAAATTCGTCCGATGATCTTCCTCGGCCTGCGCATCGCCCTATGGCCATTCCTCCTCGCCGTCGCCATCACCGTCTCGCTCAAATTCCTTCCCCTCGGCTTCTGGTGGAAACTCCTTATTGCCGCCGCTGCTTACGGAATTGCCTCGTGGTTTACGGGTGCGCTCAAGCGCGAGGATTTTGCGCGGCTTCGCGAAATGTTTAGACTGGGTATGACCCGTGCGTGAGAACAGTCTAAGCGCTATGGAACCCTCCCGGGAGCAGGCTCCGGCAAACATCCCTTCCCGGCCCGCTAACCGCTTCGCTCAACAGTCCGTTCCGCCCCCCTCCCGCGCCCGCCTAAAAGCCAGGCTTAAGGACTTCTGGAACTCTCAGGAGGTGTATTGGTCCAATCTCCAGACAGAGAGCGGCGCAAACTCTCAGGTTCGTGCCCATGCCGCTTCATTTATCCCGCAGGGAGGCCGCATTTTGGACGTGGCCTGCGGATGCGCGGCCAATAGCGTTCCGCTTCTCGAGCGCGGCAAATACTTCGGCACCGATATCTCTCAAAGCGGCCTGCGGCGCGCCCGCCGTCCCGGCCTTCATCTCTCTTGTGCGGACGCCGAATCCCTCCCCTTCGCGGATGCTTCCTTTGACGCGGCAATCTCCACCTACTCTCTCGAGCACTCCGTGAACCCCGCGCGAATGCTCTCCGAAATCGTTCGCGTCGTACGGCCGGGCGGGAGGATTGTTCTCCTCGGTCCCACTTGGGATTTTCCTTTCTGGTATCCCAACTCCCTCCTCACCCGCGCTCGCAATCCTTTCTGGCGCTTCGGCTATACGCTCAAGCGCCTCTCCGCCCAAATCCTCGCTTTGCTGGGCGGCCCTTCTCCCTTTCTCATTGTCGAAGAGCCGGACGCTTTCTCTCAGCCGTTCATCCACGATTCTGACGCCGTTTATGTTGTCTGGTCTTATGAAGTCATCCGGGAGATGAAGCGTTTCGGCTGCGCGCTCGTGCACGCCGGCGTGGATTCGCCTCTGCTCGGGACGAATTTCATTTCCAGATTGGCCAAAAGCATCCTCCGGCGTTTTCCTCCCTACCGCCACGCCGGCAGCACCGCCCTCTTTGTCTTCCAAAAATCCTAGCCATCGTCCTTCCTCATCCTCCTGCCAAAAGTGCCAACGACCTTCGTATCCGCGCATCGGCCCGTTCCTTCACCCAAACCCTTCTGGAAGTCGGTCCTTCCGGTAGAATGTTCGGAGCGCAAACGGCAAAGAAGCTATGAAAACGGTTGCCGAAGCTGGGAGTCCATCAACCAAAGTCCCGCTGAGCCGCAGGCTCCGCGCCTTTCTCTCGCGCCCGCCTCGCGTCAAGTACGCTGCAATCGCCCTTCGTGTCCAATCCTTGTTTCCCGCTGTTCCCTTTCCCATTCGCCTCCCGTTCGGCGGCTGGTGGCTGGCTCGGGGCAGTGCGCTGGACTCCGAGTTGCTCCTGGGAACCTTCGAACGTGCGGAACTCGCCTTCGTCCAAAAATTTGTTCAACCGGGGATGGTCTTTCTGGATGTCGGCGCTCACCACGGCCTTTATACGTTGCTGGCTTCCAGAAAAGTCGGTCCCGCCGGCAAAGTAATCGCCTTCGAGCCTTCCCCGCGGGAACGCAAACGGTTGAAGGAGCATCTCCGCCTTAACGCATGCCGCAACGTCACCACCGAGGATTTCGCGCTCTCCGACCTCAGCCACACCGCCGACCTCTACCTCGTGGACGGTTCCCAGGACTGGTGCAACAGCTTGCGTCCTCCGCGGCTGACCGAAAAAACTCATGCCGTCAGCGTCAGGACGGTCTGTCTCGATGAATATCTCTCCCGCCACTCCGTCTCCTCGGTCGATTTCGTCAAGCTGGACGTGGAAGGCGCGGAACTGAGTGTCTTGCTGGGGGCTAAGCGTCTGCTCGCTTCTGCCTCCCGCCCGGTCTTCTTGGTGGAAGTGCAGGATATTCGTACAGGGCCCTGGGGATACCGGGCGCGAGAGATCGTGAGTCTCCTGATTCAAAACAATTATCTCTGGTATTCCTTGACTGGCGATGGTCTGCTTCTGCCGGCCCGTCTGGATGTCGAGAACTTTGACGCCAACCTCGTCGCAATTCCCGCGGAACGGGATAAGATTGTTGCGCATCTGCTCGGGTGAAGCCGGAAGCGGCACCCCGCTTGTTCGGAGACTCTGAGCGCGTTATCTCGCGGAGCGCTGCGCGTCCATCGGACTGGAGAACTTCCTAAAATGCAGGTCCTCATTACCGGTAGCAGCGGCCTCATCGGCTCGGAAGCCGTCGAACATTTCGACCGTCAGGGCCATCGCGTCCTCGGCGTGGACAACAACATGCGCCGCGTCTTCTTCGGCCCGCAGGGTGATACCTCCTGGAATCTCGAGCGCCTCAAGAGCGTCGCCAGGAATTTTACTCATCACAGCCTCGACATTCGCGACCGCGCCGCGCTCGACGAACTCTTCCGCTCCCGTCGCTTCGACCTCATCATCCACTGCGCCGCCCAGCCCTCTCACGACAAAGCGCGCGACATCCCCATCCTTGATTTCGAGGTCAACGCCCTCGGCACCCTGAACCTCCTCGAAGCCACCCGCCGGCATTGCCCCGAAGCCGTGTTCCTGCTGATGAGCACCAACAAGGTTTACGGCGATTCGCCCAACGAAATTCCCCTGGTCGAGCTCGAAACCCGCTACGACTACGCCCGCCCCGAAGACCATCACGGCATCGGCGAATCCTGCCGCATCGACCAGACCCTCCACTCGCTCTTCGGCGCTTCCAAGGCCGCCGCCGATCTCGTCGCCCAGGAATACGGCCGCTATTTCGGCATGAACGTCGGCATCTTCCGCGGCGGCTGCCTCACCGGGCCTTCTCACTCCGGCGTCGAGCTGCACGGCTTCCTTTCCTATCTCATCAAGGTCGCTCTCTCTGGCCGCCTATACACCGTCTTCGGCTACAAAGCCAAGCAGGTTCGCGACAATATCCACAGCCATGACGTCGTCCGCGCCATCGAGGAATTCGCCGCCAATCCCCGCCCGGGCGAGGTGTACAACCTGGGCGGTGGCCGCCAGAACAGCGTCTCCATGCTCGAAGCCATCTCCCGCGTCGAGCGGATGACCGGCAAGAAGCTGAACTGGCGCTACGTCGAGCAGGCCCGCAAAGGCGATCACATCTGCTACATCTCCGACCTGCGCAAATTCCAGTCTCACTACCCCAATTGGAAAATCACCCGCACCCTCGACCACATCTTCGAAGAAATCAT
>Ga0209581_1000883_pt1 | contig 43442 bp, 37 predicted proteins | sample Coa_R2_FD_187160 | JGI IMG/M metagenome (GOLD analysis project Ga0209581, IMG submission 187160) | Surface soil microbial communities from Centralia Pennsylvania, which are recovering from an underground coalmine fire - Coalmine... | ecosystem: Environmental > Terrestrial > Soil > Unclassified ...
GCAGCACCGGCTGCTCGCCGAGATCGGCGGCAAGGGCCTGTTCACCAAGGAGATCGAGGCAGCGCTGCTGGATCGCCGCATCGACCTGGCGGTGCATTCGCTGAAGGACATGGAGACCGTCCTGCCGCAGGGGCTGGAGATCGGCTGCGTGCTGCCGCGCGACGACCCGCGCGACGCGCTGGTGACGCGCGGCGGCACCCCGCTCGCCGCGCTGCCCGCCGGCGCCCGCGTCGGCACCGCCTCGCTGCGGCGGCGGGCGCAATTGCTGCGCCTGCGCCCCGACCTCGCGGTGGTGCCGGTCCGCGGCAATGTCGACACCCGCCTCGCCAAGCTCGCCGCCGGCGAGGTCGATGCGCTGCTGCTGGCCTGGTGCGGGCTGGAGCGGCTCGGCCGCGGCGACGCGGCGGCCGAGATTCTGGCGCCCGAGACAATGCTGCCGGCGGTCGGCCAGGGCGCGCTGGCGATCGAATGCCGCAGCGGCGACAGCGCCGTCGCGCCGCTGCTCGCCCCCTTGCACGACGCCGGCAGCGCCGCCTGCGTCGCCGCCGAGCGAGCGATGCTGGCGGCGCTCGACGGCTCGTGCCGCACCCCGATCGCCGGGCTCGCCGAGCTCGCCGGCGGCGGCCGGCTGCGCCTGACGGCGCTGCTGCTGACCCCCGACGGCGGCGGCGCGCGGCGCGCCGAGGGCGAGGCCGAGACCGGAGCGGCGGCGGCGCTCGGCGCCCGGCTCGGAGCTCAGTTGCGTTCCGGAGCGGGGCCGGAGTTCGGGTTCGGCTGAGCCGGCGGAGCCGGCGCGGCGCGATGCGCGCCGAGCCCGCCGCCGCACGCCTGCTGGTGCAGCCAGTCGTTCGGAGTCATCGGCCCGGCAATGACGTAGCCGTAGACCCCGACCGGCCAGGTCAGCACGAACACCGTGTCGTTGACCACGTCGGTGTTCTTGTTCTCGCATTCCCCGGTGGCGAGGTAGCCGATCGCCAGCAGCACCACCCCGATCACCAGGTAAAGCACGATCAGCGCGCGCATTCCGCCTCTCTTACGTATCGTTGCGGCGCAAACGCGCGAGGCCGGCGAAGGCTCCCCGCTACAGCACGCCCTCGCCGCGCAGCGAGGCGACCTCGCCGGCGCCGAGGCCGAGCCAGTTTTGCAGCACCTCTTCGCTGTCGGCGCCGAGGGCGGGCGAGCCCTTGAGCCGCACCGACTTGCCGTCGACCCGCACCGGCCAGCTCGCCATCTTGTAGTCGCCGTTGTGGTGCCTGACCGTCTGCATGAAGCCGCGCGCCTCGAAGCTCGGCTCGTTCAACAGCTCCATCGTGTCGAACACCGCACCGGCCGGAACCCCGACGGCGATCAGCTTTTCCATCACCTCGCGCTTGTCGTGCTGCCGGGTCCACTCGCCGATGATCGCGTCGAGCTCGTCGGAATGGGCGACCCGGGCGTCGCCGGTGGCAAAGCGCGGGTCGTCGATCAGGTCCTCGCGGCCGATCACCTTCATCAGCCGCGTCCAGTGCTCGGGGTTGGCCCGGCTGGTGGTCAGGTACATGTAGTCGTTGGGGCCGCCGCCCTTGCACGGGTAGAGCCCGGCCGGGGCGTTGTTGCCGGCGCTCGGCTTGGCGCCGCGGCGCTGCGCCGGCTTGCCGGTGCGCGCCATCGTGGCAAAGCAGGTGCGCATGTAGTGGATCATCGCATCCTGCATCGCCACTTCGAGGCGGCAGCCCTGCCCGGTGCGGTTGCGCTGGTGCAGGGCGCCGAGGATGGTCGCCGCCATCAGCATGCCGGTGCCGGTGTCGCCGAAGCTGAGGCCGGGCTTGACCGGCGGCCGTCCGGGCTCGCCGGTGACGCTGATCGGCCCGCCCGCGGCCTGGGCGATCATGTCGAAGGCCAGGCCCTTCTCGTAGGGGCTGCCGCTGGCGAACCCCTTGACCTGGCAATAGATGATGCCGGGGTTGAGCTTCCTGACCGATTCGTAGTCGAGGCCCAGACGCTCGATCGTGCCGGGCGCCATGTTCTCGGCGGTGATGTCGGCCTTCTTCAGCATCTCCTTGACGATGGCCAGGCCCTTCGGCGACTTCAGGTTGATCGCCAGCGACTTCTTGTTGACGTTGAACTGGTAGAAATACCACGGGTCGTCGTCGGGCTTGCCGGGGCGCAGCCGGCGCCCGGGATCGCCGCGCCCGGGGTTCTCGATCTTGACCACCTCGGCGCCGAACCAGGCGAGCACCTCGGTGCAGGTCGTCCCCGCCTCGAACTGGGTGAAATCGACGACCTTGACGCCTTGCAGGAAATTGAAGTCCTGAACGGTCTCGCTCATAGCCGGCTCCTCCCGAGGGTGCGCATGACCATAGCCTGCGCCTTATCGCGCGAGCCCGCAATCTGCGATACGCTCGCCCCGCTCAATCGAGGAGGAAGCCATGAAGGTCGTCACGCTCAAGGATATCCCCGACCTGCCGGTGGAAGGCGCCGACCGCATCGAAGGCTGGACCGGGCCGGTTCAGCGCAGCCGCCAGACCATCATCGAGCCGGGCGAGAGCGCCAACTACAATTGCAGCGTGGTCAATTTCAGCCAGGGCTGCACGACCGGCTGGCACACCCATACCTGCGACCAGATTCTGGTCGTCGTTTCCGGCGAAGGCATGGTCGCGGTCGAGGGCGGGACGCCGCAGGAGATCAAGGTCGGCGACGTGGTGCACATCAAGGCGGGCGAGCGCCACTGGCACGGCGCCAAGGCGACCTCGACGATGGGCCATATCACGATCACCGCGGTCGGCGGCCAGGCCAAGTGGGGCTGACCGCCGGCCCGCGAAGCCGCTATTCGGCCGCTTCCTTGACCGGGGTCAGCTCGTAGCGCTGCATGGCGAGGCCGATGGCCTCGTCCCAGCCCTTCTGGCGCACGTCGAACTGCACGTCGTCGGGGCCGAGATATTTCAGATTGGCGGCGCCGTCGCTGACCGCCGCCATCGGCGTCGGGTCGCGCGGGTCGCCCTTCTCGCGCGGCAGCGGCGGGACATGCGCGGCCTCGAGCGCCTTCGCCGTCGCCGCTAGGTCGTCGACCTGGAAGCCGATATGGTGGATGCCGCGCAATTCCGAGCTCTGCCCGGGGCCGAGCTTCGGCGCGTCGGCTTCGCCGTATTTGAGGATGGCGAAATAGATGTAGCCGTCGCTGAGCCAGACGCCGCGCTCCCCGGTCGCCGACGGGCGGCGATAGAGCTCGGTCAGGCCGAAATGCGTCTTGTAGAACTCGGCGGTCTTCGCCGGATCGTCGGTGACGAGCGCGATATGCTTGATGCGAGCCATCTCTCACCTCCTGCGATGGGTGCGCCTACCGCTTCGGCGGGTGGGCGCGGACGAACGCCTCGTTGACCTCGGCGCCCCAGCCGGGGCCGGTCGGCAGCACGAACTCGCCGTTGTCGATGACCGGCGGCACGGTGACCATGTCGTCCTTCCAGGTGACGTCGTCGATGTCGATCTCCATCACCTTGAAATTCGGCACCACCGCCGAGAAATGCGCGCTGATCAGCGAGCCGAGATGGCCGTTGAAATTGTGCGGCGCGACGTTGACCTCGTAGGCATCGGCCATCGCGGCGATCTTGACCGATTCGAGGATGCCGTTCCAGGCCACGTCGATGATCGCGAAATCGACCGCCTGTTGCTCGAAATACGGCCGGAACTGGCGCCGCCCGTAGAGCGACTCGCAGGACGCGATCGGCGTGCGCGCCGAGCGCCGGATCAACGCCAGCCCGGCCGGGTCGTAGATGTCGATTTCGAGCCAGGTCAGGTCGAGCGGTTCCAGGGCCCGCGCCAGCTTCACATAGCCGTCGATCTTGTAGTTGAAGTTGGTGTCGAGAAAGAGCGCCATGTCCCGTCCGGCGCCCTTGCGGAAGGCTTCGAGCTGGGCCACCGCGGCGTCGACGATGCGGCGGTCGATGTTGAGCTCGGGATAGCCCGGCGCAGCGTTGGTGCCGGGGCCATGGATATAGGGCCGTTCGGCGTCGAAGCGGATGATGTTGGTCTTCAGCCCCTTGAAGCCCTTGGCGCGGACCTCCTCGCCGAGGCGGACGATGTCGTCGAGGCGGCGGATCGGCTCGACCCCGGCCCATTCCTTGATCTTGTCGCCGTAGCGCGCCCGGTAGGTGCCGCAATGCGACCAGTAGACCGGCAGCCGGGTCCGCACCGGCCCGCCGAGCAATTCGTAGACGGGGATGCCGAGCGCCTTGGCCTTGATGTCGATCAGCGCGTTCTCGATCGCCGCGATCGCCTGGGCGTTGAGCCCGCCCGCCGCCTGCCGCGTCGCGGCGTAGAGCCAGGCCGAATGGCGCTCGACCGGCCGCGGGTCCTGGCCGACGAGGCGTGCGCCCAGCCTTTCGATGACGCCGCCGAGCCCCTGCGCGCCGTAGCCCTCCATGAACTCGGACCAGCCGGTGATGCCGGCATCGGTCGACACCTTGAGAAACGAGGTGGTGCGCCAGCCGGCGTCGCAATGCAGGGTCTCGAATCCGGTGATCTTCATCCTCCGCCTCCGCTTCAGCCGCGCGCGGCGATCTCGTCGAGCACCGGCGCGATACGGGGACAGGGATAGCGCCGACGGCGCCGGCGCACTTCCGCCGAGATCTCCGCGCTCGCCGTGCCGCCAGCATGGCAAGGAAGCGCCGCGCCGTCCAGCCGCCGCCCTAGATCTGCTCGACGTCGGACAGCTTGAAATCGGAGCCCGGCGGGTTCTCGCCGATGCGCAATTTGTCCTTGGCGGTAAAGGTGTAGGGCGGCACCGGCAGGTTGTACGGCGCCGGCACCCCGGCGAAGACGCGGCCGGCGAGGTCGTATTTCGAGCCGTGGCATGGACAGAAATAGCCGCCGGGCCAGTCCTTGCCCATCGCCGGCGAGCCCGGCGCCTCGGCATTGGGAATGCAGCCGAGATGGGTGCAGATGCCGACCACGACGAAAATCTCGGGATTGATCGAGCGGTGCCAGTTCTGCGCGTATTTCGGCTGCTGGAGCTGTTTCGAGTCGGGGTCGCGCAGCAGGCGGCGGTCTTCCGGCGATTGCAGCTTTTTCAGCTCCTCGGGCGTGCGCCGCGCCACCCAGACCGGCCGGCCGCGCCACACCACGGTGATCTGCTGGCCGGGTTTGACCGGCGCCAGATCGACATCGACCGGCGCGCCGGCGGCGATCGTGTCGGCCGCGGGCTCGAGCGAATCGACAAACGGCCACAAGGCGGAGGCGAGACCGACCGCGCCGAGCGCCCCGGTCAGCAACAGCAGAAAATCGCGCCGCGGCTCCGGCGCGCCGGCAGCATCGTCGCTCATGCCCGGAAAACGCCGAACCTGGCCCTCGCCGCCCCCGGCGCGGCGAACCGTCGCGCCCAGGCTTCCCCGGGCTCCCGCTTTCGCAACGCGAAGGACGCAGAGGAAACGCGCAGGACGCGGAGGGGGCTCAGCGCCTTCGCGGCCTTTGCGCCTTCTGGAGCGGGAGAGATCGGGACGAATCGGCGCTCCCGCTCGGTGGTGGGGATTGCCGCGTCGGCTGCGCCTCCTCGCCATGACGGGGACATGGTCATTGCGAGCGCAGCGACGCAATCTCCCGCCCTGTGCGCGAGGATTGCCGCGTCGGCTCTGCCTCCTCGCAATGACGGGGACATGGTCATTGCGAGCGCAGCGACGCAATCTCCCGCCCGGTGCGCAGGGATTCCAGTGGCGCTGCCCGTCGCCACGGGCTGACCGTATGCGGCTCCGCCTATCTGGAGCCGGCATTGCGCAGGCGGCTCGACCCGGCGACGCGCGATCAAGCCCTCGCGACAGCCGCCGCAGCCGAAGCCGCGACGCCGTTCGGCTGGGCGTCCCTGAGCGACCGATTACACGGAAAAATATTTCGCCTGGGGGTGGTGGACGACAATCGCCGAGGTCGATTGCTCGGGGTCGAGCTGGTCTTCTTCCGAAAGGGTGATGCCGATCTCCGCAGCGCCGAGCAGGTCCAAGAGCTGCTTCTGGTCGGCGAGGTTGGGACAGGCAGGATAGCCGAAGGAATAGCGGCTGCCGCGATAGCCCTGGGCCAGCATCTCGTCGTGGTCGCGCGCCTCCTCGGCGGCAAAGCCCAGCTCGCCGCGGATGCGCTTGTGGACGTATTCGGCGAAGGCCTCGGCCATCTCGACCGAGAAGCCGTGCAGGTAGAGATAGTCCTGGTAGCGGTCGCCGGCGAACCATTCGCGGGCGACCGCGGAGGCGCGCGCCCCCATCGTCACCACCTGCAGGGCGATCACGTCGCGCTCGCCGGCATCGACGTCGCGGAAGAAATCGGCGATGCACAGCCCGCCTTCCCGGTTCTGGCGCGGAAAGGAGAAGCGCGCCACCTCGCGCTCCCTGCCCCCCGTGGCGCCCGGCGCGAACAGGATCACGTCGTTGCCCTCGGCGGCGCAGGGCCAGTAGCCGTAGGCGGCCTGCGGCAGGAGGATGTTCTCGCGGATCGCGATGTCGGCGATCCGCGCCAGCACCGGACGCAGCTCGCGCCGCGCCCATTCCTTGTATTCGGCGAGCGAGCGCCCGTCCTTCCGGTAGCCCCACTGAAACTGGTAGAGCATGCGCTCGTTGAGATAGGGCACGATCGCCTTGACCGGCACGCGGGCGAGCACCTGGCGCCCCCAGAACGGCGGCTCCGGCACCGCGACGCCGCGGGACAGCTCGGCGCGGCGCAGCCGGGTCTCTTCGAGATCGACCGGGCGCGGCGGCCGCGGGTCGGCGGCGCGGCCGAGCTTGCGGCTCTCGTTGACCGGGCGGCCCTCGTTGCGGCGCCGCACCTCGGCGAGGTAGCCGTCGAAATCGTTGCCGACGATGCGGTCCATCAGGGCGAGCCCGTCGAACGCGTCGCGGGCATAGGCGACGCGCCCGGCGGCATAGGACTTGACGCAATCCTCCTCGACATAGCGGCGGGTCAGCGCGGCGCCGCCCAGCATCACCGGCAGGTCGAGCCCGCGCCGGCTCATCTCCTCCAGGTTCTCGCGCATCACCACGGTGGATTTGACCAGCAGGCCCGACATGCCGATGGCGTGCGCCTTGTGCGCGGCGGCGGCGTCGAGGATCGCACCGATCGGCTGCTTGATGCCGAGATTGACGACCTTGTAGCCGTTGTTGGTCAGGATGATGTCGACCAGGTTCTTGCCGATGTCGTGGACGTCGCCGCGCACGGTGGCGAGCACGACGGTGCCCTTCTCGGCGCCCTCGACCCGCTCCATGAAGGGTTCGAGGTACTTGACCGCGGCCTTCATCGTCTCGGCCGATTGCAGCACGAAGGGAAGCTGCATCTTGCCGGCGCCGAACAGGTCGCCGACCGTCTTCATGCCGCCCAGCAGGATGTCGTTGATGATGTCGAGCGGCGCATGGGTCCTGAGCGCGAGATCGAGATCGGCTTCGAGGCCGAGCCGGTCGCCGTCGACGATGCGCTGGGCCAGCCGGTCTTCGAGCCGTTCCGGCCGGCCCTTCTTCTCGGCCTTCTCGGCGGCGCGGTCCTGGAACAGGGCGATGAACGCCTGCAGCGGATCGTAACCGTCGCGGCGGCGGTCGAAGATCAAATCCTCGGCGGTCTCGACCTCGGCCGCGGGGATGCGGTGCAGCGGCAGGATGCGCGAGAAATGCACGATCGCGCCGGTCAGGCCGCGGCGCAGCGCGTGGTCGAGGAAGACCGAGTTCAGCACCTGCCGCGCCGGCGGGCTGAGCCCGAACGAGATGTTCGACAGGCCGAGCACGATCTGGCACTCGGGCAGCTCGCGGGCGAGCGCCGCGATCGCCTCGAGCGTGTCGAGGCCGAGCCGGCGGTCGTCCTCGTTGCCGGTGCAGATCGTGAAGGTCAGCGGGTCGAACAGCAGGTCCGCCGGCGGCAGGCCGTGCCTGACGCAGGCGAAGTCGTAGAGCCGGCGGGCGACGGCGAGCTTGTGCGCCACCGTCTTGGCCATGCCGGTCTCGTCGATGGTCAGGGCGATGACCGCGGCGCCGAAGCGGCGGGCCAGCCGCAGGCGCTGCTCGGCGGCCGCCTCGCCGTCCTCGAAATTGATCGAGTTGATGATCGGCTTGCCGCCGTAGAGCTTCAACGCGGCTTCCAGCACTGGATATTCGGTCGAGTCGATGACGAGCGGGGCGTTGACCGCGCCGCGCATGCGCGTCACCGCCTCGCTCATGTCGGCGACCTCGTCGCGCCCGACAAAGGCGGTGCACAGGTCGAGCGCATGCGAGCCTTCCTTGACCTGTTCGCGCCCCATCTCGACGCAGCCGTCCCAGTCGCCCTGTTCCTGCAAGCGGCGGAAGGCGCGCGAGCCGTTGGCGTTGCAGCGCTCGCCGATCGACAGGTAGGCGTTCTCCTGGCGCAGCGCGACCTGGCCGTACAGCGAAGCGATCGCCGGCACCCAGGCCGGACGGCGCGGCTTCGGCAGCGGCCGGGGACGGTCGCGGCCGATGCGCCGCAGCATGGCGTCGAGCGCGGCGATGTGCGCCGCCTCGGTGCCGCAGCAGCCGCCGATGATGTTGACCCCGTCCTCCAGCACGAAGCGTTCGAGCCATTGGGCGAGTTCCCGCGGCGACAGCGGGTAGCGGGTGCGGCCGCCGACCAGCTCGGGCAGTCCGGCATTGGGCTGCACCGATATCTTTCCCGGCCAGTTGTCGCCGAGCCATTTGACGTGCTCGGCCATCTCGCGCGGGCCGGTGGCGCAGTTGAGCCCGATCACCGGCACGTCGAGCGCATGGACCACCGTCGCCGCGGCGGCGATGTCGGCGCCGACCAGGAGGGTGCCGGTGGTCTCGACGGTGACCTGTACGAGGATCGGAATGTCCGGCGCGGCGCGCTTGGCGCCGTTGACCGCGGCCTTGATCTGCAGCGGGTCCTGGCAGGTCTCGATCAGGATCGCATCGACCCCGCCGGCGACGAGCCCCTCGCATTGCAGCGCCAGCGCGTCTTCCAGGGTCTGGTAGTCGATATGGCCGAGCGAGGGCAGCCGCGTCCCCGGCCCGACCGAGCCGAAGACAAAGCGGGTGCGGCCGTCGGGAGCGAAGGCCTCGACCGCCTCGCGCGCCAGCTCGGCGGCGCGGCGATTGAGGGCGAAGGCCTTGTCGGCGATGCCGAACTCGCCGAGAGTGATCGGCGAGCCGCCGAAGCTGTTGGTTTGGATCGCGTCGGCTCCGGCCTCGAGATAGCCGCGATGGACCGCGCGGACGAAATCCGGCCGGGTCTCGGTCAGAATCTCGGTGCAGTTCTCGTGACCGTGGAAATCGCGCTCGACGTCGAAATCGCGCGCCTGGGCCTGGGTGCCCATCGCGCCGTCGCACAGCAGGACGCGGTCGGCGAGATAGTCGAGCAGGTGGGTCATGCGGCGACGGCGGGCCGCGCCGCGCGGACGCCGAGGAGGTGGCAGATCGCGACGGTCAGGTCGGCGCGGTTGAGCGTGTAGAAGTGGAACTCGTGCACGCCCTCCGCGTGCAGCCGGCGGCACTGCTCCGCGGCGATCGAGGCGGCGACCAGCCGGCGGGTATCGGGGTCGTCGTCGAGCCCGTCGAAATGCGCCGCCAGCCACGGCGGGATCGAGGCGCCGCAGGTCTCCGCCATGCGCCGCAGCCGGGTGAAATTGGTCACCGGCAGGATGCCCGGGACGATCGGCACGGCGATGCCGGCGGCGGCGGCGCGGTCGCGGAAGCGCAGGTAGAGCTCGACATCGAAAAAGAACTGGGTGATCGCGCGGCTGGCGCCGGCGTCGAGCTTGCGCCGCAGATTGTCGAGATCGTGGCGGGGGCTTTGCGCCTCGGGATGGGTCTCGGGGTAGGCGGCGACGCTGATCTCGAAATCGGCGACCCGCCGCAGCCCGGCCACCAGGTCGGCGGCAAAGCCGTAGCCGCCGGGATGCGGCAGATAGCGCCCGCCGCCGCCCGTTGCATCGCGGGGCGGATCGCCGCGCAGGGCGACGATGTGGCGGATCCCGGCATCCCAGTATTGCCGGGCGATAGCGTCGATCTCGGCGCGGTCGGCGGCGACGCAGGTCAGGTGCGCCGCCGGCTCCAGCGCCGTCTCGCGGCGGATGCGCTGCACCGTCGCGTGGGTGCGCTCGCGGGTCGAGCCGCCGGCGCCGTAGGTGACCGAGACGAAGCGCGGCCCGAGCGGCGCCAGCCGCTGGATCACCTGCCACAGATGCGCCTCGGCCTCGGGGGTCGAGGGCGGAAAGAACTCGAACGAGATGCGCGGCGGGCGGCCGTCGAAATCGGCGACCGGGTCGGCGGCAAGCATGGCGCGGGGGATGGCGGGGTTCATCCCGGCACCGCCTCGATGTCGAACGCCGCCGGCACCGCCGCCGCCCCGCCGGGGCGATAGGCGGTCCAGATCGCGACGGTCAGCGGGTCGCCCGGGAGGTGGCGCGCCGGGGCGGGGTCCAGGCCCGCCGCGGCGCACCACTCAGCCACCTCGGCATCGGCAAATCCGAGGCGGCGATGGGCATGCTCTTCGCGCAAGAATTCGAGCCCGTGCGGGGCGAAATCGACGACCACGAGAACCCCGCCCGGGCGCAGCACCCGCGCCGCCTCGGCGATCGCCGCGGCGGGGCGGTCGGCATAATGCAGAACCTGGTGGATGACGACCGCGTCGAAGCTGTGGTCGGGCAGCGGCAACTGGTACATGTCGCCGCGCCGCACCATACTGTTTTCCAGCCTGGCCCGCTCGAGATTGACGCGGGCGACGGCGAGCATCTCGCGCGACTGGTCGATGCCGAGCGCGTTCTGCGCCAGCGGCGCCAGCACCTCGATCATCCGCCCGGTGCCGGTGCCGATATCCAGCAGGTCGCGCGGCTGCACCGCGGCGACGATCTGGGTCAGCGCCGCCTCGACCTCGCGCTCGTCGACATAGAGCGAACGGATGCGGTGCCACTGCGCCGCATTGTCGCGGAAATAGGCGGAAGCGGCCTCAACGCGCTGGCGCTTGATCGCGGCGAGGCGCTGCAGGTCGAGCGCGATCGTCGCGTCGCTCTCGCCGCAGGCGGCGACCAGGTGCCGGCCGAGCGCGCTCGCCGGCTGGCCGGTGCTGGCGCGGTAGAACACCCAGCTTCCCTCGGGAAAGCGGTCGACCAGCCCGGCCTCGCACAACAGCTTCAGGTGGCGCGACACGCGCGGCTGGCTCTGCCCGAGAATCTGGGCGAGCTCGCTGACCGTCAGCTCGCCGCGGGCGCACAGCACGAGCAGGCGCAGCCGGGTCGGCTCGGCAACGGCGCGCAAGGCGGCAAGCAGCTGATCCATCGCGGCGGCGGTCCGGGTGTCGCCAATGTCGGGCGAAACATATAAACATATCTTTAATTCGTCAATGCCATGCTGCGGGCGGCGGCGGTCAAACCGTTGCCACAAAGGGCGTTTACGGATCGCTTGCTCGCCGCGCGCGTTTTTCGCCATTATCCCGCCGCCCGACGGCGCCCTGACACGAGGCCCACCGATGCGTTTCCGGTCGTTGAACCTTGCCCGGCCTGCCCGGCAGATCGCCGTGAGCTTCGGCCTGGCGCTGATCGGCTGCTTCGGCTGCGGCCAGTCTTTCGCCCAGCAGGCGGCGGCGAGCGAGGGCGATTTCAACGACCCGTTCGAGAACGTCAACCGCTCGATCTTCGAATTCAACCGCGGCGTCGACCGCATCGTGCTGGTGCCGGTGGCCAAGACCTACCGCACGGTGCTGCCCGAGCCGTTGCGCGACGGGCTGCACAACATCCTGCGCAACCTCGACGAGCCGCTGATCTTCGCCAACGACCTGCTGCAGGGCCGGCCCGACCTGGCGCACGTCACCTTCGCGCGGTTTTTCGTCAACAGCACGCTCGGCGTCGGCGGCATTTTCGACATCGCCTCGCGCGCCGACCTGCCCTACCACAACAACGATCTCGGCATCACCTTTGCGGTCTGGGGCATCGGCGAAGGACCCTATCTGATGCTGCCGATCCTCGGCCCCTCCACCGTGCGCGACGCGATCGGCCAGGGCGGCGACGCCTTTGCCGACCCCGGCAACATCGCGGCCAGCGAGAACCACGTGATGTGGGCGACCTTCGCCCGCGCCGGCGTCTCCGGCATCGACACGCGCTCGCGCAACATCGAAAGCCTGGCCGATATCGAAAAGACCTCGCTCGACTTCTACGCGACGATCCGCTCGCTCTACCGCCAGCGCCGCGCCGCGGAGATTCGCCACGAACAGCCGCCGGGACCGGATATCACCCCGCTGAGCGGCAGCGATTCGCGCAACCTTCCGGCGATTTCCTACACCGTCGAGCCTGCCGCCCGGCCCAAGCCCAGCGGGACCCCCAAGTGATGATGAGACGTCGCCTTATCGCCGGCGCGCTCGCCGCCGCCGCGACGGTGCTGATCGCGCCGACCCGGCCGTGGGCGGCCCCCGACCCGGTCGCCTTCATCAAGGATCTCGGCAGCAAGGCGATCGCGGTGCTCGGCCCGCAGGTGCCGGCGGCGCAGCGGCTCAACCGCTTCCGCGAACTGTTCCGCGACGATTTCGATGTGCCCGAGATCGGCCGCTTCGTGCTCGGCCGCTACTGGCGCACCGCCAGCGAGCAGCAGCAGGCGGAATTCCTCAGGCTGTTCCAGGAATACATCGTCCAGGCCTACAGCACCCGGCTCGGCGAGTACGGCGGCGAGCCGTTCCGCGTCATAGGCAGCCGGCAGAGCGGCGGCGAAATCGTCGTCACCAGCGAAATCCAGCGCCAGAACGGCAGCCGCATCGCGGTCGACTGGTATCTCGTCGACCGCGGCGGCCGCTACAAGATCAGCGACGTCTATGTCGGCGGCGTCAGCATGAAGGTGACCGAACGCGACGAGTTCGGCGCGGTGATCCAGCGCAACGGCGGCCAGGTGCAGGCGCTGATCGACCTGCTGCGCCGCAAGGTCGCCGCCACCGGCTGAATCGGCGCGGGTTCAGGCCCGGGACAGCGGCTTGTAGCGGATGCGGTGCGGCTGTTCGGCGGCGGCGCCGAGCCGGCGCCGGCGGTCGGCCTCGTAATCGGCGTAGTTGCCCTCGAACCACACCACCTGGCTGTCGCCTTCGAAGGCGAGGATGTGGGTGGCGATGCGGTCGAGAAACCAGCGGTCGTGGGTGATGATGACGGCGCAGCCCGGGAAGTCGTCGAGCGCGTCTTCGAGCGCGCGCAGCGTATCGACGTCGAGATCGTTGGTCGGCTCGTCGAGCAGCAGCAGGTTGGCGCCCTCCTTCAGCATCTTGGCGAGGTGGACGCGGTTGCGCTCGCCGCCGGACAACTGCCCGACCTTCTTCTGCTGGTCCGGGCCGCGGAAGTTGAACAGCGCGCAATAGGCCCGGCTGGCGATCTTGCGGCGGCCGAGATCGATCTCCTCCTGGCCGCCGGATATCTCCTGCCACACCGTGTTCGCGCCGTTCAGCGTATCGCGCGACTGATCGACATAGCCGAGCTTGACGCTGTCGCCGAGGCGGAGCCGGCCGGCCTGCGGCGCCTCGGCCCCGACGATCATGCGGAACAGCGTGGTCTTGCCGGCGCCGTTCGGGCCGATGACGCCGACGATGCCGCCCGGGGGCAGGCGAAAGCTCAGATTCTCGATCAGCAGGCGGTCGCCGTAGGCCTTGGTGAGGCCTTCGGCCTCGAGCACCAGATCGCCGAGCCGCGGCCCCGGCGGCAGCACGATCTGGGCGGTTTCGGGCGCCTTTTCGCGGCTTTGCGCGACCAGCGCCTCGTAGGCGGACAGCCGCGCCTTGCTTTTGGCCTGGCGCGCGCGGGGGCTCTGCCGCACCCATTCGAGCTCGCGCTCCAGGGTGCGGCGGCGCGCCTCCTCCTGGCGGCCCTCCTGCGCCAGCCGCGCCTGCTTCTGTTCGAGCCAGCTCGAATAATTGCCCTCGAACGGGATGCCGTGGCCGCGGTCGAGTTCGAGAATCCAGCCGGCAACCTCGTCGAGGAAGTAGCGGTCGTGGGTGATGGTGACGACGGTGCCGGGATAGTCCTTGAGAAAGCGCTGCAGCCAGGCCACCGATTCGGCGTCGAGATGGTTGGTCGGCTCGTCGAGCAGCAGCAGGTCGGGGCGCTGCAGCAGCAGCCGGCACAGCGCGACCCGCCGCCGCTCGCCGCCGGAGAGGCTGGTCACCTTCATGTCGCCGGGCGGACAGCGCAGCGCATCCATCGCGATCTCGACCGTGCGGTCGAGTTCCCAGCCGTTGGCCTGGTCGATCTTCTCCTGCAGCTCGCCCTGCTCGGCGATCAGCGCGTCCATCTCCTCGGGCGACAGGTCTTCGGCAAGGCGGGCGCTGACCGCCTCGAACCGGTCGAGGAGCGCCTTGGTGGCGGCCAGCCCTTCGAGGATGTTGCCGGCCACGTCCTTGTCCGGATCGAGCTGCGGCTCCTGCGGCAGGAAGCCGACCGTGACGCCCTCCGCCGCCCACGCCTCCCCCGAGAAGTCGCGCTCCTCCCCGGCCATGATCCGCAGCAGCGTCGATTTGCCGGCGCCGTTGGGGCCGAGCACGCCGATCTTGGCGCCGGGAAGAAACGACAGCCAGATGTCGCGCAGCACTTCGCGGCCGCCGGCATAGCTCTTGCCGAGACCCTTCATCACATAGATGTACTGGTAGGCCGGCATCGACGATCGCTCCCTCGCCCGAGACGCCGGCCCGTCACTACTCCAAGATCGCCGGGCTTGAAACTCAAAAGACCGCTGGGCCGGCGGCGGCGCGAGACGGACCGAGCCTGCCGCCCGCCGCCAGGACGCGGTGGCAGGCGACGATCGGCGCCACCGGGTTCCTCGCCATCGCCTGGCCGACGTCGCGCGCCCTCCGCTGTCAGCGGAGATCGGAGGGCAAGGCCGCGAAGGCAACCCGAATTCTTGCGGTCTAATCCGGCAGAAGGCCTTGACCGCAAGTAAGTAAGCACTTACTTCTGCGCCGCCATGCCGATGCCCCGCCTCGACAGCGACGGCCGCCGCAAGGCGATCGTCGCCGCTGCCGTTCCGCTGTTCGCCCGCAAGGGTTTTGCCGGGACGACGACGCGCGAGCTGGCCGAGGCGGCGGGAATCTCCGAGGCGCTGCTGTTTCGCCATTTTCCCTCCAAGGTGATGCTGTACCGCGAGATTCTGCGGCTCGGCTGCGAGGGCGACCCGGCGCTCGAACGGCTCGCGCAGTTGCAGCCGTCGAGCGCGACGCTGGTCTGCATCGTGCGCTTCATGGTCCGCCGCTTCGTCCTCGGCAGCGAGGAGGAACGGGCCGAGCTCGATCCGCGGCTGCGCCTGATCCTGCATAGCTGCCTGGAAGACGGCGCCTATGCGCGCGAATTGTTCGCCACCGTCGCCGAGCGGGTGGTGCCGCTGTTCGCCGCCTCGATCGCGGTGGCCGAGGCGGCGGGCGAGATCGCGCCGGGCGCCGGCGACGCCGCCAACCGTTTCTGGTTTGCCCAGCACGTGGCGGCGCTGATGGCTTTTGCCGCGCTGCCGAAGGACGGCTGCATTCCCTATACGGGCGACGCCGAGCGGGTCGCCGACGAGGCGGCCCGCTTCATCCTGCGCGGCATCGGCATGAGCGAAGCGGCGCTCGCCGCCGTTGACGCTGTTGGCGCGGACGCGCAACTCGCCGCGGAGTAGCTGCGATGGACGGCGATCTGAAGACGATGCCCGAGGTGGGCGATGCGCCGCGGCGGTCGGCGGCGCCGCGGCCCAAGACGCTGCGCTGGTTCCTGATCGTCGGCCTCTTGCTGCTGGTCGTGCTCGGCGGGCTTTACGGCTTCAACCGCTACCGCGAGCGGGCGATCGCCGACTTCTTCGCCCATAACGCGCCGCCGCCGGCGCAGATCTCGGCCGTCGTCGCCAAGAGCGAGATCGTGCCGCGCAGCGCCACCGGCATCGGCTCGCTCGCCGCGGTGCGCCAGGTGACCATCACCCCCGAGATCGGCGGCCGCGTCACCGCGATCCTGTTCACCCCGGGCGAGGACGTCAAAGCCGGCGAGCTCCTGGTGCAGCTCAACGATGCGCCGGACCGCGGCGACCTCGCCAACTACCAGGCCCAGGCACGCTTGGCGGCGGTGAGCCTCGACCGCGCCCAGCGCCTGGCGCGCAACCAATACGAATCGCAGGCCAATGTCGACCAGGCCCAGTCGCAGCTCGACCAGGCCAAGGCGCTGATCCAGAAGACCGAGGCGATCATCGCGCAGAAGCAGATTCGCGCCCCGTTTGCCGGTCGGCTCGGCGTGCGCCAGATCGACCTCGGCCAGGTGCTGACGGCGGGGACGCCGATCGCCACCCTGACCGACCTGTCCAAGCTCTACGTCAACTTCACCCTGCCCTCGTCGATGCGCGCCGAGCTTAAGGTCGGCCAGCGCGTCGATGTGACCGCCGACGCGTTTCCCGGCCGCCATTTCACCGCGACGGTGACGACGATCGAGCCGCAGATCAGCCCGACGACGCGCACCATCACGCTGCAGGCGACGATGGACAACCCGGACAACATGCTGCTGCCGGGCATGTTCGTGAACGCCGCGGTGCAGTTGCCGCCCGGGCCGCAGGCGGTGGTGCTGCCCGAGACCGCGGTCGATTACACGCTCTACGGCGACAGCGTCTACGTCGTGCGGGAGAGCGGCAAGGGCGCCGACGGCAAGCCGGTGCTGACGGCGCACCGGGTGCCGGTGAAGACCGGCAAGCGCTGGGACGACAAGGTGGCGATCCTGTCGGGCGTGAAGCCCGGCGACGAGGTTGTCGCCGCCGGCCAGATCAAGGTGCAGGACGGCGGGCGGGTCGTCGTCACCGGCAACCCGCCGCCGGCCCCGCCGGCCGAGCCGCCGCTGCACTGAGCGCGGCAGGAGCGCCGGCGATGCGGTTCACCGATCTGTTCATCAAGCGGCCGGTGCTGGCGCTGGTCGTCAGCCTGCTGATCCTGCTGATCGGCCTGCGCGCGATGACGGGACTGCAGATCCGCCAGTTCCCGAAGCTGTCGAACACGACGATCACGGTGACGACGGTCTATCCCGGCGCCTCGCCCGAGCTGATCCAGGGCTTCATCACGACGCCGATCGAGCAGGCGGTCGCGAGCGCCGAGGGCATCGACTACCTGACCTCGAGCTCGGTGCAGGGCACCAGCACGGTGACCGCCTATATCCGCCTCAACTACGACCCGAACCAGGCCATGACCGACGTGATGGCCAAGGTCCAGCAGGTCAAATACCTGATCCCGAACGAGGCGCAGGACCCCATCATCCTGAAGGCGACGGGGCAGACCACCGCGGTCATGTATATCGGTTTCGCCAGCCCGACCCTGCCGCCGCCGGCGATCTCCGATTATCTGACGCGGGTGGTGCAGCCGCTGCTGGCGACGGTGGACGGCGTCGCCTCGGCCGACATCCTCGGCGGCCAGACCTTTGCGATGCGGCTGTGGCTCGACCCCGCGCGGATGGCGGCGCGCGGCATCACTGCGGACGACGTCGCCGCGGCGATCCGCGCCAACAACTTCCAGGCGGCGCCGGGCCAGGCCGAAGGCTACTTCACGCTGACCAATGTCGATGCGCGCACCGGGCTCGGCGACGTCGAACAGTTCAAGAAGATGGTGGTCAAGTCGGCGGGCGGCGCGGTGGTGCGGCTCGAAGACGTCGCGCAGGTGGACCTCAGCGCACAGTCCTGGGCGTCGAGCGTGGCGATGAACGGGCAGCACGCCGTGTTCATCGGCGTGCAGGTGACGCCGAGCGGCAACCCGCTCGCCCTCGTCAAGGGCGTGCGCGCGCTGCTCCCGGAAATCCGCCGCACGCTGCCGCCTTCGGTGAAGATGCAGATCGCCTACGATTCGACGCGCTTCATCCAGGCCTCGATCGACGAGGTCGAATCGAGCCTCGGTCTCGCGGTGGCGATCGTCGTCGCGGTCATCTTCCTGTTTCTCGGCAATCTGCGCTCGGTGCTGATCCCGATCGTGACCATCCCGCTGTCGCTGATCGGCGCGGGAATCTTGATGGCGGCCTTCGGCTTCAGCCTCAACCTGTTGACCCTGCTGGCGATGGTGCTGGCGATCGGCCTGGTCGTCGACGACGCGATCGTCGTCGTCGAAAACGTGCACCGCCATATCGAGGCCGGGCGCAGCCCGGCGCAGGCGGCGCTGATCGGCGCGCGCGAGATCGCCAGCCCGGTCATCTCGATGACGCTGACCCTGGCCGCGGTCTATGCCCCGATCGGCTTTCTCGGCGGGATCACCGGCACCCTGTTCCGCGAGTTCGCCTTCACCCTCGCCGGCGCGGTGATCATTTCCGGCGTCGTCGCGGTGACGCTGTCGCCGATGATGTGCTCGCTGCTCCTGACCCCGGCGGCGGCGCACGGCCGCTTTGCCCGGCTCGTCGACCGCGGCTTCACCCGGCTCGCCGACGCCTACGGGCGCCGCCTCGAACGCTCGCTCGACTATCGCCCGGTCACCGCCCTGTTCGGCGCCGCGGTGCTGGTGGCGATCGCCTTCATGTACATGAACACCAAGGCCGAACTGGCGCCGGAAGAGGACCAGGGCGTGCTGTTCGCGCTGACCAAGGCGCCGCAATACTCCAACCTCGACTACCAGGACGCCTACGGCGCCGACCTCGACAAGGCGCTGACCGCGTTCCCCGAGGGCGATTTGCGCTTTGTCGTCAACGGCCGCTTCGGCGCCAACCAGGGCATCGCCGGCATGGTGTTCAAGCCGTGGAACGAGCGCAGCCGCACGACGCAGCAGATCAAGCCGCTGCTCCAGGCCAAGTTCAACGCGGTCGAGGGGATGAGCGCCTTCGTCTTCTCGCTGCCGCCGCTGCCCGCCTCGATCGGCGGCCTGCCGGTGCAGATGGTGATCTCGACCACCGGCGATTTCGTCTCGCTCTACAACGCGATGGAAAAGATCAAGGCGGCGGCGCGCAAGAGCGGGCTGTTTCTCGTCGTCGACAGCGACCTCGCCTTCAACCAGCCGACCGTGCGCATCGACATCGACCGCTCGAAGGCCAACGAGCTGGGCATCACGATGCAGTCGATCGGCGACACGCTCGCCCTGATGGTCGGCGGCAACTTCGTCAACCGCTTCAATTTGCAGGGCCGCTCGTACGAGGTCATTCCCCAGGTGCCGCGCGTCGACCGGCTCAACCCCGAAACGCTGACCCGGTACTACGTCAACTCGGCCGCCGGCCAGCCGGTGCCGCTGTCGAACCTGGTAAGCCTGACCAACGTGACCGCGCCCAACGCGCTGACCCGCTACAACCAGCTCAACTCGGCGACCTTCCAGGCAGTGCCGATGCCCGGCGTCACCCAGGGCGACGCGGTCGATTTTCTTGAACGGCAGGCGGCCCAGCTTCCTGCCGGGTTCAGCCACGACTACCTGTCGGACTCGCGCCAGTACGTGCGCGAGGGGCACCAGCTCGTCGTCACCTTCGTGTTCGCGCTGATCGTCATCTTCCTGGTGCTGGCGGCGCAGTTCGAAAGCCTGCGCGACCCGCTGGTCATCCTCGTCAGCGTGCCGATGTCGGTATTCGGTGCGGTGCTGCCGCTGTTCATCGGCCTGGCGACGATGAACATCTACACCCAGGTCGGGCTGGTGACGCTGATCGGGCTGATCTCCAAGCACGGCATCCTGATGGTCGAATTCGCCAACCAGCTCCAGCTGCGCGAAGGGATCGACCGGCGCAGCGCCATCGAGCGGGCGGCGCGGGTGCGGCTGCGTCCGATCCTGATGACGACGGCGGCGATGGTGGTGGGGCTGGTGCCGCTGGTGATGGCGACCGGGGCGGGGGCGGCGAGCCGCTTTTCGATCGGTCTCGTCGTCGTCGCCGGCATGTCGATCGGCACGATCTTCACCTTGTTCGTGCTGCCGGCGGTCTATACCGTACTTGCCAAGGACCACCTCGCCGCGTCGCGCTCGGTGCGCAGCCGCGAGCTGGCCGAGCTGTCGTGAGGAACCGGCCATGGCTGCTTATAAGATCACGCCGCTGACCCCGCATACCGGCGCCGAGGTCACCGGGCTCGACCTGGCGAAGCCGATCGACGCCGAGACCAAGGCCGCGCTCAACCGCGCCTGGGCGCGGCACCACGTACTGGTCATCCGCGGCCAGACCTACGAGCCGCCCGATTTCATCCGCGCGGCGCAGGTGTTCGGCGAACTGCAGCCGCACGACAAGAAGGACCACCACGTCCCGGGCTTTCCCGAGATGTACTACGTGACCAACCAGGAATTCCTCGGCACCCGGCGGATGATCCCGGGCGAGACCTTTCATACCGACCATTCGAACCATCCCGCGCCGCCGAAGGCGACGATCCTGTATCCGGTGGAACTGCCGAGCTCGGGCGGCGACACCCAGTACGTCAACATGCACCTCGCCTATGACGAGCTGCCCGAGGCGATGAAGAAGAAGATCGACGGACTCAAGGCGGTGCACGTCTATCTCAGCAAATACAGCCCGCGGCCGCTGAAGCCGCTCAACGAGGAGAGCCTGAAGGCGCTGCCGCCGCCGGGCGTCCACCCGCTGGTGCGGGTGCACCCCGACAACGGCCGCAAGGCGCTGTTTCTCAACCCGGTGCGCATCGAGTCGATCGTCGGCATGCCCGACGACGAGGCGCTCGACCTGATCGCCGAGCTGATGCGCCACGCCACCCAGAAGAAATACGAATACCGCCACCAGTGGCGCTACGGCGACATGGTGATCTGGGACAACCGCAGCGTCATGCACAAGGCCAACCCGGACTACGACATGAACCAGCGGCGCTACCTCTATCGCCTGATGCTGAAGGGCGAAGCGCCGATCCCGGTTGCCGCCGCCGCCTAGTGCGCCATCAGCACCGGCACGGTCATGTGGTCGAGCAGGTCGCGGGTGACGCCGCCGAACAGCGCCTCGCGGTAGGGCGAATGGTGATAGGCGCCGGCGACGATCAGGTCGGCGGCTAGGTCCGAGGCGCGCGACAGCAGGATGTCGGAGACGCCGAGCTCGCCGCGGACGATGGTCTCGGCGCGGGCGGGAATGTCGTGGCGCTCGAGATGGCGGACCACGCGGTCGAGGCTCGTCTGCGTGCGCTCGCGTTCGTTTTCGGCGCCGACGACGCTGACCACCGTGACGTTCTCCGCCTCGGCGATCAGCGGCAGGGCATCGTGCAGCGCGCGCGACGCCTCGCGGGTGCCGTCCCAGGCGACGAGGGCGCGCTCGCCGACGGTCGGGAAGCTGCCGGCATAGGGCAGGATCAGGACCGGCCGCCCGGAAGCGAGCGCCACCTCTTCCGGGCGCAGGGTATTGCGGGTCGCGCCGCTGCGCTCGTACTGGCCGAGCACCGCGAGATCGGCCGATTTGGCAAACTCGATCACCGCATCGGTGCCGGCGCCGTCGATCAGCAGCCAGTCGCCGGCCAGCCCCTGCGCGCTCAGCTGCTCGCGGAAGCGCTGCTCGGCGAGTTCCGCGCGGGTGCCCGACATGACCGGCGCGGCGCCCGGCTCGCCCTCGTTCGCCGGCGGGAACAGTACCGCCTCGACGGCGTCGTCGTGGACCGAATAGACGCCGGAGATGGCGGCGTGGTGGGCGCGGGCGAGCCGCAGCGAGAGTTTCAGCCGCTCTTCGCCGGCCGGGGTCGCATCGAGGCAGACCAGAATGTCTCGAAGCTGCATTGCAACCTCCCGCTTCGCTTCCGCTGCAAACACCGGTCCCGGCGGGAGTGTTCCGGCCGCCTCAGTCGAGCTGCCGGCGCAGCTCGGTCTTCAACACCTTGCCGTAATTGTTCTTCGGCAGCGACTCGACGAAGCGGTAGCGGCGCGGCCGCTTGAAGCGGGCGATGTGGTCGAGGCAGAGCCGGTCGAGCTCGGCCTCGCTCACCGCGGCGCCGGGCCGGGCGACGACGAAAGCGACGACCTCCTCGCCCCATTCGGGATGCGGGCGGCCGACCACCGAGGCCTCGGCGAGGCCGGGATGGCGCAGCAGCACCTCCTCGATCTCGCGCGGATAGATGTTGCTGCCGCCCGAGATGATCATGTCCTTCGAGCGGTCGCGGAGGGTCAAGAGCCCGGTCTCGTCCATGCTGCCGAGATCGCCGGTGTGCAGCCAGCCGCCGCGCAGGGTTTCGGCGTTGGCGGCGGGATTTCGCCAGTAGCCGGCCATGACGCAGTCGCTGCGGGTGACGACCTCGCCGACCTCTCCGGGCGGCAGCTCCGCGTCGTCGTCGCCGACCACCTTGACGAGGACGCCGGTGCGCGCGACGCCGCACGAGCCGAGGCGGCCGGGGTCGAGATGGGCGCGCTGCGACAGGCCGGTGATCGTCATCGGCGATTCGCCCTGGCCGTAAAGCTGGTAGAGGCGCGGGCCGAACAGGGCGAGCGCGCGTTCGAGATCGGCGACATACATCGGCCCGCCGCCGTAATAGATCGTCTTCAGCCCGGCAAGATCGGCGGCGGCGGTCTGCGGCGCCTGCACCAGCCGGGTCAGCATGGTCGGTGCGGCAAACATCGACACCCGCTCGCAGCGCGCAAACGCCTCCAGCACCGAAGCAACGTCGAAATGCGGCAGCACCACCTGGCGCGCGCCGCGCAGCAGAAACGGCAGGGCGTAAAGCCCGGCCCCGTGCGACGCCGGGGCGGCGACAAGGTGGGTGTCGCGCTCGTCGACCGGGTCGATGTCGGCGTAATAGCACTGGCTCATGAACAGGAGATTGCGGTGGGTCAGCACCGCACCCTTCGGCCGCCCGGTCGTGCCGCTGGTGTAGAACAGCCAGGCGGGCTCGCCGGGGTCGCCCGGCTCGGGGAGGAGCGGCTCGCCGGCGAACAGCGCCTCGTAGCCCGGCGTGCAGGTCGAGATCACCTCGGCGAGCGCGCCGCCGCCGGCAAGCGGGCCGAGCGCATCGGCCAGACCCGGCGTCGCGAACAGCAGCCGTGCGCCGGAATCCCCGGCGATGTATTCGACCTCGCGCGGATGCAGCCGGGCGTTGGCCGGCACCGCGCACAGCCCCGCCGCCCAGCAGCCGAACAGCAGCTCGAAGAACTCGGCGCAGTTTTCGAGGCTGAGGATGACGCGGTCGCCGGGCGCGAGGCCGCGCCCGCGCAACGCGGCGGCGATCAGCGCGCTGCGCCGCGCCAGCTCGCGATAGCTCCAGTGATGGCGGTCGTCGGCCACCGCCGGCGCCTCCGGCCGGCGGCGGGCAACGGCGAACAGCAACGATGCGAGGTTCATCGCCAAGGCTCCCCGGCCGCGAGGCCGGAGAGCTTAGCGCAAGCGCCTAGGCGACGCCGTATTTCTTGAACCAGTCGAGCATCAGCTTCCACGCATCCTTGGCGTCGTCCGGGCGATAGCTCGGCCGGTAGTCGGCGTTGAAGCCGTGCGGCGCATCGGGGTAGATCTTGTAGTCGCAGACCTTGTTCTCTTCCTTGCACACGGCCGCGCGCAGGACGATCGTCTCCTTCGGAATGCTCGGGTCCTTGCCGCCGTAGAACGCCAGCACCGGGCAGTGGATGTCGGCGGCGATGTCGGCCGGGTTCTGCGGCGTCAAATCGGTGATCTTGCGGTCGGCCCCGTACCACGACACCGCCGCCTTCAGCGCCGGCTGGTGCGCGGCATACATCCAGGTGGCGAACCCGCCCCAGCAGAAGCCGGTGACGCCGAGCCGCTTGGTATCGGCCTTGCCGGTCGAGCGGGCGTAGACGACGGTGGCGTCGAGATCGCTCATCACCTCGTCGGTCGGCACCTTGACGACGATGTCGGAGATCAGCTTCGGGATCTCCGTGTACTTCGAAGGATCGCCCTGGCGCGCGTAGAGGTTGGCGGCGATCGCGTAATAGCCGGCCTTGGCGAGGCGGCGGCAGATGTCCTTGATGTGCTCGTGCACGCCGAACACCTCCTGGATCACCAGGATGGTCGGGAACGGCCCGCCCTTGGCCGGCATCGCGCGATAGGCCGGCATCTCGCCGTCGGCGGTCGGCACCTTGACCTCGCCGGCGACGAGACCCTTGGTGTCGGTGGTGATCGTCTCGGCCGACACCGGGCCGGCGGCCGCGGCGAACCCGGTCACCAGCGAGGTCACGACAAAGCCGCGGCGCGAAAAACGGGTGCGCGGCACCATCGTCAGCAGTTCTGGGGCGAGCGTGTCCACCTTATCCTCCCGGTTGAACGACATTGTTGCAGCAAGGATAGCCGAGCGCGCGCCGCGGCGAAAGCGCCGCTCACCCCGAGTTGAACCGCCGCGCCGCAATCCTAGCCGCGGGCGGCCTTCTTGGCGGCGGCGGTCAGCAGCCGCTTTTTCAAACGGCGGATTTCCGGCGACAACCGGCGGTCGGGCGTGTTGCGCAGAAACGCGTCGATCCCGCCCTTGTGCTCGATCGTCCGCAGGCCGGCGGCGCTCAGCCGCAGCCGCACCGGCCCCAGCGTGTCGGACAACACCGAGGCGACCTGCAGATTGGGCAGAAAGCGCCGCTTGGTCTTGATGTTGGAATGGCTGACGTTGTGGCCGACCTGGACACCCTTGCCGGTGATCTGGCATCTGCGCGCCATGCGGCACCCCCCGAGCTGCGGGACGAAAACAGGCGGCGGGTTGTAGGCGAGCGGGCGCGGCCGGTCAAGCGCCCGGCGGCAGACGCCGCGGCGGCCGCAGCGCCCGACGCCGGCCGCCCGCGCCGGCAACTGCGTCAGACAATCTCTTCCGAGATGTCGCGGCCGGTGTGGTCCGGCATCATCAGCGTCGCGACGATGCTGACGACGGCGCAGATCGCGATGTAGATCGCGATGACGTAGCCCGAGCCGTAGGCCGCGAGCAGCGCCGTGGCGATCAGCGGCGCCGGCCCGCCGGCGGTGATCGAGGCAAGCTGGTAGCCGATCGAGGCGCCGCTGTAGCGCAGCCGCGGGGTGAAGCCCTCGGCGATCAGCGCCGCCTGCGGCCCGTACATCAGGTCGTGCGGCACAAAGGAAAGGACGATGCCGAGGAACATCACCGCCGGGATCAGCGAGTCCAGCATGGCGAAATAGATGAACCCGAAGATGCCGGTCAGCACCGAGCCGATGATGTAGATGCGCTTGCGCCCGAACCGGTCGGATAGCGCCCCGGCGACCGGGATCGTCACGAACGAGATCAGCCCGGCGGTGATCAGCGCGGTCAACAGGAAGTCGCGCTGGACGTGCAGCACCTGGGTGCCGTAGGCGAAGACGAAGGCGAGATAGATATAGGCCGGCGCCTGCTCGGCGGTGCGCGCGAACATCGACAGGAAGACCTGTTTCGGCTGACGCTTCAGCACCTCGATCGCCGGCACGCGCTCGATCCGTTCCTCGGCGACAATCTTGCGGAAGGCCGGGGTTTCGAGAATGCCGAGCCGGATGTACAGCCCGATGCCGACCATCACGATGCTGAGCATGAACGGGATGCGCCAGCCCCATTGCAGGAAGGCGTCGCCGGAGATCGCGCTGCCGATCAGCACCGCCATGTTGGCGAGGAACAGCCCGGCCGGCCCGCCGAATTGCGGCCACGAGGTGATGAAGCCGCGATGGTTGTTGGTGCGCGCCCATTCCATCGACAGCAGCACCGAGCCGCCCCACTCGCCGCCGACGCCGACCCCCTGGATAAAGCGGATGATCGTCAACACCACCGCGCCCCAGATGCCGATCGACTCGTAGGTCGGCACAAAGCCGACCGCGAAGGTCGACAGCCCGGTGATCAGCAGCGTCGCGATCAGCGCCCCCTTGCGGCCGATGCGGTCGCCGTAATGGCCGAAGATGAAGGCCCCGATCGGCCGCGCGATGAAACCGACGGTATACACGGCAAATGCCTCCAGCACGCCGACCAGCGGGTCGGAATGCGGGAAGAACAGCTTGCCGAAGACGAGGCCGGTGACGACGCTGTAGAGCAGGAAATCGTACCATTCGATCGTCGTGCCGACGGTGCTCGCAATCACCGCCTTGCGCAACTGGGCGCGGTGCTCGCTTTCCGACAGCGCACCGCCGGCCATTTCCATGGTCGCCATGAGCGTTTCCCCCCGGTTGTAAAGCACGCCCGGCTTGCTGCGGCCGGTGTTGTTTTGGCGTCTTGTTACGGCAGCCCGGCGCCCCTTGTCCAGTCGCCCGGCTAGGCCGCCACCTCCTCCGCCGCCGGCACGGTCTTGACCTCGTGCGCCTGCAGGATCGGCAGCACCTCGCGCGCGAAGCGCTCGATCTGGGCCATGAACAGCTCGTGCGGCAGCGCGCCCCGGTTGAGCGCGAGCTGAACCTGGTTGGCGCCGGCGCTGTCGGCGGCGTCGATGATGCGCTGGGCGACCTCGTCGGCGGTGCCCAGCGGCATGTGCTCGGCCTGCTCCTCGAGCTCGCGCATCGTCAGGTTGCGGAATTCCGAGCGCAGATTGGCGGCGGCACGGAGGTTTTCCGGCCGCACGTAATCGGTCGAGGCGGCGCTCGAATAGCCTTCCTGGCGCTGCCGCTCGGTCTCGGTGAAATTGCCGTGGCTGAATAGGGTGCGGTTGAAATAGAGGATGTGCGGCCCGTATTCCTTGAGCGCCTGCGCCTTGGAATCGGCGACATAGGCGGTGATGCCGAGCGACAGGTGGTCCGGAGTGATGCGGTGCCCGGCGGCGGCCAGGCACTTGGCATAGTAGCGGATGATGTCGTCGCGCAGGCCGCGGGCGCGGCCGAGGCCGGGGGTGATCGGCAGGTTGTGCTTGCCGGCGAACTCGATCGATTCCTTGCTGCCGACGATCGGCACCCAGATCGGCGGCCGCGGGCGCTGCACCGGGCGCGGCCACAGCGCGACGTCGCGATACGACCAGAAGCGGCCCTGGTAGTCGAACACCTCCTCGCTCCACGCCCGGGTGATGATTTCGTAAGCCTCCTCGAACCGCGCCCGAGATTCGGAAAGCGGCACATTGTGCACCTGGTATTCGCGCGGAATGCCGCGGGCGAAGCCGGAAATCAGCCGCCCTTTCGACAGGCAGTCGATCATCGCCAACTCCTCGGCGAGGCGCAGCGGCTGGTGCAGCGGCAGCAGGTTGCCGTAGATCAGCAGCTTCAATTTCCTGGTGCGCTGCGCCGCCGCCGCGGCCATCAGGTTGGGGCTGTTCATCAGCCCGTAGGGCGAGCAATGGTGCTCGTTGAAGCCGACCCCGTCATAGCCGAAGCGGTCGAGCGCCTCCCAGGCGTCGAGATGCTCCTCGTAGGTGCGCATCGCCGTCGCCGCGTCGAAATGCCGCCCTGGAAGCGGATAGGGCAGCTCGCCGTCGCCGCCCTTCAGATGGTCGAGATTGGCGTCGTAGGCGAGAAGGTCGAAGACGAACACCTTCATGACACGGCTTCTCCTGGCGACAGCGACTGGAGGCGGCTGCCGCGGTAGCGCAGCAGCCCGGTAGCGATTGCGGCGATCAGCGCGAACACGCAGGCGCTGAGGAAAATGTGCGTCGGGGCCAGGCCGCGCGCCAGCAAAAACCCGCCGAGCGCCGGCGCGGCGATGCCGCCGAGGCGGCCGACGCCGAGCGCCCAGCCGAGCCCGCTGGTGCGCATGCGCGCCGGGTAGAGCTTGCCGCAGGCCGCGTTGGCGCCGGTCTGGCTGCCGATGATCGTCATGCCGGACAGGAAGATGACGATGACCAGCGGCACGTAGGGCAGCGCCACCAGGGCGATCAGCGCGATGAAGACGATGCCGGCGGCATAATGCCAGGCGAGGGCGCGCTCGGCGCCGTAGCGGTCGATCAGCGCACCGAGATACAGCACCGCGACGATCGCGCCGGCCTCGCGGAAGCTCGAGGCGCGCGCCGCTTCGGCCGGGCTGTAGCCGATCAGGTGCAGCACCTCCGGCGTCCAGTAGATGAACAGGAACAGGTTCATCAGGCTGCAGAAGAAGACGATCCACATCAGCACCGTCTGCAGCGCGTAGCCGGGGCTGAACAAGAGCTTGACCGGGTTGCCGCGGGCGAGGTCGAGGCCGCCGTCGCCGCCCGCCGACGGGGCGATGCCGAGCCGGCGCAGCAATGCCGCCTGGCGCGGCGACAGACGCCCCTTGGCCACGAGGAAGCGCGGCGACTCGGGCAGCCACAGCGCCATCGCCGCCACCAGCAGCAGCGGCACCACGCCGCCGACGACGAACACGCTCGGCCAGCCGAAACGCGGCAGCAGAAAGCCGGCGAGCTGGCCGCAGAGAAACCCGCCGATCGGCGCCCCGGTGAAGCTCGCCATGATCATCAGCGCGCGCCGCCGCTCCGGCGCGTAATCGCCGGTCAGCGTCGCCGCCCCCGGGAACCCGCCGCCGATGCCGAGCCCGGTGAAGAAGCGCATCACCGTCAGCATTGTAAGCGAGCCGGCAAAGGCGCTGCCCAGCGAGGCCAGGCCGAAGATCGACAGGCTGGCGATCAGCAGCGGCTTGCGCCCGAAGCGGTCGCCGATCGGCCCGGCCGACAGGGCGCCGACGAGGATGCCGATGCTCGACCACAGAAAGGCTTGGGTGAAGGCCGGACCCGGCAGGTTCCAGGCATGGGTCAGCGACGGCACCGAGACGCCGATCGAATTGACGTCGTAGCCGTCGCACATCTGCACCAGCGTGCAGATCGCCGCGACGCGGATCTGCAACCCGCCGATGCGCTGGTTTTCGAGGGCCGCCTCGGCGGCCGACGCGTGCGGTTGAGCCATCATGCCTCCCCGGCGGCCGTGCGGCCGCTCCCCAGCATCGCCGTCGCCGCCGCGGCGACGATCGCAAACGCGCAGGCGCACAGGAAGATGTGCGGCGGCGCCCAACCCGAGCGCAGCAGATAACCGCCGAGGATCGGCGCGACGATGCCGCCGAGCCGGCCGATGCCGAGCGCCCAGCCGATGCCGCTGGCCCGCATCCGCGCCGGGTAGAGCACGCCGCAGGCGGCGTTGGCGCCGGTCTGGCTGCCGATGATCGTCATGCCCGAGAAGAAGATCGTCGCCAGCAGGATCGCGTAAGGCAGCGCGACCAGGGCGATCAGCGCGATGAACACGGCGCCGACGGCGTAATGCACGGCGAGCGCGCGCTGCGGCCCGAAGCGGTCGATCGCCGCGCCGAGATAAACGACGGCGAGAATCGCGCCGAAATCGCGGAAGCTGGAGGCGAACACCGCGCTCGCCGGGGTGAGCCCGATCAGGTGCAGCACCTCGGGCAGCCAGAAGCCGAACAGGTAGAGGTTCAAAAGGCTGCAGAAGAAGATGATCCACAGCAGCACCGTCTTCACCGCGTAGCCCTTGCCGAACAGCATCCCGACGGGGTTGCCGGCGGCAACGTCGACCCCTTCGGTAGTGCCGGCGGCGAAGTCGAGGCGCGCGAGCAGCGCCGCCTGACGCGGCGCAAGGTTCGGCTTGCGGGCGAGAAAGCGCGGCGATTCCGGCAGCAAGGCGAGCATGACGACGAGCAAAACCAGCGGAAAGACGCCGCCGAGCACGAAGATGACCGGCCAGGCGAACCCGAGATGCAGCAGGAAGGCGACGATCTGGCCGCCGACAAAGCCGCCGAGCGGCGCCCCGGTGAAGCAGATCATGATCAGCGTGGCGCGCCGGTGCCGCGGCGCGTAGTCGCCGGTCAGCGCCACCGTGCCGGCAAAGGTGCCGGCGATGCCGAGCCCGGTGAAAAACCGGTAGACGGCGAGCATGCCGATGCCCGAGACCGTTGCGGTCAGCAGCGAGGCCAGCCCGAAGATCAGGATGCTGGCGAGCAGCAGCGGCCGCCGCCCGAAGCGGTCGCCGAGCGGCCCGGCGATCAGCGCCCCGGCCATGATGCCGATATTGGAGAAGGCAAAGGCCATCGTGAACGCCGCCGGCGGCAGGTTCCACGCATGGGTCAGCGACGGCACCGACCAGCCGATCGCGCCGATGTCGTAGCCGTCGCACATCTGGATCAGCGTGCAGATCGCGACCACCCGGATCTGCAACCCGCCGATGCGCTGGTTTTCCAGCGCCGTTTCGGTGGTCGACAGCGAGACGTCCGCCATGGTGCCTCCCTTCGCTCGCGGCTGCGCCGGTTGCCCCGGCGGTCTTGCGACAGCGTGTTGCATTTCCTCGCCGGCTGCGCAAGCCTCGCGCATCCCAGCGTGGCGGAGACCGGGCGATGACAATGCGGCCGCCGGCCGAGATCGGCATGAGTCTGGACGAGGTCGACACCCCGGCCTTGATCGTCGACCTCGACGCCTTCGAGCGCAACCTGCGGCGCCTCGCCGACCGCATCGCCGGCACCGGGGTCAGGCTGCGCGCCCATGCCAAAACCCACAAATGTCCGGTCATCGCGCTGAAGCAGATCGAATTGGGCGCGGTCGGCGTGTGCTGCCAGAAGGTCAGCGAGGCCGAGGCGATGGTCTATGGCGGGGTGAAGGACGTGCTCGTCACCAACGAGATCGTCGGCCGCCAGAAATTGCGCCGCCTCGTCGGGCTCGCCGGCATGGCGAAGATCGCGGTGTGCGCCGACGACCCGGCGCAGCTCGCCGGTTTCGAGGAGGCCGCCAGGGAGGCCGGGACGACGCTGCCGGTCTATGTCGAGGTCAACATGGGCGGCAACCGCTGCGGCGTCGAGCCCGGCGAGCCGGCGCTCGACCTCGCCCGCCGCATCGCCGACCTGCCCCACCTCGCCTTTGCCGGGCTGCAGGCCTATCACGGCTCGGCCCAGCACCTGCGCAGCTGGGAAGAGCGGCGTCAGGCGATCGCCGGCGCCGCGGACAAGGCGGCGCGCACCCGCGACCTGCTCGCCGCCAACGGCATCGTCTGCGACCAGATCACCGGGGCCGGCACCGGCACCTTCGAGTTCGAGGCGGCAAGCGGCGTCTATACCGAGCTGCAATGCGGCTCCTATATCTTCATGGATGCCGATTACGGCCGCAATCTCGACCGGGACGGCGCGCCGACCCGCGCCTTCGAGCCGAGCCTGTTCGTCTGGGCGACGGTGATGAGCCGGCCCGCCGCCGAGCGCGCCATCGTCGATGCCGGGCTGAAGGCGCTGGCCTTCGATTCCGGCCCGCCGACCGTGTGGGACGAGCCCGCCGCGATCTACGAGCGCGCCTCCGACGAGCACGGCAGGCTCGGCATCTCGGCGCCGACCAACCGCCTCAACCTCGGCGACAAGGTGCGGCTGGTGCCCGGGCATTGCGACCCGACCGTCAACCTTTACGACTGGTATGTCGGGGTGCGCGGCGACCGGGTCGAGGCGCTGTGGCCGATCACCGCCAGAGGCGCGGTTTACTAGGGGCGCGGTTTACTAGGGGCGCGGTCTAGCGAGGGAGTTCCGCATGGCCATCGACTGGAAGGAGCATGGCGTCAAGGTCATTCCCGGCGACCAGCTCGACACCAACACGCCGCAGACGCCGGGCATGAACCGTGCCGCGGCGATCAACTTCGCCCGCGTCGGGGCGCAGAAGATCTGGGCCGGCACGGTGCACATCCACGCCAACGCCAAGACCGGCGCGCACCATCACGGCGAGCTGGAAAGCGTTATCTACGTGCTCAAGGGCAGGGCGCGGATGCGCTGGGGCGAGCGGCTCGAATACGTCGCCGAGGCCGGCCCGGGCGACTTCATCTTTGTGCCGCCCTATGTGCCGCACCAGGAGATCAACGCCTCCTCGGACGAGACGCTGGAATGCGTGCTGGTGCGCAGCGACAACGAGGCGGTGGTCGTCAACCTCGACATCGAGCCGGTGGAAAAGCCGGAAGAGGTGCGCTGGGTCGACCCGATCCACAAGCATCCCTGAGCCGGAGAGGATGCCGCTCACCCCGGCCACCCCGGGGTGGGGTTCTCTAGAAGCGGCGGAACTCGCGCTCGACGCGGGCGAGAAAGCGGGCGCAGCGCGCCGGCGGTACGCTCTCGATGTTGTAGAGGGCGAGGAAGCGCTTCTCGACGTGGCGCGTGCACAGCATGCGGATGCCGTTGAGGATGACCCCGCGCACCGGGTCGCGCAGCACCAGCTTGATCAGCCACCAGGGCGCGCCGTAGGTGGTGACCACGGCGAGCTTCTTGAGGTGGCGCAGCCCGGGCTCGATGCGGCCCCGCCCCGCCAGGTGGAAGGCGACGCCGTTGACCCAGACGCGGTCGAAATAGCCCTTGAGGATCGCCGGCATGCCGTACCACCAGGTGGGAAAGCACAGCACCACGGCATCGGCGGCGCGCAGCCGGTCGACATGGGACTGTACCCGCGACAGGTCGGGATTGGGCGTGTTGTGGGCGCGGCGCTCGGGCGCGCTCATCACCGGATCGAAGCCCTCGGCGTAGAGGTCGCAATCGTCGACCCGGTGCCCGGCGGCGGCGAGCGCATCGACGATGGCGCGGTGCAGCGCGGCGCCGAAACTGTCGGCGAGCGGATGGGCGAACAGGACGAGGACGTTGATCTCGCGCCTCACTGCAGGCTGTTGCGCAACACCAGGGCGAGGCGCACCGCGCCCTTGGCGAGCTGGGTCTTAACCGCGATCAGGCCCTTGGTCTCGTAGTCGGAACCGAGCCGGTAAAGCGGCACGGCGCCGCACGAATCGGCGCCGCCCTTCGCCGCCGGGAAGGTGTATTTGCCCGCCGGCGCCTCGCTGAGGAAACTGTAGACGATGGTGCGCGCGACGGCATAGCTGTCCATCGCCCAGGCCGCGGCATCGCCTTCGGCCCATGCCCGCGCCTCTTCGCCGCCGATGCCGGCGCCGATCTGCAGCGCGGCTCGGGCCGGGTCGCGGCCGATCACCTCGCGCGCCAGAATGCGCTCCCAGTAATCGACCAGCCGCACCGGGGTCTTCATCTCGCCGACGGCGACGGCGACGCAGCGCCCGCCGTCGTCGCCGCGGTCGATCGCGTGCAGCGGATCGTGCAGGTCGCCGACCAGGTTGAGCAGGTAGCGCACCGCCAGCAGGCGCTCGCCCGGGCTGGTCTCGCGGTTCATCAGCTCGGCCGAGAACTGGCCGATCTTGTCGACCGCGCAGTTGTCCTGCGGCCCGTGGCTGGCCGGGTAGCCCGGCGGCAGCGGCTGGCGCCCGAAGCAGTCGCGCGTCAGATCGGGATGGTCGAACTTGAGCGGCACCAGATGCCACAGCGCGGTGGCGGTGCGCGCTTCGGGGCTGCGTTCGCGCAGCTTGTCGGGCCAGTCCGCCTCGTCGCCGACGGTCGGGGCGGGGCCCTTGCCTTCGCGGTCGGTGGCGACGATCTCGGCGAGCTTCGCCGCCGCAGCGGCGTCGTTCTGGACCAGGATGCGGTCGGCGAGCTCGGCGATCACGCGATGCGCATCGGGGCCCCAGGCGGCGGCCTTGCCCGCGGCGAGGACGACCGCCGCGCCGAGCGCCAACCCGTAAAGCCACCCCCGCATCGGCGCCCACTTTGCCTCTTGCGCCCACCGGACTCATGCTAGCATCGCGCGGCACGCCTGTCAGGGAGATGGAGGGAGCGAATGCGCGGGGTGGTGTTTGCCGGTGAGCGCGAGATTCAGCTGCTCGACTTTCCCGACCCGACGCCGGGCCCCGGCGAGGTCGTCATCGAGATGAAGGCCTCGGGCATGTGCGGCAGCGACCTGCACCAGTATCGCCGGCCGAAATCCGGCGGGTCGAGCGGCGGGCTGCCGGTCAACCCCGATCCCGTCATCGGCGGGCACGAGCCGTGCGGCGTCGTCGCCGCCCTCGGTCCCGGCGTCACCGACAAGGAAGCGCGGGTCGGCCAGCGCGTCATGGTCCACCACTACAAGGGCTGCACCGTGTGCGGCCATTGCAAATCGGGGTGGTCGCAGCTGTGCCAGGAAGAGCCGGTGGTGGTCTACGGCAACAACGCGCATGGCGGGCACGCCCCGTATCTGAAGGTGCCGGCCTTTACCCTGGTGCCGCTGCCCGACGAGCTGTCGTTCGTCACCGGCGCGGCGATCTCGTGCGGGACCGGCACCGCCTACGGCGCGCTGCGGCGCATCCGGCTGTCCGGCAACGACACGATCGCGATCTTCGGCCAGGGGCCGGTGGGGCTGTCGGCGACCCAGCTCGCCCACGCGATGGGCGCCCGGGTCATCGCCCTCGACATCAGCGAAGAGCGGCTCGGCCGGGCCAAGGAATTCGGCGCCGACGAGATCGTCAACCCGCGCTCCAACGACCCGGTCGGCGCGATCAAGGATCTCACCCACGGCTACGGCGCCGAGTTCACCCTCGACACCTCGAGCCAGCCGGAGGGCCGCATCGCCGCGGTGCGGGCGACCAAGGTGTGGGGCACGACCTGCTTTGTCGGCGAGCGCAACCAGGTGACGATCGACGTCAGCCCCGACATGCTGCGCAAGCAGCTGACGATCGTCGGATCGTGGACCTTCTCGTCGGTCGGCCAGGCGGAATGCGCCCGCTTCATCGCCGACCGCGGCATCGACGTCGAGAAGCTGTTCACCCACCGCTGGCGGCTCGACCAGGCCGACGAGGCCTACAAACTGTTCGACACCCAGACCACCGGCAAGGGCGTGTTCCTGATGTGAAGGAGGAGAGGATGACCGCGCAAACGCCGTTCCTGCGGGGCGAGGAGATGCTGGGGCCGCTGGCCTCGCGCTACGTCACCGTCGCGGATTTGCCGTGGAAGCCGACGCCGTGTCCGGGCATCGACATGAAAATCCTGCTCGAGGACCGCGACACCGGCCTCCTCACCGCGCTGTTCCGCTGGCAGCCCGGGGCCGAGCTGGGCCTGCACGAGCATGTCGAGGTCGAGCAGACCTTCGTGCTCGAAGGCAGCCTGGTCGACGACGAGGGCGAGGTCACCGCCGGCAACTACGTATGGCGGCCGAAAGGCAACCGCCACGTCGCCCGCTCGCCCAACGGGGCGCTGGTGCTGTCGGTGTTCCTGCGCCCCAACATCTTTCTCGACGGCGGCAAGGAAGGCGTCGAACTGCGCTGAGGGAGCCATGCCGAAATCCAAGGTGTTCGCCAGCTTCGACGCCGCCGTCGCCGATATCCCGGACAATGCGACGATCGGGTTCGGCGGCTTCGCCGTCGTCGGCATGCCGATCAACCTCTACGGCGCCTTGGCGAGGCAGGGCGCCAAGGGGCTGACCTGCGTGTCGAACGGCACCCGCGGCGGCGCCACCCTGCCGAGCGATGCGCCCGACATGGGCTGGCTGATCCGCAACAACCAGGTCAAGAAGGTGATCTGCGCCTTTACCGCGCCGACCCGCGCCTCGCAGAAGCTGATCTTCAGCGAGTATTACGAGAAGGGCCTGATCGACGCCGAGCTGGTGCCGCAGGGCACGCTGGCCGAGCGCATGCGCGCCGCCGGCGCCGGCATCCCGGCCTTCTACACCCCGGCCGCGGTCGGCACCGAGCTGGCCGAGGGGCGCGAGACCCGCGTCTTCAACGGCCGCGAATACCTCTTGGAAGAGGCCTTGCCGCTCGACTACGCCTTCATCCGCGCCTATCAGGCGGACGAATTCGGCAACCTTCGCTTCCGCCGCGCCCAGCGCAACTTCAACCCGCTGATGGCGATGGCCGCCAAGGTGACGATCGTCGAGATCGAGGAGGACATCCTGCCTTTGGGCGCGATCGACCCCGACGACGTGCACCTGTCGGGCATCTTCGTCCACCGCCTGGTCAAGGTGCCGCCGCCGCCCGCGGGCTGGTGGCCGATGCGCCCGGCCGAGGTCGCCGCGCGCGAGGCGCAGAGGGGAGCCGCACGATGAGCGACGCCAAGGGGCTCACCCGCCAGCAGATGTGCAACCGGCTGGCGATGGAGTTCGAGGACGGCTGGGTGGTCAATCTCGGCATCGGCATCCCGACCTTGTGCTCGAACTGCGATTTCGGCGACCGCTCGATCATCTTCCATTCCGAGAACGGCGTTGTCGGCTACGGCCCGCTGACCGCGCCCGGCGAGGAGGACCTGCACCTCGTCAATGCCGGCGGCCAGCACGTCACCCTCAACCCCGGGGCGGCGATCGTGCATCACGCCGACGCCTTCGGCATGATCCGCAGCGGCCGCATCGACGTCACCGTGCTCGGCGCCTACGAGGTCGCCGCCAACGGCGATTTCGCCAACTGGAAGATGGCGGGGCAGAAGGGCGGCGGCATCGGCGGCGCGATGGACCTGGCCGCCTGCGCCCGCCACGTCTTCATCGCGATGGAGCAGGTGACGCGCAGCGGCCGGCCCCGCCTGGTCGAGCGCTGCGCGATCCCGGTGACGGCGAAGGGCGTCGTCGATCTCGTCGTCACCAATTACGGGCTGTTCGCGATCACCCCGGAGGGCATGGTGCTGCGCGAGATCGCGCCCGGCATCAGCGTCGACGAGGTCAGGGCGACCACCGGGTGCAATCTGATCGTGCCGCGCGAGGTGCCGATCGTCAAAGGCGCCGAATAGGAAGCAAACCGCCCCCTGTCCGCTCTCCCCGGCCGGCTGCCGGCGGCAGGGTCGCCGCCGCCGGCCAGCGTTGCGGGTGACCGCTGCAACGATTCGGCTACTCAAGCGTTGACGTTTCGGTGCAACCGGCGGTCACGTTTCGCACGGGAGGGGATGGTCTTGCCGCAGCATGCCGCGCCGGCCGGCGAGATGGCCCTCCTGGTGTACGGGAAGGACTGGTCGCAGACCCCGCTCGGCGCGCCCGAGACCTGGTCGTCGAGCCTGCGCCACAGCGTCGCGCTGATCCTCGCCGCCGCGTTTCCGATGGCGATCCGCTGGGGTCCCGAGCTGATCTTCATCTACAACGACGCCTATCGCCCGATCCTCGGCGACAAGCATCCGCACGCGCTCGGCAGCCCGCTTTCCTCGGTGTGGGGCGAGATCTACGGCGAGCTGGGTCCGCTCAACCAGGCGATCCTCAGAGGCGAGCGCGGCGCCTATTTCAGCGAAGACCAGCGCTGGCGGGTGCGTCGCCGCGGCGGCCGCGAGGAAGAGGCGCGCTTTACCATCAGCTACAGCCCGATCCCCGACGAGACCGCGCCCAACGGCATCGGCGGCGTGCTGACCACCTGCATCGAGACCACCGAACGGGTGCAGACCGAACAGGCCCTGCGCACGATCAACGACACCCTCGAAGAACAGGTGGAATTCCGCACCCGCGAGCGCGACCGCATCTGGCAGGTATCGGAAGACTTGCTCGGGGTGTCGAATTTCGACGGCTATTTCATCAGCATCAATCCGGCCTGGACGCAGCTCCTCGGCTGGAGCGAGGCGGAGATCAAGGCGCAGCACGTCGACCAGCTGCGCCATCCCGACGACAAGGCGCACTCGCAGGAGGGCCGCGCCCGCCTTGCCGCCGGGGTGCCGACGGTGCGGATGGAGAACCGCTTTCGCCACAAGGACGGCTCGTGGCGCTGGATTTACTGGACGATGACGGCGGAGCACGGGCTGATCTATGTGATCGGCCGCCACGTCACCGCCGAAAAAGAGGCGGCGGCGATCCTGCAGCGCACCCAGGAACAGCTCGCCCAGTCGCAGAAGATGGAGGCGATCGGCCAGCTGACCGGCGGCATCGCGCACGATTTCAACAACCTGCTGATGATCGTCAGCGGCAATGCCGAGGTGCTGGCGCGGCAGGCGGGCGGGCCGCGCGCGCGGCGCGCCATCGAGGCGATCGAGCTGGCCGCCGCCCACGGCGAGAATTTGACCCGGCAGCTCTTGTCGTTCTCGCGGCGCCAGGCGCTGAACCCGATGGTCATCGACCTCGGCGAGCGCCTCGCCACGTTCCGCGACCTGCTCGCCAGCTCGGCGCGCGGCGACATCACGCTGACCATCGACATCCCGCCGGACATCTGGCCGGTATCGGTCGACCTGGCTGAACTGGAACTGGCGCTGGTCAACGTCACCGTCAATGCGCGCGACGCGATGCCCAACGGCGGCACGATCGCAATCGCCGGGCGCAATGTCGAACTGCGCCCGCCGAACACGCCGGACGGGATCGCCGGCCGCTTTGTCGCGCTGTCGATCGCCGACAGCGGCTGCGGCATCGAACCCGAGATTCTGCCCAAGGTGTTCGAGCCGTTCTTCACCACCAAGGGGGTGGACCAAGGCACCGGGCTCGGCCTGTCGCAGGTTTACGGGTTTTCGCGCCAGTCGGGCGGCAGCGTCGCGGTGACCAGCCGGCCCGGCGAAGGCACGGTGATCACGATCTACCTGCCGAAGAGCCCGGAGCCGGTGATCCCGCAGCCGGTCTTGCCGCCGGCGGCGGAGGGCGCGGTCAACGACGAGACCATCCTGCTGGTCGAGGACAATGCCGACGTGCTCGAAGTCGCGGCGATCTCGCTCGAACAGCTCGGCTATCACGTGCGTTCGGCCGACAATGCCGCCGCCGCGCTGCGCCTGCTCGAACAGGGCGAGCGCATCGACCTGGTGTTCAGCGACGTGGTGATGCCGGGCGAGCTCGACGGCATCGCGCTGGCGCGGCGGGTGCGGCGCGACTATCCCGGCGTGCGGGTGCTGTTGACCAGCGGCTACGCCGCGGCGGCAAGCGCCGCCGAGGGCGGATTTCCGATCCTGCGCAAGCCGTATCGCCTCGCCGCGCTGAGCCGTGCGGTGCGCGACGCGCTCGACCCGCAGCGCGCCGGCAACTGACGCCGGATTACGCGGCTTTCAGCGTCATGTCCTCGTAGGGCGAGGTCCACGGATAGCCGCCCATCAGACCGATCGCCGCCTCGCCGACCCGCGGCCCGACCCCGGCCAGCCCGGCCAGCTGCCACAGCGGCGCGGCGATCACCCGCTCGTGCACGAGCTGCTGGATCTTGTGCAACAGCGCCTCGCGCTTGGCATGGTCGAGTTCGACCGCCTGCTGCTTGAACAACTCGTCGATGTCGGGGTAGTTGCCGTAGGCATAGGCGCCGCCCTTGACGACGAACGCCTCGAGCCGGGTCGCGGCGTTGCCGAAAGCGGCACTGCCGCTCAAGATCAATCCCTTGAACTTCTTGCCGGAATAGCCGGCGTAGAAAGCGGCGCGCTCGACCGGCTGCAGGCTGGTGCGGATGCCCGCCTCGCGCAGCCCGTTGACCACCGCCTCGCCGACATCGGGAAAGGCGGCGTCGCAGTAAAACGGGCCGGCGTCGATGCCGCCGGGATGGCCCGCCTCGGCGAGCAGCCGCTTCGCCCCGGCGATGTCGTAGACCGGCTCGGGCGGCTGCCAGTAGAACTCGAAATGCGGCGGCACGAACGCGTTTCCGGTCAGTTTCGAATAGCCGAAGGTGATCGCCTGGTTGATGCTCTTGCGGTCCATCGCCAGGCTGACCGCGCGCCGCACCCGCACGTCGTGCCATACCGAGTTCGGGTCCCACTGCTCGGGGAAATAGACCCAGAACGGCGCCGTGTTGACCGCCTTGAGGGCAAGGCCGGGGGTGCGCTGCAATTCCTTGGCGAGCTCGCCCGCGACCCAGTAGATGACGTCGAGTTCGCCGCGCTTCAGCCCGGCCAGCCGCGTCGTCGCGTCGGGAATGCTTTTCATCACCAGCCGCTTGACGCTGGGCGTCTTGCGCCAGAAGCCGTCGAACGCCTCCAGCGTCAGCTCGACCCCCGGGTTGAACGACACGAATTTATACGGGCCGGCGCCGACCGGCGCCGCCTTGAACCCGGCATCGCCGACTTTTTCGACATAGCTTTTCGGCACCACCCAGCCGGCGCCGGTGGCGCTGCCGTAAAAGGTCAAAAAATCCGGCCAGGGGTGTTTCAGGACAAAGCGGACATGGCGGGGATCGGGGGTTTCGATCGCCGCGACCCGGTCCTTCATCAGCGCCGCCGACGTGCCGCGATAGCGCTGGTAGGAGAACTTGACGTCCTCCGCGGTGACCGGCTCGCCGTTGTGGAAGCGGGCGCCCTGGCGCAGCACGAAATCGTAGTGCAGCCCGTCTTCGGAGGCCTGCCACGACTCGGCGAGGCTCGGTGCCAGCGCCTTGCCCGGCATCGGCTTCACCAGCGCGTCGTGCAGCGCGTAAAGCATCATGTAGGGGGTGATGATCCCCGAGGTCTCGGCCGGATCGAACCAGGTCGGCGCCAGCGAGACATGGACGCCCCAGGTGAGCTGTCCCGAGGGGGCGGCGGCCCGGGCGAGGCCGGGAAAGCCGGCGGCAAGGCCGAGCGCGCCGAGCGCGAGGAGCTCGCGCCGGCTCGGACCGGCGGGCGCATGACGGTGGCGATCGTGGCTGCGACGCGGCGCGCTCATGCTTCCTCCCTGTTCCGGCTCCCGCTCTGGCGGCGGGACGTTCCGGACGCAATGTTCGGCTTTGGCGCCGCGCGATGCAAGCGTTTCAACCGCGCCGGCGGCGGCACGGCGAGGGTGGCGGAACGGCGGAGGCGGTCGTAAGCTCAGCCTCGTCGGAAGGGAGGAAAGCGATGCCGATCAGTGCCGCCGTGTTCCGCAAGGTCTTGCAGCCGCTGACCATCGAGCCCATCGACATCGACAAGCCGCGCGCCCGCGAAGTGCTGGTGCGCACGGTGGCGACCGGGGTGTGCCACAGCGATCTGCACGTCGTCGACGGACACGGCCGGTTTCCGCTCGACCGGCCGATCGTGCTCGGCCACGAGGGCGCCGGCATCGTTGAGGCGGCGGGGCCGGACGTCACCAGCGTGCGGGTCGGCGACCATGTCGTCGCCTGCCTCAGCGGGTTTTGCGGCGCCTGCCCGCAATGCCTCAGCGGCCATCCCAACCTGTGCACCGGCGGGCTGGTCACCCGCAAGGAGGACGAGCCGCCGCGCCTGTCGCAGAACGGCGAGCCGTTCCGCCAGTTCATCGGCATTTCGAGCTATGCCGAGAAGATGCTGCTGCACGAGAACTCGGTGGTGCGCATCGACCCCGACCTGCCGCTCGACCGCGCCTGCCTGATCGGCTGCGGCGTGCTGACCGGAGTCGGCGCGGCGCTGCGCAGCGCCGGGCTCGAAGGCGGCCAGAGCGTCGCCGTGTTCGGCTGCGGCGGGGTCGGGCTGTCGATCGTGCAGGGCGCGCGGATCGGCGGGGCGCGCCAGATCATCGCCGTCGACATGTTCGAGTCGAAACGCGAGATGGCGCTGCGGGTCGGCGCCACCCATTTCGTCAACTCGGCCGAGGACGATCCGGTGAAGGCGGTGCGGGCGCTGACCGGCGGGCTCGGCGTCGATCACGCCTTCGAGGCGGTCGGCAATGCCAGGCTGGTGCGCCAGGCGATCGAAAGCCTGGCGATCCGCGGCACCGCGACGATCGTCGGGGTATTGCCGCCGGACGCGATGATCGAGTTTCCGTGGATGGCGATCCGCCCGGAATGCAAGGTGCAGACCTCGCGCATGGGGTCGAACCGGTTCCGCACCGACATCCCGCACTACCTGGAATTCTACAAGCAGGGCCGGCTCGACCTCGACGCGATGGTGACCAAGAAGGGCCGGCTCGACGACATCAACGAGGCCTTCCGCGCGATGAAGGCGGGCGAGGTGGCGAGGACGGTGCTGACCTTCGATTGAGCGAGGGCGCGATGCAGGCGATCCGCCTCGATCGGGCCGAACCGCCGGCGGCGGAGCCGCATCAGCCTTGAATCGGGATTACCCGTCATCGCACGTCCTTTGCGATCTTCGCGTCAGATTCGGCTCATGAGGGCGCCATGCTGAAAACCACCCGGGACATGATTCTGCCGACCGCGATCACCGGCTCGTATCCCCGGCCGCTGTGGTACGACGTCAGCCTCAACGGCCGCTCGTTCAAGGCGGCGATGGGCGACTCGCTGTTCCGCGAGCAGTATCTCGACGCCGTCGCCGCGATCATCAACGCCCAGGAGGCCGCCGGGCTCGACATCGTCACCGACGGCGACAGCCGCTTCGACCTCGCGGTCGGCGGCAAGTCGTGGTTCTTCTATCCGATCGAGCGGCTGGGCGGGATCAAGGGCCACCGCTCGACCTCGCAGGGCTGGATGGGGCGCGACTCGGTCAAGCCCGGGCGCATCCTCTACGAGGTTCAGGAGGCCTATCAGCCGGCGATCGTCGCCGACAAGCTGACCCGCGGGCCGCTGGAATACGCCGCGCTGTGGCAGGTCGCCCAGCGCCTCACCGACCGCCCGGTCAAGTTCGGCACGATCTGCGCTCCGGTGCTCGCCAGCATGCTGTGGAACGAGCACTACCCGTCGAACCGCGAGATGATCCTCGATCTGTGCGACATCATGAACGCCGAGCTGAAGGAGCTGGCGGCCGCCGGCTGCCCGCTGATCCAGCTCGAGGAGCCGCCGCATCACGGCCGCACGACGCGCCCCGACTGCAGCGATGCCGAACTCGAATTCCTGACCGAGGCGTTCAACCGCCAGCTCCAGGGGCTCGACGCCGAGATCTGGGTGCATACCTGCTGGGGCAACCCGAACCAGCAGCGCGTCTACTGGGAGGTGCCGAGCTACGAACGCGCCCTGCCCTATCTGCTGCAACTGAACGCCGACGTGATCACCTTCGAGTGCTGTTCGAGCGACGGCAAGGACCTCGCCCTGTTCGGCCGCTACAAGACCGACAAGAAGATCGGCATCGGCGTCATCAGCCACACCGCGACCACGGTCGAGCCGCCGGAATACGTCGCCGGGCTGATCCGCAAGGCGCTCGAATACATCCCGCCCGAGCGCCTCGTCGTCACCACCGATTGCGGCTTCGGGCGCGAGGGCCTGTCGCGCCGCATCGCCTATTACAAATGCGTCAGCCTGGTCGAGGGCACCAACATCGTGCGCCGCGAACTGGGGCTGCCGGAGGCGCGGGTGCGCGCCGCCGACCCCGGCCTCTATTTCGCCGGGATCGAGCAGAAGTGATCGCGCCCGCGCCGGTTGCGCCGCCATAGTGGAAGCGCCACCGACCGGGAGAAGGACATGCGCGCGCTCGCTCTTGCCGCTCTCGCCGCGACCGCCGCCGTTCCGGCGCAGGCGCAGCTGCTCGACCACAAGGACCTGTCGCTGGCGGCGGCGCTCGCGATCGCCACCGCCGCCGCCGATACCTGCAAGGCCAACGGCTACCGCGTCTCGGTCGCGGTGGTCGGCCGCACCGGCGAGATCATCGTCCACCTGCGCGGCGACGACGCCTCGCCGCACACGATGGAGAACAGCCGGCGCAAGGCCTATACCGCGCGCACCTTCCGGGTTCCCTCGGGCGAGATCGCCCAGCGCTACAAGAACGACCCGTCGTTCTTTGCCGTGCATCTCAGCGGCGTCATCCCGGCCCAGGGCGCGCTGCCGATCAAGCTCGGCGACGAGGTGATCGGCGCCGTCGGCGTCTCCGGCTCGCCCGGCGGCGACAAGGACGAAGCCTGCGCCAAGGCCGGTCTCGACAAGGCCGCCGACCGGCTGAAATAGCCGAACAGGAGGCGCGGGACCGCAATCGTCCCGCCTTCCCGCCTTCGTCTTGAAGCCGCAAAATCCGCATCTAAATCTATTTGTGCCAGATGCCTAGGCGGGTCTGGCCCGGCGGCCACGGTGCCGCAATTGCGTCGTATCCACGTTGCTCACAGGAGGATGTGGCTATGAGCACGATCCTTAACCTCGTTCTTCTCGGGCGCGCGAGCCTGGCCTATCTCGCGGCGATGGCGCCGGCGCCCCGTCGTCCCCTCGCTCGGCGGGCGAGACGGGGCTTGGCATCGCCGCCGCGACCGGCGCCGTAGCGCCCGGAAACCGCTTCCAATCCCGATCCGACCGGCGCGGCAGACCTGCGGGTCTGTTGCGC
>Ga0209581_1000885_pt1 | contig 43332 bp, 25 predicted proteins | sample Coa_R2_FD_187160 | JGI IMG/M metagenome (GOLD analysis project Ga0209581, IMG submission 187160) | Surface soil microbial communities from Centralia Pennsylvania, which are recovering from an underground coalmine fire - Coalmine... | ecosystem: Environmental > Terrestrial > Soil > Unclassified ...
CGGATGCTTTTTCGATGTCTGCGACCAACCCGCATAATCAGCGTTATATGCGGTTGTTTGCCTATCTACCGCTGGCGTTGCGCCCGAAGTCCCGGGATGTCTTGCTGCTCTGTTACGGGTGCGGGGTCACTGCTGACGCGCTGTTGCACGGACCCCATGTCGCGCATCTGGATATTGTGGACATTTCCAATGAGGTTTTTCGCCTCGCCGACTCCTATTTGGGGATTAATTACTCCAACCCCCTGCACGATCCACGTGTGCGCGCAACGGTTCAGGACGGCCGCTTTTTTCTTCAGGCCAGCCCGAAGCAATACGACATCATTACGGGCGAGCCTCCGCCGCCGAAGATCGCTGGCTCGGTGAATCTCTACACGCAGGAATTTTTCGCGCTTATTCGTAGGCGTTTAAAGCGTGAGGGCATCGCGACTTTTTGGCTCCCGGTCGGGCAACTGAAGGTGCAGGAAGCAAAGGCAATACTGCGCGCGTTCCACAATGTCTTCGCTAACACGGTGGTTTGGGCGAGCGCCGACCAGGAGTGGATCATGATGGGGATTAATGGAACGGGAGTTCCTGTGCGCGAGAGCGAATTGCGGGGACTGTGGGGCCAGCCAATCGGCGAGGATCTGCGGCAAATCGGTGTGGAAGTTCCTCAGCAATTGCCGGCGTTATTTGTGATGGACGGCGCGGAGATTGATCGCATTTCACGGGAGGTCGCTCCGTTGACGGACAATCACCCGAAACGGTTGACGGACCAGGCATGGGACGAGCGGGCCAGCCTTGAATTTACTTCCCCGTACATGGAAGCGTTACCAGCGTTTGATCGTTTCAAATCGTCAACGCTCATGAACCATATCTGGCCGAAAGCGCTGAGCGACTCGCTGGAGTCGTTTTTTGCCGTCCGTCAGATGCGATATGTTTCCGAAACCGCCGGAAGCAATGAGTTGGAAGAACTGGATATTTACCTGCGGCATTCTCACCTGCGGATCCCCGTTTTGGAAGTTCTGGGAAGCGACGTAATGCGGCTGACCATTGCCCGGCGTCTGGCCAAGCAATCAAAGCTCCCGCCGATTGAAACTCTGCAAGACCTGTTGGCCGGAACGCTCGCTCAGAGGAACTTCAGCGCTGCGATCCGCCTGCTTGAGGAGAAAAGAGAGCGCGCCAGGCCGACGGAGATGGACGTTCTTTTGCTGATTTATCTCTGGTGTTTGAGTGGCGATGTGCCGAAGGCGGAAGCGGTAGCGGCGACGGAGGCTGCCTTCATAAAGCACGATGGCTTTGTCAATTGGCTGTGGGTGAAGCTGGAACGAGAATTTGGATTTCATCCGCCGCGTTGATCCTGCGAGCGCATCGGAAAGAGCCGTGGGGAATCCCGGCAGTCTGTGGCTAAGACATGAAAGTCTCCATCGTAATCCCCTGCTACAACGAGCAAGCTACGATTGAAAAAATCGTGATGGCGGTTCGCTCGGCGCCGATCGAAGAGAAGGAGATTATTATCGTGGACGATGGTTCTCTGGATGGCACGCGCGATTTGCTGAAGACAAAATTTTCCCAACTCGCGGACCGCATCATTTATCATCCGGCCAATTTGGGAAAGGGTGCGGCTCTGCGCAGCGGATTCGGCGCTGCCACCGGCGACATCATTCTCGTGCAGGACGCAGACCTCGAATATGATCCTCAGGATTACCCCGCCCTTTTGGAACCGCTTTTCTCAGACAAGGCGGACGCCGTTTTCGGCTCCCGTTTCATGGGCGGAGGGCCGCATCGGGTGCTTTTTTTCTGGCACATGGTGGGCAACAAGTTCCTCACCTTGATTTCCAACATGTTTACAAACCTCAATCTCACTGATGTGCTGGTCGGCTATAAAGCTTTTAAATCTTCGATCATCAAATCCATCCAGATTGAGGAGACTGGGTTCGCCGTTGAGCCCGAAATAGTCGCCAAAGTGGCGAGGTTGCGCTGCAGAATCTTTGAAGTGGGGGTCTCCTATTATGGACGCAGCTACGAAGAAGGCAAAAAAATCCGGTGGTCCGACGGTTTGCAAATCCTGCGCGCCATCATCGTGCACGGTTGCCGGCACTGAATGCTGAGAGCAGGCAAACCGTTTGAGAATGCGTCCGGTCGGTTTCGACCGGGGCCCCCGCCGCATTCGGCCAGCGGATGTTTGCTGCGGCGACACGGATTATTCATGGCCCTGTTCGTCGGAGTCGCCGCGGCACGGTTCGCGATTTTGCTGGTGTCGCAAAGACACGTCCACAGCGACGAGGCGATCATTGGATTGATGGCCAAGCACATCTTGGAAGGGCGGTACTTCCCTTTTTACATGTATGGCCAGGCTTATAACGCCGGCGCAGCGTGGGAGGCGTATCTGGCTGCGGCGGCTTTCGCGTTTTTCGGGGTGGGCGTGCTTCCGTTGAAGGCGTGCATGGTGGTGCTCTCCCTGCTGTGCCTGTTTCTGTTTTATTGCATGTGCCTGAAGCTTTATGATCAGCGCACGGCGCTTTTGGCAGCGGCAGTGTTTGCGCTGCTCCCTCCACTGCTCAAGTGGCACTTCCAGGTGCGCGGTTATTCCTGGTATTTCATATCCATTCCGCTGCTGACGATGCTCTTTGCAAAAATTGCCTTCGACGGAAATTCGAAATGGCAGTTATTTTTCCTTTTCGGGTTGGTCTCCGGGGCAAGCATCTGGTGTCTGGAATTAGTCGCTCCGCTCGTGGCCGCGCTTTGGCTCCTACTTGTGTTACGCGGGAGAATTTCCATCAAAAATGCCGGCGCTGGTGTGTCGGGTTTTTTGGCGGGCTACGGAGCGGTGGTGGCTTGGAATTTGACGCATCAGTTCGGCAACTGGCGCTATCTGTTTTTGGAACGGCCCGGCGGCGGCCTCGAGTTCTTGCTTCAATTATCGAGATACGGTGAAATTTTTCTGCACGAAATGCCGAGGTTTTTTGGACCGGACACGGTCCTTTGGTATTATCCCGATTGTCCAGTATCGGGCTACGTTTTCTATGTCATTGCCCTCGCGGCGGTCGCTATCGGTGCATGGCCGTTTGTGAGGTCGCCTTTAAAAGTATTCGAGGCTCTGCGCGGCCTCGAAACCTTTCGGGGGCAGCAGCAGGATTTTTACATGCTCGCCCTGACCCTGGCTTCGTTTATCCCCTATCTGAGTATTCGCCCCGGTGTTCCCAGCTATTTTTTTGGCGGATGCTTTTTTCTTTCAGTATTGATCGGGCGAATGCTGGCGCGCTGTTTCGTCTGTTCGAATATGATCGCGCGGGTTGCCACGAAAGTGTTCGGGGTTGCGATTGTGCTCGTGGGCGTTTCAGTGATGATCGAGGCGGGACAAAAAGACCAGATCGAGACCCTCACCTTGTGCCCGGACGGAAAAGCCTATTGCATGACCCGGATTCCGGGAGCGGATATTGAGAGTGTCCAGCATTATCTGCAGCAGCACGACGTGACGTCGGTCTGGACCACGATTTCATTTGTGTATCCGCTCTTGTTCGAAAGTGGCGAGAAGCTGGCGGTATCGAATGCGTTTTTCGAGGATCCCTATCGCGTCTATCCGCCGTCAATTCCGTGGCGGGAACCCGGATTCGGTCCCAAGACCGCATTTGTCTTTGAAACTGGCGCCCCTTTTCGGCCCCGATTGGAGATGCGCTTAAGAGAAGCAGTCGGCGAGGCGCTCGTAATTCGCGAATACGGCGCCCTGACCGTACTGGCAGTAGCGGCAGCTGCCCCGCAAAGCCGTGCAGGGGACGACTGATTGCTGCCAGCGTATTGAACGAAACGCCCACCGCCGCTCCGCCTCCGGGGACTTGGTTTATCGGATTTGCCTCGTTACTCAACTTCAGCACGCTGGACGGAGGCGTCTTGTCTCTTTCCGGCGGGCCGCGAAATCAGGCTGGCAACATTTTTCCGCGTTCAAAAGCCTCTAAAAAAATTTAAAAAAAACACTTGCCAAGCCCCGGCACCCTCCAGTAAACGGTGAAATCGACGGGGACAAGCAGGCTCAAAAGCCGTTCAAAAAAACTTTGAAAAAAGTGAAAAAAAAGCTTGTCAGCGTCGCGAAAATTTAATAACCCTGCCGAAACCTAACCAAACCAATGGAGAAACACATGACTAAAAACGTGCTAAATAAACTCGGATTTCTTGGCGCCGTCTTCGTGGCGAGCGTGGGATTTCCTCTCATATTTGCATCGAACGCACTTGGGCAATTGCCGGCGCCGGCCGTGCCCCAGAATCCGGCCGCGCCTGCGCCCACGGCCGAGGTCGAGCGCGTGATTGTGACCGGTTCGAATATTCCTACGGCGGAAGAGACCGGCCCGAACCCGGTGGACACGTACCGTCCGCAGGATATCGAGAAACTCGGTATCCGTAACGCCACCGACCTCACCACGTTTATTCCGCAGGAAGCGGGCGGCACCGTTAACCAGAACATCAGCAACGGTGGCGACGGCACGGTGCAATTGAACCTGCGTGGCCTGCTGCCGAAGGAGACCTTGATTCTCATAGACGGTAAACGTTTCGCGCAGGCGTCGCTATTTGGTGGCTACGACATTCAGCTCATTCCCTTCTCCATGATCGATCACGTGGATATCCTGAAAGATGGCGCATCGGCGGTGTATGGCGCCGATGCCGTCGCAGGCGTGGTCAACTTCTTTCTGGTGCACAAATTCCGTGGTTTGGAGATCGGGGGCACCTATGGCAATACCAACCTGGGTGCGTCCAATGACATGGGGGAATGGGAAGCTTGGTTGAAAGCCGGCACCGGTGACGATAAAACAGACATCGTCGTCATCGCCGATTTCTATCAGCGCACCGGCGGTTTGTTCAGTCGAGATCGCGATATTTCTTCCAATGCGAATTTCGTTCCATTTGGCGGGTTCGATGTTCGCAGTGGAAACGAACCTGGCCGCGTGCAAAGCCGGCGTTTGATTCCCAGCCTGTTCTTCAGCACGCACTCGCCCCCGCCGCACTCGGCGCCCAACGCCGCGACGTCCCCATTCTATACCAGTCCCTTCGCGGTGCCGGGAATCATAAACGGCAAGCCGGGCGATGGGGACTATCTCTTCTACAACTTCGCCGCGGTGACGCCCGCCCTCCCTCCGGCAGATCGGCAGGTGGTTTATGGTTCGTTTACGCGCGATTTGTGCGACAAGTACCTGACCATATTCGCGGATTTCAAGGTTGCGCGGTCGTTTTTTGATTCATCCCTTGCAGCCGTTCCGTTTACGCCGGATCCCTTCAAGCAACCGGGTACTAACGTCGGCTTTAGTCCCGCTGGCATTAGCGTGCCGATCCAGAATCCCTTCAACCCTTTCACCGTCGGCGATACGACGCTGGTTGTTAACGGCGTTCCGATTCCCATGACAACGGGCGTTCGTTTCCGTGCCATCGAGGACACGGGGTCCAGAAGCGAAAAATTTACCTATTGGGATTACCTTTTCGACGTGGGTTTGCGCGGTGAGATGGGCGAGTTCGGCGATTATTTCAAAACTTGGAACTGGGAAACCGGTTTCCGCTACGCTCGCAACGAAGGTTTAGACCTGTCCATCGGTGAGGTCAGTCAGCCGGGCTTGCGGGATGCCTTGCTCGACACCAACCCGGCCACCGCCTTCAATCCGTTTGGCGGGTACTTTAGCATGAACAGCAACGCCGCACGGAACAGGGTTTATGTAAACCTGCACAATACGGCGACATTCGAGCTGCCGCTGGCTTATGCCACGATCAATGGTGATCTGTTCAGTCTGCCTGCCGGCCCTGTCTCGTTTGCTCTGGGTGGCGAGTATCACGGTGAACGTTGGGACCGAAAACCCGATTCGCTGAACACCACCTTCCAGACAATTGGTTCCACAGACCGCGAAGGCGCGCGCGTGAACCGCGACGTTTGGTCAACGTATCAGGAAATAAAGGTGCCATTCACCAGCCCTACTTGGAACTTCCCGTTGTTCTATAGTTTCGAGGTGGACTTCGCCGAGCGCGAAGAATGGTATAGTCAGAATACCTCAGCAGTGCTTAGCAGTAATACTCCGCAGGCGCATAGCACATACGAAGCCCAGAAACCCAAGGTGTCTGTGCGCTGGGAGCCGCTCGATCCCAAGTACATTGGGACTGTGACCCTGCGTGGCAGCTATACGGAAGCGTTTCATGCGCCGACAGTTCTTGAACTCAATCCCGCGGGATCTCAGAACTTCCCGCTGGTGGTGGATCCATTTTCCAGTCAAACCGAGCCTCAGATCGAGGAGCGCGTTTCTGGCAACCCATTCCTGCGCCCAGAAGTGGCGTATGAATGGACATACGGCATCGTATATAGCCCCAAATGGATCAAAGGTCTTACTTTGAGTGCTGACTGGTGGCACATCGACATGCGAGATATCGTGGCCACCTTGGGTGCGCAGTTCATCATAGAGCACCTTCGACCGCCGGGACCGGGAGCATCAACCGTCGTGAGCTCCAACGGTGCTACGGTAGTGCGCTCTGCCGGCAGTGATCCAACAGGTGAGCCCGGCCCCGTTACTCTGGTGCTCGATCCTGCTCAGAACCTTTCGGGTGCCATATTCGAAGGCTTGGATTACGAGGCGATCTATATTCTCGACTCGACGATCTTTGGCCATGGCGACTGGGGCCGATTGACCGCTACCGTCAACGGTACATGGCTGTCGCGGGCGGCGCTTCAAACGGGTCCCGACACCAAGCGGTTCGGAATCGCTGGCGAGTTTTTGCCAACCTCATTCACGCTCACCAGCTCGCTCCCGCGTCATCGAGCAAACTTCAGCCTGTTCTACGACGGGCCCGCGGATACGTGGATGCAGGGTCTTGACGTTGGCGCTGTCGTGCACTGGATCGCTCAGTACGAGGATGATAATATCGATCTCACGGGCGGTAAGCCCCAAACCCCGCGAACGGATCCGGTTACGGGGCAAGAAAGCCCGTTTGCACGAAAGGTGAACACCTGGATCACACTTGATTTGTTGCTGAATTACACGTTTAACCTGCCTCCGCCCGCGCCGGCCGAAGTCCCGGGTTATGCGAAGGATGGTGGAAAGAACGTGAAGACCAAGGATGGCAAGGAGAAGCAAGTCTTCCCGGTGTCCACTGCCGAATACGGTTGCAGCAATTGGAAGTGGTGGTTGAACAATACGACGATCACCCTCGGCATGCAGAACGTGACGGATGAAGACCCGCCGTTCGTCGCCGGTAGCTTTGAAAACGGCTACGACGAATCGCTCACCACGATCAAGGGTCGCTTCTGGTACGTCGGCCTGAAGAAACGCTTCTAAGATTAGCTTGCGCGAATTCACGGCGGCCGGACCTGCCAAGGTCCGGCCGCTTTGTTTTTAGGGTTGTGGCCGCTGGCGTGTGACGCGGACGCAGCGACTATGCTCCTGCCTGCTAGAGTTGTGCCTGCCGTCGGCGAATTTCACTACTGGCGACAAGGTAAATTTAAATCGTAAAGGGCAATTTCGGTCTGCAAAGCGGAGACCAGTGTTGCATTTCTCTCGCGCTCCGCGGCTTGCAGCGCTTTAGTGGCGATTTTTTTCGCTTTTTTAAACCGGCCGGCTTCGGCCAAAGCGGCTGCCAGTGTGCGGAGGCACCCGGGGTCTTTACCGCGGGAAAGTCGAACAGCCTCCTCCGCAAGTTCTACGGCGCGGTTTCCATCGCGGAGCGAAGCATCCGGGGACGTTGCGAGCAGCCAGGCAAGGCTGGTTCGGCTAAAAGGATCCCGCGTCGAAACCTGTATTGCATGCTCGTACTCGGCTAACGCAATCCTTTCCAGGCCAACGCGGCGAAACGCATCGCCCAGGAGCGCATGGAATGGGGCGTCGCGCGGCTCTGTCCCGCGTGCCTTCTGGAACTGCGCGATGGCGTCTTCGATGTGACCCTGCCGAACAAGAACATTGCCCAGGTTGAGGTAAGGATCGCCGTAGTTAGGCCGCATGCTTATTGCGCTTTGGTAGTGGTCGATCGCTTCGCTGAGTCGCCCCTTTTGAACGAGAGCACTGGCCAGGCTATTCTCAATGAGCGCTGAACCAGCCTTGTAATGGGCCGCAGAGCTGCGCGACCGAATCTTCAAGGCGGCTTCGAAATGCGAAATTGCGCTGTCAAAATCCTTCCGTTGCAGAGAAAGCTGGCCAAGATTGTTGTGCGCTACGTCATTGTCATGGGTAACGGCGAGGGCGCGGTTCCACAGGGTGAAGCTGTCCCTCCAATAGGATGCTTGCACAAACGCGCGCCAGCTTAGCAGGCTGAGCACGACCGCGGAAATGATTACCGGCAATGCCTTATAGACCCAATTGTGCGAGGCATGCAGTGTCGCGCGAAGGCGGCGCCGGTCAGCTCGCGGTGTCCGCGAAACAAAGTCGGCATCGGTTTCGGGCGACAGTAGATTGGCGACGCTCCAAACAATTAACAAGTACAGGCCGATTTGTGGCAAATATGTGTACCGGTCTGCGCGCGCTTGTTCTCCGGCTTCCACCAGACCGCTCACAGGAACGAGCATCACAATATACCAAAACCAACCGCTAAAAATGTAAGGCCTCTCCTTCCGAAAACGAATTACCAAAAGGCTTACTGTGATGAGGAATCCCAGGGCCAGGGCAACCTGCCACATCGGAAGCCGATCATTCGGATACGGATAAAATGCCGCCAGACGCGCCGGCCAGAACATTTGCCACACATAGATCATGTAACTGACCGCGGCGTTACCCAGTCGCCAGCTCAACGGAAACTGGTCCATCACTCCCGTTGCCCGAAACTGCGCCACCAGTGTGACCGCAGACGAAAGGGCCGACATGGCGAACAACGGAACCTTTTCCGCCACCAGCCGCCTTATCATTTGCTGGTCATAACCACTTGCGCCCTTCCCCGACGCGCGCCTCGACAAAGTGCGCTTTGGAAGTCGCTCCAAGGGCCAGTAATCCAAAAGCAGCAGCACAACGGGCACGCTTACAAGCATGGGTTTGCACATGAGGCCCAAGCCAAACGCGCCCACGATCACCAGGTAGGACAGCACCGATGGCGCGCGGGCGTAACGCGCGTAAGCGGCGAGGGTCAGCATGAAAAAAACCGCGCTTAGCACATCCTTGCGTTCGGCGATCCATGCCACCGATTCAACATGCAGCGGATGCACAGCGAACAAGGCTGCTACCAATGCGCTGCGCCAAAATGCCCCTGTCATTTGCCGAAGCACAAGGAACAGGAGAATCGCCGCGACAGCATGCAAAAGCACGTTCGTGAGATGGTGTCCGGCTGGTTTCAGGCCGTACAGCCGGCAATCGAGCATGTGCGAAATCATCGTAACCGGATGCCAGTTGCCGGCTACGCTATGCGTGAATGCCCAGCGGATACCCTGGAGCGACAAGCCCCGGGCGACCTCGGGATTGGCATAAACGTATTGTGGATCGTCGTAAGTAACGAACTGGTGACCCAGCGTCTGACCGAATACCACCCAAATGATCGCAACAAGAGCAGCGCATACGCCTGCGATTTTCGCCCATCCAATCTCGTCGGGGCTGAGTGAGCCGCGATTAACCATTTCCCAAAACCAACATTTAGCCCATGGCTAATTTTTGAGCAATCATCGCTGTTGGCTGCTTCCGTGAGTCGCGACTCGCGTTAACACGCTTGCCGCAAGGGCCGAGGCAACCGAACATAGCGACCTCAAAATCTCGGTCGCGCGTGGCTTAAAATCCGGTATTGTGCATCCAGCTGACATGTCTGCCGGTCGGATGCTGCCTGCGCGAATCGATGAGCGGCACAAAACAACACAACGTGTCAGGCGACCCTGGATCGGGGCATTGTGCCTTGTCGCTCTCGTCCTGATCGCGTACGCGCGCGTTTTCCCGGCCGGGTTTATCTGGGACGATGAATCTCATTTGACCCGGAACCCGTGTGTGGTCGGGCCGCTCGGGCTGAAGGAGATTTGGACCAGCGCGCAAGCGGTCTATTACCCGCTTGTGCTTACGACTTTTTGGCTTTTGCACAAGCTTGCCGGGTTGACACCGTGGCCCTACCACCTTCTCAACGTGTTATTCCACGCTGGCTCGGCGGTGTTGCTATGGCAGGCACTGCGGAAATTGAGTGTTCGGGGGGCGTGGTTCGGCGCGGCGCTGTGGGCGCTCCATCCGGTGATGGTGCAATCCGTAGCTTGGGTAACCGAACTTAAGAACACCCAGTCCGGCTTTTTTTATCTGCTGGCCATCTTGTGGTTCTTGAAATGGCGGGATCAATTTCTGGAACGAGAGAGTCCGGGTGGCGGCTCGTCCCACACAGACGCCGGGCGGACAACGATGCGTAGATCACTCGTGCTCTCTCTTTTTTTCTTTCTTTTGGCGACGTTGAGCAAGCCGTCCGTTGTCATGTTTCCGTTTGTGCTCGCCCTCTGCGTGTGGTGGCAAGGTGAACGCATTCAATGGCGCGACATCCTTGCAATTGCGCCGTTTGCGCTTGTTTCAGCAGCCGCCGGGCTGTGGACGATTTGGGAGCAGAAGTTTCACGCCCGCGCCATAGGTCCTGACTGGAGCCAATCCCTGGCCGAACGATTAGTCATCGCCGGTCGAGCGCTTTGGTTTTACCTGGGCAAACTGATCTGGCCGGATCCGTTGATTTTCATTTACCCGCGGTGGGCCATCAACGCGGCTCATGTTTCAAGCTACCTACCGTTTGTCGCGGTGATCATTGCGTTGGCAGGCCTGTGGTGTCTCCGCGCCAAGTGGGCGCGCGCGGCGTTCTTCGCCGCGGCCTATTATGCGATTTCGCTCTTCCCTGTGCTTGGCTTTTTTGATGTCTATTTTTTCCGCTACTCATTTGTGAGCGATCATTTCCAGTACCTGGCCAGCATGGGACCGCTGGCGTTCGCAGGCGCAGCGATTGCGACCGGTTATGATTGGCTCGGTCGCTCGCGGCGAGTTGCGATGCCGACGATGGCAAAGCCAGGACCCGCAGTAACACAGCGAGTGTTGATTGGATTCTGCGCGGGCCTGCTACTTATGCTGGGTGCCGTCACCTGGCGACAAAGCGGAGAATACCGCGACCTTGTTACATTGTACACAGCCACGCTGGCAAAAAATCCGGGTTGCTGGATGGCGCATTACAACCTGGGAATCGTTTTTGCCAACAACGGCGCAGTCGAGAAAGCTATTGCTCATTACCGACAGGCAATTGCGCTACGGCCTGCATACGCGGAAGCTCATTACAATCTGGGTCGCCTGCTGGCTGAAAAAGGCGAGCTTGGCGATGCGATTACCGAGTACGAAGCAGTGTTGAAAATCAATCCTGATGACGCTGATGCGCATAACAACCTTGGAGTTGCCCTGTTTCAAACTGATCGCGTTGAGGACGCCATCACGCATTACGAGAAAGCTCTGGCCATTCGCCCGGATGACTCGGCGGTATCTTGCAATCTGGGAGCAGCCCTCCTGGCAAAGGGTGATCTGGATGGGGCAATCAACCGTTACCTGGAATGCTTGGCTGCTGCGCCGACCATGGTTGACGCACGGTACAATCTCGCCAGCGCCCTTCTCCGCAAAGGTCGCTTCGATGAAGCGATTTTTCATTTTCAAAAAGCGCTCGCTCTGGCTCCTGACAACGCGGATGCTCACGCGAATCTGGGCAGCGCCTTCCTGGCGAAGGGCCGGATCAAGGAGGCGATTGGTGAGTACAGAAAAGCGCTACAATTTGCGCCAGATAATCTGGCCGCGCAAAGCAACCTGGCCTGGCTTCTCGCAACGGCGGCCGATCCTTCCCTGCGCAACGGCTTGGAAGCGGTGCGATTGGCGGAGCAGGCTGAGTCCGCAGGGTCACGAGGATCACGCCGGCCCCTCGTTTTGCGCGTCCTGGCTGCGGCCTACGCTGAAGCGGGTCGTTTCACTGAGGCCGCCAAAACTGCTGAAGAGGCGCTCGCGGCGGCGGAGACTCAGCAAGATTCAGCATTGACGGATAACCTTCGCTGGGAGCTTGCGCTCTACCGTTCAGGGCGGCCGTATCGCAAGAATGTCAAGTAAGTTTAACTGTTCACGCCCGTAACAACCTGCTGACGCGAGGGCTTTCTGTTTTGGCCTGCCCTGTTTTGCTGCCAGGGAAGGTCACTCTCAGTTTGGCGACTCTTTTTTCCGGAGTGGGACGTGACTGCGATAAAGGATAAGATCTTCCTCGAGGGCTCGTGACAGCGCCGTTCTCCCCTGCATCTTGGCCTCGAGGATCGCCCGCTGCGCCGTGACGATAGCCTCGTCAAATCGATCAGCCGCCGCGTAAGCAGCGGCGAGCGTGCGAATAAATTGAGGTTCTCTCCCGCCGGAGAGCGTGACTGCCTGCGCAGCCAAATCAACCGCTTTTGTTCCGTTGCGGATTGAAGGATCGGAAGATGTGGCCAGTATCCACGCCAGATTATTGCGCGAATGTGGATCTTGGGGAGCCAGATCGGCAGCCTGTTCGTATTGAGCCACAGCCTCGTTAAGGAGGCTTTTCCGCAAAAGAGCATTACCCAGGCAGGTATGGGCGTCGGCATGGCGGGGCTGTAGCTGCAGGGCTTTTTCCAGGTCGGCGATTGCCTCCTCGGTCCGGCCCATGGTTAGAAGGACATTCCCGCGGTTATAATAGGCATCCGCGTAGTATGGCTGAAGGCTTATCGCTTCATCATAGTGACGGATTGCCTCATCGCTTTGCCCTTTTCGGGCAAAAGCATCTGCCAAATTCATCTGGATAAAAGCCGACCCGGTGTTGTAATGAGTTTCTCGCTTCGTCAACCTGATTGCCGCCGCCGCTTGAAAATGCTGGATAGCCTCGTCCAGGTCGCCGCGGTCAGCGCAAAGATAGCCCAGATTGTTGTGGGCGACGTCGTTGCCGGATGTCACCGCCAGAGCGTGACGCCAAAGCGTCTCGCTATTGCGCCAGTAAGAAACCTGGTTGAATGCGCGGGCGGCCAGCGCAGCGATTATCACTACTGCCGCGCCAGCGGCGACTCGTTCCGCCTCATGACGGCCCTTCACTATATCGGCAACAAGCCATACTATCATGAGAAACAAACCGATATGCGGCAGGTACGCATAGCGATCGGCATGTGCTTGTTCGCCAACCTGAACAATGCCAATAACCGGCGCTAACATGGCAACATACCACAACCAGCCTGTCAGCAAGTATGGCCGTCTCGCTCGCAGGATCACCACGACCACACTGATGCCGACCAGAACAATCGCGGCGCCAATCACTGCCCAGATTGAAAGCGGCTCGCTGGGGTAAGGGTAAAAAACCGCCAGCCGCGCCGGCCATAGCGTTTGCCAAAGATAAATCACGTAACTCACAATCGCGTTTTCCACGCGCCACGGCCAAGGCAGAGACGGGATGGCGCCGGTTGATCGTTTTTGCAGGATAAACGTAACGAGGCCGACAAAAGTTGCCAGAAGGAGCAGCGGAACCTTTTCGAGTAACAAACAGACTGCCGGGCACAGCTTTTTGTTAGTGACGCAGGGCCGGGTAAAAAGGGTCTGCATTTCCCTGGCGTCGCGTTGTTTGCCGCCAAGCCGCCGCAAGGGCCAGTAATCTAACAAAAGCAGAATTACCGGCGCGGTGACGAGCATCGGCTTCGAGGCGAGGCCACCGGCGCAAACAACTACCAGAAGAAGGTAGCGCCAAATCGACGGGGCACGCGCATAATACGCATAGGCCAGCAGGATTAACATAAAACAGACGGCGCTCAGAACGTCTTTTCGTTCGCTTACCCATGCCACGGATTCGACGTGCAGCGGGTGAACGGCAAAGAGAGCGGCTACCGTTGCGCTTCTCCAAAACGCCCCGGTTAGCTGCCGCAGTGCATAAAACAGCAGTAACACTGCAATCGCGTGGAGCAAGACATTTGTGGCATGATGACCACCAGCGTTCAACCCGTACAGCTGGCAATCGATCATGTGAGATAATGTTGTTAAAGGATGCCAGTTATTCGCGTGGGGGGCGGTAAAGGCGCGCAGGAAACCGACCATGGTAACCCCCGCTCGAATGATGGGAGCGTTGTAGATATAGACATCATCGTCAAAATTGACGAACTCATAGCGAATCGTCTTGCCGAACACGGCGAGCGTTAAGGCGGCTAAAATCAGGCTCATGGCGATGGCTCTGGCGCTGGAGCCACCGCGTCCCGGAACCGGATCGGGAGTCTGTGCGCCCAAGCGCTGTCTGTTATTCCTGGGGCGGTGACGGATTCGCATATCCAAGGCTCGGGTCGCGAAGTGGTCTGCCGGCCTCGTAATTCGCAATGCTTTCTTGAAGTTCAGCCGCCAATCTGAGGTTGCCCTGGCTGTTGGCGACTTCGACGCCACGCTTCGCCATCTGCACTGCATCGGCGAAGCGACCATTTTCGGCGTAGGCTGCTGCCAGCGTGCGGAAGACTATGGGGATTCTGCCGCCGGAAATTCGCATGGCGCGTTCCCCCAGTTGAACGGCCGTTGCACCATCCCGCAATGAGTCATCCGGCGCGGTCGCAAGCACCCAGGCGAGGTTGTTAAGGGCATTGCCGTTATCCGGCTGGATGGCGAGCACCTTTTGCCATTCCTCCATGCCGGCCTTTAGCCGTCCACGCTGGACGAAAACCGTGCCGACAATGTTATGGATTTCAATGTTCTCCGGTTGCAATTCCATGAGTTTCCTGTAGTGAATGAGCGCATCATCGACTCGGCCTTTTTGGAGCAGGGCTTTGGCAAGGTTCTCCTGAGCTGGCGAATTGTCCGGTCGAAGGTTTACGGCGGCCTGTAACAGAGCGATCGCTTCGTCCAGTCTGCCTTGTTGTAACCGTACTATACCAAGATTGTTTTCGGCGACGTCGTTGTTGCGAGTGACAGCCAGAGCGCGTGAAAACAACGTTTCGCTGTTACGCCAGTACGTCGTCTGAATCCATGTCCGCCAGCTGAACAGCAAAATGACGGCTGCCGCGGTCGCGACGAGAACCATTTGCCGATGTCGCCAGCGAGCCGTGACGTCGGCAATGGTCCAGGTGATTGCGATATAGAGACCAATCTCTGGCAGGTACGTATATCGGTCCGCGTGCCCCTGCCAGCCTACCTGTACGAGACCAATTACCGGTACCAGCATCCCGAGATACCATGACCAGCCAACGACGAGATACGGCCTGCGTTCCCGCAGCAGCAGCGCCGCCAGCGAAATGACAATCAACAAAGCCGCGGACAGCGCCAGCTCCCAATGCGGCAGACGGTTTTCGGGATGCGGATAGAAAACCGCCAAATTTGCCGGCCAGAACATCTGGCACAGGTAAATAGCATAACTGACGATGGCGTTGTTGATTCGCGTTATCACGGGTAATTGACCTGTGTCACCAACTGCCCCTTTCTGGACGACAAACGTCATGATGCTGGATGCGATGGCCAGAACGATCAGCGGCGTTTTCTCGGCAATCAGGCGCCACACGTGCCGGCCATCGCGCCGCAGCGGCCAGTAATCGAGAAGCAACAATAGGAAGGGCACGGTCACAAGCATCGGCTTGGCCATCAGACCGCAGGCAAGAAGAACAGAGACGAGTGCGTATCGATGAAGGCAGGGTTTCGTCGCGTAGTGGGTGTATGCGAGCAATATCAGCATGAAAAACACGCCGCTCAGGACGTCCTTTCTCTCTGCGATCCAGGCCACCGATTCGACGCGCAATGGATGAATGGCGAACACGGCGGCGACAAAAGCGCTCCGCCACGGTGCGCGCGTCATTTGTCGCAGCGCGAGAAAAAGAAAGATGGCCGCCGCGGTATGAAGCAAGACATTTGTAAAATGGTGCCAGCCCGGCTTCAAACCGTATAACTGGCAGTCTAGCATGTGCGAAATCGTCGTCAGCGGGTGCCAGTTCATGGCGTGAATATGGGTGAATGCCCAGGCAACGCTCCGCAAAGTAAGACCGGCTGTAATCTGGGCATTCTCATAAACGTAGCGCGGGTCATCATAGTTGATGAAATCGTCCCACAGCGTTTGACCGAAAACAGCCCACACAAGACCCGCCAAAGTGAGACAGACACCAAAGGTGACCCAGCGACTGTTGCCTTTAGAAAAACGGAACGATGCCTGTGTTATAGATTCAGGCTCTTGAGTTATCGCTGGCTGAGCGCGGCGACGATCCATTGAGAGCGGAGGTTCATGCGATCCGCTCTTTCTTCCTGCGCTGCGCGTTCTTTCCATTACGTACTCCCGCCAGGCTAAGGTTTCCTTTGGTAGATCAGGATGTAATTCTTCAGTCGAGGGACCGATGGCGGAATTTCCCCAAAAAAATAATCGCTCTCGCCCGGCTTCCTGATGTTCACAAAACCAGCGACGTCGTAATTTTGGGCGGCGTATTGATTTGCCCACGTGAAAATACGCCGGTCGGACTGTGGCCATGGCAGCCACGAGTCATTCATGACCACGGATATCAGGTATTTGGGACGAGACCGCTCAATTTCCCGGATCATCTGTTCTTGCATCTGGCGGGCAAATTTTTGGGGTTCCATTAAACCATAGGTATAAATGTAGCCGGTTGCCGAATGTCGCTGCGCATAAAAATATATCTGTGGCTCGGATCCCAGCACCGCAATTGTATCCTCTGGGCTTGTGTGCGCCCGCACGTATTTGGCGATTTTCAGTGACTCGGTGAATGGGCCTTCGGGATAAATCATGCTGGAAACAGAAAGTGGAGAGCTCTCGATAAGGCAGGTTCTTTGGGCAATGATCGGCCAGACTAAGACGGCCGCGAACATGACAGCAACCAACGCTTGCAGGGCGATTGATCGCTTCGCGATAAGCCCGGCCAATATGCTGCCGGCGATCCCAGCCAGCAGCGAAATCGCGGGAAGAATCAAAACAAAATAGTGATATCGGAAGTAAAAGCCGGGCAGTACGGCCAGCGTGGCGAAGAACAGCAAACCGATGGAGAACAGTGTGGCCGCCCGCGTTCGCTGTTCCCAAACGCCGGCTACAGCTCCAAACCCTGCCAACGCCCAAATCACCCAGTTAACGCCGATCACTTCCCTTAAGCTATCGATAAAGATTCGTGGCGCCTGAGCAACGGGAATCAAGGCGGCGTATTGACGCGCGTAATCGATCGTCCAGAACCAGAAGTCTCCGAACACGCCGACACGCCAGAGCAGCAGACAAGTAATTGCCAGCAGAGAAATTGCGCCACTCGTAAAAATGAGAATTCCGGCAAGGATTTGCTTGCTTGTCCAGCCGTATCGAATCGCTTGAAACACCAAATAGGTTGCCCCAAAAAAAGCGAAAAACACGGCAGGCTGCTTCATTAGAACCGCCAGACCGAAGCAGATTCCGCTGGCAAACAGCCTGGTCACTCCATAGGAGCGTGGAGAACCGGTTAAAAGTAGCAAGCCTGCCAGGGCTGGCAGCACGACAAAATGCGTTGCGTGTCCGGCGAGACCCAGCACACTGGGGCTGAGCGAAAGAACCGCATATGCCGCGGCAGAGACAATTCCTGGTTGCGTTCCCACGAGTCGCCGACCGAGGAGAAAGATCAAAATAATGGTCGCCGCGTTGACGAAGAGCAGACCGAGATGAATTGCGACTACGGTTTGCCCAAGGAGCGCCATGATGAGCGCGTACGCGCCATAAGTGCCTGGAAATTTCATGTTATAGGCGAGTTTATAGGGGGGAATGCCTTGCAGCATCAGTTGTCCGGCGTAAGCGTATTCGCCTTCGTCGCGCTCGAGTGGAATTCCCAGGAGCCGCAATCTTATCATCATCACGAGAGCGCAAACGACAATTCCGAGCGCCCACCAGACGAAAGACGGGCGATTCGCGTCGATATTGGCCGTCGAGCTCACAAGGGTTCTTACTTTGATCAAAAACGGCAGGTTGCAAATGCCTGGGATCGCGCGCGATTTTTGCGCACCCATTAGCAATGGCAATTGTTTAGCCAGAGAACGAACATGCGGCACATAGGAGACGACTTTGTTTCGCGGCGCGGTCGCGCCGTTATCTTTGCCGTTCTCATCGCCGCGGTTACGATCGCGGCGTACCGTCCGGCATGGAATGGCGGGTTTCTTTGGGATGATGACGATTATGTCACGAACAATGAATTGCTGACGGCGCCCGACGGTTTGCGCCGCATCTGGTTCTCGCTCGATTCGCCGTCGCAGTATTTCCCTCTCACCTATACGACATTTCGTCTGGAGCGAGCGTTATGGGGCCTTAACCCGACCGGCTATCACTGGGTCAACCTGTTGTTTCACGTCGCCAACGCGCTTCTGGTTTGGCGTGTCCTGGCGCGGTTAAACGTCCCGGGGGCATGGCTGGCCGGAGCAATTTTTGCCTTGCATCCGGTGCAGGTGGAATCGGTGGCCTGGATCACCGAGCGCAAGAACGTATTGATGGGATTTTTCTTTTTGCTGACACTCCTTGCCTGGATTGCCTTTGTGGACGAGCGAACGAGGCGCCGCTGGTTGTTTTACTGGCTGGCGTTGATCCTGTATCTGTGTGCGCTCTTTTCCAAAACAACCGCATGCACGCTGCCTGCGGCGCTGGTCCTGATCCTGTGGCTGCAGAAGAAGCCGATCACCCGGACCCGGATTATCCAGATTCTGCCTTTTGTTGTTCTCGGAATCGCCATGGGCTTACTGGCGGTGTGGTGGGAACGGTATCACCAGGGAACGAGCCGGACGCTCTTTGCCTTTCTAACGCCGGTTGAGCGCGTACTGGTAGCGAGCCGGGCTGTTTGGTTTTACCTGGGCAAACTGATCTGGCCAACCAACCTCACATTCATCTACCCGCGGTGGGATCCCTCCCCGACGCGACTTGTCAACTACACGTGGCTGTTGGCAGTGATATTGGCGGCCGCTGGAATTTATTTTCTCCGCCGCTATGCGGGGCGGGGCATTGAAGTCGCCGCTCTGTTTTTCGTGGCGACTCTCAGTCCCGTGCTGGGGTTCATCATGCTTTTCACGTTTCGCTACACGTTTGTGGCCGATCACTACCAATATCTGGCCTGTGTTGGTCCCATCGCGCTTGCCTCCGCGGGTCTGGTCACGTTGACTGGTCGCTTTAGGTATGGTGTCGCGCTGGCGGCTGGGGCGACAGTTTGTCTGGGGGTAACCCTGGCCGCGCTGACGTGGCGGCAGGCAGCCATGTATGGCGACATTGAAACTCTCTGGCGCACGACATTGAAGCGAAATCCCGGTTGCTGGATGGCGCACAATAATCTGGGCATTGTTCTGGTTGAAAAGGGCCAGCTTGACGAGGCGATCGGTCATTACAAAGCCACTCTGCAAATGCAGCCCAGCTTTTGGGACGCCGACTACAACCTGGGCAGCGCGCTGCTTAGAAAAGGCAATGTGGAAGATGCAATCCGCTACTGCGAGAGAGCGGTGGCCATGGCGCCTGGCGATCCCGATGCCCAGGTGGCCCTGGCCAATGCCCTGCTTCAAAAGGGACGAATCGACGATGCGATTGTGCACTATCAAAATGCCCTGACCGTGCGGCCCGATTATTTCCTGGCTCGTTACGGGCTTGGGCATGCGTTTGTTGAGAAAGGCGAACCGGATGCCGCAATCGAGCATTGCCGCGCGGCGTTGCTGATCCGGCCCGATAACGCGGATTGCCACACGATTCTGGGCGTCGCGCTGGAGAGCAAAGGCCGGACAGCCGAAGCCATTGACCATTATGAAAAGGCATTGCAATTTGCGCCTCAATCTGTTTCAGCTCTCAACAATCTGGCCTGGTTGCTGGCAACATCTTCCGAGCCCTCGCTGCGAAACGGGCCGCGAGCGCTCCAGCTTGCCCGGCAGGCTGATCAACTTTCGGGAAGCATAAACCCGCTCGTGCTGCGCACGTTGGCGGCGGCCTATGCGGAAACCGGACAATTCCAAAAGGCCATCGAAACCGCACGCGCTGCGGCGCGGGTAGCGCGGATGCATGGGGAAGAGTCGTTGATCGCGGAGTTGCAGCAAGAGATGGCGCTTTACGAATTACGGCTGCCGTATCGAGAAAAAGCGAGATAGACAGAGGCGTTGCCGCGCTAAAGCTCGCTGCGCAGAATTTCAAAGATGACTGTGTTATCCAGCACGCCTTGCAACGCATCTGTTCCAGGGCCGCTGCCGAAGGCAACCACATCTTCCACCGTGACCAGGGCCGACTTGGTGTAGAAGGCGGCCGGCTCCGGTTGCTCGCCTTGCGGTTGTCGGGTTTCGTTTGCATCAGATGTGCCCGGTATTTTCGCCGCGCCGTAAGACTTTGTGCCATTGGGTCCGGTCGCCCAGGTGATCCAAGGCTGGCCCGCCGGGTTAAAGCCCAGCAGGGCAATGCCGCTGTCTTTGCGGAAAGGAAAACCGTTCAAGCTAAGTCCCCCTAGGGCTGCGTCCCCGCAAACGATGATTGTGGCCCTGTTCCCGCCGTAGCTTCGCGCGACGCCCAGCGCGCGGTCGAGCTCGACTGTTTCGCGCAGCGTGCGTTCGCCGTTGTTTTCCTGGGCAGCCTTTCGCATCAGCCCGGCATCGACCACGAGCAAATACCCTCCGGTGTTGTATTGCAATAGCTGGATGGCTCGCCGCACCATGTCGGAAAGACTCGGTTGCCGCGCTCGCTCTTCCACCTGGCTGGCAAAAGCCAGCTCCTGGTTGCTGAATGCGCCAAAGAGTTTTGGCCTTCGCCATGCGGGGATTGCTTCCAGCTCGGCGCGCGCTTGCACAATATCAAAGCCGTTTCCCCGCAGCTCGAACAGCAGGTCGCGTTTGTCCTGTCGCTCACCGCCTTTTGTGAGCGGGAGAAATTGCGCCGCGCCGCCGCCCATGGCGATATCGATGCTGCCGCGATCCACGAATTCTGCAGCGATTTTTTCTGTGTCTTCAGGCTCGGCAGTGTGGGCATAGAAGGCGGCGCAGGTCGGGTCTGTAAGCTTTGCATCGGTCACAAGCCCGGTCGCGCGTCCGCGTTCCCGTGCCAGTTCGACGATGCTTTTGAGCGGTTTGCCATCTGCGCCGACGGCGAGGGCGCGGTTGGCTACTTTTACGCCGGTTGCAATCGCGGTTGCCGCCGCGGCCTGGTCGGGAGCGGCGAAATCTTTCGAGTAATTCATCAGCAGCGCCAGATGAGTCATCGAATCAAGATTGAGCCGGGTGCCTGCTCCTCCCTCATACGTCCGCGCCGGCGCCAGTCGAGCGGGCGAAAGGCCTTCACCGATGAACAGGATAATCCCAAAGGGCTTGCGGATAACCCAGTGTTGAAAGTAAAGGACACCGATTCCGGCAAAGGCCAGCAGACACAGGAGTGCCAGCAATTGGTTACGCCACTTCATTGGCTGTTTTCTAGCGGCAATCTGAAATTGCCGCAAATGCCAGCCCCTAAAGCATTCGGGGTGGGTGACGCGCTCGCGACATCCCGTTTAAGTTGCGCCAGAGCCTTCTGTCCACCGGCCAAGGAAACGCTTGTCGAGCCTGGTTTTCGTCGGCAAAGTGCGCCACGTATGTCCGGCCCGGTGTTGCTTATCATTCGCGATGGCTGGGGCATCAATCCCGGCGGCCTCCCGCAACGCCAGCGCAATGGCGACGCGACGTTGCTGGCGCACACCCCTTTTCACGAGTCGTTGTATCGCGATTATCCCTGGAGCAAATTGAGCGCCAGCGGCATGGACGTCGGCTTGCCCGAAGGACAAATGGGCAACTCCGAGGTGGGCCACCTGAACCTGGGGGCGGGCAGAATTGTTTACCAGGACTTGACTCGAATTAACAAGGCCATAGCCACTGGCGAGTTGGAGCGAAACCCGGCTCTTCAGGACGCCTTTGCAAAGGCGCGCGGCCATCGGTTGCACTTGCTGGGGCTGGTCTCCGACGGCGGCGTTCACAGTCACTACGAACATCTGCTGGCGTTGGCCAGGTCCGCGACGGCGGCGGGTGTCGATCAAATTTTTGCGCACCTGTTCACCGACGGGCGCGATACATCGCCCACGGGCGGCGCCGGCTACCTGGAAATTTGCGCGGCGAAATTAAAACAACAGAACGCAAAAATCATCACGGTTGTCGGGCGCTATTTTGCCATGGATCGCGACCGCCGCTGGGACCGCACGAAAAAGGCGTGGGACGCCATCGTGCTGGGGCGCGGTGAAGTTTGCCGCGACTCGCCGGCCGAGGCGCTGCTGCGACATTACAAAAACGGCACCACCGACGAATTCATGCCGCCTTTGATCTTCGCTATGGCAAACGAACAGCGCGTCCGGGATGGCGATGTGGTTTTATTCTTCAATTTTCGCGCGGACCGCGCCCGGCAGCTCAGTCAGGCGTTCTTGCTCAAAGACTTCGACGGCTTCGATCGCCAGGTATGGCCGCAGATCCATTTCGTATCGCTCACGCAATACGACGTGCGCTATCCTTCGCCATTCATTTTTGCGCCGGAAGAGCTCAAGCACATTTTGGGCGAAGTGGTGAGCGCCGCCGGGAAAAGACAGTTGCGCATCGCCGAGACGGAAAAATACGCGCACGTCACCTATTTTTTTAACGGCGGCGTGGAAAAACCTTTCCCTGGCGAACATCGCACGCTGATCCCGTCACCCAAGGTGGCTACCTACGACTTGAAGCCGGAGATGAGCGCGTTTGAAGTGACCGATGAACTCCTGGCGCGCATGGCCGATTACGACCTGATCATTCTTAATTTCGCCAATCCCGACATGGTGGGGCACACCGGCGTGGTGGAGGCGGGAATGAAAGCCGTTCAGGCTGTGGACGAATGCTGTGCGCGCATTATTTCCAGGCTTCTGCAGCTCGACGGCAAAGCCCTGGTTACCGCCGACCACGGCAACTGCGAGCAGATGCGCAACCCGGATGGATCGCCCAACACCGCGCACACCAGCAACCTGGTGCATTTCATCTATGTCGCCAACGACGCGGCGAAATTTCGATGTGAGGATGGCATTTTGGCCGATGTGGCGCCCACCCTGCTGTTTCTTTTGGGCCTGCCGCAGCCCAAGGAAATGACTGGACACAATTTGCTGGTGCCGGTGTAAGGCCGCGGCCCGAATCAGCGACTGGCTGTAACCGCGTGATTGTGGACGCACAATCGGGAGAAATCAGTTTCCGGTTTGGCAAGCGGGTCCCGGCCAGGGCGATGCGACGCAAGAGCCGGACCTGGCTTTCCGACGTAGTTTCATGCCACGCAGGTTCGCGCCGGAGAGCGAGACCGCCGTGGAATTCCACGAGCACGCCCCAGCCGGCCGGAACTTCCGAATCGCGAAACAGCGCCTCCGGAAGCACGAGAAAAAACAAATTTGCGCAGCGCCAGCGAACGAGTTTTTCAAATTTGGCGCAATCGGCGAGACGAGTTTGCAATGCGCGCAATTGGCGCGCCAGCCGGTCGTATCCGCGGTGACCGATCGCGGCGAAGTTTCGCGGATCGAATTCGGGAAAAAGCGATTCAGCGCTGCGCAAAGTGGGGTAGTGCGTGCGCAGGCATGCTTCGAGCGACTGGCGACGTTGAATGATCCTTTGCAGCCGCTGGCGTGCGGCTTCGGTATGACAATTATCCCGTCGCAGGTCGCAGAGCGTTTGTTTGCATTCAAAGACAGCCGTGGTCGCGGTTGCGGCAAAGTGCCTCTCAGTCGATTGCGCAAATGCGCCTGCGTTCTTCCCCGCCAATCGGAACGCAGCGACGTCGGCCCGGTACGGGCAATTCGGCAGACGCACCTCCGCTGCGCAAGCCAAATAACCCTGCGACTGCGCCCAAAGAATGGCCAGACGCTTCAGCTCTGCGTGTCGCGCCGACTCGCCGTTGGTCTTTTTTATTCTTGCAGCCATCCGGCCAGCTCGCGAGCCCAGTAGGTGACGATAATATCCGCCCCGGCGCGCTTGAGTGCGGTCATGATCTCCAGCACGGCCGCGCGTTCGTCCAGCAGGCCCTTTTCCGCCGCCGCCTTGACCATGGCATATTCGCCGCTCACACAATAAACGGCGGTGGGTTTGGCGAACCGCTCCCGCACCCGCCAGAGAATATCGAGATAAGGCAGAGCCGGCTTTACCATTACGATGTCCGCGCCTTCCTCGATATCCAAGGCTACTTCGCGCAGCGCTTCGTTGGCATTGGCGAAATCCATCTGGTAAGAGCGGCGGTCGCCAAACTGCGGCGGACTTTCGGCCGCTTCCCGGAACGGCCCGTAAAATGTGGACGCGAATTTGGCCGCGTAACTAATGATGCCGGTCTGATCAAATCCCCGGGCATCGAGTTCCTCGCGGATGGCGCCGATGCGTCCATCCATCATGTCGCTCGGCGCCACGAGGTCTGCGCCGGCCGCCGCGTGCGACAGAGCCGTTTTGATCAACAGCTCCACCGTCTCGTCGTTGAGCACATGGAAATGGTCTCCGTCGATCCGCGTCACGCCGCAGTGACCGTGGCTCATGTACTCACACAGACAAACGTCCGTGATCAGGATTAGCTCCGGACATTTCGACTTAATCGCTCGCGCCGCCCGCTGAACGATTCCCTCTTCGGCGTAGGCGCCGCTGGCGCGCTCGTCTTTTTCAGCCGGGATTCCAAAAAGCAGGATCGCCTGCAACCCGGCGTCCTGTGCGCGCCGTGCTTCATCCACAATTTCCTGCAGCGAGAATTGGAAAACGCCGGGCATGCTGGCGACGGCGCGGCGCCGGCTAATTTTTTCGCTGACGAACAACGGCAGCACAAAGTCGTGCATGCTCAAGCGGGTTTCCCGCACCAGATTTCGCAGGCTTTCGCAACGCCGCAGACGCCGCGGGCGGTGAACCAGTCGTCTCACATCGGCACGGTAAGCAGCCCCGGGAACCGGCGCAAGATCGCCAGGATTTGCCGCTTGACGCCAGAGGCGATTCGGTATCCGCATTGCAGCAGTGAGCGCGTCTGGTACGTATCTGCTGATCGATATTAGCAATTCTTTCACCAAGGCGGCGTTTGCCTGGCGAGGCCGCATCGGGAGACCGGCGCGACTGGCAACTGCCAAACTGACCAGCCGTTGGCTGCAAGGTTTGCAAAAGAAACGGGAGGCTGCTCTGATCGTTGTCTCTTCAGTAGTGCCCGACAAAAACCGGCTGGTCAGGCGCGCGGCGGGCAAGGCAGAAGTGCTTTGGCTGGGGCCGCGGTTGGAGCTGGGTATCGGTATCGATTACCCCAGACCGGAGTCCATCGGCGCGGATCGCCTGGCAAACGCCGTGGCCGTGACTGCGCTTTACGGATGTCCCGCCATTGTGGTGGATTTCGGCACGGCGGTGACTTTTGACATCGTATCGGAGCGTCGCACCTACATTGGAGGAGTGATTGCCCCCGGCCTGGAGGCGATGACGAATTTTTTGTATCAGCGAACGGCGTTGTTGCCGCAGGTTTCGCTAAGAGAACCGCGCCGCGCAGTGGGCAAATCGACGATTGAAGCGATGCGTTCAGGCGCGGTGCTGGGCTACCGCGGATTGGTCCGCGAAATCATCGCCCGAATCAGGGCCGAACAGTTTGCGGGCAGGAAAGTTCATGTGGTGGCGACCGGCGGTTACGCGCGTTTGATTGCGCGGGGATTGCCGGAGATCAACGCGGTCCATCCGCACTTGACGCTCGAGGGGCTGCGCATCGTCGCAAACCTGAATCAACCCGGCTGAAGACGCCGACCATTTTTAGGAGAACGCGACGCGCAGCCAAATCCGGCGCTCACGCCGGTAAAGCCATTTTTCCCGAGTGAGGCTGAAGATCGGTCCGTGGCAACTTTCGACTTGTCACCGCAGCGGATTGCGGCTTCAATCGGTGTTCCATGAGGATGTGGAGGATCGCTGCGATCGCAGCGCTGGGGTTTACTTCGTTTGCGGCGGAAAATGTCGCGCCTACCAAGGCAGAACTGGAAGAGATGTACAACGCCGCTTATCGCGCGTTCGATTCCAATAAATTCTCCGAAGCCTTAAAACAACTGGACGCCATCGACGCCCGGCAACCGGATCTGGCTGCATCGAAAAACTTGCGGGGCGTTATTCTGATGCGGCAGGGCAAATACGACGAAGCGGAAACCGCGCTGCAAGACGCCGCCCGCATTGACCCGAAGTTTTGGAATGCGCGTTTTAACCTGGCGGAAATCCCGTTTTTGAAAAAAGACTGGGCCGAGGCGCGCAGGCGTTTCGAACAGTTGCTCGCTAGTGGAGAGTCCGATCTCGCCAAGGAAGCTTCCCAACTTATCCAATACAAAATCCTCCTCACTTATCTGCTCGAGGGGAACCAGAGCATGGTCGATTCTCTGCAGGCCAAGCTCGAGCTCTCCCCGGACACGCCTGCGGTGGACTATGTGAAAGCCGCCGTTGCCCTGCAGCAGAAAAACCAAAAGGAGGCGCAGGACTGGATCCAGGCAGCGGAAAAAAATTTCTCGCCTCAACTGAATAAACTTTTTGCCGAATCGCTTTACGAAATTGGCTGGCTGCAAAAACGCGCCGGCGAAGGACGGCCTTCTCTGCCGCTGATGACCGCGGCGGAACGCACCGAGAAGACCAAAGCGGCTGCTCGCGCAAAATTTGAACAGGCGCAACAGGCCCTTCGTCAGCGGGACCTGGCCGGCGCGCTGAAACTGGTTGATGAAGCCGACCAGATAGATCCGAATCAACCGGCCACCCTCAACCTGCGTGGCGAGATCTTGATGCAGCAGGGGAAATTCGACGAGGCGGAAAGCGCGTTTAAAAAGGCGGCCAAACTCGATCCCAAGCTTCGAGAAGCGCAGTATAATTTGGCGCAGGTTCCTTTCAAAAAGAAGGAATACGCAAAGGCCCGCGAACGCTTTGAAGCACTGTACCGACGGACGCCGGGCGGCGATCGGAATCAGGCGGCAGAAATCATCAAATTCAAAATTTACATGACCCTTTTGCTCGAGGGGAAAGAGAGCCGGGCTCACGAAATGATGGAGGAATTCCAGTTCACTGGGGACACACCGGCGTTGTATTACGCACAGGCGGCATGGGAGTACAAGCACAACAACGCGGAGAAAGCGGCTGACTGGACTTCCTCGGCAAAAAAAATCTATTCGCCGGCGCTGAACGAGATTTTCGCCGACGCCTTTTACGATGTCGGCTGGATGCAGCGTCCCGAGGTAGCCTCCAGCGCGCCTACGCCGACGTTTGATGCTTCCGGCGCGGTGGCTTCGCAAGGAGAAGGCGCACCCGCCGTAGAGCCAAGCCCGATTCCGGAGAGTGTTTTTGCGGCCAACAACGCCGGCGCGTCGCGGGGCGATTCGCTTGCCCTGGCTGGATCGGTCAGCACGCCAGCTGTGGGAATGCAGATCGGAGAGACCACCGGGTTGGACAGCAGTCAACCTGACACGCAGGCCTCCGCTTCGTCCGCGGCAAGCGCGGAGACTCAGCCAGAACAACCTCCTGCCCAATCGCCGGCTGGCGGCCAATCAACGACAATCGCCAAAGCCGCGGGAGCGACAACGAGCCAAACCGACCAATCGCCAGCCGTTCAGACAAGTCCCTCAGCGAACCCGGCCGCGGCCGGTGCGCCCGCCAGTGTTGCCTCGCCGCGCGCTGCTGGAACTGCGAACCGGCGGATCTGGGTCGTCGCAGCATTGTTGCTGACGGCTGCGCTCCTGTTGGCGTGGGCGATCGTTCCCAGGCTGCGCCGCTATTCCTTTACTGCACCTTTGTCCCGGCACGCCGAGCGCCCAGCCATCTTCAGCAGACCACAGTTGGTTCCCGCGCGAAACGACCGTGTCCCGACGAACGGATTTGTCGGCGGGCCGCGGCAGGTCTCTCTGCAACTGAAAGCTTGGAACCCAGGAGTTGGCAGCACGGTATCGCTGCCTTCCCGAATGAGCGCCGTGAATCGCGCGTCGCCATTCAGCGCGAAAACGTCGCCCAAGCCGGCGTATGCCGAACCCGTGCGGGAGGAATCACACTCGGTTCTTGAATCGGCAGTGGGACCTGTTGTTGAACAAATGCTCGAGCCTGCGCAGGCAGTGATGCCGGCAGTTGCCAGCGAACCGGTCGAGGCACGCGCCGCGACCGGCGAATGGGTTGATGATTCACCTCGTGAATGGCAGACGGCCACTGAAACGTCGGAACCTGTCGGTGAAGCTGTAATCCCCGCGCAAGCGTCAATTGAATCCTCCCCAGAGACATTGGAAACTGTGTTGCCGTCCGAAGCGTCCGATGACGGCTTTGGCGCTGCGGGCCCGGCGTCTGACACGCCGGAAAATCCGGCAGGATTCGCATTTCAGCATCCTGAACAAGAAGCTGCTGTTGTGTCAGAAACTGTTTCCACGGCCGGCGAGTTCGCGGCAACCGAGGCCGACATTCCCCTTTCCAGCATTTCCTCTCAGAATCCTCCTGAACCAGCACCAACCACACCCGCAACCATGCCCGAAACAACTCAAACACCAACTGCACCAGTAAACAAAGCCCCCGCGCCACCGGTGGTGAAACCGCAACAACCCGCTGCCACAATGCAAACGTCCGTTCAGCTGACTTTCTCTTTTGAGATCGTGGCGATGCAGCTGACGCCGAGCTTCAAGATGGGTGTTTTGAAAGTGCGCCCCATCTCGAAGCTCGTCACGATGCGTTTGCCTGCGGCGCAACGCGCACAGTCCGCGCTGAATCTGCAGGTCGGCTTTGAAATCGCCAAAATCCAACCGGTAGGCGGCGCGCTGGGAACGATTCGCGTGGTTCCCTCTCAGCAACAGAGACCTGCCATGGGCGGGATGCCCTCATTTTCCGTTGCCGGTTTGCAGATCGTTCCCAATTCGGAAACCGCGCCGGTTCAGTTGACTCCTTCTCAACAGGCGCGCGCGGCGGTGCTGGTCACCGTGCCCTTTCAGATCGCGACGCTGGAGTTCTCGCCATCGCTCGAGATTGCATCGGTGATTTTAAATTCCAATTCCAAGCAGGTCGTGGTTCAACTTCCCGGCGCCGGGCCGGGTCCGGCTGAGGGCGCACCGATGTTTGAGATTGCCAACCTCGAGCTTGGCGAGGGTGGCGATATTGCCCTGATGCAGCTGAACCTCCTGGGCGGGCCCAAACGGGCTTAGCCAAGGCGGTCTTTTTCCCGCTTCCAGCTCCAAGCCGGTCCGCCTGGACGGGGCTGATGGTTATCGCCAGTTGAGCGGCTGAAGTTGGCGGGGCAGGAAGCGTCCGTCTTTGCGAATCAGTTTGCCATCGAAATAGATTTCGCCTCCGCCGTAGTCGGGACGTTGAATGCTCACCATGTCCCAATGCACCTGGCTGCGGTTGCCGTTGTCCGCTTCTTCGTACGCTTGTCCCGGCGTGAAATGGAAAGAACCGGCGATTTTTTCATCGAATAGAATGTCGCGAATTGGCCGCATCACCCGCGGGTTAAACCCGAGCGAAAATTCGCCGATATAGCGCGCGCCGGGATCGGAATCGAGAATTTCGTTCAGCTTTTTCGTGTCGTTGCTCGTGGCGCGGACAATTTTCCCTCTTTGGAACTCAAGGCGAATGCCGTCGAAGGCTGTTCCCTGATAAATGGTGGGCGCATTAAATTTGACGTGGCCTTCCACTGAATCTTTCACGGGACAACTGAAGACCTCGCCATCGGGAATATTGCGGTCGCCGCCGCAGATCACCGCTGGGATTCCCTTGATGCTGAAGCGGAGATCGGTGTCTGGTCCCTTGATTTCGACGCGATCTGTGTTTTCCATCAGGCGCTTGAGCGCTCTCATCGCCGGAAGCAATTTGCGGTAGTCGAGCGTGCAGACATCGAAATAGAAGTCCTCAAACGCTTCCGTGCTCATTCCGGCGAGCTGCGCCATGGAGGGGGTCGGCCAGCGCAACACCACCCACTTGGTTTTTTTGACCCGCTGGTCCTGCACCGGGCGCATTTTTTTGCCGATTAACTTCATCTTTTGCGGCGGCACATCGGATAGTTCGGTGACGTTGTGGCTGCCACGCACGGCGATGTAGGCGTTCATTTGCTTCATGCGCGCCAGTTCATGGCTGGCGAGCAGCGTCAACTGGCGTTCCGATGCTTCGAGCGCCAGCGCGCGGTTGACCCGGGAATGCTGGGTTTGGACAAAAGGGACACCGCCGGCCCGGCGCACGTGGCGGATCAGGGCAATGGTCATTTCATCTGGAATGTCGAATGCCTCGATGAGAACCGTTTCGTTGCGTCGCAGGCGGATGGAATATTCAACCAAAAGTTTCGCCAGCTTGTCGAATCGCGGATCGCGCATAGGACGTTTATCATTCCACCGGCGCAGCGGGATGCAACTGCGCTGACTCCTGCGTGGTGCGGACAAGCCTCGCCGCGTAAGCGCCGTCAAACCCATCGCGGAACGGCAGCGACCATTGCTCTTGTTCGAGGCGCAAGCCTGGCCAATCGGCGAGAAGCCGTCGCACGACCTGCTCGTTTTCTTCCGGTTCGAGGCTGCAGGTGCTGTAAACGAAAACGCCTTGCGCCTTCAACAGCGGCACGAGCGCCCGGGTGAGCGTGATTTGCTGTTTTTGCATGCGCAGGAAATCCGCCGGGCTTAATCGCCACCGGGCATCGACCCGCCTTCGCAAGACGCCTGTGTTTGTGCACGGCGCATCGACCAGGATGCGATCGAACGGCGCGAGGGAAACGATCGTTTTGGGAACGGCAGCTTGCGTCCAATCATGACGAACTACCCGTGCAATTGTCACTCCAAGACGAGCGACGTTTTCTCTGAGAAGTCGGATCCGGTCGGGCGCCCGATCACAGGCCACGATCGCTCCGCGATTTTTCATCAGTTGAGCGATGTAAGCGGTTTTTCCGCCCGGCGCGGCGCAAGCATCGAGAATTTTTTCGCCGGGTTCCGGATTCAGCAGGCGACAGGCGACTGCTGTGCTTGGGTCCTGGATGTAGCAGCGGCCTGTCTCGAGCGCCTGTGCCGGCAAGCCGTTGAACTGCACGAAGTCGCTGTGGCGCGGCACGGGCCGGGCTTCAGGGTAAAGCCTGAGAAAATTTTCCCGCTCGGTTTTTAACCGGTTGATTCGCGCGTAAACGGGAGCTGGCGCATTGTCCCATTCACAAAGCTTTTCTGCCCGGTTGGCTCCGAAACGCTGCTGCCAGCGCTCAACGAGAAATTGAGGGTGCGAGGTTCGCACCGGCAACGGCTGGCGCTGCGCCTGCGCCAGCAACTCGCTGCGTCGCCGGGCTGCGCTCCTGAGGATGGCGTTAACGATCGTTCGCTGTCTTTTCGGCGCGAGGCTGACGGTCTCGTGAACTGCCGCGTGGGGCGCAGTTCCAAGCTGGAACAACTGATAGAGACCCAGCCGCAGGAGATCGCGCAGGTCGTGCTCGATGGGACCGGAACGCAGGCAGCCGATCCAAAAATCGAGCAAGGCTAAATTGCGCAGCACGCCGTAAAACAGTTCCTGTGCAAACGCCCGGTCCGATTCCGAAAGCTTTGAGTCTGCCAAAAGTTGCGAAATGACGGAATCGGCGAAGCGTTGTTGCTTCCGCCAGAGGCGCAGAGCCGCGCGGGCGACCTGGCGGGCAGAGAGCTGCGCCATTGTCTGCTTACTGTGGCTTTACGGCGCTGCGGCCAATCGAGTAGTAATGAAACCCCAATCGCCTCATGGTCTCGGGATCCAAAAGATTTCGGCCATCGAACACGATGGGGGTGCGCATTTTTTCTTTCACCACGGCAAGATCCACATTGGCGAACTCGTTCCATTCAGTGGCGATCACGAGCGCCTCGGCATTGTCCACCGCTTCCAGAGCCGAAGAGGCAAATGCGGCGGAGGCGATGGATTTGATGGCGCGGGCTTTCTGCATTCCCTTTGGATCGTAAGCCACTACTTGCGCTCCCTCGCGCAGCAGCCGTGCTACCAGTTCGATGGCCACGGAGGAACGCACGTCGTCGGTATCGGGCTTGAACGTGAGTCCCCAGACAGCGATGCGTTTTTCGCGCAGCACCCACAGCGTTTCCCGGATGGTCTTCAGGAAGCGCTCTTTCTGGTTCTCATTTATCTTTTGCACTTCCCTGAGCAGGTTAAACGGAACACCGAGCCGGTCGCTGATGGCGATGAAAGCCGCGATATCCTTGGGGAAACAGGAGCCGCCGTAGCCGATCCCGGCGTTGAGAAAATCTCGCCCGATACGGTGATCCATCCCCATGCCGTCAGCGACCTTTTCGACGTCGGCGCCGCTGGCTTCACAGATGGCTGAGACGGCGTTGATGTAGGAAATTTTCAGCGCCAGAAACGAGTTGGCGCAATGTTTGATGAGTTCGGCGCTGTTGATATCCGTCACTAAAATTGGCGCCATGAACGGTTCATAAACCTTCTTCATCAGGTCGATGGCCCGTTCGCTTTGCGCTCCGATGACAATGCGATCCGGATGCATGAGGTCGGCGACGGCGCAGCCTTCCCGCAGAAATTCAGGATTGCTCACCACATCAAACCTGGCGCCGTGGCGGTTGTATCTTCTGATGGATTCAGCGACTTTCTCGCCGGTCTTCACCGGCACGGTGCTCTTGTCAACAATCACCCGGTAATCCGCCAGCACTTCGGCGATTTCGCGAGCCACCTTTTCCAAAAAGCTCATATCCACATCGCCATCCGGCAGCGGCGGAGTGGGCACGGCGATGAAGATGATCTGCGCATGATCCACTCCCTCTTTGATGCTGCCGGTAAATCGCAGCCGGCGGGCTAGGACGTTGCGATGGATGATTTCTTCCAGGCCCGGTTCGTAAATGGGCACTTCGCCGGCCTGCAATTGCCTGATCTTTTGGAGGTCGTTATCGACGCAGATCACGTTATGGCCGACGTCGGCGAAACAGGCGCCTGTAACGAGGCCAACGTAACCTGAACCAATGATTGCCAGATCCATATGCGATGAAACGATAAGTTCAAACCACGTGTGAGTGAGAAACGCTGTAGTGAGCCGCCAGGGATTTCACACGCGCGCCGCGCGCCGGCCTACTGGCCCGACGAGGTTTGCGCGCTGGTGTTCATTCTCCTTCAGACGACGGGTCGAAGCTTAAATCAAATCCAAATTTTGGAAATGCTTTAAGCGTTAAGGTGAAGATGACGCCGTATTCCCTTTCGCCCTTGTTGTCGCGGATCACTCCCCCAAAGGAAGCCACCCAGCTCGACAGATCCCGGTAGATGGAATAACGCTGTTGCTCGAGGGTTCCGGTTGCTCCTTCGTATTGTTCCTGGACGCCAACGCCCCAGTTGTCGTCAATCCGATAATAGCCGCCTACGACAAACAGGCTGCTGTCCTGAAAGAATGGGTTGCTGTTCAAATAGCGATGGGCCACGCTCAATTGCAGATTGGCGATCGGCTGCACGGTGGCCGTAGTATCTACCTCGGTAAAGCCCTTGGAGAAAGCCGGCACCTGTGAGTTGACCGAGAGCGACATCCACGGCAGCGGGTTGAAGCGAAGATTGTTAATTAGATTCGAGTAATCGGTCGGCTGGTAGGGGTTGTCAAAATTGACATCCACAAACGTGTCCAGCTCCAGCCACGTGATGGTGCGATCGTCCCGGCGGGTTTTCAGCCGGTTGCGAACCCCTATTCTCCAGATGTCCCAGCTGTCGATGGAATCGATGGCGGTGAACTGCGGAAAATCGATTGCCCGCGGTTGCGTGGAAGGTTGGAACCGATCGAATCCCAAAATTGATGTCGGATTTGGGCCGCTTTCTGACACGTAGGAAAAGTCTGTGAACGGTTGGATGACGTGCATGAGTCCATCCAGACCCAGAGCCCGGCTCTGAACGTCCTCCCACGTGCGCGAGATTTTAAAGGAAGCCTCTGCGCCTGTGTTAAAAACGCTTCGGAAGGTGTCGCCATCAAACTTCACCGGATTGGCCAGGGTGGGTGGCGGGAGGATAAAGTCGGGCACGAGCGGATTTGAAGGGGGAACGAAGACGGTCGATCCCAAGTCCCACGTTTTGCCATAGTAAGTGCCGCGATAGCCAACGCGCGGGACGATCGAGAGCCAGCCAAAGTAGGTGTTTGGGAAAGTCAGTTGATGGAAAGTATCGAACCGGTACGTGCCGTAGTTTTCGAATCCCGAGTCGTGCGGAAACTGCAGGCGCAAATCAGCAAAGCCGGTTTCGCCTTCGTAAAAGATGGGTCCTCCAAAAAGGGCGTGGCGTTTGATGTCCAGCACCACTTCCGGGAGGCGTTCTGTTGTGGCGAAGAACTCGTTGGCTTGAAAGCGCGCGATGCCGGTGAGGGTATACCAGGGGTCGGTCTTGGTTAAGGCTACCACGTTGTCAGGAACCGGGTCGATCCGGAATTCTCCCTGGTAAAAATCTTGCATCACGAACGGATCGCTGAGCTTGGTGATATTGGCGATTCCGTAAATGTCGTCGGTGAAGTTGGTCCGATCCTCCAGGCTCAATCGGTACCGGCCGGTGGGGACGTCTTTGCGCGGCGTTGCAGTTTCGTTCAGCAGTGGGTTTTGATCCTGGAGGTAATAGGTTTTGATCCGCGCCTGGCTGTCCTTGTCCTTGCCGTAATCGATGGTGGAATCGAAACCGACGCCGACGCCGCGCCGGCTGCGATAATCGAGCCTGGCGCGGCCTCTGATATCGTCGGTGATCGGAAATGATACCTGAGTGAGAAGCGACGGCCCCCACGAGCTCAGATAAGCCGGCGAAATTGTGAAACTAAAAGCTTCGTTGAGCGATTGGTAGAGATACGGCCACCAAAATACCGGCACGTTCCCCACGTATGCCGTCACGTTTTGAAAAATCACGCGATCCTTCTCGTAAACCCGGATCTTTTGCGCTCGAAGGTGAAAGTCCGGCCTGGGCGAATCGTGTGTGGTAAAGGTTCCGTTTTGGATCAGGTAGGCGTTTTCGCCGATGGATGTCACCTTTTCTCCGGTGAGAAAATAAGGCGGCGACTCGGTCCGCCCGTTGAGAGCGCGGATTTTTTTGGTCTCGGTGTTGTAAACGCCGCTTTCGGCAATGTAGAGACTCAGGTCGCGATAAATGCGCACGTGTCCCTTGAGCACCACATCATGCGTGGCGGAATTGTACTGCGCGTAATCGGCGTAAATGTCGGTATTGCCAATATGGATGGCCACATTGTCCCGCGCCGTGGCCAGGCCGTTCTCATAGGTCGTCTCTCCGGTGGACGTGATCTCAATCGGCACGTTCTCCGGAGTCTTGAAGTCTCCTCTGACCAAACTGACGCTGGCCAAAAGAGCAGCGATCAGCGAGACCAGCGTTCGCATGGCGAACGCCGAACGTACCGCAGCAAAAGCTCTCTGCAAAGCCAAAACCGCTCCCGGTCCCTGAAAAGACGCCGCCTGCCAATCGCTTAAGGGGATGTCGAAAAATCTCAGCCGAATGTCTGTTCTGTCTTGATTCAACGCCTCGGCATCGCTTTTCTTCATCGAGATGAGCGAATTCGCCGACCAAATTTTCGTCAACGCCAAGCGAGCGTTTTTGGCTCCAATGGCGCATTTGCCCGGCTGGCTCGTGCAGGCGGCGTCCGGTCTCATCGACATTTTCACCCTGCTGGCCGTGTTCCTGACACTGTTTGCGCTGGTCTCGGTGCTGGAGCGGAAAATCCTCGCCCGCATCCAAAACCGTTACGGCCCCAACCGGGTGGGGCCGTTTGGCCTGCTGCAGCCGGTGGCCGACGGCATAAAAATGTTGATCAAGGAGGACGTCGTGCCGGCGCGAGCGGACAAGCCGGTGCATTTTCTGGCGCCCATCCTCATCGCTGCCGCTGCGATCCTTGCTCTGGGCGTGATCCCCTATGGGCGAAACATGACGCCCTTTTCGATCGACGGCGGCATTCTTTTCTTTTTCGCCGTAGGATCAACCACCGAACTGGCAGTCTTCATGGCCGGGTGGGGCAGCAACAACAAATTCTCCATGCTCGGTGCCATGCGGGCGATTGCGCAAATGTTCAGTTATGAGCTGCCGCTCATTGTCGCGGTGCTGCCGGTTGTGATGGTAGTCGGTTCGCTTATGCCTGACCGAATTGTGGCGGCGCAGGGCGGATACCTCTTTGGGTTTGCGCCGCGCTGGTTCGTCTTTACGCCGTGGGGTTTCGCTGCATTCATCATTTTTTTTGTTTCCGGTTTGGTGGAATCCAACCGCACGCCGTTCGATGTGCCCGAGGGGGAATCGGAAATTGTGGCTGGCCACATGACCGAATATTCCGGGTTTAAATACGCGACGTTTTTCATGGCGGAATACCTGGGGATGTTTGCCACCAGCGGCCTGGGGATCACGCTGTTCCTGGGCGGGTGGCATGCGCCCCTGCCTTTTCTGGAATTTATTCCCTCGTATGTGTGGTTCTTCGTGAAATTGTCGGCTTTGGTCTTCATCTACATCTGGATCCGCGGCACGCTGCCCCGGACCCGGATCGATCAGATCATGAATTTCGCCTGGAAATTTGCGCTGCCGATGTCCTTTGCCTGCCTGGTGGCGGCCGCTCTCTGGCATTATGCCGGGCGCGGTTTTTCCGGCTGGTGCTGGTCGCTGGCTATGGTTGGCGGTGTGTACACAGGCTTGTCGTTCTTGCTCGATACGCGCAGAAAATTCGCGCCCCGTGTGTATCGTTTTGCCGAATGAACAGTGCCGCGTTTGTTCTCATCTCGATTTTGACGCTGGGCGCGGCGCTGGCTGCCGCGACGCTGCGCAAGCTGATGCACGCCGCGCTCTGTTTCGCCCTCACGTTTGGCGGCCTGGCAATGTTCTTTTTGCTCCTCGGCGCCGAGTTTGTCGGGCTGGCGCTGGTGTTCATTTACGTCGGGGCGGTTGCGGTGTTGATCGTCTTTACGATTCTACTGACGCGACGCGATGCGGTGAAAGAGCGCCGCGTCCACTGGGCCGGAGCTGTGATTGCCGTCGTCGCATTCGGGACGCTCGCGTGGTCAATCTTGAGGACAGAGTCTGTTTCCGTCGTGGCGCACCGGATGCCGTCGCTGACTGTCGGGCGAATTGGCGAAGCGTTGATGACCGGTTACGTATGGCCATTGCAATGCACCGGTCTGCTGCTGACCGCAGCCCTGATTGGGGCGCTGGTTCTGGTGATGGAGGAGAAACAATGAGGCGCGAAGCTTCGAGAAGCAGAGAATGGCAGCCGGCGTTTCCCCGTAACAAAGGGAGGAATCGATGACGCCGACGCTTCAATCTTTTCTCATTATTTCCGCGGCGCTGTTTTCCATCGGTCTGCTGGCTGCGCTGAGCCGGCGGCACGCCATCTTTATTCTCATTGGGATTGAGCTGATGCTGGCTGCGGCGAACCTGAACTTTATTGCTTTCTGGCGTTTTCGCCCGCAGCAGGAGTCGCCGGTGGGCGTGCTGATCGCGCTTTTTTCCATTGCCATCGCCGCGGGGGAGGCTGCGGTCGGCCTGGCTCTGGTCATCGCGGTCTATCGCCATTATCGCACGACCAATGTTGATCAACTCGACCAGCTCAAGGGATGAGCCGCTCGATCATTGATCATCTCTGGCTCGTCCCGGCAGCGCCTTTCGTGGTGTCGCTGGTGATTTTGAGTCTGGCAAACTCGCTGCGCAAAAGCGCCGCGGCGCTGGCGGTTGCAGGACAGCTGGCCGCGCTTGGAATGTCGGCGGTCGCATTTTTGCCCACGCTGCGGGGCGACGGCTTCCGCGCGACGCACAATTTTGCCTGGTTCGCTTTCGGCGAACAAACGCTGCGGCTCGGATTCATGCTCGATCCACTGGGCGCGGCCATGCTCCTGATGATCTGTGTTGTTGGCCTTTGCATTTTTGTTTTCAGCGTCGGTTACATGGCGAAGGACAAAAACTTTGTGCGTTTCTTTGCGTATCTGTCGTTTTTTTCCGGCGCGATGCTGGGCCTGGTGATCGCAAACAGTTTGCTGCTGCTTTTCATCTTCTGGGAACTGGTGGGGCTCGCCTCGTATTTGCTCATTGGGTTTTGGATTGAAAGGCCAGGCGCGGCGGAAGCGGCCAAGAAAGCCTTCATCACCACTCGCATCGGCGACATGGGTTTTTTCCTCGGCCTGCTCTGGTTGTACGATCGCAGCGGCACGCTGCTGTTTTACGACGGCGGGCGCGGTTGTCTCGAACCGGCCGGCCTGGCTATGCTTGGCGGGAGCGCTACTTTGATTGCGCTGCTGATTTTCTTCGGCGCGGCGGGTAAGTCCGGCCAGTTCCCGTTGCATGTCTGGCTGCCGGACGCGATGGAAGGCCCGACGCCGGTGAGCGCGCTGATTCACGCGGCAACGATGGTGGCGGCCGGGGTGTTTCTGGTAGCACGTGTCTATCCGCTGTTTTCGTTGGGAGCGCTCAATGGCGTGACTCCGTCGCTCACTGTGGTGGTGTGGGTGGGAGTCACAACCGCGCTGATGGCGGCGCTGATCGCCATTGCCCAAACGGACATCAAACGCGTTCTGGCCTATTCAACCGTATCGCAACTTGGGCTGATGATGGTCTCCCTGGGCGTGGGCGGTGTCGCGGCGGGGATCATGCACCTGCTGGCGCACGGCTTTTTCAAAGCATTGCTCTTTCTCGGAGCCGGCTCTGTGATTCACGGATGCCACGGCGAACAGGACATTCGCAAAATGGGCGGGCTGCGGCGTTCGATGCCCGCAACGTTTGCCACCTATGCTGTGGGAATGATGGCGCTCAGCGGGGTGCCGTTGTTTTTCTCCGGCGGCTGGACAAAGGAGGAAATGCTGCACGTCGCGGCGAATTGGCCGCGATCGCGCGCGCCGTATTACCTGATCGCGATCGGCGTGATTTTGACCGCGCTCTACATGACGCGCCAGGTCATCTACGTCTTTTTGGGTTCTCGGCGCGCTGCTGCCGAACACGCGCACGAAAGTCCGCCGGTGATGACGGTGCCTCTGGTGGCGCTGGCATTTTGTTCAGTTTTCTTCGGCGTCGTGCTAACGCCTGCCTGGCCCTGGTTACATGGCTATCTCACGGGGGAATCGGTGCGCTTCGATCCCGCGCGGTTAATCCAGCCGATGTTTTTCATCTCGCTGTCGCTCGTCGCCGCGGGAATCGGTCTCGGTGCGTGGATGTATCGCAAGGCAGGCGCCCAGGATGGGGATCGGGCGGCGGAGATCGACCCGCTTGAATATGCGCAGCCGGCGTTGTTTCGCTTTCTGGCGAACCGAATGTGGATCGACGAACTCTACGGACGCACGATCGTCGCCTTCGCATGGGCGAGCGCGCGCATGTCCGACTGGCTGGATCGCCGTTTCTGGGATGGGTTGCCGCGCGGACTGGGCGCGGTGGGTCGGCTTCTCTCGATTTTTGCGACCGGTGTCGATGAACGCGGCATTAACGCGGGAGTGGATGAAACGACGGTGGGTGCGCGCGGTCTCGGTCGCCTTTTGTCCCTGGCACAAGCGGGGCGGATTCGCGTTTATCTGGGTGTGTTGGCGCTTGGCGCCGTGGCGCTGCTGCTTTTGTACGCATGGTTGGCTTGATCACCACAATCATTCTGGTGCCGCTGCTCGGGGCGCTCGCGGTGTGCGCCTGGCCGAAAAGAAATTGCCGTCCCATCGCTTTGGGGTTCAGCGCCGTCTCGGCGATGTGCGCGCTGGGCTTGTGGCAAAGATTCGACGGAGCCGCCACCGGCCTGCAATTTGTGGAACGTCACGCATGGATTCCCGCGCTCAACGCGGAATATCTGGTCGGCGTCGATGGCTTGAGTTTGCTGCTGGTCTTGCTCACCGCGCTGATCGTTCCGTTTGCGTTTCTTGCTTCGCCCGCGCCGGCGGGTCGCCGCGGCTTTTGTGCGACCATGCTGGTGATGCAGTGCGCGCTGTACGGGACGTTCACGGCGCAAAATTTCCTTCTCTGGTTTTTGTTTTACGAAATGAGCCTTGTGCCGGCGTTTTTGCTGATCAAAATCTGGGGCGGCCAGAATCGCGATCGCGCGGCCACGAAATTTTTTCTCTACACGTTTCTTGGAAGCGTGGCCATGTTGATTTCGTTTCTGGGAATTTACTTCGCCAAGGGCACGTTCGATTTCGCGGCGCTGGCGAGCCTTGGAAAGAGCGGCCTGCTGCACGGCAAAGCGGCATGGCTGGCCTTTGTCGGGATTTTTCTGGGGCTGGCGGTGAAAGTGCCGCTGTTTCCGTTTCACACCTGGCTGCCGGACGCTTACCAGACGGCGCCGACCGGGGCAGCGATGGTGTTGACGGGCGCGCTTTCGAAGATGGGCGTGTACGGTTTTGTGCGTTTGTTGCTGCCGCTTTTCCCGGGCGAACTCAGGGCGGCGGGACCGTGGCTGCTTGCCCTGGCAGTTTGCTCCATTGTGTTTGCTCCACTGGCTGCGTGGGTGCAGCGCGATTTGAAGCGCATGATTGCCTATCTCTCGATTAATCACCTGGGCTATTGCATGCTGGGGTTGTTTGCGCTGGCCGCTTCGCCCATTGGGGTCGCGACGATTGACGCTCACGCTGCGTTGAGCGGCGTGTTCATGCAGATCTTCAACCACGGCGTGACAGCGGCTGCGCTTTTTTACTTTGTGGGTTTGCTTGAACAACGGCGCGGCCTCTGCGGCATCAATGATTTCGGCGGCCTGATGCAGCGCACGCCGCTGCTCTGCGGCTGGATGAGCGTGGCCATGTTCTCTTCGCTGGGTCTGCCGGGACTCAACGGGTTCATCGGCGAGTTTTTGATTTTCAAAGGGGCGTTTGCCCTGGCGTCGATCTTCGCGGCAGTGGCGGTGATTGGTTTGCTCGTCACGGCGATTGTTTTTGCGCGAGCGATGCAGTTGCTTTTTAGCGGACCGCTCCCGGATCACTGCAGCGCGTTGGCGGACCTTCGACAGAGGGAAGGATTGGCTGTCGTTCCGGCGACGCTGCTGATGTTTGCCATTGGCATCGCGCCGCAGTTCCTGTTCAACATTTTTAACACAACCGTGGTTCAAATGGCGCGGCTGTTCAGTTGATTCGCGAAAGCGTTCGGAGTTGATTGCCGATGAGCAACGAAACCATTCCCATTCGCCCCACGCGCCGCGCGAAGTTGCGTTTTTGCCCGCCCGCCTCCGCATGATTGCCTGGACGATTTACATCACCTTCGCCGGGGCGGTGCTGCTGCTTTTTCTGCCGGGCGCGGTTGCTCGCTGGATTGCGCTTTGCACGACGGCGGCGGGTCTGGCCCTGACGCTGCTGACGTTCGCTCGCACGCCGATTGCTGAGCTGGCGCATTTCCGCACCATCGTGCGCGTGCCGTGGGTGCCGCAGCTGGGGCTGCATTACCACCTGGCCATCGATGGCGTGAGCCTTACGATGGTTCTGGTAACGGCCATTTCGGCCGTAAGCACGGTTTTGTTTTCGTGGGATGTTGTGGATCGGCAGAACGAGTTTTTTTTCTGGCTGCTACTGGTGGTGGCCGGTTGCTACGGCGTTTTTCTCAGCGCCGATCTGTTTTTGCTCTTTGTGTTTTACGAACTGGTGATCGTTCCCAAATATTTTCTGATCGCCATTTTTGGCTCGACCAACAAGGAGTACGGCGCGATGAAGCTGACGCTGTACTCTTTTTTTGGCGGCATGTTTGTGTTTGCGGGGATTCTCGTCGCCTACGTCACGGCAGGGTCTCTGGATTTGAATGAGCTGGCGCACTTTCCGTTTTCGCCGCACCTGCAATCATGGGCGTTCCCGGTCCTGTTTTTGGGCTTTGCAGTGCTGGCGGGTGCGTGGCCGCTGCACACATGGGCGCCGACCGGCCACGTGGCTGCGCCGACGGCAGGTTCCATGTTGCTGGCCGGGATCGTGATGAAGCTGGGTTCCTACGCAGGGCTGCGGTTAGCGATGAATTTTTTCCCGTTGGGGTTCCAGCTGTGGAGCAAATGGATCGCTGTGCTGGCAGTTGTTGGAATTGTCTATGCCGCGGCGGTCGCTCTGCGACAAAGGGACCTGAAATTCGTGATTGGCTATTCGAGCGTTAGCCACATGGGTTTCGTGTTACTGGGGCTGGCTACTGGCAATGTGCTGGGGGTTTCCGGCGCGGTATTGCAAATGTTTTCGCACGGCGTGATTGCGGCGCTGCTTTTCGCGGTCGCGGGTCGAATGATCTATAGCCGCGCGCATACGCGCGAGCTGGAGCGGCTTTCGGCAATGAATCTTGGTCAGGCGCTGCCCTTTGCCGCGGTGACCTTTGTGATCGCTTCTGCCGCGTCGATGGGCATCCCTGGTTTCAGTGGGTTCGCCGCGGAAATCACAATACTGATCGGCGCCTGGGAAAGATATCCCGTCGCGGTATGGATCACGGGCGCGGGGATGGTGCTGGTAGGCGCATTTACGCTGCGAGCGTTGAAACAGTCGTTCTTTGGCGACAGGATCGAGGCGGCAGCCATGCAGCCGGGTCAGGTGGCGGTCGATCCCGATTGGAATGAGCAGGAGAAAATTAGCGTTGCGGAAAAAACCGGCGCGTGTCTGCTGGTAGCATCAACGGTGGCCATCGGGCTTTATCCCAGGGCCCTGCTGGATCGCATCATGCCTGCTGTGGAAGCGATGAGATTTCTGCAATGAACGTTCTCGCCGCCTTGCCGGCCTGACGCCCTGCGTTTTCGGCCATGTCTTACCTCGAACTTCTCAAGCTGGCGTCTCCCGAAGCCACCGTTGTGGCAACGGCGCTGGTGGTGCTTTCGGTCGGTCTGATGATCAGGCGCCCGGCGGCGCCGTGCATCGCGGTCGCCGCACTGGGGCTGGCGCTTGCGGCAGGCGCAGTAGCGCTGTTGCCGCGCCAGGCAACTTTGCTCGGCGGAATGCTGGTGATTTCGCCGCTCACGTCGCTCTTCAAAATTGTCTGTATGGGGTTGGCGCTCTTCACGGTTTTGCTGACGACTTGGGAGAAAAGGCCGCGCCATGCAGGCGAGTACCTCGCGATGATTCTTCTGGCAACGGTCGGTCTGATGCTGTTGGTGGGGAGTGAAAATCTTTTGATGATTTTTATCGGATTGGAGCTGCTCGGCTTGTCGCTTTACGTGATGGCGGCATTCGACAAGAGCGACATCCGATCGGCGGAAGCCGGTCTGAAATATTTTTTGTTCGGCAGCGTCTCGAGCGCGTTTACGCTTTTTGGGATCAGCCTGATCTATGGAATTGCGGGGACTACGGCACTGGCCGCAATTTCTGAAAAGCTTGCCGCCGCTGCGGGGCAACCGTTGCTGGGGATCGGGATTGTGATGACGCTCGTCGGGTTTGCGTTCAAAATCGCAGCTGCGCCGTTTCATCTTTGGGCGCCGGACGCATACCAGGGCGCGCCGGTCCCCAGCGCGGCTTTCATTGCCTCGGCGTCAAAGCTGGCGTCATTCCTCGTGCTGGGTAAAATCGTGCTGGTTGGGTTTGCGTCCGTGCGCGGCAGCGCGGCGTGGCACGGCGCGACGGCTGGTTGGTCGCCGCTGCTGGCTGCGCTTGCCGCAGCGTCGATTGTGGTTGGTAACCTCGCTGCGCTGGTGCAGTCCAATGTGCGGCGACTGCTGGCTTACTCCGCAGTG
>Ga0209581_1000886_pt1 | contig 43325 bp, 41 predicted proteins | sample Coa_R2_FD_187160 | JGI IMG/M metagenome (GOLD analysis project Ga0209581, IMG submission 187160) | Surface soil microbial communities from Centralia Pennsylvania, which are recovering from an underground coalmine fire - Coalmine... | ecosystem: Environmental > Terrestrial > Soil > Unclassified ...
CCACCACCGCGCCGATGACCGATGCCGCTTCGGCGCTACCGAGCCGCCCCATGCTGGTTGCGAACTCCCTCGGCTCGATCCCGTGCTGCATGAGCAACGACACGAGAACGCAGGCGTCGTTGAGCAACGCATCGAGCGTTGAGCCGGTCTTTGTGCCGTGCACGAAGACTTCACCGGGCCGACCGTCCGGATAGAAACCGATCGTCACCGTGAAGCGCATGCCGGCGTGCTCGATCTCGATCGTCTCGGCGGCGCGCCGATCAGGAAGACGCGCGCGTGTCATCGCACGCCTCCATGGGTGTCGATGGCCCAGAGCAGGATTGCGATGGCATCGGCCTCATTGTCGTCGGCGGGGTTGAAGCCGCGCGCGCGGACGGCGGCAACGACAGCGCCCTTGTCCGCGTTGCCCTTGCCGGTGATGTGACGTTTGATCGTGCCGACCGGAACGCCTTCGTAGGGAATGTTGTTCTGCTCGCACCAGGCGGTGAGCGTCGCGAGGAAGCCGCCGTAGAGATGCGCGGCATCGGTACCGTTGTGGTGGCGCACCTCCTCGAAATAGATCGCTTCGATCCCGGCGGCATCCGCGGCGAGGTTGGCAAGCCATCCCCGGAAACGCAGGTAGCGCATGCCGCCGCCGTCGTAGCGGCTCGGCCGAAACGAGGTGGTGCCGCTTTCGATCATGCCGCCGGCAAGCTGCATCGCCCACCCGGTGGTTGTGCCGAGATCGAGCGACAGGATGGCGCGCGAGCCCAAGGTGACGGCGGGCGGGACAATCTCGTTACTCGCCGCAGGCAAACTTGTCGCTATCACTTGGACCTCCTCAAAACGGAATCTCATCGCCGCGTTCCCAGTCGGCGGGCGGCTTGCGGCGGATGCCAGCGACGGCCGCGCCAGGAAATTTCTGCTTGACGTTGAGGACGCCATCGCCGAGCGCTTCGATCAGGATCGCGACCTCGCCGACGGTGAACACGCGACCTTCGCGCGCGACGTGGTGGGCTTCCTCGGCGCTGCGCACGAGCGAGATGACCTCGCCGGTTGAGGGCAGCACGCATTCCCAGACCTGCGGCGCGAGCTGTAACGCGCCGGCCTCGTGAGCCGCGCGATCGAGCGCTTGCCATGCGCGTCGCATGCCTTCGATCTGTGCCGCGACGAAGCGTTCTTCCCCGGACTGCAGGGCTGCGTCGAGCCGGTCCTTCTGCTCGTCGAACTTGGCGCGCAGGAAATCCGAGACGAGCAGCCGCAGGCGGCCGACGCCCCACTTGCGTTCCATGGTAAGAGCCACCTGGTCGAGGCCATCGACCATCGACCGAATGCGATAGGCCGAGGGCGCCATCGCAGCGGCCATCGGGCTCAAGGCTCGCGCCGCGCGCCTCATGGCGCAGCCCCGATGCGACGCCTAAAACCCGATACGCGGCGCGCCGTTCCGCGGCGGCGACGCGCATAGGGGGTATGGGGGTTCTCTTCTTCGCCGACCTTCGCCAACCTTCGCCAAATGAAATCAAACACTTGCGAGGTGCTTTTTCGCGCCTTCGCCAACTGCTTCGCCGACCTTCGCCCCAAAGAAATCAATGACTTGCGAGGGGCATCTTCGCCCTCGTCGCCACGGATGATCACAGCCATTGCAGCACCTTGAGGCCCATGAGGTTCTTCTTTCGATTGCACTCCTCGATGCCGACGACACCGTTGTTCAGCCAATCCGCGATCAGGTTGGCGGCAGCCTTCTTGGTCATCCGGTATCGCCGCGCGAGGTAGTGACCGAGGTATCGGGAGCCGGCCTGCGGCGCGTGGCTGAACGGCGATCCGTCCTTAAAGCGCCGATCGATCTCCTTCAGCACTTCACGCGCTTGCGCCATCGTGAACTCGGGCTCGGAGGCGGCGTTCGGTTCGCTCTCGAGCTGGACGAGAAGCCCGCTGTCCTCCCGGGTGTAGGTGTGCGCGTTGTGGTCGGCCTCGTCGTTGGCCTTGACCACCGCGCCGCGGACGATGCGCCCTCGCTCGAATGGGATCTGAAGCGCGTTGCAGAGAGGACGCGCCGTTTCATCATCGAGCTTCCACAGCGCATAAGCGAGCCGGGCGCCATCAACGAGCGCGGTGGTGCCGCGGATCGCCTCGCGCGCCTCGTCGCCGTCGGCAATGCGCAGCATGCCGTCCTTGCGCATGTGATGGGTGAGCAGGACGGTGGCGCCGGTCGCGGCGGCAAGCTCGGCCATGGCCGACCAGAGGAACTGCGCAGCGGCCGGATCGGCGTTCACGTCGGCGAGCACAAATGCCTGCAACGGATCGATCACGACCAGCCGCAGTTCGGACAGTTGCACGAGCTGAAGCTTGAGGTCGTTGAAGAAAGGCGTCCGCGCCAGCGCCCTGCCGTCGCTTGCGATCAGCGGCCTTGGGCCACCGGCGTCCGGCAGCGGCAACACGATAAGCCGCTTGGGATGACGCAGCCGCCGAAAGGTGGGGTCGATCCGGTTAAGCCTCCGGTGGACGGCATCGAAGCTGTCCTCGGCGGTGATGATGGCGGCGGTGCCTTCGATCGCGATCCGGCCACCAAGAATCCGGCGCGGCTGTTCCAGCCCGGCAACGCCGGCGGCAACCTGCAAGCCGAGATCAAGGGCAATGTAGCTCTTGCCGAGCCCGCCCATGGCGGCGATCAGCGCGGGGATACCGAGCGGTATCGTGCCTTTGCACAGCCATGCGATCGGCCTTGCCTCGCCGGCGTAGCGGTCGGCGGTCCATGCCAGAAGATCGATGCGCGACGCTTCCTCGAGCGCGTGCGCGGGATTCTCAATGCCCCACTTGCGACGACCGCCGCCAATCATCGATCCGACTTCGCGTCGCGTTTGGCCGACCGTGTAGCCTGGCAGCGTCAAGGCCTCGGCCGCGGTGAGGATTTCGGCATCCGACCAGCCGCGCGCTATCCAGTGGCCGGTGAGGCAAACGAGGTTGTCGTGCCAGCGGTCGCCGGCTCGAATGCGGGCAAGACAGGCCTCGACGGATAGCTCGGACGAACCGATCTGCAGCGAGGTCCGCGGCGGCGGTTCGGTCCTATCCGTGTTTTTAGACGGAGCCGCCGCCGATGCGAGCGACGCCTGCACCGGCGGAAATGCCTTCGCGATCTGCTCCGGTAGGTAGGTTTTCGGCCGGCCATCGTCGAAGGTCAGAAACTCCGTGCGCTCGATGACGCGGCCATCCTTCACCGGCCAGGCAATCGAGCCGCCAAGCCGCATGACGCGGCTTGGATTGACCACGCTGGTGTCGCCGCCGAGCGCCTCGGCCAGCGTGAGGTTCTGCAGGCGCGAGGCCTGCGCATCGCGTTCCGGCCGGTCGATCCGCCAGAGCATCTGCGCGCGCACATGCGGCTCACGGCCGGTGACCACGACCGCGGTCGGCGGGCAGCCGCGATGGCGATAATTGACGGTAGCGGTGGCGGTTACGTCGTCGTCGATGTCGACGTAAAACGCGGTCAGCGCAAAGAAGTCCTCGTCCTTGCAGCGGCCGAACGGCGGGATGCCGGGCTTGCGCAGCGCCTGGCCGATATAGACGTTCTGCTTAGGTTTGCGGTTTTCGGCAACCGCGCGCGCGACCAGCTGATCGAGTTCATCGGTACCGAAGATCGCCGCATGGCGGAGCCGCCCGTCGCGCCCGTCGGTCCAGGCAAGCTCGATCCGCCCTTCATGGCAGCCGTCGAGAAAGCCCTCGAACAGGTGCGCCACATGGCGGCGCATCTGTTCGGCGTCGGGCTCGATCATGGGCTGGACGTTCGACGTTTCCATTGCGCGGATCGCGTGGCGGCGAGCCGAAGGCCCGCCGGCGTTGCATCAGAACAGCGGCTCGGAGAGCGGCTCGGCCGCCGGTTTGGCCGGCGGGGGCGCGACGTGCTGCGCGGGCTTTGCGGCAGCGGGCGCGGTGCCTTTCCACACGTCCACGTCATCGACCGGGCTTTCGTCCGCGAAATCGGCGGGGCGATCGACCCACTTCACGATGTCGAGCTTCGGGCGGTAGTTGGTGCCGTACTTGTCCTTCATCGGCTCGGAGCCGGTGCAGGCAACGACCGGCACCTTGCCGCGGTTCTCGGTCTTGGCGCCGTTCTCCTCGAACGCGGCGTAAATCTCGCGGATGGCGTTCGAGAGATGGATTGAGGCCGACGAGAACTCGACCGCGCCGCCGAAAAACTTCGGGCTGTACGCGGTAACGACGAAGCCGCGCTTGAAATCCTCGCCCGGGCTTGGCGCCGCGCGATCAAGCGAGGGATCGATTACGCGCTCCGGCGCCTGGCCTTCGCGGAAGCGCAGCCAGCCGGTGCGGATGTTCTTCAGATCAAGCAGGAAGGTCGGGCGCGCGATCTCCTGATCGCCGCCTTCCGGCGAGCGCACGAACCACTTGTCCGCCTTGGCATTGTATTTGACGTATGGCTTGATGATGCCGGAACCACCGATATTGAGACCCATTGCGTTTCTCCTTTCGCGTTGAGAGTCGTTTTAGAAACCGAAGATTTCGCGCCCGGCCGCGCGCGTGGCGGGCTCGGACCACCAGAACGAATCGAAATCGGGGACGATCAGGCCCGCGAGCTCGCGCGCGTCGTTCGACACAGCGAGAAATCTGCCGAGCGAGAGCGCGATGGCGCGCAGCGCTGAGAGATGGCGGCGGATGTCATCGCCGGACATTTCGTAGACGGTGACCTGGCGCTTGTCGGTCTTGCCGGGCGCGGGCTTCGCGTAGGCAAATCGCATGCCGAAGTTGCTGTGGGCGGAGGCATAGACGGCGCCCTGGCGGCCGTGCGCATCGCCGATCTGCGACGGGAATCGCTCGGTTGTCTTGAGGTCGACGATCAGGCCATGATTGGCGAACCGCCAGTCGATGTAACCGATGAGCGGAACGGCAACGTCATCGAGCGTGATCTCGATCTTCTCCTGGTATCCATCGGGCCTGCCATACTGCTGAAGCTCGGCTAGCGCGCCGCGCACCCAGCCGGCCAATTTCTTGCGCTCGTCCTCGCGCCGCGGGTCGGCGCTTAGCGCCGTCTGTCGGTTGAATTCGCGCTCGGCGCCTTCGATGCAGTCCTCGATCGAGAGGCGCGGATTGCTCAAGCCGAGGTGCACGCCATGCTCGACTGCCTTGCCGCGTGCCGCGATGACGCCGGGCGGCGTGCGCCGGCCGAGCAGCCGCTCCATGGTCCACAGCGCCGGCTGCGCGGCCCAAAGATTGAGCGACGATGCGGACAGATGCTCGATGCCGTGTTGCGCGAACGCGTTCATCGTTGCGCCCTCATGAGCGCGGAGGCGGCGCGCCGGATCAGGTCATCTGCGTCGTCGAGGAATTCGATATCGACATCGCGGAAGGCGGCGCCGAGCTTCAATTCGATGTCGCCAATCAGATCGAGCCGTTCGAACGGATCGATCTCCCACAGGCGATCATCGGACGAGGGCAATTTGCCGAAGCGTTCGAAGAACGAGAGCAGGACTGCGTTAGCGGCGAGCGCGCGGGCCTCGCGGCGACAGGTGATCCGGAGGGCGCTCATCGCACACCTCCGCCACGCGCGGCCTTTGCCGCGACTGGGCCGCGTTCACGGGCGATCAGCCACTCCCGGAAGGCGTCGGCCCGGTAGAGCACCTTGCGGCCAATGCGCACGCAGGGCGGGCCGATCCGACGCGTCTCCCAGCGCTGCAACGTGTCGACCGATACGCCGATTTCCGTCGCTATCTGGGCTCGCGAGAGCCAGCCATCAAGGAGGGCGGGGATGCCAGTGGGGATTGCCTCTTGCTCTTGCCCGTCCATGAACCATTTCCGTTCGATTTCGTCCGTTCGCGATGGCCAATACGAGCATCGGGAGGGGTCGCCTGTTGAGGCGCAAACGGGCGGAAACGGGCGGGAAGAGCTGAAATATATTTACAGTCAGGTGTTTGCTATAGGCCCGTCAGTATTTTGTTGGGCGCGGCGGCTGAAACAGGCAAAAAGGATTCGACACCAGTCTGAGAACATTATAAGAACATAACTGTTAAGCGAGTGGTCAACAAAAGCAGGGCAGGGAAGGAAAATGATCGAGATCGCATACCCGACCTTCGCATCGGGAGAGCCCCGTCCCATGAAAGCGGCAGCCATCCGAGGGATTGCCGCGGCGCTTCGCCAGCAGGTTTTCGCGGGGCAGGCCAAGCCCATCGACGTTGCCGATTTCGCCCGCCGCACAGGCCGGCTGCAGGTCAACGGCCGGACAGTGCGCGTGTTCTGGGACCTCGCGCACAAAGTCCATGATGGGAAGGGCCTGCCGGTCCTCGGGATCTGCGAACACGACCCTGAGGCACCAACCGCCGTGATGATCAGCCTCGATGCTGACCTCGTAGACGAACCCGAGCTCTGGCGATCGACCGCGGCGCACGAGTTCGGGCATGCAGTATTCGATATGCCGGCGGCCATGGGCGGCGGCGCGCGGCAGACGTTCCGCAGCCGACGCGACCATGATCGAACAGCGGTACCGATTGACTGGCGTGAATGGCGGGCCGACGAGTTCATGGGCGCCTTCCTGGTCCCGCCCTATCAACTCGCCAAAGCCTTCGCGCGCTGCGCATCCATTGCTGGAACCGCGCTGCACTGGAAAGGCGTGAGCAACGTATCGACACCCGCCGTCATCGCGAGCGAGGCCGGCGCGGATGCCATTAGCGCGATCACTGACATGCTCGCCGAGGAGTTCGGCGTGTCCTCGGCATTTACGTCGGTTAGATTGCGCAAGTGTGGCCACATCGTCGCATCGCTCTGATGGAGGTGGCCATGAGCTTTGGTGCAAGCGTGCGGGCCAAAAGAATCGCTGAGGGAATCGGGCTCAACGATTTCGCGGAGCGGCTCGGCGTGTCGCCGGCCTATTGGTCGCGGGTCGAGCGCGAGCAGGAGAATCCGCCCCGCGACGAGCTCGTCGAAAAGGCCGCCGCCATCCTCGGCGTGCGATTGGACGACCTATTCGTGGAAGCCGGACGCCTTCCGCCGGACATGCGGCAGGATCTCAAACAAGTGGTCCAGGCGTATCGAAGAAGGAGACAGCTAAGTCCTGGGTGAACGTTCAAGTGTGGTCCCCGAAATGAGTATGAGTAGTAGTCAGGAGCTTGCAGATGGCCCTGCCGCCGCGCCCGTTTCATTTGCTGAACGACATCGCAATCCGGTGGGGCGTCATGCCGATCGACGTCGTCGGCTGGGCAGCTGATGGCTTGCTCGCATTGTCAATCGCTGTGCCGCCGACAAAGACCGTGTCTTCGCGAATTCTATGCGATCTCGTCGAAGTGGCCGCCATCGACGTGCTTCCATTGTTCAGGCCCAACGGAGCAAGATCGGAAAGAGTTGCCGTGCGCCGAGCGCGCGCAAAGGGCGAAACGGAGTGGGAATGGATCGGAGAGCCGGCCGATGGAATCGTGGTCACGGCTCCCGATGTTCTGGTTACACGGGCGGAAATCGAGCGCTTTGAGCGAGCGCATGGGCTTCACAAGGGCAGTGATGCGCAAGAACCGCAAGCTTTGCGCCGGCGACCACCGGGACCAGGCGCACCGCCCCGCTACGATTGGGATACGTTCTTCGTGGCGCTCACGCGGCGAATCTTCATTCAAGGACTTCCATCGACACAGGCCGAGCTCGTGCGCGAAATGTTGGATTGGTTCCAGAAGCGAAATTATGACAGCGCGCCGGACGAAAGCACCGTAAGGCGGAAGGTCGCGATGGTCTGGCGCGAGCTCAACCGGCCGGCATAGATGTTTTGGAAACGGCACGGACGCTCGCCCGTCTTCGTGACGCTTGACGGGGCGAAGCTGAAATCGGGTTGTGCGCCACACACGGTGAATTTTGACCCAGAGCCCACCTTGCATGCTGGTTCGCTAGAGCACAGCTAACTTAAGCTTCACGACATCGGCTCAGGAAATAAGCCCGGCGATTTGCTCCACGACCGGATGGCGCATTCACTGGGTTACGGAGAATTCGAGCGACGCACGCTCCGCGTGCTGAAATTGGCACGCGCCGCCTTGATCCATCTCGCCCTTTTGAGCAAGAGCACAACCGTCACTGAGTCAACGCAGCCTCCTCCGGCCACGGCTTGTCCGACATCACGTCAGGATGGCGTGGATCGTTTGCAGCAATACCATGTTCGTCCCGCAGGCGATCAACGGCCGAGAGGCATTGCCTTGCTAGCGCGGCCTCGCCAGTCTTCATATCCAGCATGCTAAAGAGCGTCTTCCGCACTGCCCCAACCGATGCGGGATGAATGTTGTAGCTGTTCGAGCCCTCAGATACGGGTATTTCCTGAACGGCCACTGCATAGACGGCTCTATCCATACGTTGATCGTACGGCTGTTCGTTCGCCGCATACTTCCGGACCATGGCCACAAGGTCGTCATCGTCGCCGATTTCGCCGAACAAGTGCTCGAGCATCGCCCGGCCTTTTCCTTGGATGGGCGCGGTTTCGTAGCGCTTTTTAAGCTCAGCCTTCAATTCGGGAAATTTCGCGACATACGGCGCCAGCTCCCGGCCCACATGCCACGCATCAGGACCGTGAGATTCCGTTCCAAAAACACCCTCCATGAACAAATCGACGTACAAGAGCACAGCTGAGGCCGTGTTGTGCCGAAGAATATCCTTCATCCATTCAAATTCAGTTGCGATGTCCTTGTGAGCGCGCGCGAGCTTGGCGAGCAGCGCTTCGCCCGCTGGTCCCGGCATGACCGCAACCGCGGTCAGAACCCGCTCCCAGCGCTGCGCCCAACCTTGCTGATAAAATGCTTTGACCTTTGCCAGGCCCTCGATCACCGAATCCGGATTATCGGTGTAGGGCAGAAGCTCCAGCCACGGTTCGATCTCCCATGTATTTTGTCGCTTGTGCCACGCCTTGTTTGGATCGGTGCCGGCGTCCGCAATCCAATCGTCAATGGCTTGCATGACGACGCGGGCATCAAGGACTTGACCATCCATCGCCATAGCGGCCAGCAATTCCCGTTTTGATGTTAGCGGCTGCGGCAGGGCCATCACGCGCGCGATAAGCGCATCCTGATTGCGGTGCGGCATGGCGAGGGCAATGCGAGATAGCTTGATTGCAAGCTCTTGGTTGGGCTTGTCGCTTGCCGGTTTGGCAAGACGGTCAATCGCGGCCCATATCGGATCGGCGTAGCTATTCGCGGGCTCCGCGACAGCCGCTGCCGTCCTCGCCGCGCGCGCCGCTGCCACATCATCAAACCACGGCCAGCGGCGAAAGAAATCCGGTTCTGGCACTTTTAGCTGTTTGTCCGAGACGCTTTTAAGAACCACTGCGGCCTCGAAACCGAATTCTGGATGCTCAAGATACTTGACGACCGCACGTGCCACATCGTCGCCGCCGACAAGCGAGAACGCTTGCTGGTACTGGTTGCCGTATCCCATGCGCGCATCGGAGGTCGCTTCAATATCGCCGCGGCGCTGCGCCTCCCGAAAGCCATCACGGGCCTTTGCCAGCCTCGCAAGCTCCTCATCAAGTAGCCGGATCAGTTCGGGCACGAGCTCGCGAAAGCCGAAGCGTCCAATCGTGTTCGATACTTCGTTCAGGTCCCAACGCCTCGATTTTGGTGACGTAATGACGACCTCCACCCACCGCCGCAGAATGCCGATCAGCGTGGATTTCGCTTTAGCATCGACAGCAATGGTTGTGTTTCGATCGTTCGTGTCGCCATGTGCGGAAGCGAGATCGCAAAGAGCATAAATATGTATCAAATCGTCTGTGTTCGCCCGCGCGATTAGCGCCTCGACAAAAGTAAGGGGACGCGTAGTCCTGACGCGGGACTTGAGCCGATGATATTCGTCGCTCAACTGCCCGTTCTTGCGGTCAGCCCGAAGAGCTACCGCGCATGCCAAGAACTTGTCGATCAAGGCTCCCGTGGTCTTTGGCCCGGCAAGCACGGCGAGCTTGTTATCACCGTATTTGTCTCGGCTTATATCGAGAATCGTGGCGGCGATTGGTCCGTCATCAACTACGTCGAGTTGATCAAGGAAGTCATTGGCATGGAACGGGAGTTCGAGCCCAGCCTCAATGCGGCGCCTTAATCCTTGCAGGACCGCAGCAGGTGCCCGTTCTTGCGCAAAGTGCAACGAGCTACCGCCTTGCTGGTCCTTCGCTGGAAAATCCGGGTCGGCGATCGCGGCTGCAATCTTTGCATCGCGATCCGGCTCGCTCGCGCTTTCATTCAGCAGGAAGCGCAGCCGTTCGGTCGGTGTTTTCGCCGCTGCGAGCATCTTGTCGCGCTCCGCCGCGAGCCGTTTCGCTGTCACCGGATCGCTTACTTCGTCGGCATACCCGCGTGAAGCGACCAGCGCCCACGTCTCCTCGTGAGCCGCTGCCAGTAGAGCAGAGGCATGCCGTTCAGCGCGGCGAAATAGAAGATATTGGACCACCTCCGCTTGCACCTTCGGGCTGGGATCTGTCTTGGCAAGCTCCGTGGCCAATTCCATGCCATCGACACCGCTTTCGGACGCGATTAAGGCGAGAAGGTGCTCACGTGTTTCGTCCGGCAGCACTGCGACCTTTGAAGCGAGGTCGGGACCGAGGACGGAAGGCCGGAAGCGCGGGGCCGTGCGCAATGTCGGAAGTTGGACTTGACTGTTCGTGCTCGAAGCCAGCGGCCAGATGTGCGGCGCGAATTCGGGCCGCCCAGTCATGATCATAAACCGCACCGCCCGATCAACCTTTCCGGGCTTATGCCAACGATCGACAAAGCCCATCACATCGGCGCGAACTTCTTCCCAAACACCATCGCCCGAGCGATAGATCATTTCTGCTGCCAACATCGGATCGATGGCCAGCGCGAGACGAACGGAGTGCGCGACGATAGCAGCCCCATCTTTGGCACGCGAAACCCGTTCGGCTGCAAAAAGAATCGATTCTTCCCACGCCGGTTGGTCGAGCACCGCCGCGCGCAACCGAACCTGCGCGGCCGAGTCTCCGCCTGCACTCCTGTGCATCAGAGCTTCTACGTCGTAGCTGGCAAACCACTCTTGGAATTGCTGGTGCTGGAATGAAATCGTGCCGTTGCCCGAACCAGACCGCATCAAAACGTGGTGGTTCGTCAGAACGTCAAGAACCGCTGACGGCTCTGGTTGTCCTGTCATCTGCCCTTGCTGGCGAAGCTCAGTCAGCGCATCTACAACGACCCGGCGAGCATCGGACTCGGCCATCGCCGTCGATGCCGCGCCGTTCAAATGATGCGCCAGCGTCCTTAGAACCGAGGCATGGCAACCGAGCAGTATCGCGTTCAGCGTTTCGGCGTGCTCACTCGCACGCTCATGTTGCTCCACAAATAACCGTAAGACCTCTTCTTTTGTGGTCGGACGTGCGTCGTGCGAAGCGCCCATAAGGAGGGCGGAAAGATACAACGGCGTCGCGATAAGTTGGCGCACACCGTCGGTACGCCAAGCGTCATCGACGATCTTTACCCCTGCTTCACCGGACTGCGCTCGCGCGATGGCCATTTGCTGGTCTTCCGACAGCAACTCGATCGCGATGCGCGGACCGCCAATCGGTACGTCAAGCACCTGTCGGCGCGTCGTCGCCACGATGCGCACATGAGGCCAGTCAAGCCGAATGCGGTCGAGATCGAGCCGGATGCGCTTGCGGGCCGCCGCGTCGAGTTCGTTCCAGCCATCCAGCACCAGCAACAGGCGTCCGCGTTCTGCAAGTGCAACGAAGTCATCGTGGGCGATATTCTTGAATGCGGCACGCTGCGACAGCGTTGCGAGCAGCCCGCCGTTTCCGTCCGGTACATCGCCCAGCCGGAAATACAGAGGCACAATCGCGTTGCCTGCCAGGACATGGCGGGCGAGCTGCAACACCGTGGTCGTTTTTCCGGTGCCCGGCGGCGCCACAAGCGTAATCTCCGGTGCCACCTCTAAAGCGGGCGGAAGTTTGCCGATACTGAAAGGCGGTCCGTTGGCCTCGTCGAGCAGCGTCAACGTCAACTCAACCTGTGTTCGTCCCCACAGTGGCCCCCGGGTGTACGTGGACAAATCGTCGGCTGCTGCTGCGTGGACATTTTGGAAACGTGCAACGAATTCGACATTGACTGCGCTCGCATCGTCCGAAGCAGCCAGCAAGCCGATCCGCGCTGCTTCTTCTGTTGGCGTCGGAAGGCCCGGCGCAACGAGTTCACGAAACGCGCGTTCCTGGGCGGTACGCTTCCAACCCACAAGAAGTTCGGCCGTAAACTTGCCGGGATCTACGTCGATTAGCCGTCCGCAATTTTGACAGAGCCAGATGCCGTTGTCCCTGCTGCGCCGGGCCTCGCGGGTTTGAGCAGCGTTGTAGCGGGCGCCGCCCGGCGAAGCCGCGCAAATATGTGCTGCAACGCCGATGGTAATGACGCCCGTTTGCTCTGCGTTCGCAGCAACAGTAGGTCGCGCGCAATCGGGGTTTGAGCAGCGGTAGCCCACACCCTTTGCGATTTCGGTAATTGTTTGTTTCAGAAAATCATCGCGCACGTGCTGTCCGAATCCGGAACGATCGTTTCCTCTAATCTAGGTAATTGCCGCGATTCAGCCTAGTTCGCCAATAGCGACGGAGCCCAAGAACGTTTATTCTGAATTTGTTCTTCTAAGCAGGGGAGTCAAGCTCTGTCGAACTTCCTGTCCCCATCATGACTATCTGCCGTTCCCACTTCCCCGGAGCCAAATGCCATCCATCCTTCCGAGCCAAATCGTCGCCGCGATCGACAACATGTTTGGGTCCAATCGCAACGAGATCGACAACCGCGCGGTACAGCACATTCACAAAGTGCAGGTGCATGCGCTGCTTGCCATGCTTGATGAGGTGCCCGCAGCACTCGTCGATCTCAACGCGCAAGACTATCTGGAATTCAGCCAGTGCCGCGCGGTCTTGGCTACCAAACTACCGGCGTGGAATCTCGGCGACATTGCGCCCGCGAACAGCGTAGGCGGAAAAGATGTAATCGAGCGCATCCGGCGTTTGATGCTGAAATGCCGCGATCGGCTACCGCCACCGGAGCCCGAACTGCCGTTCATTGCGGAGGACGATGTGCGCCTAGGCCTCGAAGATCGGATTCAGGCTGCGTGGACCGATTTCAACGCGCGCGAATGGATGGGTGCGACCATCCTCGCTGGGCACGTCATCGAAGCTTTGCTGTTGTGGGCCATGAAAAGTAAAGGCGGAGTTACGCCATTCAAGAAAGCGCCGGACGAGCTTCATTTGCACGACTTGATCGCCGAAGCGGAAAAGCGCGGTTTGATCACGCCGGAGTGCAGGCAGCTCGCCGATCTAGCCAAGGACGCCCGAAACCTCATTCACCCCGGAAAGGCGACTCGTTCCGGCACTGTATGCAGTAAGGCAACCGCGCTGAGCGCGCTTTCAGCAGTCTACAGGATCGCAGAAGAGATGAAATCGGGCGCGCCTCTATAAAATTTCATGTGCCGCGTTCGAAAATGCAGAAGATTGTAGTCTTAAGCACGCATCACTCGAGCCGATCGGTGCTTGTCCGGCTTATCACTGCAGAATACCGTCACCTTTATGAAGAGGGTGGGGAGTTCTGTTGAGCTCAGCGCGACCGACCTGGTCGGGTATCTGCATTGCCGGCAGCTCAATGCGCTAGACCGTGCAGTGGTCGAAGGTGCTTTGGCAGAACCGAAGGTTTGGGACCCGCTTCTGCAGATCTTGGCTGAACGCGGGTCGGTCCACGAGCAGAACTATCTCGAGCACCTGACTAAAGCGGGCCTCGATGTCGTCCGGATCGATGGTTTCGACATTACGGGTCAATCCGTCACCGAGACGCTCGCCGCCATGCGACGCGGTGTTCCGGTAATCGCCCAGGCCGCGCTCTCCCATCAAGGTTGGAACGGACGTGCCGATATCCTGCGGCGTATCGAGGCGCCAAGCGCGTTGGGCAGTTGGTCTTATGAGCCCATCGACACCAAGCTTGCTCGCGAAACGAAAGCCGGAACTATCCTCCAACTCTGTCTCTATTCGGACCTGCTGACTGCAGCACAGGGGTTGGCGCCCGATTATATGTATGTCGTCGCACCCTGGTCGGAATTCGTCCCGCAGCAATATCGCTTCGCTGACTATGCGGCATATTTTCGGAAGGTAAAGCGGGCGTTGCTGACGGCCATGGCCGGACCGCTTGCAAATGACACCTACCCCGATCCCATCGAGCATTGTGATATTTGCCGATGGCGGCAAGCCTGCGATAAGCGCCGCCGGGAGGACGATCACCTTTGCCTTGTCGCAGGAATCTCGAAGCTCCAGATCTGCGAGTTGAAGGCGCGCGGCGTTGCGACGGTTCAAGGGTTGGCCGCGATGCAGTTGCCCCTCGACTGGAATCCCACTCGTGGCTCGGCCGACACTTATGTTCGCATCCGCGAGCAAGCACGGATTGTGGTGGAGGCCCGCGCGGCAGGCGCCGGCAAGTTTGAGCTGTTGAAGGTCGACCCTGGCTTTGGGTTCACGCGTATGCCAGAGCCATCCGATGGCGACGTTTTTCTCGACCTCGAAGGCGATCCCTTCGTCGGTGAGCATGGCCTCGAATATCTGTTCGGTTACGTATTCAAGAACGAACAGGGGGTGCTGGCGTATGAGGCGGACTGGGCCTTCACCCGCACGGATGAGAAACGTGCATTCGAGAAATTCGTCGATTTCGTCATGGCGTGGTGGGCAAAGTTTCCCGGCATGCACATCTATCACTACGCGCCTTATGAGCCGGCGGCCTTCAAGCGTCTGATGGGGCGTTACGCGACACGCGAGGAAGAGATCGACCGGATGCTCCGCGCCGGTGTCTTCGTGGATCTCTATCAAATTGTGCGCCACGGCCTGCGTGCCAGCGTCGAGAGCTATTCGATCAAGCGATTGGAGCCGTTCTATGCTTTCGATCGCGCGACGCCGCTCGATGATGCAAATGTCGCACTCGCCAATCTCCAGGCGAGTCTCGAACTCGACGACATGCAGTCGATTTCTGATGGGACGAAGGCCGTAGTACGCGCGTACAACGAGGATGATTGCCGCTCCGCCTGGACATTGCGCGACTGGCTCGAAACACAGCGGGCAAAGCTGATCGCAGACGGAATAGACGTGCCCCGTCCGCAGCCCGGCGATGGCGCCCCGAACGAAAAGATCACAGACTGGCTGATCAAGATCAACGCGCTGATCGAAAGATTGACGGCCGGCGTTCCGGTCGATCCGGCGGAACGAAATGAGGAGCAGCAGGCTCGTTGGATTTTGACAAATGTCATCGATTGGCATCGCCGAGAAGAAAAGGCGGTGTGGTGGGAGTATTTCCGGCTCGCGGCTCTGTCGGCTGAGGATTTGCTCGATGAGCGCTCGGGTCTTTCCGGCCTTGTCTTTGTCGGCGCCGTCGGTGGCACCGCAAAGGCACCGATCCATCGCTATCGCTTCCCGCCGCAAGAAACCGAGATTCGTGGCGGTGAAGATCTCCGCAATCTTGGTGGCGCCAAGCTCGGCAAGGTTGAAGCGATCGCCTTCGATAGCAGCACCGTTGATATCAAGAAGCGCCAGGACACGGCGGGACTCCATCCGCAGGCTGTGTTTGCCCACACTTATGTCGGCGGGCAAGTAATGGCCGAAGCGTTGGTGCGGATTGGCGAATATGTCGCCGACCACGGCTTGCTCGGCGACGGACTTTATCAAGCCGCGCGCGATCTCTTGCTGAAAGAGAGCCCTCGCATTGCAGGAGAGCCACTAGATCGCGAGGGAGAGACGACCGTCGAGGCCGCGGTCCGGCTATGCGGCCATCTCGCTGGCGGTATTCTGCCGATTCAAGGACCGCCGGGCGCGGGCAAGACCTTCACGGGCGCGCGGATGATTTGTGAGTTGGTGCGCCGTGGGAAGAAGGTCGGCATCACGGCCAACAGCCACAAGGTGATTCGGAATCTGATCGACGCCACGATCAAGACAGCAGACGAGCTTGGGATCGAGCTGCAATGCTGCCAAAAAGCGGACGAGGTCGAAGACCCTCAGCACCGGCTGGCTTTCGCCAAGAGCAATCAAGACCTGTTTGCAGCGCTGAGAAGCAGCGCATCTGTCGGGGGTGGCACTGCATGGCTGTGGTCGCACCCGGATGCGTTCGAGACGGTCGACGCGCTCTTCGTGGATGAGGCTGCGCAGATGTCGCTTGCCAATGTGTTAGCGGTATCGCAGGCGGCGAAAACGGTCGTGCTGATCGGCGACCCGCAACAGCTCGATCAACCGATACAAGGGAGCCACCCTGAGGGCACAGACGTGTCGGCGCTCGACCATATTCTGGACGGCGAACGCACCATTGCTCCGGACAAAGGGCTGTTCCTTAAGGAGACTTGGCGGCTCCATCCGGCCATCTGCGCCTACACGTCTGAGCTCTTCTATGATGGCAAGCTCCGCTCAAAACCCGGCCTTGAGAAGCAGGTCATCAAAGCGGCAGGACCGGTGTGCGAGTCCGGTCTGTACTTTGTTCCTGTCCCGCACCACGGCAATCAGAATTGCTCTCCCGAGGAGGCACAAGCGGTCGCGCATCTCGTGCAGGCAACTCTAGCGAGCAACGCGACTTGGGTCGATCGCGATGGACAGGAGAAACTGGTCACTTTCGATGACATCGTGGTCATCACGCCGTACAATGCGCAGGTCTTCGAGATTCAGCAGTGCCTGCCGGGAGCGCGTGTCGGTACGGTGGACAAGTTCCAGGGCCAGGAAGCGGCAATCGCTATCTATTCAACCGCGACATCGAGCCACGCCGACGCGCCGCGCGGGATGGAATTCCTCTACAGCCTCAACCGGCTGAACGTCGCGACATCGCGCGCCAAATGCGTGTCGATTCTCGTCGGCTCGCCGCAAATCTTCGAGGCGGAGTGTCACAATCCGCGGCAGATTCAGTTGGCGAATGCCTTTTGCCGATATCTTGAGATCGCGAAAAGGCTCTCATAAGCGGACACGAGTGCGAAGCGCGCGATTTAGAGCGTCCTTCGTCAATGGTTGATACAGTAGTTCTCTTTGGGGGCTGGTGAGATGCCGCAGGAAGTATATGAAAAGTGGGGATTCGGCCTCGCGCCACCCAAGAAGACAACTGAAACGAGCCGGCGCGAAAGCGCTGAGGTCGTCCTTGATCTGCTGGAAGGATTGCAACTGTTGCCGGCAGTCCCAACCACGTTGAAGGCGATAAGCGAGGTGAAAGGTCTGTTCAACCGAGTAGCACGGCAGGATCAATGGGACTGGTTCACCGTCTCGCGACAGCTTGGGTATCCATCAACGAGAATTTCGGAAGCGATCGCCTTCTACCTCACAAATCTTCGTTCAGCGCTGCGAGACAGCGATGAACCGGGCGCCCAAGAAACTCGCTCAACGCTCCGACGTCTACCCAGCCGCAGATGTCTCAATGTGTTCCTCGGTCGGTCGACAATCACAGACCTTCCTGGCGCCGGTTGGATATACATACTCTCGACCAGAGAAATCCCCGACCTACTCAAGATCGGGATGACCGCGCGAACGGTCGAGGAGCGGGTACGGGAGATCAATGCCGCTACCGGCGTCGCGATTCCGTTCGGGGTTCGGTGCTGCTGGCGCGTCCGCGACCCGATCAAAGCGGAAGACGTAGTCCATTCCGCGCTCCATCACTTTCGCATTCGAGGCGATCGGGAATTCTTCCGCATGGAATTTTCCGAGGCAAAGAAATGCATTATGGTCGAGCTGGCGAAGCATTCGGATTTGCAGATTCGGACGCTCGACAGCTTGACTGCGCTCACATCCGACGGCGGTGTTCCATAATGGCCGCTCTGTTGCCCGGGGGGCGAAAGAGGCGGCGATGCGGTATGAAGCTATGGGCTTAAGCGTCATTCTATCTATCGGTCGTGGCCGCGCTCGGTGTGGGCGGGTGGATCGGGGCGCTGATAAACAACTGGATGATGGTTCGCAGGGAGACGGCTGCACGGGCGGTGCAATTCCGCAAACAGCAGCTCGAACAGTTCTATGGGCCGCTCGTGGCGATCCATAAGGAGATACGAGCGCGTAGTGAGCTTCGGGTGAAGCTACAGAACGCAATCGACTCCCGGCACGTTCAAGACATGTTGCTTGCAGGTCCGGGCAAGACCGAGGAGGCGTCTGACGCCCATTTGCCTTCGATAGTCAAGAACGTCCAGGACGAGAACGAGACGTTTCGGAATGTGCTGATGCCGCGCTACCGTGAAATGATAAACGTGTTTCGGGACAAGATGTGGTTGGCTGAACGAGAGACGCGAGAGTTCTTCAACAGTCTTATCGAGTTTGTCGATGTCTGGGACAAGATACTCGATGACAAACTTCCACGATCGGTCGCGCCGGCAATCGGACACACAGAAGAAAACTTGAAGCCGTTTTATCGGCACCTCGAAGAAGTGCATGACAGACTTCGGTCAGAAATTAGCTGAGCGACCACGCCGTGTGCGTAAGACGGGAGATCGCTAGATAAACGTCATGTGTGGGAGAGTGATTCAAAGCGGCGGACCGCTGCACTATGCCATCGTCGATGGCATGAATCTGCGCGATAGCCGCGTGCACAACTTTCCGCCTAGGTGGAACGGCGCGCCTAGCCAAGACTTATTGGTGATCCGGCGGAACCATCAGACCGGCGAGGTTTCGTTGGACCCGCTACGCTGGGGCCTGATCCCGCATTGGTGCACTGATCAGAAGGGTGGCCGCAGGCCGATCAATGCGAAATGCGAGACGGTCAACAGGCTGCCGACTTTCCGCGATGCCTACCGCAGTCGGCGCTGCATAGTGCCGGTTGACGGCTTCTTCGAATGGAAGGCCATCAAGGGCCAGAGGGCGAAGCAGCCTTACGCCATCGCCATGAAGGACGGTAGACCGTTTGGCATCGGCGGGCTCTGGGAGAACTGGAAAGAGCCGAGTTCGGGTGAGTGGATTCGCACCTTTGCGATCATCACGACCGATGCCAACAAGCTGGTCGCGGATATCCACGACCGCATGCCACTAATCCTGGCGCCCGGCGACTATGCTCGCTGGCTAAGCGAGGAGCCCGACCCGCGCGATTTGATGCGGCCGTTCCCGGCGGAGCCTATGCGGATGTGGCCGATCTCGACACGCGTCAATAAACCGGAGAATGACGACCCCTCGATCGTGGAGCCGATCAAATTGACCACGGCGGTTGCCTGACAGTCCTTGGGAAAGCTCGCCTATATGATTCGCAGGAGGTGGACCCCGCCCGCTATAAATTGACGAGCGAATAGCTGGTGCTTCGGCCTCCGGCGGAATCCTTTGCGAGAATTTCGCGCGCAACGAGATCATCGATGTCACGCAGGGCTGTATCCTGTGAGCATTTCTCGATCTGCGCCCACTTCGAGGACGTGAGCTTGCCTTCGAAGTCGCCTAGCAGCCGATTGAGCATGTCGCGTTGCCGATCGTTGAAAGTCGCGTCTGCGTGCTTTTCCCAGAACTGTGCTTTCTTGAACACGTTAGCGAGAATGCTTTCGGCGCCATCGAATGCCCGATCGAGACAGCCGAGAAACCAGTCCAGCCAAGGCGTGATCTCCAAGTCGCCCTTCTGCGTGTTCTCAAGCATGTCGTAATACGCGTTTCGCTCCTGCCGGATTTGCGCCGACATGCTGTAGAAGCGCTGCGATGTTTGTTCTGATCGCGCGAGGGCCATATCGGCGATAGCACGTGCGATGCGGCCGTTGCCGTCATCGAAAGGATGGATGGTGACGAACCAAAGATGCGCAACGGCGGCCTTGAGCACCGGATCGATCGTTGCCTCCGCGTTGAACCACTCGAGGAAGGCATTCATTTCCCGATGGAGCCGAGATGCGGGCAGCGCCTCGTAATGGACGCGCTCGCGCCCGATCGGCCCGGACACGACCTGCATCGGTCCTTTGTTGTCATCACGCCAAGCGCCGACCTTGATGCGCGTCATCCCGCTGCGGCCAGTCGGGAACATGGCCGCGTGCCAGCCGAACAACCTCTCGGACGTGAGCGGTTCGGCATATTTTTCGGTGGCGTCGAGCATCATTTCGACGACGCCCTCGACATGGCGGTCGGCGGGCGTGAGGCCTCCAATGTCCATGCCGAGCCGTCGCGCAATCGACGACCGCACCTGGTCGTGGTCGAGGATTTCGCCCTCGATCTCGCTGGATTTCAGGACTTCCTGGGTAAGGGTCTGAAGCATCGCCTCACTGCGGAGGGGAAACCCCAGAGCCTCCATGCGCCCGATTAGCCGTCCCTGGCGGTGACGGACGGCCGCCAAGCGCTCGGCTAAGCGCTTTTGGTCCCAGTGAAATTTAGGCCAGTCCGACAATTCGTGGATATACGTCGCCATATTCTCCGCATCCTTTGCGGAGAATATGGCAGCTATTCGCCGCACATGCAAGGACAATCTCCGCAAATCTTGCGGAGAAAACCTCGGGTAATCACCGCATCCCAGCGGCGGAATCGGCGGCCTGACCCTCAGACTCCAAAGCTGAGGGTCCGTTCGGCTCTGCTGGCGCTGTGTCGACGAGCTTCAGTTTCGGTCGCAGCAACTGGTCGACCTGCTGCAAGCCGGCGCGCAGCGGATCGTCAAACAGGTGCGCATAGCGCTGCGTGGTTTGCACCTGCGTATGCCCAAGTAGCCTTCCGATCATCGGCAGCGACATCCCGCCCGAAACGAGCAGCGACGCGAACGTGTGCCGCAGATCGTGGATGCGGACATCAGGAATGCCGGCCTCCGTGCGGATACGGTCCCAGAAACGCTTGATCTCGTGCACCGGCTTACCTTCGGCATAGCCCGGAAAGACCCAAGGGCAGCCCTTGGGCGTGCTTGCCTTCATCGTTCGCAAAAGCTGGACGGCGGCGCCGGAGATTGGCGCTCGGTGAAGCCGGCGCTGTTTGGTCGTTGCCGCCGGCTTAGTCCATACCGCACGATCGAGGTCGAATTGCTCCCAGCGCGCGTTCAACACCTCGCCGCGGCGGGCCCCTGTCAGCATCAACAGCCGAATGATATTCGCCATCAACTGGTTCGGATCGTTGGCGAGAAATTCTGAAACCTTGCTGATCTCGTCGATGTTAAGGAACCGCTCGCGCGGGTTTTCGGGATTGCGAATAAAACCCGCGGCCGGATTATCGGTCCGCATTTCCCAGCGGATCGCAAGATTGAACATCTTTCGAATCGTATCGCCGACGCGATTCGCCCGACCAGGCGTAGGCCGCGGCTGCTGCAGTGGCTTCCACCGCTTCTTTTTTGTCTTGCTCTTGTGCGGTCTTGGCCGCCCCTTGGCGACTTCAACTAACAGCTGATCAACGTCGGAGCGGCGGATATCGATAACCTTGCGATTGCCCCAAGCGGGCAGGATGAAAGCGTTCATCATACTGCGACAGTCGGACGCGGTATCGGGGGCGAGGCGCGGAAGGTGCTCTTCGAAATATCGCTCGACCAGGTGCTTCACCGTCGGTGCGGTGCGGCGCTCGTCGCGGGCGGCAAGAGGATCGATTCCCTGGTCAACCTGCCGTTTGATATCCTTGGCATGCTCGCGCGCAGCAACCGTGGACCAGTCCGGGAAGTCGCCAATGAACAAGCGTCGGCGGCGGCCGTCGAGCGTATAATCGAGCGTAAAGCTCTTCCGGCCCGTCTCTCGAACCTGAATGCCGAACCCGATCACTTCGTCGTCCATAAAGATCGGAGATTTGCGGCCATCCGCGCTTGCGGATTTTACGAACCGATCAGTTAGCCTTGCGCGCATCGTTCTTGCCTCGTCACGCGTCAGTCAGGCGACTGGACGCGGCAACTGCAAGATGCTCTGAATGGTGCACGATCCAAGGCAGAAACCGGCATAAACCGGCGAAAATACTGCATTTGAGACGCGCAAGACGCGGTCAGGGGGCTAGCCGGAGCGACGCGGTCACCGAGTCGATCACCAACGAGGTTCCGGCTCGTACGCAATCTTCTCCAAGGCCTTGCTTGCTTCGCGCCGCCCCTGATAGGTACCCAACAAGCCCCCTTCATCCTCGACACTTGCTATGCGGAAGAGATCCCATCGCTTATCTTTCCCACGAACGACCCGGTACGCCCGACCGTTGCGACGGCAATAAAATTCTTCGGGCTTTCCGATTTGAATCCAGCCGCAGTCCGCACCTGCCATGAACCTTTGTTGGAGGCGGGCTTTCTCCTCTTGCTGGTGGCGACGGTATGCCTCCTCACGCTCGCGGCTCAGTCGGTCTTCCTCAAGTTCAATGAACTCCTGAAGCGCCCCAATGATTGCCGGCATTTCGGTTCCTTGCGCCTTCTCGGCTTCGTACAGGGCCAAGCAACCGTCTTTTAGGTCTTCATTCGGGTAGTGCTCGTAGGGTTCCTCATAGAATGCCCGCAACCGCTGAGCCACGTCGCTGCGCGTTAGGGCTGGGCCGGGCAAGCGGTTCAAGAAAGTCAGGAGGTCAACGATAGGAATCCAGCAGGGTGCCGCAGCCCTGGCGATTTGCTCCCTGGGCCCATCCCACTTCGCCCAGACGGAGCTGGCACGATCAACCGACTTCACAATCTCTTTGGCAACCTTCTGAAGGCTGTGCGGGTCGCGGATGTGCCGGAGCGAAGGGCTCCTCACGTACTCGGCCAGCATGGAGACCACCGCGTAATACCGTTCGTTGTCCATGGTGCGCCATCCACCGGTTGAACATGCTAGTACCGCCAAGGGCATGACCTGCAAACGACGGGACACGGAGGCGGGCCAGCACGCGCACATATATGCCGCAAATGGTCGCGGATATGTCGCGCGGTTTTCCGATATCGTCGCGCACTCTATATGGTCGCGTGCGGTTGGATGCCGGCGATTGCGGCGAAGTCAACGCGACAGATCAACGGCTTGTGGGCTAAGTTGCTGATCAGTATGCTGTTTCAAAAACGCGCTTGGTCCCGCTACGAATCTGGGGGTCAGGAGTTCGAATCTCTTCGGGCGCGCCATTACCCCGATCGGCCGGCAGACGATCGGGTTCGTCTTGGCCGATCACTCGAACGCCACACCGAGCCGCTTTCCTTCGCACCAGACGACGCGGCAAAAACGCGAGCCGCTATCTCCGTCGATCAGCAGGCTGAAGGTGCCAGGCACGCCGAACACGCTGCCGACGCTCAAGCCTGCGCCGCGCGCGGTAAGATCGTGCACCGTGCAGCAAAGCTCCTGTCCTTGAGCGCCGAACCGAATGAGGCCGCGGCGATTGGTGGGAGCTCTGGGCTCCCTTCTGCGCTCGATCAGCGCTCGGGGTCGGTCGTTCAGCACGGGTCCTCAGCCATGACTCGCGACAACTGTAATAGGTCACGGCGCTTCAAAAATACCTGACCGGGCAAATCGAATTTTATGAAACTGCTAATGCTTGACGCCGCGCCGGCGGCAGCTGTGAGCTGCCGAGCCGGTAAACAGAGGATGAATCCGGCGGCGGCAGGCGCGCCTCGAGATCGAAGGCGACCCCGCATGGTTCGGCGCCGGACCGAGCCGGACGCGCCGCCGGCAAGCGGGGCCTCAGGCCACCGCGATCTCCAGCGGGAAATCGTCGACCACCTCGTGGCCTTTGTCGGTGACGATGAAGGTGTGGCCGAGGAAAATGCCGAACAGGCCGTCGGCGGTGATCGGATTAGGCTCGGCCATGATGACCATGCCGGGCTTCAAGACCTGTTCGAAGGCTTCGGCGGCGACGTGCTCGGCGACGACGTGCGGCTTGTCGGTGACCAGATCGATGCCGTGGCATTGCGTCGGCCGCGACTGGTAGCCGTTGTCGCGGAAGAACTTGCTGGCGGTGCGCATGGCTTCGACCGGTTTGCCCGGCGCGATCTCGGCGATGATGCGCCGGTAGCCGGGCAGCGTCACCTCGTTCCAGAACTTCTTGACCATCTCGGTCGGCTCGCCGACGCAGATCGGCGAGCCGATCTGCGCGGTGTAGCCGCGGTAGCCCGCGGCGAGCTCCATATTGATGATGTCGCCCTTTTGCAGCACGCGCGCGGACGGGCGCGGATTGCCGAAGATCATCGACGGGTTCGTCATCGGCGTCGAGCCGATGATGAGAAAATCGATGTCGCCGCCGCCTTCGAGGATGGCGGCGCCCGCCGCGGCGCGCAATTCGTATTCCTTGGCGCCGGGCTTGGCCCGCGCCACCATGGCGTTCATGGCGTCTTCGCACAGCTTGCCGGCCTTGCGCACGCAGTCGAGCTCTTCGGCGCTGTGGATCGACAACAGTTCGTGCAGGAAGCCCTTGGTGAAGATCAATTCGGCGTCGGGCAGGTTCTCGCGCAGCACGTTGTACTGGTTGACCGGCATGTAGTCGGCGTGGCGCGGGTCGATCTCCATCAGGCCGATGCGGCCGCGTTCCAGCTTCAATTCGCGGATGCGCTCGACCATGATGTCGGCGTAGCGGCCGTTGCGGCTGTGGCGCACGTCCTTGACCGCGACCTCGACCTGGCGGCGCACCGCTTCGGCATGCGTGCCGCCCATCGAATAGATCAGCGTCGGCTCGCCGTCGCGCGGCACCAGCACGTAGCTCGACAGCGCGTGCCATTCCCAGTGGCCGGTCAGCCAGAGCATGCCGCCGCCGAAGCTCCAGTGGCTCGGGCCCCCGGGCACGATGACGGCGTCGAGCTTGTGCTCGCGCATCTTGTCACGCAGCGCCTTGTAGCGGCGCTCGTATTCTTTCTTGGAAAACTGCTCCCACACCGCATCGCGGTAATAGGGCGTGTCGCGCATATTGGCGAAAGGCAGCGACTGGTCGAGCTTGGTGCGCACGACCTCCCAGGGCTGGGGGCCGATGCGAGGCGGGGCAATCGTCATTGCGGGGTCCTCAAACGTGAACAAGGCGGGGGTTTGCGGCCCCGGACCTTGCTATGCCGAGGGCGCAGGTCAAATAAAAGCTTAGTCGACCGGCTTGATGTCGGCCTGCCTGGCGAGATCGACGGTGGCGGCAAGGTCGTCCCTGAAGAACTTGCCGAACTCCGCGACACTCATCGGCGTCGGATCGACGCCGAGCCTGGCGAGCTTCTCGCGTACCGCCGGATCGTTGAGCGCCTGCTCGGTCACGTCGTGCAGCTTCTGCACCACCTCGGGCGGCGTCTTGGCCGGCGCCGAAATCCCGTTCCAGAAGCGGAACACGGCGCCCGGATAGCCGGCTTCGACGATCGAGGGCACGTTCGGCAGCAGCGCCGCGCGCTGCGGCGCGCTCACCGCCAGCAGCGTGAGCTTGTCGCTCTTCAGCGCCGTCGCCGCCGCCGCCAGCGGGATGTAGTAGAAGTCGATGCGGCCCGCCATCACCTCCAGCAGCCCGCCTTCGCGGAACGGCACGTGGCGCACGTCGATCTTGGCGGCAAGCCGCAGGCGCTCGGCGGCCATGTGCGAGGACGAGCCGATGCCGGCGGAGGCGAACGTCACCGTGCCGGGCTTTGCCTTGGCGGCGGCGACCAAATCGGCCACGGTCTTGAAGCCGCTTTGCTTGGAGGCGACCAGCAGGTTGGGCGAGGTGCCGATCAGCACCACCGGCACGAAATCGCGCGCCGGGTCGTAGGGCAGCTTGCTGTGCAGCACCGACTCGGTCGCCATCGACGACGACGACGTGACGAGCGTATAGCCGTCCGGCGCGGCGTGGGCGACGGTTGCAAAGCCGAGGCTGCCGCCGGCGCCCGGCTTGACCTCGACGATCATCGGCTGGCCGATCAGCTGCGACACCTGGTCGAGAACGACGCGCGTCACCGTGTCGGAGGCGCTGCCGGCCGGGTAGGGGCTGATCACCCTGATCTGCCGCGCCGGCCATTGCTGGGCCTGCGCCGAGGCGGCCGCGATGAGCGTGAGGGCCGCTACGATCAGCGCCCGCTTCCATTGCGCGAAGCGGACACTTTCACCGACGATACGCGTCACGTCTGTGTCCTTGTTGTTGGGCCGGCGGCCGGTCACTCGCCGGGCACGGGCGCTTCCTTGCCGCCGGTGTCCAGCTCGAATTCCTCGACCACCTTCGGCTTCTTCAGCCGCACATAGATCTGCGCCGCGATCAGGACGACGCAGAGGAAGATGAAGACCGCGCTGATCGGGTGCTTGATGAACACCAGGAAATCGCCGCGCGACAACAGCATGGCGCGCCGGAAATTCTCCTCGAAGCGCGGACCGAGCACGAAGCCGAGCAGCACCGGCGCCGGGTGGAAGTCGAGCAGCAGCAGCAGGTAGCCGGCGAGGCCGATGACGATGGTTTCGCCGACCTGGAACATGTCGTTGTTGGCGCTGTAGACGCCGATGCAGACGAAGAACAGCGCGCTCGGATAAAGATACTTGTAGGGGATCATCAGCAGCTTCACCCACAAGCCGATCAGCGGCACGTTCAGCACCACCAGGATGATGTTGCCGATCCAGAAGCTGGCGATCAGACCCCAGAAAATGTCGGCGTGTTCCTTGATGAGCTGCGGACCCGGCACGATGCCCTGAATCATCAGCGCGCCGAGGATCAGCGCCATCACCGCATCGCCGGGGATGCCGAGGCTCATGGTCGGGATGAAGTCGCCCTGCACCGAGGAATGGGTGGAGGCCTCCGGACAGGCGACGCCTTCGATCATGCCGGTGCCGAACTTTTCCGGCGTCTTGGAGATCTTTTTCTCGGTCGCGTAGGACATGAACGAGGCGATGGTCGGTCCGGTGCCGGGAATGAGCGAGCACAGGCTGCCGATCAGCGTGCCGCGGAACATCGCCGGGATCGAGCGCCGGAATTCATCGCGCGAGGGCCGCAGGTCGCGCAGCTTGACGTGCGAATAGGTGGTCGTGATCTCGGAATACTGATTGACGCTCTTCATGAACTCGGCGATGCCGAACAGGCCGAGCGCCAGCGCCACGATTTCCACGCCATCGTAGAGATGGGTGATGTCGAAGGTGAAGCGCGGCGTGCCGGTTTCCAGGTCGCTGCCGACGATGCCGAGCAGCAAGCCGACGATGGTCATGGCGACGCCCTTGAGCGGCGAGCCGCGCGCCAGCGTCGAGCCGGCCAAAAGGCCGAGCAGCATCAGCGAACAGATCTCGGCGGGACCGAATTCGAGCGCCACCATCACCAGGATGGGCGCGAGGAAGATCATCTCGGTGATGCCCCAGGAGGCGCCGACGAACGACGAGATCACCGTGATGCCGAGGGCCGCGCCGCCGCGCCCCTTCTTGGTCAGCGGAAAGCCGTCGAGGCACGTCACCGCGTGCGGCGGATGGCACGGCAGGTTGAGCAGGATCGAGCAGATCGCGCCGCCATATTGCGCGCCGTAGAACACGCCCGACAGCATCAGGATGGCGCCCACCGGCTTGATGCCGAAGGTGAGCGGCAAGAGGATCGAGATGGTCGCAAGCGGCCCCATTCCCGGCAGCACGCCGACCATGTTGCCGACGAACACGCCGACGAAGCACCACATCACGTTGTGGGGCTCGAGGGCTACGCCGAAGCCATACCAGAGATCGGTGAGCGCCTGTTCGAACATCAGAACCCCCACTTGAACATCGGGAACGGCGACTGCAGCAGGTAGACGAACAGCAGCGAGCCGACCAGCGCCACGCTGAAGGCAAGAATGAACGACCCTTTCAGCGTCGCAGTGCGATCACCGAGCGCGGAGACGAAGACGCACATGAACGTTCCGGGAAACAGCCCGAAGAACTGACCGAAGATCATGAACAGGATCGGGCCGGCGAGAATGCATCCCCAGCCGCGCCACTGCTTGTCCGCGGGCAGAATGGATTCGTCCTCGCCGAGGGGCGTTGCGACCGCCGCGCCGAGAATAAGGAGACCCACAAAGGTGAGGACGATGCCGAGCATGAAGGGGAACATGCCGGGGCCCATGCGCGTCAGCGTGCCGAGCTCGTAGTTGCCGACTGAATCGAGCGCGACCGCCCCGCCGAGCAGGACCATCAGGCCGCCGGCATAGAAATCGCGCTTTCGCACCAACGTCTGCAAAAACAAGGCTTGCGTCCTCCCCTCATTCGGATGGTTTTTTATTCTTATAACGATATTTCTATACGGTCTTTGTTCCGCGCGCGACGGGTCCAATCGCCGCTTCCGCCGCCCCCCTTGTCATCGGCATGGCCGATCCGGCCCGTCAGATCAAGGCCGGGCCGGACACCGGCCATCCGCGACGAAAAACCGCTGCCGTTCGGGCCGGTTAATCCCGGACCCGGCGGCGCCGGGCGGGCTTGGACGTGGTGCGGGGCTCGCCGCCCTGGTAGGCGGGGTTCGGGTTGCAGAAACCGCGATTGCCCGCCAGGATATTCGGATAGCATTGCTCGAAGGATTGATACTGGCAGTCCCAGTAGATGGCGTCGTCGCCCATGCCGAGGACCGCGCACCACGGCGCCTCGCGCGCCTGTGCAGGGTGGGCCTGGACGATGACCGCGATGACGAGCGCCGCAGCGCAGAAGATGCGTGGCATTTTTCGACCTCCGGCTGTGATGACGTACTAACAACCGCGCCCCGGCGATTTTTCTGGCCGGTAAAATTATTTTTCATTACAGCCTGCTAGGATCGGACCCGATGAAAGCGCCGGTAGCTCAGCTGGATAGAGCACCAGACTTCGAATCTGGGGGTCAGGGGTTCGAATCCCTTCCGGCGCGCCATCGTTTGCGCAATGCTCGCCGCCAAAGGCCGCCGATGAAATCCCTAGCCCCGATCGCCGCATGGCTCGCGCTGACCATGATACCGGCGCAGGCGCAAACTCAGGACCCCGTGAAGCACGGCCGCCAGCTGGTCGGCCAGTTCTGTTCGCAGTGCCACGCGGTTGCGCGCTTCGGCCGCGGGCCGAACAAGAACGCGCCGCCGTTCCGCACGCTCGGGCGCACCATCGACCTCGACAGCTTTGCCCGCGTGCTGTCGGCCGGTTTGCACACCGGCAACCCGGACATGCCGAGTTTCAAGTTCAGCATCGACGATGCCCGCGACGTGCGGGCCTATTTGCGCACCATCCAGCGCTAGCGGTCGAGCGTGATCTCGCCGCTGTGGGCGCGCGACACGCAGATCATGATGGTGTCGGCGCGCTCGTGCTCGGCGAGCACCAGGTCGCGGTGATCGGCTTCGCCGGCGAGCAGCTTGGTGCGGCAGGTGCCGCAGGTGCCGGTTTCGCACGAGCTCGGCACCTCGAGGCCCGCTTCGCGCAGCACTTCGAGGACGGTCTTGTCGATGGGCACCTCAAGCACCTTCCCGGTGCGCGCCAGCCGCACGCGGAACGGCTTGTCGTCCGGCTTGTGCGTCTCCGCCTCGCTGAAGGCTTCGAAGTGCACCGCGGTCGGCGACCAGTGGTCGGTCATACGCCGCACCGCTTCCATCAGCGGCCGCGGGCCGCAGCAGTACAGGTGCTCGCGGTTCCTGCGCTCGGCGAGCACCGGCTTGAGATCGAGCGAGCGTGCGGCCTCGCCCTGGTCGTGATGGATGGTGACGCGGCCGGCGAATTCCGGCGCCGACAGCTCCTGCGCGAAGGCCGTCGTCTCCGGCGAGCGCGTGCAGTAGTAGAGGCGGAAGCGCTTGCCCTGGGCGCTGAGCTCGCGGATCATCGCCATGATCGGCGTGATGCCGATGCCGCCGGCGATAAAGAGGAAATCCTGCGCCCGCGGCGGCAGGCCGAAATCGTTGACCGGCGGCGTCACCATCAGCCGGTCGCCCGCCTTGACGGAGTCGATCAGGCTGATCGAGCCGCCGCGCCCGTTGTCCTCGCGCTTGATCGCGACCTGGTAGCGGTCGCGCTCCGCCGGATCGTTGCACAGCGAATATTTGCGCATGAGCCCGTTCGGCGTGCGGATGGCGATATGCGCGCCGGCGGAAAACCGCGGCAGCTCGCCGCCGGCGGGCTCGCGCAATTCGAACAGGTGGATGCCGTCGGCTATTCTGTCGGCGCGCGTCACGGCGAGCGCCATCATTTGCGGCTGGTCTGTCATCGCAGGCGATAGTTGGCGACGAAAGCTTGCCGCCGCAAGCGAAACATAATCCGTCAGCGCCGGCCGGCGTCGGCCTTTTCGGCGGGCGAGGCGGCGGTGGCGACCGGCGGCTTTTCCGCCATGAGGGCGCCGTAGGCGTCGGCAAGGCCGGCGCCGAACAGCGGATCGCGTCCCTTGTCGCCGAGGTCCCTGGCCGTCCGCATCAGGATGGCGCGCACCTTTTCCGGGGTGAGATCCGGCTCGCGCTGCAGCATCAGCGCGACGATGCCGCTGATTTCCGCCGCCGAGTAGGAAGTGCCGGAGGACACCTCGTATTTGCCGCCCGGGAGGGCGACCAGGATCTGATCGCCCGGCGCGGCAATGGCGATGTGGTCGCCGCGATTGGCGTGGGCGAACAGCTTGTCGGCGGCGTCGGTCGCGGTCACCGCGATGACGTTCGGATCGGCGGCCGGGAAAAGCGGCGGCGATCGCGGGCCGGCATTGCCGGCGGCCGCCACCAGTACGATGCCTTTCTCGTGCGCGGCGACGATGAGGCGATGCAGCGCGGCATCATTCGGCCCGGCGAAGCTCATGTTGACGACGCGCGCGCCCTGGCTCGCCGCCCAGTCGAGGCCCTTGAGAATATTGAAGGTGTTGCCGCGGGCGCCGCCATTGTCGGCGGCGTCGAAGGCCCGCGCCGCGAGGATCTGCGCGTCCGGCGCCGATCCCGTCAGCTTGCCGTGCGCCGCAATCAGGGCGGCGATCGAGGTGCCGTGGGCGTGCGGCCGCGTCGGCGGATCGAGCGTGTCGAAGGTGTCGGCGATGCTCCCCGCCAGTTCCGGATTTGACACGTCGACGCCGGAGTCGATCACCGCGACGCGCACATTGTCGCCTTTGGCGATGGCGTGGGCCTGCGGCAGATGCAGCTTGGCGAGCTCGTATTGCGCGTCGGCGGCCGGCGACTTGGCATCGGCCTGCGCCGTAAAGACGGAATTGCCCTGCGCGAAGTCGACCACGGCGGCGTTGCGCCGCAGCGCCGCCGTCACCGCGGTGACCGAGCGGCCGTCGGTGATGCGGCAGCGGTAGAACGTCTTGCCGGTGAGCTGGAAGGTCTGCCGGTCGAGCACGGTAAGGCGCAGGCTGCGCAGCATGGCGTCGATGCGCGCGGCGGCAGCCGAGCTTGCGACTTCGAAGACGACCTCGTCCGGCAATTGCGGGCCGCCGCCGGCCGGCGCGGGATTGCCGCGGCGCTGCGTGCGGCGCTCGCGCCGCGGCGTGTCGGGCTTGACCGGGCCGTTGTCGATGAATTGCGGGCCGGGCGTCACGCTGATGCCGGGCCCGTCGAGCAGGCCGCCGTTCGGCGTCAGGCGGCCGCCATTGCCGCCGTGCGTCGAAATGCCGTGGCCGGGACCGTTGCCGACGCCGACGCCGTTGGCCCGTTGCGCGTGGGCGGTCGCGGCCGAGGCCGCCAGAGCGGCCGCCGCCAGCACCCATGCAAGACGCTGCAAACGCATGATCTGCCCTCGCGCCATCTTACTGCGTGCCGACGACAAAGCCGACAACTTTGTCCTGCTGCAGCTTTTTCACCGCATCGGCCGCCGCATCCTTGCTCATGGCGGCGTCGCCGAGACGCACTTTGTAGAGGTCGCCGGGCAGCGGCCCGGCCGCGATCGACAGCTTGTTCTGCGCCAGGAAGGCGTTGATGTCGGCCACGCTGGCCTGCGGCGCAAAGCGGATCAGCACGAAGACGCCGGCTTCGGAGGCGCTGCGCGGCGCCGAGGCGCTTTCGAAGCCGGCGGTATCGCTCTGCTTCAGCACCAGGCCGGCGAGCAGCCCGGCCTGCAGCAGGATGGCGAGGACGGCGGCGCTGCCGGCGAAGGCGAGCGTGCGCGGCGTCAGGCCGCCGAGCCAGCCGGCCAAGCGCGTGCCGAGCCCGACGGTGCTGCCGCCGGCGCGCTTCGGCTCGGCGTCGATCTTGGCGAACAGCGCCTCGATCGCGCGCGCCGACGGCGCGCCCAGCGTCTCGTTCAGATGGATGGTCTCGCCGAGCTCCTCGCGCACCAGCGCGTAGCGCCGCGCCAGCTCCGGATCGCGCGCCAGCGCCTCTTCGACGCGCTGGGCGTCGCGCCGCGACAGCGTGCCGGCGGCATGCCATGGCAGCAGCGCTTCGATGTCGCTTTGCGGCGCCGCTTGTTCGTCGCTCGTCATGGCCAACCTCGATCGATCCCCTGCGCTTTCAACAACTCGGACAGTTTCTTGCGTGCGTAGAACATTCGCGTCTTGACCGTCGGCTGCGGGATGCCCGTGATCTCGGCGACCTCCTCGACGGACTTCTCGTGGTAGTAGACGAGATCGATGACCTCCCGATGCTCCGCCGACAACTTGGTCAGGCACTGCCGCAAGATCGCGCCTTTGTCTTTCTTGGCGAGCGCGGTCTCCGGATCGTCGGCTTGATCCTCGATGCGCTCGGCCAGCTCCTCGTCCAGTTCGCTCTCCTGGCGCCGCCGCAACACCGACAGCGCCTTGAAACGCGCGATGCTCAGCATCCAGGTCGAGACGGCGGAGCGGCCCTCGAACTTGCCGGCCTGCCGCCAGATGTCGAGGAAGACCTCGCTGATCAGGTCCTCCGCGGTCGCCTCGTTGCGGACCAGCCGCAGCACGAAGCGGTAGACCCGGACATGGTGCCGCGCGAACAGCACCTGCATGGCGAGCCGGTCACCGCCTGCGATCCTCGCGATCAGAACCTCATCCGAGGTCGTTTGCATTGCTCGGCTCACCATTTGGTCGCGGCGGAAGGCGCCCCGGTTCAGGCAAAATCCAGGAGAATTCGCCCATCCCCGGCCGCCGGGGCGAGATTAGCGGCTTTTTCGCCGTTTTACCTGCCATTTCCGCCTCATTCCGTCTGTGACCGCGGTCACCAAATGCCTTGAACCGGCGCCGCCGGCCCCGCGACCCACGCCGAGGATGCGGAGCCCCCGCGTCCGTAAAGCAGGAGAAATTCCATGTTCCGCAAGCTTGTCCTCGCCCTCGGCGCGGTCACCGTCATTGCCGCGGCCGCGCTCACCCCGACCGCGGCCTCCGCCCATCACTGGAAGCACTGGCACCACGGCTACTACTGGGGCCTCGGCTTCTACCCGGTCTATTACGCGGGCACGAACTGCTACATCACCCGCCAGGTCTACTGGGACTCCTGGGGCAAGCACGTTCGCCGCGTGCAGGTCTGCAACTGAACCGGCCGTCCCGGCAAAGTCCCGGCCTCGCGCGCAAGCGGGCCGGGACTTTTATTTTGCGCGGATGCTAGGCTTGCCGCCATGCTTCTCGACGGCTTCATCCGCCGCGACATCAAGACCTCCGGCGCCCGCATCGTCACCGTGACCGGCGGCAGCGGTCCGCCGCTGCTGCTGATGCACGGCAATCCGTTCACCCACCTCAACTGGCACAGGGTGGCGCCCGCGCTGGCGCGCGAGTTCACGGTGGTGGCGACCGATCTGCGCGGCTACGGCGATTCGGAAAAGCCGCCCGGCGGCGACCGGCACGAGAATTATTCGTTCCGCGCCATGGCGCAGGACCAGATCGAGGTCATGGCCGCGCTCGGCTTCGACAGGTTCATGGCGGCGGGCCACGACCGCGGCGCCCGCGTGCTGCACCGCATGTGCCTCGATCATCCGGCCAAGGTGACGCGCGCCGCCATCCTCGACATCATCCCGCAGCACTACCTCTATGCCCACATCAACAAGCAGTGGGCGACGTTTTCCTGGCACTGGTTCTTCAACATCCAGCCGGAGCCGCTGCCGGAAAAGATGATGGGCTTCGACCCGGACTGGTTCATCGAGAAGAAGCTCGCCAAGACCAAGCAGGGCCTGTCGTTCTTCGATCCCGCGGCGCTCGCCGAGTACAAGCGCTGCTTCCGCAATCCACAAACCATCCATGCCATCTGCGAGGACTATCGCGCCGGCGCCTCGATCGACCTCGAGCACGACGAGGCCGACATGAAGGCCGGCCGCAGGATCGAATGTCCGGTGCTGTTGTTGTGGGGCGCCACCGGCGGCGTCGGCCGCAACCACAATCCGGGGCCGGCGGAGATCTGGAAAAGCTACGCCGCGACGATCGTCGGGGCCCAGGCGGTGCCGAGCGGCCATTACCTGATGGACGAGGCGCCCAAGGAGACGACGGCGGCGCTGCGCGCGTTCTTTGCCGCCGCCTGACCGGTGCCGAGGTGTGCGGGCGAGGCCTTTTACGCCCCCATAGCCTGCGGCGCGGCGAAGAAATTGTGCAGCGCGTAGTACAGCAGATGCCGGTTCTTGCTGTAGCCCGCGCTGTGCGCGGTCTGCGGCAGGATGACGAATTGCCGGTCGCCGTTCGGCAGCTGCCGGAAAAAGTCGAGCAAATCCTCGTTGGTCGAGTTGCCGTCGAACTCGCCGCGCAGCATCAGCACCGGCGATAGAATTTTCGCCGGATCGACGATCGGCAGGTTCGCCGCCATGTCGAGATAGGTGCCGCTCGGCACTTCGTTGCCGAATTTCATCTCGTCGGCGATCAGCGCCTCGACCATTGCCGGGTCGTACAATTCGGGATGGCCGTCGCGGCTGAAGATCGACGCGATCATGGCGGCGTCGCGCCTGCGCCGCGGGCTCGAGCGCAAGGTCTCGATCTTCTTGCGCCGGCGCTCGATCTCGGCGGCGCCGTTGCCTTTGTAGGTGAAGGCGCACAGCGCGAGCCGCGCGACGCTCCCCGGCTCGGCCTGCGCGAAGGCCGCGGCGCGGATGCCGCCCGACGAGGTGCCGTAGAAATTGATCTTGCGCTGCCCGGTCTCCTTCGCCACCACCGGCATTGCCGCCTTCAAGTCCTCGACCCCGCTCATGATGTCGGAACTGTTGCCCGAGCTGCCGGAGCGGCCGTAGCCGTCATGATCCATGGTCCAGACGTCGTAGCCGTAGCCGGCGAGCACGTTCATCAACGAATATTCGCCCTTGCCGGGCACGGAGAGATCGTAGGACGAGCGCGCCGAATTCGACGAGCCGTGCACCAGAAACACGACCGGCCGCGCCGCCTCGCCGGCGGCCGGCGCGCCGAGACGCTTGCGCCACAGGTTGAGCTTTACGCCGGCTTTGTTCGCCCAATATTCCGCGCTCCGGATGTCGCCTGCTGGCGCTGCGTTTGCCGGCGCGACAATGCCCGATAGCAGCCCGGCGCCGACGCCGGCGCCGGCGCTCTTGAGGATTGTGCGGCGATCCTGCTCGTTCATCGCTCGGACCTCCCGAAAACGGTGTTTCCTTTGCGGCAAGCGGGCGGCAGTCTACCAGTCCGTGGGCGCCCGCGGCAGTGTACTCGCACCTCTGAAGAAGTTCTGCTAGGTGGGGTCGCAAGGGAGGACAGATGCGGAAGTCATGGCGCGCGGTGGCGCGATTCTTCCAGAAAACGATCGGCTGGAATCGAATCGGCGTCTTGCTGAGCCTTGCCATCATCGCGGTGGCGGCCAACGTGCTGTTCCACATGCTGCGCGATCTCGACGTCAACGCCGTGATCGCGGCGATCAAGGCGACCGACTATGTCGACGTCGCCGCCGCTGCCGTGTTCGTCGCCGGCGGCTATTTCACGCTGACCTTCTACGATCTGTTCGCGCTGCGCACCATCGGCCGCGAGGAAATTCCCTACCGCATCGCCGCTCTCTCCGGCTTCACCAGCTATGCCGTCGGCCACAATATCGGCGCCACCGTGTTTACCGGCGGCGCGGTGCGCTACCGCATTTACTCGTATTACGGCCTGACGGCGGTCGAGGTCGCCAAGATCTGCTTCGTCGCCGGGCTGACTTTCTGGCTCGGCAACGCCACCGTGCTGGGGTTGAGCGTGTTTTTCGAGCCGATTGCGGCTATGCCGATCGACCAGCTGCCGGCCTGGCTCAACCGCGTGCTGGCTTTTGTGATCCTGCTGACGCTCGGCTCCTATATCGGCTGGGTCTGGAGCGCGCCGCGCGAGATCGGCCAGCGGCAGTGGCGGGTGCGGCTGCCGAGCGGGCCGTCGACGCTGATGCAGATCGTCATCGGCCTGTGCGATCTCGGCTGCTGCACGCTCGCCATGTTCATGCTGCTGCCGCACGAGCCCAATATCGGCTTCGTCACGCTGATGGTGGTGTTCGTCTCCGCCACCATGCTCGGCTTTGCCAGCCACGCCCCCGGCGGGCTCGGCGTGTTCGACGCCGCGATGCTGGTTGCGCTCTGGCAGTTCCAGAAGGAGGATCTGGTGGCCGGGCTGCTGCTGTTCCGCGTGCTTTATTATCTGGTGCCGTTCGGCGTCGCGCTCAGCATCCTCGGCGTGCGCGAATTGCTGTTCATGCGGACCACCAAGGCGCAATTGCGGGCGGTGCGCGCCGCCGAGCCGTTGCGCAGCGAAATCGAGCGCGAGAAGAGTTAACGACGCGGTTCATCCATGCCGACCGGCGAAGACGACGTCTCCCAGCGCGCAGGCCTCGTTGCGCGGTTGCGCGAGGCCTGGGCGGCGCTGTTCGGCCATGACGTCTTCGTCGGCGTCGCCAGCGGCGCGCTGCCGGCAGGCGGCCGCGCCGCGCTGCTCGCCGCCCAGCCGCTGATCGAAAGCCTGATCGACGGCCTGCCGAGCCCGGCCGTCGTGCTCGATCGCGAGGGCAGGGTGGTGGCGTTCAACGAGCCGGCGTCGGCGATTGCCCCGGCGCTGCGGCGCGGCGAACCGGCGCTGATCACGCTGCGCATGCCGGAACTGGTCGACGCCATCAGGCGCGCCGCCAAGCGGCGCGAGCCGCAGCGCGTCGAGTTCTTCGAGCGCGTGCCGCTCGACCGCTGGTTCGAGGCCTTCGTCACGCCGGTGCGGCTGGCGACCGGCGCCGACAGCTCGGCCGATGTCCTGCTGATGACGTTCAACGACCTCACGCCGCTGCGCCGGGTCGAGGAAATGCGCGCCGACTTCATCGCCAATGCCAGCCACGAGCTGCGCACGCCGCTGGCGGCGCTGCTCGGCTTCATCGAGACGTTGCAGGGCTCGGCCAAGGACGATCCGGCGGCGCGCGAGAAATTTCTCGCCATCATGCAGGGCCAGGCCGCGCGCATGGCCCGCCTGATCGACGATCTGCTGTCGCTGTCGCGCATCGAGCTCAACGCGCATCTGCAGCCGAACACGCCGGTCGATCTGACGCCGATCGTGCGCCAGGTCGCCGACGGCCTGCAGATGCTGGCGCGCGACCGCGGCGTCGAGATCAAGATGAGCGTGCCGGGCGAGCCGCTCGTGGTGCTCGGCGAGCGCGACGAATTGATCCGGGCGCTGGAGAACCTGGTGGAGAACGCGCTCAAATACGGCGCCGCCGGCAAGCGCGTCGACATCACCTTGAGCCGCGGCCAGACGCGCGCCGGCCAGCCGGAGGCGCGGCTGTCGGTGCGCGACTACGGGCCGGGCATCGCGCCGGAGCATCTGCCGCGGCTGACCGAGCGCTTCTACCGCGTCGACGTCGCGGAAAGCCGCGCCCAGGGCGGCACCGGGCTTGGACTGGCTCTGGTCAAGCACGTGCTCAACCGCCACGCCGGCAGGCTGTCGATCGAGAGCACGCCGGGCGCCGGCGCCGCCTTTACCATGCAGCTGCCCCTGCCCGCGGCCGACGCCCTGGCTGCCGCCGAACAGCACGAGAAATCAAAGGCTTGAACTGTCATGTGACTGTCACCGAAGCTTTATAGAACGGTGACATGGGGCGCTTATCGCTGAACGCGACTTCGGATTTTCCCGAACGACACCAGCCAAAAAACTCGTCCGAAGTTGAAGTCTCGGAGCGTCTTAAAGCAACAGCGGCAGCCCCGACGGGCGTGAAGGCGGACACCACGGGCAGCCATGCCCGCGACCGTCTTTGGCCGCAAACATGGAGAGAACCCGTGAAACACTGGACCGCATGGGCAGCCGCCGGCTTCATCGCCACGGCCGCACTCGTTCCCGCCCAGGCCGCCGACATTTCCGGCGCCGGGGCGACCTTCCCCTATCCGATCTATGCCAAGTGGGCTGACGCCTACAAGAAAGTCACCGGCAACGGCCTGAATTACCAGTCGATCGGCTCCGGCGGCGGCATCAAGCAGATCACCGCCCGCACCGTCACTTTCGGCGCCTCCGACATGCCGCTGCAGCCGGCCGAGCTCGACAAGATCGGCTGCATCCAGTTTCCGACCGTGATGGGCGGCATCGTGCCGGTGGTCAACCTCGACGGCATCAAGCCGAACGAGCTCACCATCGACGGACCCACCCTTGCCAAGATGTATCTCGGCGAGATCAAGAAGTGGAACGACCCCGCGCTCAAGAAGCTCAATCCGAACGCCAAGCTGCCGGACCAGGCGATCGCGCTGGTGCACCGTTCGGACGGCTCGGGCACCACCTTCATCTTCACCAACTACCTCTCGAAGGTCAGCGCCGACTGGAAGTCCAAGGTCGGCAGCAACACCTCGGTTGAGTGGCCGGCCGGCATCGGCGCCAAAGGCAACGAAGGCGTCGCCAACAATGTCGGCAACACCAAGGGCGCGCTCGGCTATGTCGAGACCGCCTATGCCAAGCAGAACCACCTGACCACGACCAGGATGATCAACAAGGACGGCAAGACCGTCGAAGCGGTTCCGGAGTCGATCATGGCCGCCGCGGCCGGCGCCGACTGGGCCAAGGCTCCCGGCTTCTACATGATCCTCACCGACTCGCCGGGCGCAAAGTCGTGGCCGATCGCCGGCGCGACCTTCATCCTGGTGCCCAAGCAGCCCAAGGATGCGGCCGCCACCAAGGAAGCCCTCGACTTCTTCGCCTGGGCCTACAAGAACGGCGGCGACATGGCCTCGAGCCTGGACTACATCCCCATGCCCGACAGCGTCGTCAGCCTGATCCAGGCCCGCTGGAAGAGCGACATCAAGGGCGACGGTGGCAAGCCGATCTACTGAGCTCGTGACGAAGCGGGAAAAGGCGCTGCGTCAGGCGCCTTTTCCCTGTCCACCGCCGGTTCGCAAGGCGGCTTGTGTTGCGGCCTCAAGGCCGCTTGAGTGGCGCTCCCGGACGCGGACCAAGCCCAAGGGAGAGCCTGAATGCAATCCGCCGGGAGGCGACCCGTGGTCGATGTAGCGTTTCAGGGCGCCATCCCGGATGTGGCGCAGGTGGACCGCAGCAAGGTCCTCGACCGGCTGCGCCTGCGCGACACCATCTTCCGCTATCTCACCCGCACCGCAGCCATAACCGTACTCGTCATCCTCAGCGGTATCATCGTATCGCTGATCCACGGCTCGTGGCTGGCGCTGAGCACCTTCGGCTTCGGCTTTCTGGTCGATCAGGTCTGGAACCCGGTGACCGAAAAGTTCGGCGCCATCGCGCCGATCTACGGCACGCTGGTCACCTCCGCGATCGCCATGCTGATTGCGGTGCCGGTCGGCCTGTTCATTTCGCTGTTCCTCACCGAACTCTGCCCGCTCTGGCTGCGCCGGCCGATCGGCATCGCCATCGAGCTCTTGGCCGGCATTCCCTCGATCATCTACGGCATCTGGGGCCTGTTCGTGTTCGCGCCGTTCCTGCAGCAGACGCTGCAGCCGTTTCTCATCGACACGCTCGGCGAGCTGCCGGGCATCGGCGCGCTGTTCGCCGGGCCGCCTTACGGCATCGGCATGCTGACGGCGGGTCTCATCCTCGCCATCATGGTGCTGCCCTTCATCACCTCGATCTCGCGCGACGTGTTCGAGGCGGTGCCGCCGGTGCTCAAGGAAGCGGCCTACGGCATCGGCTGCACCACCTGGGAGGTGGTGCGCTACGTCGTGCTGCCCTATGCCCGCGTCGGCGTCATCGGCGGCGTCATGCTCGGCCTCGGCCGGGCGCTGGGCGAGACCATGGCGGTGACCTTCGTCATCGGCAACGCGCACCGCATCGCCGGCTCGATCCTCGCCCCCGGCACCACCATCTCCGCCACCATCGCCAACGAATTCACCGAGGCGGTCGGCGATCTCTATACCTCATCGTTGATCGCGCTCGGCCTCATCCTGTTCGTCATCACCTTCATCGTGCTCGCCATCGCGCGGCTGATGCTGCTGCGCATGAACGCGCGGGTGGGAGGCTGACCATGGCGCTTGCATCGGCCAACGCGGTCTACAACACGCGCCGCCGCCGCAATCAGATCGCGGTGGCGCTCGCCATCGGCGCCACGCTGTTCGGCCTTGCCTGGCTGGTGCTGATCCTCGCCGAGCTGTTGTGGAAGGGCTTCAGCGGCCTCGACCTCGACGTGTTCACGCAGATGACGCCGCCGCCGGGCGGCTCGGGCGGCCTGCTCAATCCGATCATCGGCAGCCTGGTGCTGACCGTGGTGGCGGTGCTGATCGGCACCCCGCTCGGCATCCTGGCCGGCACCTACATGGCCGAATACGGCCGCTACGAGAAGCTCACCATCGTCGTGCGCTTCATCAACGACATCCTGTTGAGCGCGCCCTCGATCGTCATCGGCCTGTTCATCTATGAGGTCATGGTCGCGCAGATGGGCCACTTCTCCGGCTGGGCCGGCGCCGTGGCGCTCGCCGTCATCGTCGTGCCGGTGGTGGTGCGCACCACCGAGGACATGCTGACCATGGTGCCCGACACGCTGCGCGAGGCCGCCGCCTCGATCGGGCTGCCGCGCTCGCTGATGATCCAGAAGGTCGCCTACCGCGCCGCGCGCGCCGGCATGGTGACCGGCGTGCTGCTCGCGGTGGCGCGCATTTCCGGCGAAACCGCGCCGCTCTTGTTCACGGCGCTCAACAACCAGTTCTGGAGCCTCGATATGAACGCGCCGGTCGCCAGCCTGCCGGTCGTCATCTTCCAGTTCGCGCTCAGTCCCTACAGGGACTGGCAGCAGCTCGCCTGGACCGGCGCGCTGATCATTACGCTGGCGGTGCTTGCGCTCAGTATCATCGCCCGGGTCCTCTCGGCACAGAGAAAAACATCATGAGTATCGCCAGTTTCACCACGCCGACCGTCAACCGTCCGCAGGCAAGCGCCGATGGCCTGGCCGAAAAAGTCACGATCCGCGATCTCGACTTCTTCTACGGCGACCACCGCGCGCTGAAAAACATCAACCTGTCGCTCTACCAGTGCAAGGTGACAGCGCTGATCGGCCCGTCCGGCTGCGGCAAGTCCACGCTGCTGCGCATCCTCAACCGCATGTACGACCTCTACCCCAACCAGCGCGCCGCCGGCCACGTCCGGCTCGACGACGAGGACATCCTGTCGCCGTCGCAGGATCTCAACCTGCTGCGCGCCAAGGTCGGCATGGTGTTCCAGAAGCCGACGCCGTTCCCGATGACCATCTACGAGAACATCGCCTTCGGCATCCGCCTCTACGAGAAGCTGCCGAAGTCGGAGATCGACGACCGCGTCAAGCACTGCCTGCAGCGCGCGGCGCTCTGGGAGGAGGTCAAGGACAAGCTCGGCGCCAACGGGCTGTCGCTGTCGGGCGGCCAGCAGCAGCGGCTGTGCATCGCACGCACGGTCGCGGTGCGGCCCGAGGTGATCCTGTTCGACGAGCCGTGCTCGGCGCTCGACCCGATCTCCACCGCCAAGATCGAGGAGCTGATCGACGAGCTGAAGGAGGACTACACCATCGCCATCGTCACCCACAACATGCAGCAGGCGGCGCGCGTCTCCGACTTCACCGCCTTCATGTATCTCGGCGAGTTGGTTGAGTTCGGCGAGACCACCACTATCTTTACCTCGCCGAGCGACCGCCGCACGCAGGACTACATCACCGGCCGCTTCGGTTAGCGCGCGGCGCCACGGCGCTCAAAGGTCGAAGGACAACGACAATGACCGACCACACGATCAAGGCATTCGACACCGATCTGCAGGACCTCGCGCGCATGGTGGCCGAGATGGGCGGGCTCGCCGAGAAGCAGGTCGCCGATTCGGTCGACGCGCTCGCCAAGCGCGACACCACGCTCGCCCAGCGCGTCACCACGTCGGATCTCAATATCGACACGTTGCAGCGCGAGATCGAGGAGAAGGCGGTGCTGACGATCGCCCGCCGCCAGCCGATGGCGGTGGACCTGCGCGACATCGTCGGCGCGCTGCGGCTCGCCAACGATCTGGAGCGCATCGGCGACCTCGCCAAGAACATCGCCAAGCGCGTCATCGCCCTCAACGGCGAATTTCCGCCGCCCAAGCTGATCCGCGGCGTCGAGCACATGACCGACCTGGTGCTCGAGCAGCTCAAGACCGTGCTCGACGCCTACGGCCGGCGCGACCTCACCAAGGCCATGGCGGTGTGGCGCGGCGACACCGAGATCGACGCCGTCTGCACCTCGGTGTTCCGCGAGCTGCTCACCTACATGATGGAAGACCCGCGCAACATCACCTTCTGCATCCATCTGATGTTCTGCGCCAAGAACATCGAGCGCATGGGCGACCATGCCACCAATATCGCCGAGACGGTGCACTACATCATCGAGGGCCGTCCGATCGCCGATCAACGCCCGAAAGGCGACACCACGACCATCGCCCTGGCGGGCCGGGCTTAAGGGGCGAAGGCAACGATGAGCGCGCGCATCCTGATCGTCGAGGACGAAGAGCCGCTGACCATGCTGCTGCGCTACAATCTCGAGTCGGAAGGCTACGAGGTGGAGACCGCCGCGCGCGGCGACGAGGCCGATACCCGGCTCAAGGAATCGACCCCCGACCTCGTGGTGCTCGACTGGATGCTGCCGGGCCTGTCCGGCATCGAACTGTGCCGCCGGCTGCGGGCGCGGCCCGAGACGCGGCAGCTGCCGATCATCATGCTCACCGCGCGCGGCGAGGAGAGCGAGAAGGTGCGCGGCCTTGCCACCGGCGCCGACGACTACATCGTCAAGCCGTTTTCGGTGCCGGAACTGCTGGCGCGCGTGCGCGCGCTGCTGCGCCGGGCGAGCCCGGAACGCGTCGCCACCGTGCTGCAGATCGGCGACATCGAGCTCGACCGCGAGAAGAAGCGGGTGGTGCGCAACGGGCGCCCGATCAATCTCGGCCCCACCGAGTACCGGCTGCTGGAATTCCTGATGGAGCGGCCGGGCCGCGTGTTCTCGCGCGAGCAATTGCTCGACGGCGTCTGGGGCTCCGACATCTATATCGACGAGCGCACCGTCGACGTCCATGTCGGCCGCCTGCGCAAGGCGATCAATCGCGGCCACGCCGCCGACCCGATCCGCACCGTGCGCGGCGCCGGCTACGCCCTCGACGACCGCTTCGGCGGCACGGCGCAGTAGGCCTCGCCTCCCGAGGCCTCGCTCCAGCTTTTCGATTGTCAGGGATCCGCTTCATCGTTTTGGTTCCGGCTTCCCGCCGGCCGCCTTGTGCTTGACGACGCGGCTGGACCAGGCGGAGCGGGGCAGCGACTCGCTGCTTTTTCGAAATTCTCCCGTAATTTCAAAGCTGAAAAAAACTTATCCCCGCCCTCCAAGGCGGCCTTATCTTGATCGCATCCCATTCCACACCGGGGGTGTCTGTACAGCATCTTCAGATACGGAATGGGGAGCGGT